>Ga0316204_10009554_pt1 | contig 12899 bp, 7 predicted proteins | sample 6monrhotite_MG_2_FD_205661 | JGI IMG/M metagenome (GOLD analysis project Ga0316204, IMG submission 205661) | Microbial mat bacterial communities from mineral coupon in-situ incubated in ocean water Damariscotta River, Maine, United States -... | ecosystem: Environmental > Aquatic > Marine >...
GGACGGCTAAGTCCTGGTTGTGCAAATCATCAACGCGTATTTTCGTTTGACTGATTTGGGCCTCATCTTCAGTACGGATGGCTCCAATCAATTCGCGCATGGCTATTTGTTGCTCATCAAAGATGGCCGTGTGCTCCGCTTGGAGCTCTTCGTATTGACTTTCGTATTCGGTACCGATTAGTTTTCCGGTGTTCCCGGTATTAAAGTGTACCGGAGGTTTATTGAATTGGAAGAAAACAAAAACCATGATACCGACAAAAAGTACCAAAAACTGCATCGGTACTTTCAGTATACCATTAAAGAGTAATCCTAGGCGACTTTCTGCCAGCGATTTCCCCGATAAGTATCGTTGCACCTGTGATTGATCGGTCCCGAAATAGGATAGGAAAAGGAATACCCCCCCTAACATTCCAGACCAAAAGGTATAGCGATTGGAAAGATCAAAGGTAAAATCTACCACATTCAGTTTACCCATTTTTCCGGCTAGACCTACTGCGTCTCCAAAACTAATATCGGGGGGTAAGCGGAAGACCATCACAAGGGCTGCCAGAAACATTCCGGCTAAGATGATGATCATCTGCTGTTTCTGGGTGACACTCACGGCTTTCGTTCCACCGAAAACGGTATAGAAAATTACAAGGAAACCAATACACAGAATGGTTATTTGTAAGGGCCAATCCAGAATAGTAGATAAAATAATAGCCGGCGCATAGATCGTTAAACCTGCTGCTAATCCCCGTTGAATCAGGAATAAGAAGGAAGTAAGAGTCCGCGTTTTGAGGTCAAAACGGCCCTCCAGGTATTCGTAGGCCGTATAGACATTGAGTCGGTAGTAAATCGGGAGGACAAAAACACTCAGGATCACCATAGCAATCGGCAAACCAAAGTAGAATTGCGCAAAACGCATCCCATCTTCGTAGGCTTGTCCGGGAGTCGATAAAAAGGTAATCGCACTAGCTTGGGTAGCCATGATAGATAGGCCAATCGTCCACCATGGTAAATCCTTATCACCTAATAAATAACTTTTTACGTTGTTAATATTTCGCGTTTTCCAAACGCCATAGGCTACGATCCCTAAGATGGTGCCCAGCATTACGATCCAATCAAGAATAGTCATGGTTTCAGTAGGTATTTTTCAGGTAATGATTTAGGAATAAGCCTGAGTGAATAAGTAGAATAGGGTGATAATAATGGCATGCATGATCAATACAAAAGCGTAGACTTGATTCCAGGACTTGAAAACGGGTGGTTTGCCTTCATCCTGATCTGGTGTTGTTGGATCGGTTTCACTCATGTTGATGGTTTTTTGCAAATTATTGACCAGCAGCAAACTTAATAATTACTGCTGGTCAATAATAGCTTTTGGTTAATAAGCGCTCCTAAACTTAAGGGCGTGGAGATTTTCCAATAGAGATCAAGTTCGCAAAGATGCGGAATGCTCCGGGGACTCCAGCCGGTAATTCTCTAAACCAAGAATATCCAGTATAAATGTAATGGCCTTTACCGTAATTCGCTACAAGTAAGCCCCCGTTCTTAGGATCTTCTCCAGGATCATTACTCGAAAGGATAGCCGTATAGGCAGGATCCCATTCATTGGGGAAGTAGAGGCCACGTTCCTGAACCCAGTCTTCGAAATCCTTGTTGGTAATCTGATTCGGGAAATTAAGGACCGAGTGGTTGGGTTTTAAAATCCGAACTTCTGCTTTTTCCGCAGCTACCCGGTCGCGCGATAATTTAAAGGGATAAGGCCCAATTTCTTCACTGGGCACTTTTAGTCCGCGAGAAGTATTGTATTGTACAATCATCGTTCCTCCCTGCTCCACATAAGACATTAGTTTGTCCTGGTGGAACCTCAGCCGTAAATTGGTATTGTAGGCTCTTACACCAACAATCACCGCGTCATATTTTTTTAAATTAGATGGATCCATATCTGCATCACTCAACAGATCGACCTGATAGCCGATTTGTTCCAGACTTTGTGGAATAGCATCTCCTGCTCCCATGATATAACCAATACGGTCGCCACGTTTTTCCAAATCTAGCTTCACAATTCTACTGGAAGCTTCTTGCAAAACGGTTTGGGTAGGAATGTGATCATAAGCAATCGTTACTAAGGATCGACTATAAACCTGACCGTTATCCAAACTTACTTTTGGCGAAAAGCGGCCTTCACTGGCTCCCGCAGGAGGATATACCTTGAATAATATAGACGTTTCGGCACTTTTTAATCCTAGTCCAAATTCTGCTTGAGCAGGTTCGGAACGCCATCCTTCTGGTAACCCTAAGTCTACACTCCCCTTGATATCTGCTTTACCAGCTTTTAAGGTGAGGCTGATGGTTTGTGGTGCTTCGCTCGCAAAAATATAAACGGGTTCGCTAATGTTAACGAATACCGGCGGTGTGATTTCAAAGGGTTGATAAACTTCTCCTTTTACCGGATCGGTCCGTTTAAAAACGACTTCCTTGGTCACTTCAAAAGTAGCGGAACCTACCGCGATTTCGAAAACTACCCGAAATTCACGAGGTGTTTCGGGCAATCCTTTTAAGAGTTGATCTTCTACGGTATACATGCCTAATTTAGCGGGTTTATTTAACCAATAGGCATTGGTAGTATTCATGTCTTCCGGGAAAGTGATTTTCTGAAAAAGCTTATAAGACTGGTTTGGATCCATACTTAGATTCAAGGTAGAATCGAACCCTATAGGTTGTAGCTGAACACGTTTGAGGAGCGCTTTTACGTCTGATCTGTTGATCATCTCCAAAGAAATCTCCATCTCTTCTCCAGGCGTGGCCGAAGAAGCATCAGCAGTAGCCTCTAAAAACATTCCCATACATCCTTGAATGATGTCTTTGATCTCCGCTAATTTTACGCGTTTCCAATATCCATCTTCCAGTGCGTTGATCTTTTCATAGGCTTCCAGTAATAGTGGCATTACAGCAGCAGGATCGGTATAGTCAAAAGCTTCATCAATGGCGCTGACGATTTTTCCAATCGGTGCTCCTCCGGGTACGCGACTCCAGGTGGTATTGATTCCAGAGAAGAGATCATTTTTATCAGCAGGACGTTCCCCGTTAATAAATTCTACATATTCTTGAGAACTCCCTCTGGTACCGGCGGAGCCAAATCCTTGGCATTTATGCATGCTCCGACTTTCGGCTGCAATTTCGGTATTAGATTTTCCTTTAATCGGATAGTAAACTCCTACATCAATACTGCTAAGATTGGTTTTGTCCGCTTTTTGAAAGCGTTCCTGGCTACCATAAAACCACCATGAAGTGTTGAAATACTGTCGGGTTGGCTGCCAGGTATCCAAATGTTGCAGCTGATCTGGATAAACATAAGTCTCTCCAGCCAGATCAAAGGCTTCCATCGCTAGCATGGCTGATCCCGTATGGTGGCCATGGGTAGATCCGGGTGAGCGATGATCAAAACGATTGATAATAATGTCTGGTTGCCACTTTCTAATGGTCCAAACAACATCAGCAAGTACTTCTTCTTTGTTCCAGATATCAAAGGTTTCATCCGGATGCTTAGAATAGCCAAAGTCATTGGCCCGGGTGAAGAATTGATGTCCGCCATCCGTTCTACGGGCAGCCAGTAATTCTTGGGTCCGAATGACACCTAGTAACTCGCGGATTTCAGGACCGATCAGGTTTTGTCCACCATCACCACGTGTCATGGATAAATAAGCGGTATGGGCATGTAGCTCGTTGGCTAGATAAGCAATCAAGCGGGTGTTTTCATCATCTGGGTGAGCGGCTACATATAGAGCGGAGCCCAGGAAGTTTAGCTTTTTAATGCCTTCATGGATTTCTCCGGAAGTCCATTTCTTGGGCACTTGTGCCGAAAGGGTACCTAGAACTAGGAAAAAGCAAAGAATAGCAAACAAAGGGCGTGCGGTAGGATTCGCTTTCATTGGAGCTTTGGATTTATTGGATATTCGAGTAATATTAATAGGGCTTGGTAGATTAAAATCAATAAAATAACTTTAAAAAATTTTTGGATAGCCCTCCAAAAATTTGACCAAATATAAGCTTATAAAAAGAATTCAGAATTATGACAATTCCCTTTTAGCCTGTATTAGTAGAGTTTTAAAACTTATTAACATTTTTTTAAGTTATTACTTGGGAAAAATACGGGGATTTTGGACGAGGCATGAAAAAAAATGAATTTCCAGTCCTATTCTAAGTACCGTCTTTCTATATTCGTGTTCTTTAGACAATAAGTCTTTTGGCTTTAAGATTAATCCAAAGGGAGCAAGATTTTGTTAATCAAAGCTTGAAGCTGATTAAACCATTTCAAACGATTCTAAAACAAAGGCTCTATAAGGCCCCCTTCTTTGTTAGGTCCAACAAAGAAAATTGGAGGTCGATGGAGGGGCCTGAGAGAGGGAGAAGCAAGTGGTATAAAACAGGACCTCAAACCTCCTTTTTTATAGCTCACGCGCAAAGAAATAAACCACTTCCTTTACAAAAGGAGTACGATTTATAAGGATTCAGTAGATTTATTCCAATGAAAATTGGAGCGTAAATTGATTAATTTCTAAACTCATGAAAGCAAATAAATACGCCTGTATACACGGTCATTTTTATCAACCTCCCCGCGAAAACGCTTGGTTGGATGTGGTCGAGATGCAGGATTCTGCAGCTCCATTTCACGATTGGAACGAACGGATTAATTTTGAATGTTATGCGCCAAATTCTTCTGCTCGGATCCGCGATGAGAAGGATGCTATCGTAAATATTCGGAGTAATTATGCTCGGATCAGTCATAATTTTGGGCCGACCCTTTTGTCTTGGCTCGAAGAAAAAGATCCAACTACTTATCAGGCAATTCTGGATTCTGATAAGCAAAGCGTCCAGCGCTTTGGAGGGCATGGAGCTGCTTTGGCACAAGCCTATAGCCATATGATTATGCCTTTAGCGAATCAAAGGGATATCGAAACGCAGGTTAAATGGGGGATTGCTGATTTTGAGCACCGTTATGGCCGTGTTCCAGAAGGGATGTGGTTGGCAGAAACCGCAGCTGATACGACCACCTTGGAGGTCTTAGCTGAAAACGGCATTGTTTATACTATTTTGGCCCCCCGTCAGGGAAAAGCCATTCGGAAAATTGGTGACGAGGAATGGGAACAGTTGGCTTCGGATAGTATTGATCCTCGACGGCCTTATCTCTGTAAATTACCTTCCGGAAAAACCATTAACTTGTTTTTCTACCACGGAGAAATCGCACAAGAAGTAGCCTTTAAAGGTTTGCTGAATGATGGCGAATATTTTGCTAGCCGCTTCCATAATGTATTTGATGATAATGAAGAAGCTCAGTTAGCACATATTGCGACTGATGGCGAAAGCTATGGGCACCACCACCGTCATGGAGAAATGGCTTTGGCGGCTTGTCTAAAGTCTTTGGAAAATGATCGCTCGGTTCAATTAACGAACTATGGCCAATATTTGGAATTATTTCCACCGACTTATGAAGCCCAAATTCATGAGAATAGCTCCTGGAGTTGTGTGCATGGGGTGGAACGTTGGCGTTCCAATTGCGGATGTAATACTGGTGGAAACGGAGGATGGAACCAAAATTGGAGAAAACCTTTAAGAGACACCTTGAATTGGTTGCGGGACGAGCTGATCCCATTGTACGAGCGAGAGGCCAGTGAATTGCTGAAAAATTGCTGGGAAGCGCGCAATGATTATATCCAAGTGATCCTAAATCGGACCGACGAAACGGTGCAAACGTTCATCGATACTCATGCCAAATCAGCACTTAATGCTGAGCAAAAGAGTAAGCTCATGCGTTTGATGGAAATGCAGCGGCATGCCATGTTGATGTTTACCAGTTGTGGTTGGTTTTTTGATGAAATCTCCGGATTAGAAACAGATCAAATCTTACAATATGCGAACCGGGCGATTCATTATGCTTCTCAGGTGGCCCAGGTTAACTTACATGATGCTTTCTTACGCAAACTAGAAGATGCTCCAAGTAATGTCTATGAAAACGGTGCTGCTTCTTACAAAGAAAAGATCATGCCTGCTCAGGTAGGTTTGGTTCGTATGGGGATGCATTATGCAGCTTCTTCCCTTTTCGAAGCCTATCCGGAAGACTTAGATGTATTTTCCTATAATGCTAAAAGTACAGAGTTTTTAAGACTGGAAGCAGGGGTGCAACGATTAGCCATTGGCCAGACTACGGTCACTTCCAAAAAAACATACTCCAAGAAACATTTCAGTTTTGCTGTACTCTACCTTGGACAGCAGAATATGATTGGGAACATTTCTATTGATATGGAACCTGAAGTGTTTAAAGAAATGTCTCAAGTAATCACGACTTCCTTTGAAAAAACGAATCTGGGAGCAGTGATTGGGCATATGCAAAACTATTTTGGACCCGATAAGTTTTCGGTATGGCATTTGTTTCGGGATGAAAAACGCAAAATATTGGAAGGTGTTGCTCGTCGAAACTTAGATGAGCTGGATAGGACATTAAGGGAGTTCTTTAATGATAATTACCAGCTCATGAGCGGTATTAAGTTTAGTAATATCCCTATACCCAATCAATTTCTTAATGCAGCTGGGATTATCCTAAACCGTGATTTGGAGGAATTCTTTCGCAATGGAGACTTTCATATTCGGGAGTTGAGACGCATCCGCGGTGAAATGAAAAAATGGGATATTGAAATTACCAGTAGAGCATCCATCTCTTTGGCTGCAGGAGCGCGTATTTATAAAGAAGTACAAAAGATTTTAGGGGGAGGTACTAGCGAGACTAAATCACTTCGGCGACTCAATAAAATTCTAGAAGCATTAATAGAAATGGGAATTGAGGTTGACCTTTGGAAAAGTCAAAATCTCTACTTTTCTATGCTCAAGACCTACAAGAAACTGGAAGAGAAAGATAAAAACGAAGAATGGTCTAAACACTTCTTCAAACTAGGCGAATTGCTGAAAGTAAAAACCTGGGAAGAATAAATAGCGCTTTAGATGAAAGTGCTTTTGAATCGGGATAATTCTTAAAGCTTAGTTTAAGAATTATCCCTTTTTCATGGCTCCCTTTAGCGTTCGCTTCTGCCAACTCCGTTGGGAGGTAGCATAATTTGTTCGAGGATTTGCTCCACATTGATCTCTCTTTCGAGGTCATCTTCAAAATGCTCAGAAGGATTATTTAAGTCTACCGGAGAACGAGAGGTAATCTCCTCGTATTCAGATTCATCGTACTGATATATTGACCAATGCGCCCAATTATACTCCAGTGCAGTTAAATTTTCAACCCAATCTCCAGCGTTTAAATAGGTCACTTTCCCTTCTTCATTTTGTACGGTGCGCATTTGGGGCTTATGAATATGTCCACAAATTACAAAGTCGTATCCTTTTTTAATGGCTAAACGGATGGCTGTATTTTCAAAATTTGCGATAAATTTCACCGCCTTTTTGACACTATTTTTTATCTGTTTGCTGAAGGATTTTGCCGGCAAACCAAAGGCGGTACGGGTTTTATTGATTAAACGATTCAGTAGGATTAAACCATTGTAACGCTTACCGCCCAACTTGGGAAGAAAGGAAGCGTATTTGATGAATACATCAAAGATATCGCCGTGAAAAATCCAATAAGATTTCCCGTTGAGCTGAAGTTCTAGTTTGTCCCGTAAATGGATATTACCGGAGGAGAAGTCTGTATATTGGCGAAGGGTATCATCATGATTACCAGTGATATAATAAACCTTCGTATCATCCTTAGTAGACATATTTAAAATACGCTGAATGACCTGTAAGTGTTCTTTTGGGAAATAACGTTTTCGAAATTGCCAGGTATCAATAAAATCCCCGTTTAAGATTAAGGTGCCGACCTTGATGCTTTTGAGGTAGTTAAGTAATTCCTTGGCGTGGCAAGCATATGTGCCTAAATGTATGTCAGATAGAATGACAATGTCCAGTTCTCTTTTCATGGGAGAAAATTGATCCGAGCCCACCTTACTTCGTGGGTTCTTTAACAAGTTTTATAAAATATGTTCATGGGGGACAAGCGCCCGTGTCTAAAAGAAGACCAGTACTTATCCTTTTCTTAATTCTATTGCAAAGGTTGACCTTTAATGTGAAATAAACAATAGATGGAAATAAAATAAAGGGTCTAAACGAAGGAAGATGGAGAGATATTGGGTACGGGTTTATTTTAGCCAGCCTAGCCTTTGATCGCGTAGAAGATGAAACCCGCTTATTTTATTCGGAAGCGTCTTTTTGTTGCGTTAGAACTCTGGGAAAGCTGAGTTCTTCTTCGTTGAGAGGTACCAGAATAAGGGTGTCTCCACCGAGATAGTCAATAGCAGAAATCTGTTCGCTTCCCGTGAGGTCCATGGCTAGCGTGGAGCCTTTGTCTCGCAGCTCCCAAGTCCCTTTTTGAGAAAGGTCCGTCATTTGGAAGTTTAAGTCTCCATTGTCTAAAAAGGAAATCTGGGCCTGCCCTAAAGATCTGAATAAACTTTCCATAAAGTTAATTTCAGATTGAGTAGCACCTCTGGTTTCCATTTCTGTCCGGGTGGCCTCAAAGTCGTAATTCCAGGTTCCGGTTAATTCATTTTTAATGGTTTGATCTTTGCAAGATACGAGCAAGATCAAAGCCATTACGAAAAAAATTCGCATAGTTGAAGCGGTAGGTTCTGTCAAAAATACATTTCTAGCGACAGATTCAAGCATCAATTGCCCTAAACTTCATCTAAATGCTTTTTAAACCTCGGGTTTAATTTTAAAAGAATAGCCCTTCGTCCAGTCTTAGACCGAGTCTGAAAAAGTATTGGAGCTCACCATTAGATTATGATTCTTACGGTATTCACTAGGGCTATGACCGGTGATTTGTCGAAACTGCTTATTAAAATGGGAAAGGTTATTAAAGCCACTTTCAAAACTGACAGCAGAGATGCTCAAGTGCTCATTGGCCAATAAGCGGCAGGCATGCGCGACCCGCATTTCGTTCGTAAACTGCGTAAAGGTTTTAGCGGTAAGTTTTTTGAAAAAGCGACAAAAAGCGGGCGGAGTCATGTTCACTCGATCGGCGATTCCCTGAAGACTAATCTCTTCCTGAAAGTGGCGACCTACATATTCATAAATCTCCTGCATTCGGTCGAAATGTTGAGACTCTACTTCCAAAGAGAATTGATCGATGTTTAGCAAATTATATTCCTTGGAGTTGGCTAAGAGTTGTAACATTTTTAAAAGACCCAAAAGACGATCTAATCCTTGCAAATTGACTAGCTCAAATAGCTTTTGTCCAATTAAGGCTTTGGTTTCTCCATGAAAGCTAAGCCCAACATGAGAACGTTCGAATAATTGACGGATCGCTTGTAACTCGGGTAGATTAAAAAAGCTTTCTCCGAGAAAGTCTGGTTTCATTTGTAGGACAATTTCTTCGTGGTCTTCTTGTATCTTTTCTGAAAAACCAAAGTGCGGTAAATGAGGTCCTAAAAAGATAAGGTCGCCGTTTTCAAAATAGGAAATGTGATTGGCGATATGGCGCTTTCCGCGACCATTGGTAATAAAGACAATTTCATATTCGGGATGGAAATGCCACTCCGCCCTATTACTACGGATACCTTTGAAGTTTCTCAAGGTAAAAGAACTCCCAAAGACGGGATCAATTTTTTCTAACTTTGCTTTCATTGATATAAATATAAGCTAGTTTAACGCATCTTTATGCAAAGAAGTTCTTGAGGGTTAAAAAAGCATTACTATTGGCAAAAATAATAATAGTCTTAGCTGAAACCGAGGACTATTTTTAATCTTTCAAAAATGCCTAAAGTGCTAGAATATCTATGGCGATCGCGATTTATCGAAATGCTTCCTCTTGGAGTGTTGGACTGATATTTTTTTTCCTCAACCTGTGTTTTGGTAGCTGGCTTAGTCGATTGCCAGAAATTCAGGGGTATTTACATTTGTCAGATGCTCAACTAGGGTGGGTTCTACTAGGAATGCCGCTGGGAGCCATTATTTCTACGACTTTTTCAAGGCATCTTCTGCAACGGGTGAGCCCCGGCAAACTAGCCTTAATAAGTATTTCCATATTTACGATGACGATGGTGTTGCCGGGCTTAGCGAGTACCGGATTGTTTCTAGCTATCCTTCTTTTTAGCGCAGGCTTAAGTGATGGATTAACCAATGTCACCATGAATACGGCCGCTTCCGATTTGGAACGTCAATCGGGTGTAAATATCATGTCTTCCTGCCATGGAATGTTCAGTTTAGGTGGTTTTGCGGGAGCTTTGATTGGTGGGTTGTTAGGGCGCTTTGGGATTGATTTGTGGGTTCAACTTTTGGGTATTGCGCTACTTTGTTTATTGGTACTCTGGCCTCGTAGGGCTAGCCTTTGGGATATTCCCAGTGAAGTCTCTGGCGAAAAGCAAAAAATGCGTTGGCCTTCTTTGCGCTTGTTGACTTACATGGTGATTGGGATTTGTGTGATGATAGGGGAGGGGGCTATTAGCGATTGGTCGGCGATTTATTTAAGTGCTAATTTGGGAGCAGGGCCTTTCGTCGCCGCACTAGGTTTTGCTGGTTTTTCAGCGGCAGCAGCGGCCGGCCGGTTTAGTGGAGATTGGGTGCGGAAGTTAGTGACACCAAAGGTCTTACTTCGAAACGGCTCCGTTTTTAGTAGTATTGGACTCTTATTAAGCATCTTGGTTCCAAGTCCGGGCTTTGCTATTCTTGGTTTTACAATGGCAGGAATTGGATTTGCTACGAGTGTCCCTATTTTGTTTTTGGAAGCTGCTAAATTAAACCCCAAACATCCTGGTATTGGAATTGCCGCCGTAGCCAATGCCGGCATTGTCGGTTTTTTGGGTGCTCCGCCATTGATCGGGTTTATTTCAGAACACTTTGGAATGGAAAAAGCGCTGGGGATGTTGGCCACACTTGCTTTGATTGCAGCAGTACTCAGCCATTTTTCTTTTAAAAAGATATAAGCAGGACCATATCCTTCTCTTAAAAATCGGACCAGAGACTTAATTGGTAACTTTTTTTAAAAGCTCCCACCTGCAATTTACTTCGAAAATAAGAGCGCTTCAAGCAATAGATTAGTCTGTAAATTTCCATTTGATACCCAGCCTAAAACCACTGGCATTCACATAGGGATAAAAAGGAGTTGGATAAATCAATTGCCAATTGTTGGTGTCGGATCGGTCAAGGATTGTTCCCTCCGCATCTGTAGGGTTTTCAATAAGTAGGTTGCGAATGTTTTCCAATTTTGCGTAAGCACGGAATTTATCCACCCGGAAACTTAAATGAACATCCACCAAGGGCAAGAATGCTAATTCCTGACGATCCTGTAGATGGAAACTGCCGACCAACGGGTTGTAAGTATTCGCATAATAGGCACTTGTATAACGGAAGTCAAAGCCAATCCGAGTGTCGAGGATCTTCCGAAACCAACGACCTTGATAATAGAGGTTATGTTTCCCAAATAGACTCGGTAAACGCAGGATATCTTCCGAACTACTTTGTAAGACGACTTCGTTGTCGAGGTGGAATTTTCCTAGGCTAAATTTCTTGTGTACCATTAACTGCAACACACTGACTGCACTATTACTTTGTTGCGTTTGGGCTGCTTGGTCAAAATAAACCAGATTGTCAATGAGGTGATAAGCTCCGCTTACTGAAAAACGGCGGGCGGGCAATCGGTAAGTAACCTGAAGGGTCGATTCTAAAGTTTTATTTAAGGCATTCTCCCAAACGGTTTGCTGAGAGACAAAAAGTCTTCGGTTGATCAGATAAGGCTCAGACAATTGATTAGAAAAAATGCCTTCCAGTTGCCCTAGGTTTCCAAAGTCCAAGGTGAGCTTCCCTTCTGCCCGGAAGTCTCCAATGTTATCCAGGATTCCCAGATGGCCATAGGTTTCCAATTTTAAGAATGGAGTAGGCAGATAATGCCAACGGGCTTTTAGGAAAAGGTTATTGACGGTATAATCCAGGGGCTCTTGTTCCACGAAGTGTAAACGATGTTTTAGCCCCAATTCTAAAAGTCCCCGACTATCTTTTGGTAGATTCCCTGCTCGGCTTTCGGGTTTAAAAGTTAGTAAGGATAACTCGTTTTCTAAGGTGTTGTGTTCGATAAAATGCCTTAAGCCGCGACTATCGGTAAAAAAAGATTGATACAGAAGTGCAGTAGGATCAGGGCTTTCTTCAGAAAATTTATAAATCGCTTTTTTATAGGCGATGGTATGCCCGACTAAAAAGGCCTGTTTGTTAAAAACACTGTTTTTGTTGATTGGCTGAGCGCGTGCGCGAAAACTGCTGTCGACTCGAACCCGATTACTGATGAGGCTGTCTTTAGTCAAACTGTCTATCGGTGGTCTTCCGCCTGGTCTTAGGGCTGGTCTTTGTGGCTTTTGTGGCGCATTAGCTTTGGCTTGAGCTGCTGCACGGAGATCGTAATAATGAGTGTATTGATAAGTGTTCCAACGATAAGTACTATTGGCACTCTGTGTTTGTACATCACCGGAAGAAGCGGTAGCGAATTGGCCTTGCAGGATGGGTTCAAAGGTAATCCCTCCGTTGTCTTCCTGCTCCGTTTTATTCGTAAGAAAAGTGAAATATCCTTTATAGGTTCCACTGGAGTTAACAAAATTCAGGCCTACGCCAAAAGCAGTATTTCGACTTTGTTGATGCGGCAGTTGTACTCGATCACCGAGCTGAGAGTTACGTTTATAATTGATGTTTAGTGTAACTCCTTTGGCGAAGTTCCGCGCAAATTGCAGTTTAAGATTACTGTTGGTTTGATCTGCTCCACGATCATACTCGGCATTGGTAAAGGCTTTTTCAACGCGGTAAAATTTGAAACTATCCGCGCTTATCCGATAGAGATCAAACTGGTTTAAACCTACATCAAAACCCATTCTGGATCGAGGCTTAAAAACAAT
>Ga0316204_10009555_pt1 | contig 12898 bp, 9 predicted proteins | sample 6monrhotite_MG_2_FD_205661 | JGI IMG/M metagenome (GOLD analysis project Ga0316204, IMG submission 205661) | Microbial mat bacterial communities from mineral coupon in-situ incubated in ocean water Damariscotta River, Maine, United States -... | ecosystem: Environmental > Aquatic > Marine >...
CGTCCTCTATAACCCCAATCATTTAGCCCGTCAATTTATAAACAAACTTGCACAACTAGAACACTATAACGATAATAATAAAAACACGATACATGGCTCAGTTCGCCAGACTATAGAAGAACTACTACAACAATTATCTCAACAAAAAAACCTTGACCCTCAGGTCATAAACAGCTTATTAAAAAAAGTAGATGCACTACTAAAAGTCCAAGATCGTGCTTACCATGACAATCTTCAAGACGCGATTTCTACTTGCCAAAATGAAACTGAACTCCCTCCGCTTCCTTTCCATACTCCTACATCACAACCTCATCAAGTAGATGATGAACAACTTAAAGAGTGGCGAAAGTTAATACGTCGCCTAAAACTAGGCGATTGGCTCCTTTTTGATGCCGACTCAGACAATGCCGCGCGGTTACGCCTCGCCTGGGTATCTGAAGGATGCAGCGACTACGCTTTCGTCAATCTAAAAGGACAAATACAAGGGCATATCACCGTAAATGAGCTAGCCACTCTACTCAATTGTGGAACAGCGTTGGTATTAGACAGTGCCAACGAATCAGCTCTGGATAGAGCACAATACGGTATGCTGCAAAAATTGCATAAACATCTAATCCATGAAACCACCCACGATTCACTTACCGGCCTTATCAATCGCCGTGAATTTGAAAAATGGTTGAGCCACCTTCGCGATACACAATCCGAAGGAAAGAACGTAATTTGTTACTACAATCTTGATTATTTTGATGTCATTAACAACTCATTCGGCTTCGAGTTTGGTGATCAGTTACTCACAGAAGTAGCCAAAATATTTAGCGAAGTGTTGGCTAATCGAGGCCAATTGGCGCGGGTGGGGGGGAATGAGTTTGCGCTACTGCTTAGCCATAGCAACGTGAATGAAGCCTCACTCATTACTGATCAATTAAGAACCGCCTTAAGAGACTACCATTTCGTTTATGAAGGGTCGAAATGCACCATTAGCTTTGGGGCAGGTATTGTGCCCATTGACCTACAGAGACATGAAGCACCTCGCTTACTGCAAACAGCTGAGGCAGCCTGCCGCCTTGCTAAGGGGAAAGGCGTCGACCAACAACACATCATTCAAGTCGATGACCTTGAAATGAAAAAAAATGAACAGGTACTCTACTGGGCATCGCGGATCGATGAAAGCCTGGATAGCAATGAACTAACCTTGCGCTACCAACCTATCGTGCCCATATTCGATGATAAATTACAGCCACACGCTGAAATATTATTAGGCATCAATGATCAGCACGGCCAACTCATCTCTCCCCAACATTTTATACTCGCCGCAGAACGCTACCGTCGCATGCCCGAGATTGATCGTTGGGTGGTCAGAAATGTACTGAGTTATTTCAAGAAAAACCCAGACATATTACAGCAGCTTGGAGGAGTAGCGATTAATCTATCCGGCCTCTCCATTAACGATGAAAAAACCATCCCTTTCATTCTTGAGCAACTGGAGTTATCCCAACTCCCTACCTCGCATATCTGTTTTGAGGTAACCGAAACAGCGGGTATTGAAAACCTATCCAATGCCGCAAAATTTATAACCGAAATAAAACAGAGTGGTGTCACTTTTTCACTGGATGACTTTGGCACCGGCATGTCTACCTACGCCTACCTCAAAAATCTACCCGTAGATTACATCAAAATAGACGGTAGTTTTGTACGTGACATTGCATCCAATCAAGGAGACCGTGCCGTTGTCAAATCGATCACCGAGATTGGACATTTTATGGGTAAAAAAATTATTGCCGAATGCGTAGAGGACGCCACCTGCTTAGATATCTTAAAAGAGATAGGCGTTGATTATGCGCAAGGCTACGCAATTAAGAGACCTCAACCTTTAAGTGATGCCTAATAGACCTATTCACTAATCAATCACTTTAAAAGCACAGTGCAAATTACCACTAAGCGAGTGAAAACGTTCTTCAATGGCCATCGGCTCAACGCCACCCTCTCGATATGCCTGCATAATCAGGTGATTTAGCGACTGCATTGTGTTCTTCACTCTCACTTGTTGATCTTCATATTTGGGCACAAAGGCATGAAGAGCTTTATTATCTGCGTTGGTATACACGATACCATTGACAGAGGATTGAAACTTTTCAATGCGTGACGCCGTTGTAGGAATAGAAATAACATCGAAAGCCGCTTCTTGTAACTGCTGCTTCAGCGCCACTAATACCTGTTGATCCTCTTTCGACAACTGAGAGTGATCAATCGGACTCAACAGCGCGACTTTACCTTTTCCAATAAAACTCATCGCCATGTCCAGGTGGAAAAGATGCTGACTATTTGGAATAACCACAACTTCATCGGCACCACTGAATCGGCGCATCATCTCAATAAGCGTCTGTTCATCGGGTTGAATAAACAGGCTGGTATAAAAGTCACCCCGACTTTTAACCAGCTCTCGCTCGCCAATAAATAGGATTTTTTTATCGCGATTACTCTCACCGACCAACAGGTTCCCACCGCGAAAAAACAGTGGTGTTTTAATCACACCATAGCCATCTTCCTTCAATTGATAGAGATAATCATTATCACTACGGCTCAAATCATTAATTTGATAGCGACTCATGGGCACGATAATCTGCGTTTTACCATCACTATCTTGTACAGCTTCAAAGAGATCCTGTGCCCAGCGACTGGTACTGTGCTGTAACAGAATATTTGATTCATAACGCGCCCAGATATCGACGGGGTTAATTTTACTACGAGCATTAAGCCCTAATCTCACCAAGCTTTTTTGCGTATCGGCAACTAAAAAGTCAGGCACAAACAGCTGTAATCGAGTGTAATCAGGCAGTTTTTCTAGAAGGGGTTGATGGCGATATAGCGGGTCTGGATATTGTTCGACATCTCTAGGGTGTATTGATATCACCACATTATTAAGTTCTCGTTGATATTCCAGTTGTTTCATAACTGGACCCGCACTTAATAACTGATGTAATTGTTGCTGCGCCTGGATTGCCGCCTCAATATTACCCTCTCGATAAACCGCTCGCTGACGCAACTGTTCAGCCAGCGCTTTAGGTAAGAGATTAATCCCATTATTTTCAAATGGTAATGTCAGGGTAAAACGCTGCCCATCAAAATAGGTATCCACCTCCCAAGGAGTATCTTTAGAGGGAAGTTCAATATAAGGCAACGAAGCTGCCTGAAGAGCGGTCCATGCCACACTGAATAGCAGAACAGCTGACCACCGCCCCACTAGCTTATTCCACCAACTGCCTTGCGTACGCTTCCAGTTCATCTAGCACCACCCAATCATTCCCCGTTCGTTCTGGCTCACTACGCAACACTTCCAATTCAGCCAAATACGCTTCTAGATCAAGGCGTTCTTTGCGAAAGGCTTGCCAGCGCTGTTGCTCCCCATCCGTTAACGTCTCTGGATAATTACGCGCACGCATACGAAACAACATCTCCGCAAGGCGACTATCCTCAAACGGCAAGTCAAAACCCACTAACTCGGTAGGTGCCACACTATGCACCTGCGCCATACGGCTCTTATCATCGGGGTTGAAAAAACCGCCACCATAGAGCATATGATCAGGATCTGTACGCTTCTCAAACTTAGTTTCGGAAAGCACCTGCTGAACTTTTTTAGCAATCCCTTTGGCGGCTTGCAGGGTTGCGAGATTTTGACGGCATTTATTTAAATCGATGCCATATTTTTTAGCCGCCTTACCGTCCAAAGTCATAAACGGTGCAATCACCGGGCACTTGTTAATGTGTACGGTCTTCAGAGGAATACGCTCAACACCTTCGGGTAACTCCTCACTTCGTGTGAAGAGACGCTCGTGAATTTTCTTCACGCCCAAATTAATCAAATCCGCAGGATCAACGCTGAGGTCATACACCACAATGCCGTTCTTATTAGTAGGGTGCTCTGCCACTGGCACGACTACTGCCATGTTCCCTTTCTCAGCAGGATACATGCCCGAAACATGGATCACTGGCTTTTGTTCACGCAGATTAAGTAGTCCTGATAGTTTACGTTTGCTACGATTATTATAAGCATACTCAAATAGTTTAGGTTGCTGCGTCTTGATCAATTTCGCGACAGCAATCGTAGCGTAAACATCTGAGAGCGCATCATGAGCTGACTCATGGGCAATACCATTGGCCACGGTGAGATCTTCCAGACGCACCGAGGGACGCCCCTCCTCAGTCTTTGGCCACTCCACCCCCTCAGGACGTAGCGCTCGCGTCATACGCACAATATCCAACAAATCCCAACGATTACAGCCATTTTGCCACTCACGAGCGTAAGGATCCATCAAGTTACGATAGAGTACATGGCGGGTAAATTCGTCATCGAAGCGTAAGTTGTTGTAACCCAACACACAGGTATTTGGCTGACTAAATTCTTCATTAATTCGGCGAATAAATTCAGCTTCAGGTATACCTTCTGCCAGTGCCTTTTGCGGAGTAATCCCTGTAATCAAACAGGACATTGGGCTGGGGAAAAAATCATCAGCGGGTTTACAGTAAATCATCAGCGGCTCACCGATAACATTGAGATCTTCATCGGTACGCACGCCGGCAAACTGCGACAGACGATCCGTCATAGGATTAAGGCCAAAAGACTCATAATCGTACCAGTAGAATGTATTTTTACTCATGGTGATTCATCTATTCTCTAATATATGTAGGGGGTGGTACTGCCAAGTTGGCGAGTGTAGTGTATCGACCCAACTCAGGCCTCTTTGTTCCTAAATCCACGACGATGGCTAGCCGGGTCTGATGGTCTAATGGCCACCGCACAGCGTATACGACAGCAAAGTGTATCGTCCGCCAGATAAAAGCCGTAGCTAAACTCCGGGGTTGTGCTTGCTTTATCAAGCAGCTCAGCCTCAATTTCCTGCGACTGCTGCTCAGGAAAATCAAATTTCAACAATAAATCTTCCGTACCAGGGCTCAAAAAATCCACATGCAAGCTCTTAGTCCAAACCGTATAATCAGGAAAACGTTTAGCGCAAGCCAATGCGGCTATAGGATCAGCCAGCGAAGACATCGCCCCACCAAACATAGTGCCGCCTGGATTAACATTGTGCGGACTGAGCGGCAATAAAATGCGCACCCGCCGCCACAACTCATCCAATTCCAGAACCTGGATGCTCATCGATTTAAAGGGTGGATAGTTTTCTAAACGTTGCGCGGAGTGTTGTGGCACAGCAAGTCCCCATTATCGGCTTAATTTAGTACGCCTGAGCTATCAACCTCTCGGGCAAATTCAGGTTATGATAACGTTTTCTCTCTATCCGTGCTAAATACAATGTCCGACATCACCAATATCGCGTTACACGCCCTTTGCCCTGAGCGACAAGAGGAGGCGAAGGCACTTGCGAGTCATTTAGACCTAAAACAGACTAATCAGCCCCAATTCACCCTAGAGTTCACCCATGCACACCTGCAGCTTCGCCTCAATGGGCCGGAAGCTCCCGGCCCAGTCTACGTGGACTTTGTCGGCGGAAAAGCTGGGCATCGACGCCAGTTTGGTGGTGGACGCGGCCAACCAATGGCTAAGGCAGTAGGACTAAAAACGGGTATTAACCCCCACATACTGGATGCAACCGCCGGATTCGGGCGCGATAGCTTCGTATTTGCCAGCCTCGGCTGTCACGTCACCATGGTGGAACAAAATCCTATTATTGCCGCCCTACTCGCTGACGGCCTGCAGCGAGGCCAAGCCCATGATGACGAGACCGCTGAAATTTGCCAGCGTATGACCCTAATCAATGCTGACAGCGGCGCCTATTTACAATCAATGGCTGAGCAGCACGATACCTCCGCCCCCGATGTCATATATCTCGACCCCATGTACCCACATCGAAATAAATCAGCACAAGTGAAAAAAGAGATGCGCCTGTTTCAGCTATTACTCGGTGAGCCAGGTGACAACAGAGAGCTACTCTCTGCCGCCCTAAGCTGCGCAAAAAAGCGTGTAGTCGTAAAGCGTCCAAAAGGAGCAGAAGAGCTACCTGGAACCCGTCCAAGTATGGCCATTAGTAGTAAAAACACCCGTTATGACGTTTATGTCATTGCCGCCATGAGCTAACCTAAGCAATTAATTTCATATCTCTTCTAGACATCATCCGAAAGCCGATGCTATTGTCAGAGTGTCCCGTTAAGATGATTTACGGGTAATAACGAATGCAATGACCCAGAGGAAAACGTCCCATGAAAAAAACAATTTTAGCTGGCGTAATCGCCCTAGCCATGACGCCTTTAGCATCACAAGCAGAGACAGGCCCTGGCTGCGGCCTTGGTTCCATGTTGCTTGAAGGCAAAGAAGGCGTGGTGTTTAACGTACTAGCTGCGACCGTCAATGGCACATCCGGCAACCAGACCTTCGGTATGACCTCTGGCACCCTGGGTTGCGATGGCAATGGCACCGTTACCTTTGCTGCTGCAGGTGATTATCTTGATGCAAACATGGAGCAAGTTGCCCGTGGTATGGCGACAGGTGAAGGCGAAGCAATGGAGACCCTAGCTAGCTTAATGGGTGTTTCACAGCAAGATCAAAGCAGCTTCATGCAAGTATCAAAAAACAACTTCTCAACTATTTTCAGCGCAGAAAACGTATCTAGCGCCGAAGTAATGAAGTCATTGACTGACGTCATGGCGGCTGATCAGCAGCTGTCAAAGTACGCGTCTTAATCGACGTCTGATTAGGTGGCTGACAACCAGCCACCTAATCCCCCCAATCATGTACCAGTCCCAACCTGAAAGTAGCCGATGTGACAAACCTGTTTTTTGCCATTACTCTGCTAATGCTGCTTCCATTCGCTAGTAACGCGTCAATCCATCCAAACCTTAAAGACTTAACCGCCAAAAGTAACCAATTACAATTGGCTCAATCCGCCTCGTGGTTGGCATTACTTCACTATCGTGACAAATTATTTGGATCTGGCGTACAAAGTGAAGCTGACGATCAAGCATTTTTTTTCTCCCCACAAGGCAGAGATAACCCAGAACTAGAGCTACAAGCCACATTGGCAGCACTCTTTAGCCCTGCCACTGACGATCCAGGGCTACACCCCCAATGTCGCTTTCCAGCCCGTTATCACTGGATCAAGCAACAATTAAACATTACCCCACAACAGCTGCCTCCCCAGCCGTGTGATGAATTCAACGACTGGCTGGAGACCATTAACCCAGGCAGCGCCACATTGATATTTCCAGCCGCCTATCTCAACAGCCCCTCCTCAATGTTTGGTCATACCCTGTTACGTATCAATCCGGCAGACAAGCGTAGCGAGACACCACTGGTCGCTTATGCACTCAACTACGCCGCCCAAATGAACGAGCAAGATAACGGCTTTGTGTTTGCCTATAAAGGCATCTTTGGCGGCTATCCCGGCAGCTTTGCGCTGGTGCCCTACTATGAAAAAATCAAAGAGTATAGCGATATGGAAAATCGCGATATCTGGGAGTATCAGCTAGACCTTAATCATAGTGAAGTGCGCCAACTGATGCGCCACGCCTGGGAAGTCAAAGAGATTCGCTTTGATTACTATTTTTTCGATGAAAACTGCTCTTATCGATTATTAGCACTACTGGATGTCGCCCGTCCGGGGTTGAACCTAGCAGATCAGTTCCCCATCACGGCAATTCCCGCAGACACTGTGCGCGCCACTGAGCAGGCGAAACTCTACCACGATATCAACTACCGCCCCTCAACCACCACAACATTAAGCCACCGTCTCGCACTATTAGACCCGCAACAGCAGCAATTGCTCGCATTAATGATAAAAGAGCAGGCGCACACAACATCCGACTTTGTCATGCAATCAGACACAGACCAAGCACGCCTATTAGAGCTGAGCTACGACCTATTACTTTATCGTATTCGTGGTAGTGGCGAAAAACGTGACGCACGCACCCAGCACGCTTACTCGCTACTAACATCACGTAGCGAGTTGAATACCTCAGCGCAGTGGCCTGAAGCCCCCATACCAAAAGTACGCGCTGAACAAGGGCATCTCAGTTCACGATTCGCCCTATCACTCGGTGAAAGCCAGCAACAAACATTCGCCGCGCTACGTTATCGCCCCTCGTATCACGACATCCTTGACCCCTCAGCAGGTTACGGCGTAGGCATGCAGATCAACTTCTTCGATTTTAATCTACGCTATTATGAGAAAGCTCAACAACTCAAACTCGAAGAGTTAAAAATCATCAACATCCTATCCCTTTCACCTCGCAATGAGTTTTTCAAGCCCATATCCTGGGGGGTGGATTTAGGTATACAACGTCAGTGGCTGAAAGGGCAAGAGATCCATCCTCTACAAGTAACCGCAGAAGCGGGGGCCAGCTATCGCCTCTCCAATCAGTGGCAAAGTGCCTTCATGGTGCAGATGCAGCTTGCGGCTCATCGAGAATTCGCCCAACAACTCAATCTTGGTGCCGGGCCTGCCATCAGCCTGCTCTACCACTCCGAGCAGTTGCATAGTCTACTCAGCATCCGCGCCATGAATTTCCCACACGATGACGCTTACCATACCTGGCACCTCAATTGGCAGCTGAACATTCCACTTAAAAAACAACAGGGAATACGCTTGAGCACAAGCCGAAAACAGCAGGATCAACACCATCTCAACGAATTCGAACTCGCCTGGCAATGGTACTTCTAATGTTTCCCCGTCTCGTCCTTATCACTGCGCTGGCATTTACCCTCTGCGGCTGCACACAACTTATCTTTCAACCCACCCAGCAGCACGTTATCACCCCTGACAAGGCCAACCTCGCCTATCAAGACATACACTTCAACAGCCTCGATGGCCTGCCACTGCATGGCTGGTGGCTACCCGCCGAGCAAACTGCAAGCGCCACCGTACTCTATCTACACGGCAATGCTCAAAATATCAGCACCCACCTCGGCAACGCCTACTGGCTGCCCAAGGCAGGTATCAATCTACTGATTATCGACTATCGCGGCTATGGTCACTCCGCCGGACAACCCTCACTGCCAGGGGCACTACTCGATATTGAAGCGGCGCTTCAGCAAGCACTGCTGCTTGCTGACGACACTCCATTAATCATCATTGCTCACAGTCTCGGGGCCAGTCTGGCGATTCAAGCTATCGCAGAGAGTCCAAACAAAGCAAAACTCGCTGGCGCCATCTTTGCCGCACCCTTTAGTGACTATCAGCGGGTCGCTCGAGAGGCGATGGCAAAAGTATGGTTTCTTTGGCCTTTTCAATACCCTATTTCCTGGGGAATCAACAACGATTTTGCACCTATCAAGAGTGTCGCCAAACTAGCTCCCTTGCCACAGCTCTATCTATACGGAACAGACGATTCAATCATCAACCCCCAACATAGCAAAAGATTGTTTACCGCCGCAGGAGAGCCCAAACAAAGGCTAGCGCTAAGCACCGGGCATAACACGATGTTCAACCCTGACGAAACCCGCCAACTCATTTTGCAAACCATCGAACGCTGGCGCTAGTGAAATCATTACCGATCGACACCGTACTGCCACAACTGCTCGACGCTATCGCAACACAGCCCAATGCGGTATTACAAGCCGCGCCCGGCGCAGGTAAAACCACCCGCGTGCCATTGGCACTGCTTGACCAAGCCTGGCTCAAGCAGAAAAAAATTATCATGCTCGAACCCCGTCGCTTAGCCGCACGTAATGCTGCCGCCTACATGGCAGAGCTGTTAGGTGAAAAACCCGGAGAAACTATCGGCTACCGCACCCGCTTAGACAGCAAAATCGGCTCCAAGGCACGTATCGAAGTCGTTACCGAAGGTATTCTCACTCGATTAATCCAACAGGACCCCGAGCTAACGTCCTATGGCATGGTGATCTTCGATGAGTTTCATGAACGAAATCTCCACGGCGATCTCGGCCTCGCCCTTACCCTAGAGTCCCAGTCTGTATTGCGGGATGATCTGAAAATTTTGCTCATGTCAGCCACTCTGGATACCGCGCCCATCGCCAAACTATTAGGCGATGCGCCAGTAATCAGCAGTCAAGGTCGTAGCTACCCCGTGGAGATTTGCTACGGAAAGCGCCCTGAACCCCGCCAACTAACCCGAGCAGTCAGCCAAACCATCCTCAACGCACTCACCGATGAAACAGGAGACCTATTGGTTTTTCTTCCCGGCGTAGCAGAAATCCAACGGGTTAAGCTGCTATTGGAAGAGGCGAAACTCGACCCGAAAATTCAAATACGCCCCCTATTTGGTGATCTCAGCCGCGACGCGCAAGAGTTGGCAATCAACCCCAGTCCAGCCAACCAACGTAAAGTGGTACTTGCCACCTCGATCGCTGAAACCTCACTGACCATAGAGGGTGTACGCGTGGTCATTGATGCAGGCCAACAACGTACACCTCGTTTTGACCCTCGAAGCGGTATGAGCCGACTAGAAACCAGCGCCCTCACTCAAGCCTCCGCAGAGCAACGCAGTGGGCGAGCAGGACGCCTGGAATCGGGCATCTGCTATCGACTATGGAGCAAAGAGGATCATAAGCGCCTGCTCGCCCACGGCAAGGCCGAAATTATGGAAGCAGACCTAGCCAGTTTAGCCCTTGAGCTAGCGCAATGGGGAATCAGCCGTCTCGATCAACTGCAATGGTTGGAGCTTCCGCCCATCGCAGCCTATCGACAAGCATGTGAACTGCTAACTCAATTAGGCGCGCTGAATAAGGCAGGACGCATTACTCAACACGGCCAACAGATGGCACGCCTCGGCATGCATCCGCGACTCGCTCACATGGTACTAATGGGTGAACAGTTAGGGCACGGCAGTCTCGCCTGTGAATTAGCCGCCCTACTCGGCGAACGCGATATAATTAAGGGACGCTATCGCGAGGCAGACCTACGTCCTCGCCTTGAATTACTGCATAGCAGACAAAAAAATGAACACCTCAATCGCATGATCGTGCAACGGGTACAGCTCACTGCACAGCGCTGGCAACGGCAATTAAACCTCGCAGATACATCGCGCTCTCCCGATAACTGCGGCCTACTGCTCGCCTTTGCCTATCCAGATCGCATTGCACAACGTCGCCCCGGTGGAGAATCCCGCTACCGCCTCAGCAATGGGCGCGGCGCGGTATTCAATGAACCTCAAGGTATCAGCAACGAACCATACCTCGTTATCGCTGAACTCGATGCAGGGCAGAGCGAATCACGAATATTTCTCGCTGCACCGATCACCTACGCCGAACTGAAGCAACATCTAGCACAACTCATCCGTCCCCACAGTTTGGTCGGTTGGGATAATCGAACGGCCTCTGTACTCGCCAAGCAGCAACTTAAATTAGGCGAATTAGTACTCGAAGAGACGATTTTAAACGATGTACCAAGCGAGCAATTTGCTCAAGGGCTCATCAATGGTATTCGCCAACAAGGACTACGCGTACTCCCGTGGAATAAAGAGAGCGATAGCCTACGCACTCGGGTCATGCTATTACAGGCGCATCACTGTGCCCGAGATGGCGAGCCCTGGCCCGATATGAGTGAAACAGCTTTACTTAACAATCTTGAAGCGTGGCTAGCTCCTTATCTCAGCGGCTACAACAAACTCAACCAGCTATCCAAACTGAATATGAAAGAGCTGCTCTCCTACTTACTTAGCTGGCCACAACTACAACAGCTAGAGCAGCTGGCTCCCAGTCATCTACAAGTACCGAGTGGCTCCCGCATTCGCATCGATTACAGCGCACCGTCACCGATCTTGGCCGCCCGACTGCAAGAGCTGTTTGGTATGTTAGAGACCCCGCGTATTGCCAACGGAAAAATCCCTCTCACCATTCACCTGCTCTCCCCCGCCCAGCGCCCGATTCAAGTCACCCAAGACCTTGCCAGTTTCTGGAAAAACACCTATCAAGAGGTAAAAAAAGACCTAAAAGGGCGCTATCCAAAACACTACTGGCCCGATGACCCCTATCAAGCCAAGGCCACTTGCAGAGTACGACCCAAACCAACATAGCTAACTGATTGCAGATTATTTACATCCCTCCTCCAAAAAAAACACCTAAAAAAATAATGCTTTATATCACCTAGGGATGTAAATATAGCGTTTTCCTATGATGATAAAAGCCAGACAAAATATTCATAAATTTAAATAAAAAACAATAAGTTAAAGTATATTTAAAATCAATCACGCGCGCACAAATATCGACTTTTTCGAACATTCTTTTCACGAGAACAAAAACTATTTTTCATACAAAAGGTCCCATATGGGCTGGCACTGAATAAATAACTGTGTTAAAAAATCAACCATCAACTCTTTCAAAAAAGGATATTAATATGCGCAAATCAATTATTACACTTGGTGCGGCTATCGCTCTAACGCTAGGCAGCGGCTTCGCCATGGCAGATGCGGCTAAAGTAAGCGTCGAGCAAGTTAACAAGCAAATGAATGACCTAAGTGGCAAGCAAGTAGAGCTAAGCGGTGAAGTCACCAAGGTAAACAACGGCATCATGCGTCGTAATTTCGTGCATATTAAAGATGGCACCGGCAGTGGCAACAGCAGCAGTCTAATTGTTACCACTCAAGACACTGTTGAAGTAGGCCAAAAAATTAAAGTAGTGGGTACTGTAAAACTCGGCACAGACTTTGGTATGGGTTACTCTTACCCGCTACTGGTAGAAAACTCAACAGTTTCAGTTCAGTAAGTTTGACTGAAAAAGCGCCGAATTTCGCTGTTAGCATGCGCTATGCTGTAAAGGAACTTACACACAAATAGTTGCCATGCCGATAATAAGCGATATTACTGCCTTTTATGCTGACATAGCCAGTGATCATCAAGGACGATTGATCACTGACATTTGGCAATTTAGCCCACAGCAGCTAGAAGCCTGCCATGATTATATTCAATGGCTATTTCCACTCGACCAAGCAA
>Ga0316204_10009556_pt1 | contig 12898 bp, 13 predicted proteins | sample 6monrhotite_MG_2_FD_205661 | JGI IMG/M metagenome (GOLD analysis project Ga0316204, IMG submission 205661) | Microbial mat bacterial communities from mineral coupon in-situ incubated in ocean water Damariscotta River, Maine, United States -... | ecosystem: Environmental > Aquatic > Marine >...
TGAGTGACGGGCATTGCCGTGATGTACGAATCCGTGCGGAAGAGAAAAGCGATAAGATCGGTAAACAGATTCGAGACCTGCAAGCCTTACAAAATACCCTGACATATTTAATTAGTGCCTGTAAGGCCGGAAAGGCATCGCAAAAATGTCCAATTGTTGAAACGTTATTAGCGCAAGACAGATAATTAAAATTATTGAGTCGTGTCTGAAAAATAACCTTTAATCCAATCGTATAGAATCTGAGCCGTTAAGGAATCAAACGGTATGTTCTCAAATTCATCTGCTGGGTCTTTATCTTTAAACGAAAATTGATAATTAATGATGTCGGGTTGTTGATCGTGCAAAATGATAATAATACGCTTGTTAGTTTTCAAACAATCAATCGTCATTATGTCAGCGGGCATCCCACTGTCGCGCATCTTTTGATTAACGCCGATAACAGGATTAATGTCTTTGAAGTCTTGCTGAATACGCGTATGTGCTTCGGTTGCGAGATCACATAAGGTTTTTAATTTTTTATCAGTCAAGATTGAAGTTCCAATTTATTTAAAAAAATCGATCCTTTAGACATTGGCACCAAAATGTGTCAGAGGTGGGCTGCCTAGCAGCACTAGTCAATGCGATGTGTGTTAAACACGTTGTCGGGCATTTTTTGAAAATCCGATAAGTAAATCTAATGTCTTCGAAGTATTTTCAACAGCTAACTCTTTATCAAGTTTGCCATTGAAAATATCCTGAAATCCAGGTAATTCTTCCGGGGCACAACTTTTTAAATTTTTAAAACCCATGCTCCAATTGGGGAAATCCCGTTGACTAATTTTTTCCTCGACAAGCGTAACATTACCATTGTTTCTGGTATCTTTAAGTATTGAGTTATAGATATCATGGACATCTTCCTCTGAACCCTCCAAAACTTGCAAGTATATTGCATTATTATATAGGAGCATTCCGGTAATATTTTGTCTTAGATTTCTCACACGAGATTGTTCCAATAACGCCTTCAGATCATTTTCAGATGGCCAACTCGTTGCGGAGCTTATATAAATTAAATGTATCAAGTGTAATCTCCAGTTCAAATTTTACCTACCTAACGGTTTAGTTAAGTGAACTATCACCGCAGTCCGTGTTGAACTGTTTGTTATGTGATGATTTATTCAATATTTAAAAAACCATTTTGTGCCACGGAGAATAACATATGAAAATATCATACATATTAATGAGCCTCCAATAGGTAGAATCCAAAATTGTATAAAGGTGTTGATTCGGCTATTTTCTGTGTAACTTTTATAAACATATACTGAAACTTTATTTCCTATTTTGTCCTCACATTTCTCTCTTTTGTTATTAGGGAATCTGCTTGAAACTTCTAACCCTGAATCAGTTTCTGCAATTGCAAAATAAGCAGGCTTAATCTTAGCTCGCATCCCTCTTCTGTAGTTCCCTTTAATACTTCCAGTGAATGATATAACTAACCTTTTTTCACAGAACTTGATAGCTGCATAGTCAGTTTTTGAGTTAAGAATAACGTCAGCAGCATCATATGCTGTCCAGCCTCCACCTATGATAGGAAAGAGAGCCATAAAGAAAAAGATAATACTAATTATCTTTACGCCTATTTTTACTGATTTATCCATTTTTAATATTTTTTATGGCACATAACGCTTGAGCTAAGGGGCGGCAAAAGGCGATAGCCTTTTGACCGTCCCTGACTTGAGCGCCTTGTTAGCCTGTTGATTCATAAATTGGTTTACCAAGATGAAAAAATACAAGCCGAACAGCTAAGATAATTGCAGGCAACAAGAATAACACTGGTAATAAGAAACCGACCCATGGCACAACACTTATAGGCCCGGTTGCCAGGCCTAAAATAGGAATAGATTTATGAAGCCTCTTATTATGTGCCCAGCCTATACCCATAATTACCAATACTAGCCATGCAATAGGTGATAACAAGATTGATATACCTGCTAATGGTTGCATGAGCCAGTTCATGGTTCCCCAGTGGCCGCCCATAAGTAAATTCGGCATAGTGACGATGGCAGCGCCAAGAAATGGTAGTGTGGCCGTTAATAAGACATTTATATAGCGTAGAATTATATATCTTGTTTTCATAGAGGCTAACGCTATGCTCAGCGGAGCGCGCCTTTGGCGCGTCCGCTGGAGCTATTAGTTAGAATTTTGATTTTCAATTCTTTGTTGTACTTTAACTAGAGGTTTCATTAGCGTGAATTAGTGCTAATCCAAGGTCTTCTCCTGCTGTAAATTGTAATGTTTCTCCTTCAATAAGATCACCTTTAGTAACATTTATACCATTAGCAACCCCTTTACCTTGAGTGATTAACGCTACAAAAGGTTTTTCTAATAATATTTCTTTACCAGCATCTAAATAACCGACCTTACAAACCATGTTGCTATCGAAACTGCCATTCGCACCACCAAGAACTGTTGTCAGTTCATTTTTAGACAGCTTGAAATTCTTATAGGCAGGATCAAGCCCTAGCCTGGGGGGCTTAAACCAAATTTGAGCTATATCAGCAGGCGTGTCGTTAAGATTAAATTCTGAATGTTGCATTCCTGTCCCAGCTCGCTGTGTTTGAACTTCTGGGGCGTGAATTGAAGTTCCATCTCCCAGCGTACCTTCGTGACCAACACTGCCATTAAATACGACACTAACGATGTCTACATCATTGTGAGGGTGTAGTGGCGCACCATCATTTGGTAAGAATTGTCCAAGAGCAAGATAAATAAAATCTCCCAAGCCGTGGCTTATATCTGTTCTGTCTTTTGCGTCTTTCCATAACTCAGGATTTAAAACCATATGTTTCTCAACAATACCTGCAAAGCCTCCTTGCGGAAGATCATCGTAATGAATCACTTTTGTTTTCATCTAAAGCCTCTATTATTGGTTTTTTTAGGTGCTGCTTGTGTTGTATTGCGACAGTTTTTTTTAAATTCTAACTATAAGTAGTGGACCTAAAAAGCCTTTTGTAACCAGCTTTTTAGGTCGAATAATCAATTAGTTAATAATGTATATGGGTTGTTATTGGTCCTAAATAAGGCGTGTAAAGCGGCATCAGGCAATACTCCGTTTGCTATTTAACCAACGTGTTAGTGATCGCCATTGTTCAAGATCTTGTTGAACGGCAGATGGCGCCATTTCAAATATACTTACGCCGCGTTCGGCTGAGCGGATGTAATTTTGTGTGTCGCGCAAGGTTGCAATGCGCGGAATTTTTAAGCGTTTGAGAAATTTTTCCAGAGTATGGAATATGAGGGTGTTTTCTTTTACCCGGTTGGCAACCACGGCGAGTTTGACTTCATCGCGATTCACTTTGCCGACCAGTAATAATTCTTTAATAAAGTGAGCGCAGGCACGTATGTCGATAGGTGATGCGAGTACGGGAATGACAAGCGATTCTGCTTTACGCACCAGTGCGGTTAGCGTTTTGCCATGCACAGCAGCAGGCACATCAAGAATGAGAAAGTCGAGGTTGCGTGGTGCGCGGAATGTACCGTCGGCTGCGTCGATGCCAATAATTTCAGGGCGTGTTTCAGGGCGTGCTTTAAGCCAGTCTAGGCTTGAGCCTTGTGGATCAAAATCGGCAATCGCAACGGCATTGCCTTTGTCTGCGTAGAAGCCTGCGATATTTGTAGCGAGGGTTGTTTTACCACAGCCGCCCTTGGCATTAATGACCATGATGGTGCGCATGGTGCTCTCCTAATTATTTTTTTATTAATTTTGGAAAATCAGGAAACAGTGTAACGCACAGCGATTAGTGACGTAAATGGCCTTTCATATTGTAACGGCTTTATTGCGTTACAGTGGCAGTGTGGCGGGCGTCGTCGGCCGTTTTGTTACGGTCGGCAAGGCTATCAATCAGTTTGTCCAGGCCATCACGTCGAATGGCACTGCCAAATGAGCCACGATAATTGGTCGCTAGACTGATACCTTCGATAGTTAAATCATAAATAAGCCATTTAGACCCATTTAAATAAAGGCTGTAATTAACGGATACCGGAGGCCTGTCGGCGAGGCGTATTTCCATGCGTACTGATACATCTTCAGGATCGGTATTTCTAAACGGTAGATAACTCACGTTATCGGCATGTGAAACGATTTGATCTGAAAATTCGATCATTGCGGTGACATAGGTACGAATGAGAAAACCACGAAATTCGTTAACAAAACGAACCCGTTGTGCTTCAGTGGCACGCCGCCAGTATTTGCCGAGTACAATCTGACCGATGCGTTGGAAATCAATATGAGGCAGGACAATGTCTTCGACCAGCTTATAGGCAATCGCAGAATCTTTTTTAAGATTTCCGTTGTTTTCCTTTAGGCCTTTAAGCAATTTGATGGTGTTGCTGACAACCAGCTCTTGGGCTGGCGATGTTTCAGCACTGAGCGCGGTGGTAGGAAAAGTCAGTGAGCATATTATAAGTATTAGCCCAGTGTAGAATGTATTTTGTTTTAATTTCAGCATATCCATAATCACATTTATTGTATTAACAGAATCCGTTCTAATCTATTTGTCCATTATATCAATGTTTAGTTCAGACCATAACTCATCTACGCGTTTTTTTACCGATTCATCCATGCTAATAGCCGTGCCCCACTCGCGATCGGTCTCTCCCGGCCACTTATTGGTGGCATCGAAGCCCATTTTTGAGCCTAGACCTGACACTGGCGAGGCAAAATCCAGATAATCGATCGGGGTATTGTCGATAATGGTGGTATCACGACCTGGATCCATGCGGGTTGTCATCGCCCAGATAACGTCATTCCAATCCCGTACATTGACATCATCATCGGTAACGATGATAAATTTGGTATACATGAATTGGCGTAAAAATGACCAAACCCCAAACATCACGCGTTTGGCGTGCCCAGGATATTGTTTTTTCATGCTCACACAGGCCATTCGATAGGAGCAGCCCTCGGGTGGCAGGTAGAAATCGACAATCTCGGGAAATTGTTTTTGCAGAATCGGTACAAATACTTCATTGAGCGCAACACCGAGAATGGCAGGCTCATCAGGTGGTCGGCCGGTATAAGTACTATGGTAGATCGGATCTTTGCGATGCGTAATTCGGTCGATGGTAAAGACCGGAAATTGCTCTACCTCATTGTAATAACCAGTGTGATCGCCAAATGGCCCTTCATTGGCCATATCATCAGGATGAATGTGCCCTTCCAGAACAAACTCAGCACTCGCGGGCACCTGCAAGTCGGAACCGATGCATTGTGTCAGTTCGGTTTTACTACCGCGCAATAAACCAGCAAAGGCATATTCAGAAAGACTGTCTGGAACGGGCGTGACAGCGGCAAGGATGGTGGCAGGATCAGCACCGAGTGCAACCGCAATAGGAAACGGTTCACCAGGGTGGGCTTGTTGCCATTCAGCGAAATCGAGCGCGCCACCACGATGAGCTAACCAGCGCATGATGACACGGTTCTTGCCAATAACTTGTTGGCGATAAATACCCAAATTTTGGCGTTCTTTATTTGGACCTTTAGTAATAACCAAGCCCCAGCTAATTAACGGACCGGCATCGCCTGGCCAACAGGTTTGAATCGGCAGTTTATTAAGATCAACATCATCCGCTTCGATGACGATATCCTGACATTTGGCCTTGTTGACGATCTTGGGTGCCATGTGCAGCACTTGTTTGAAAATGGGCAGTTTTTCCCACGCATCTTTCATGCCCTTGGGTGGATCAGGTTCTTTAAGCATCGCCAGCAGTTTGCCGACTTCACGCAGAGCGGTAACAGATTCTTCACCCATGCCGAGTGCAACGCGTTCAGGTGTACCGAATAGATTACCGAGTACAGGTATGTCGCTGCCTTTTGGATTTTCGAATAACAATGCCGGTCCAGCAGCACGCAAAGTACGATCGCATATTTCAGTCATTTCAAGATGCGGATCAATTTCAATGCCAATACGTTTTAATTCACCACGTTGTTCAAGTAGAGAAATAAAATCACGCAGATCTTTGTATTTAAATGATGACATGATATGTGCGATCTAAATACGGAAGCCGCCATGACGTTTTAGGTTACGCCAATCGAGCCATTTAATGCCGCCGATAAAACCACTGATCGCTAATACTAATGAACCAATAAGTAGCCATAAATATTTTAATGTAATGCCGGCATCATCCTCAATGGATGTTGAGTTGGCTGGCAATTGAAGTGTTGCACGTATTTGGTTAAGCGTGTCAGTTAGTTGTTTGTTCTCTGCTTTAATATTACGTAGCTCAGAATCATCAACTGCAGCGGGCGCAATTGGCGCTGCTTTAGTGTCAACAGATTTATTTTTACGTAAATTAATAATTTCTTTTTGTAACTCTTTATTTTGTTCTTCTAATGTCTTGTGTTGACGTGATTTGTTTTCTAGCTGTGTTTGTGATGCAGCAAAATCTTTTTTCAGTTTACTGGTTTTCTTATTTAATTTTTTAAGCTCGTTAGCAAGTTTCTTTTCTTGAGCAGAAGTAACTGTTGTTGCGCCAGCACGCAGATCGACGAGTTGCTTTTGTGTCGCTTCTAATTCCGCCTGAGCCAGGCTAAGTTGTTCGTTAGCTTGTTTCTGCTGATCCGTAAGCTCAAGAACAACAAGCTGAGCAGGTTTATGATCGATCAGGTAAGACGTTTCTACCCAACCTGTTGTACCATCAGGGCTACGTACTTTAGTAAATTCACCTGTTTTTTCGAGCACTTCGATAGGAGTGCCCGTAGGCAACGCCTTTATGAGATTACTCTCGGTATTGGATTGTTCGTACACCCCAACTAATACTTTGTCGGTGACGTAAAAAGTTTTAGCTTGCAGCTGCAGGCTTGTCTGCAAGAGCAAAGTGAGTATTGCGAGTGTTATATAATTCTTTTTCATTGTTATCCCTTAACGTGTTTAACACTATTATGCAGCAATTCCACTGTGTTTTAGAAGCGCATCAATACTCGGTTCACGGCCACGGAATTGTACAAATAACTCCATGGCATCATGCGAACCACCTTGTTCTAGTATATTTTCCAAAAAACGCATACCGGTTTTTTTATCAAAGATACCATTTTCTTCAAAGGCTGAGAATGCATCGCTGGAAAGGACTTCTGCCCATTTGTAGCTGTAATAGCCTGCCGCATAACCGCCAGAGAAAATATGCGTAAAGCCATTGGCAAAACGATTGAAGCTAGGAGGGATGATGACAGCAACCTTTTCTCTGATGTCAGCGAGTAGCGCTTGAATATCAGTTGCTGTATTTGGATCAAATTCCATGTGCATGCGAAAATCGAATAAGGAAAATTCAATTTGCCGCACCATCTGCATACCGGATTGGAAATTTTTAGCCGCACTCATACGTTTAAACATGTCATCAGGTAATGCTTCGCCTGTTTTGTAGTGACAGGCAAACATATTGAGTGCTTTTTTCTGCCAACACCAATTTTCCATAAATTGACTGGGTAATTCAACGGCGTCCCATTCAACACCATTGATACCAGAAACACCCATGTAATCAATTTTAGTCAGCATGTGTTGCAAGCCATGACCAAATTCATGGAACATAGTGATAACTTCATCATGGGTGAACAAGGCTGGGTCTTCACCAACGGGTGGGGTGAAGTTACAGGTTAAGTAGGCAACCGGTAATTGAATGTCGTCACCATGACGGGTACGCACAATACATTCATCCATCCATGCGCCACCACGCTTTTTATTTCGCGCATAAAGATCAAGGTAGAACTGACCGCGTGGATTATCTTGTGCGTCACGTATTTCGAAAAAGCGCACATCTTTATGCCACGTATCGATATCGTGAAGTTCAGTAACTTTCATGCCATAAAGTTTTTTGATAACACCAAACATACCTTCTAAAACACGGTTCTCAGGAAAGTAAGGTTTTAGTTCTTCTTGTGAAATGGCATATTGATGTTCGCGAAGTTTTTCGCTGTAGAAACCGTTGTCCCATGCTTCGAGTTTCTCAATGCCATGTTCATCACGAGCATAGTCTTGCAATTGCTTGTATTCATCACGAGCCATATCGATGGATTTTGCGGCAAGGTCAGTGAGAAATTTAATGACCTGATCAGTATTGGTGGCCATTTTTTTCGCTAACGATCTTTCCGCGTAATTATTGAAGCCAAGCAGCTGAGCTGCTTCATGACGTCGTTGCAAAATATCTTGAATTAATTTGGCGTTATCCCACTTGCCAGCACAAGGGCCTTGATCAGATGCGCGAGTCGCATAGGCGGTATACATTTCTTCGCGTAGCTCTCGATTCTCGGCATAGGTCATGACGGGAAAGTAAGATGGGAATTCCAGACTAAATAACCAACCTGATTTGCCGGCATTTTTTGCATTCTGTCGGGCTAGCGCAATTGCAGTTTCTGGTAGACCAGCAAGCATGCCTTCATCATCAATGTATTTTTCCCAACCATGCGTGGCATCGAGAACATTTTCTTCAAACTTGGAAGTTAATTTTGATAGCTCCTGCATGAGTGTTTTGTAACGTTGTTGGTCGGCATCATTTAAACCAATACCGGAGAGTTCAAAATCACGCAGTGAATTTTCGATGATCTTTTTCTGTGCGCTATCGAGCTTTGTAAAATCATTACTGGCACGTACTTGCTGATAGGCAGCAAACAATTTTGCATTTTGTCCCATCTCGGTGCCGTACTCGCTGAGTTTAGGTAGGCATGCATTATAGGCATCACGAAGTTCATCGGAATTAACAACCGAATTCATGTGACTCACGGGCGACCAGCTACGAGATAATTTTTCATCAATATCTTCGATGGGGCGAACCAGGTTGTCCCAGGTGTAAGTTTCATTCTCGTTGAGTATGGCTGCGACCTTACTACGACATTCGGCGAGCAGTGCATCAACGGCAGGTTCAACATGTTCGGCTTTGATATCAGAAAAAGGTGGTAGGCCTTTCATGGATAACAGTGGATTACTCATTCTATGTATATACCTAGGTTACGTGGGTACTAATATGGCGGCAGCAATTGCCGCAGGTTTAATCTATTATGCCTAGAGGCTGTTAATCTTGAAAGACAAACAGCCTCTATTTCCTTTAAACGCTAAAGCATCAGAAAAAACCATGAAAAAGCCAGAAGAAATAACCGATTTTTACGATCTAGGACCGAGCATGATCCTGGATGCAGTGGAAACACTGGGTTTTAAGGCGGATGGCAGTCTCTTGGCTTTGAATAGTTATGAAAATCGGGTTTATCGAATTGGCATAGAAGACGCTGCGCCTTTGGTGGTGAAATTTTATCGTCCACAGCGTTGGAGCGATGCCATGATTCAAGAGGAGCATGATTTTGCGCAGGAGCTAGCCGATGTTGAGATACCGATTGTTGCACCATTATTGGATGCTGAAGGCAAAAGCCTGCATTTTCATGCCGGACATCGATTTGCTGTTTTCCCCTGCTTAGGTGGGCGTACACCCGAGCTTAGCGGCGGTGATGACTACGTACTAATGGGACGGTTTATTGGCCGAATTCATAATGTTGGACGTTTACGGCCTTTTGTAGAACGCCCCACGGTCAACATTGATAGCTATGCGCGTGAATCATATCAATATGTGCTTGAGGAGGGGTTCATCCCCTCCGAATTGGAGTTACCTTATCGTAGCTTGGTAGAAGATATTTTGCCGATACTCGATAGCAGTTATCAACAAGCCGGTAAGATCGAGAATATTCGCCTCCATGGCGATTGTCATGCGAGTAATATTCTCTGGACAGATACCGGTCCGCATTTTGTCGATCTTGATGATTGTCGTACTGGCCCTGCTGTGCAGGATCTGTGGATGTTGCTGAATGGTTCTCGGCAAGATATGACCATGCAAATTGCCGATTTACTGGATGGTTACACCGAATTTAGTGATTTTGAGCCACGTGAATTGCACCTTGTAGAGGCACTACGGACAATGCGTTTGTTGTATTACTCGGCATGGTTAGCGCGGCGCTGGGATGACCCGGCATTTCCGAGGAGCTTCCCCTGGTTTAATACCAATCGATATTGGGAAGAGCAAATACTCTCATTACGTGAGCAATTCGCCTCCCTGCAGGAACCCGCATTAGTTTGGAATTGATGCCTTAAAATTCACAGCACCAAGTTGGTATCCTTACCAACTTGGTGCTGCAGGAGGAGTCGGTTTGCTAGCCAATGACATTGGCAAAGACGATTAGCGCTATTGTTACAGCTAATAAGACAAGAATAGGTTTGCTTAACATATCGATGATACTGTCATTTTTCATGAGATTCTCCAAAATGTTGGCTAATTATTATTGGTGAGCATGATAATAGACCTGTTACCTGTAGGGTTACTTGATCTGGATCAAAGAACAGAAATTTTTGAAATATCATTTATAAACAATTGCTTAGATAAATATTTATAGCGATTTTGGTTTTTTTATTACAGTTTGCGCAGGGCTTGCTAGAATCCCTGCCTATCATTATTTTTCGGAGTCAGTATGTCTAAGCATTACGATTTAATCGCCATTGGCGGTGGTAGCGGTGGTTTATCTGCTGCAGAGCGAGCAGCTACTTATGGGGCTAAAACGGCTGTTATCGAAAAGGGCCTCATGGGCGGCACTTGTGTCAATGTCGGCTGTGTTCCGAAAAAGATCATGTGGTATGCCGGTATGTTGTCGCATGCCCTCCATGACGCCAAGGGTTATGGTTTTGACGTTAAGCGCGGCGGCCTGGATTGGCAGAAGTTGGTCGATGGTCGGCAGGCTTACATCAAGGGCATTAATGATTGGTATCACACCTATTTAGCAGATTCGAAGATTGATGAGATCAGTGGCATGGCGACGTTCATTGATGCGAAAACACTTGAAGTGAATGGCGAACAATATACCGCGGATCATATTGTGATTGCACCGGGTACGACCCCTGTTGTGCCAGATGTTCCTGGTGCCGAGTTAGGCATGACGTCAGATGGTTTTTTTGCGCTTACCGAACAACCTAGGCGTATTGCCGTGGTGGGTTCCGGTTATATTGCTGTTGAGATTGCAGGGTTGTTACGCGCACTGGGTTGTGAAGTGACATTGCTCATTCGCAGTGAAACCGTCTTGCGTGGTTTTGATGTCATGTTGCGGGATGTATTAATGGAAGAAATGATCGCGGCGGGCATTAAGATCATGTCGAGCATGCAGATTGAAAAAGTCGAAAAAGCATCAGATGGTAGCCTTAACCTGCATTGTGATGGCGGACATACCATTACAGGTTTCGATGAATTGCTATGGGCAATTGGTCGTGAGCCACTGACGGCGGAATTGAATTTAGATGCCGCCGGTGTAGAGATGGATAAGCGCGGTTATGTACCTGCCGATGCATTTCAGAATACCAATGTAGATGGAATCTATTCCGTTGGTGATGTCACCGGACAAGCCGCGTTAACCCCCGTTGCGATAGCTGCGGCAAGACGTTTATCAGATCGTCTATTTGATAATCAGCCTGATCGTAAACTGGATTATGAAAATATTCCGACCGTGGTGTTTAGTCATCCACCGATTGGTACGGTTGGTGTGAGTGAAGAACAAGCACGTAAAGAACATGGCGATGCCGTAAAAGTTTACACCTCGTCATTTACACCGATGTACAACGCCTTAACGGAACATAAAACCCAAACGGCGATGAAATTAATTTGTGTTGGCGCGCAAGAAAAAGTGATTGGTGTGCACATGATTGGTCTCGGTGCAGATGAGATGATGCAGGGTTTTGCCGTGGCATTGAAGATGGGTGCAACCAAGAAAGACCTAGATGATACGGTTGCGATACATCCAAGCAGTGCAGAAGAATTTGTTACGATGAGGTAGTAGGATAGGTGCAGGTTTTCGCACTATCAGCTAAATGATTCCTCCTTAGAGGTTCGCTGCGCTGCACCAAGGGCGTCTAGTTGAATAAACTGCATGATGGATGGCATGGTGACGCCTGTGAACGAGCGTAGCGAGATCTTGAAGGAGTCAGGGCATTCATCGTGACGTGAGTGTAGTTTTATTTAATCTGGACGCGAAATAGCGCCGCCAGTAATTACCTGTCGGCTCAACAAACGGCCTTCGACGCGTTTGGAATTCACCGCCATCTAATCACTGGCACTGGCATCGTTGGTCTAGTAATCAGCATGATGGAGAGCTTGATGTGAGCATTCGTAATTTTGAAAACCATTGCCCCGTTATTGATGAGAGTGCATTTATTGATGAATCTGCGGTGGTGATTGGTAATGTAAAAATTGCTGCTGATGTTTCTGTGTGGCCGTTAACAACCATTCGCGGTGACATAAATAGCATTGAGATCGGTGCGCGGAGCAATATTCAAGATGGCTCGGTTCTTCACGTAACCCATGACAGTGAGTATTCTCCCGGTGGTTTTCCCTTAAGTATTGGTGAGTCGGTGACGGTCGGGCATAAGGTCATTTTACATGCCTGCTCTATTGGTAATCACTGTTTGGTGGGGATGGGATCAACGGTTTTAGATGGTGCTGTACTCGAAGATAAGGTGATGCTCGGTGCGAACAGTTTAGTCTCACCGGGTAAAAGATTAGAAAGCGGTTACCTTTATGTTGGTAGTCCGGCAAGGCAAATTAGAGAACTGACTGAGAAAGAACTCGCATGGCTAGAATACTCCGCCAGCCACTATGTTGACCTGAAAAACCGTTATTAAATTAACTAATAGTGAAAAAAGTCAGCTTATGCTTACATTGCTGTAAGCATATCGCTCACACGGCTGCGCGCTTTATCTGAAAAAACCCGCCATTGGTCAAAAGGGGCTTGTTTGTCGATCAAAAAGTGTCATCATAGGCCTGCCTACGAAGATGGGGATTCATCATGGAAATATATATCGGAATTTTACCGAATAATGTCGTCGACTATGACTTACGTAAATTTCTAAAC
>Ga0316204_10009557_pt1 | contig 12896 bp, 4 predicted proteins | sample 6monrhotite_MG_2_FD_205661 | JGI IMG/M metagenome (GOLD analysis project Ga0316204, IMG submission 205661) | Microbial mat bacterial communities from mineral coupon in-situ incubated in ocean water Damariscotta River, Maine, United States -... | ecosystem: Environmental > Aquatic > Marine >...
CCGCGCTCGAACAGCTCGAAGAAGATCGCGTCGTCGACGTAGTGGACGGCCTGACCCCGGCGGCGCTCGCTCTCCATCAGCGCCTCCAGCCGGGGCAGGGACCAGCCGGCCAGCGCGGCGGTGGTGGTGCTGTTGGCGACAGTGAAGGCGGCGTACATCATGTCGCCGCTCTCGACGCCGAGTCGGTAGGCCTTCAGGAACGTGTCGACGGTGCTGGAGAGCGGCTGCCCCAGGTGCGCGACCCACAGGGCGTGGCCGAAGTGGGTGCGGGCCTTGAAGTGGGGATCCGGATCGCCGTCGACCATGGCGACCCCGGCGGTGGAGAGATCGTAGGCCGCCCGCAGCTCGCCCTCCTGGGCGATGAGGGCGCCCATGTAGACCAGCAGCAGCCCCGTCGACGGCGTCGTGCCCCACGTCACCGAGCGCTCAAAGGCCCAGAGAATCACCAGCCCGGCCAGCGCCATCTCCTGGGCCTGGAACAGCGGCAGGTAGGCGTAGATCATCAGATTCAGCGCCGCGCGCTTGCGGGGATCGTCGACCGGCCCCCGGGCGCGAAGCTCCGCGAGCTGCGCGCGCACCGTCGTCGCGCTGTGATTCGCAAGCGCGGAGGCCAGCACCTCCGCTCGCATGTCGGTCGCGGGGATTGCGAAGCCGGCTTCGGCCAGCGCGGTCAGCGTGCTCTCCAGCGCCGCGGCCACGTCGGGCGCGTTGGTCTCGAGCATCGACTTCAGGTGGAGGATGTCGATGCGCTGGCGGCTGGAGCCGGCGCGGTCGGCGGCCCCCTCCAGGAAGCTCAGCCCACGGCGGGGATCCCCGAGGCAGAACCAGGCGCGCGCCAGGCCCATCGCGATGTCGCCGTGCAGCGCGCTGTCGGGCGCGAGGGCGGCGGTCGGCAGCAGGGCGAGGGCGGCGGAGAAGCACTGCTCAGCGGCGGAGTAGGCGCAGGCGCGCTCGGCCTTCTCGCCGGCTCGGATCAGGAGGCGGGTGCTGGCGGCGGCCTCGTCGGGGGTGGTGATCTCCTCCGCCGCGAGCTGGAGGTGACCGACGATGTCGAACAGGCTGTCATCCGACGGCGCGCCGTCGGTCGCCGCGATCAGCAGGCGGGCGATGCGCAGGTGGACGAACGAGCGCTGCTCTGGCGGGATGCTCTGGTAGGCGGCCTCCTGGATCTTGTCGTGGGGGAAGGCGAAGCGGAGGTCGGCGGGCGCCGCGGTTCCCAGGCGCAGCGTGTGCGCGGCCGCCGTGAGCGGAGTCAGCAGGCCTCGGCGGGCGGGGCCGCTCAGCGCGAGGAGCAGCCCCTTCGGCGACTGACCGGTGGCGGAGGCCAGCAGGGCCAGATCGAAGCTGTTGCCGGCGCAGGCGGCGACCTGCAGCACGCCCTGCGTCCTGGCGGAGAAGGTGCTCAGCTCCCGCTGCGTCAGAACGACCACGTTCTCGGTGTGCGCGACGCCCCGCATCGCCTCCATGTCCCAGGTCCAGCTCCCGCTGGCCTCCTCGAAGCGCAGCCGCCGCTGAGTGACGCAGGCGCTCAGGAACGCTCGCAGGAAGAACGGATTTCCGGCGGTGCGCTCATGGACCAGGGTGGCCAGGGGGGCGAGGGGCTCCGAGGTCGGGTGGAGCGCGTCCCCCAGGAGGGCCAGGAGATCCGCCCGCTTCAGCCCCTCCAGCTGGAGGGTTCGAACCCGCCCGGTCGGCAGGAGCTCGGCGGCCAGCTCGTACAGCGGGTGATCGGAGTCGACCTCGTTGCTCCGGTAGGCCCCGATGATCAGCAGGCTGCGCTCTTCACCGCCGATGATGAGCTTCTCGATCAGCTCGAAGAGGCCGGGGTCGGCCCACTGCAGGTCATCGAGGAAGATCACCAGCGGGTGCGAGCGGCTGGCCACCACATCGACGAAGCGCAGGAAGGCTGTCATGAAGCGGTTCCGCGACTCGCGCGGCCCCAGATCGGGCAGCGGGGGCTGCGGCCCGAGCAGCGGCGCCAGCCGGGGCACCAGCTCCAGGAGCGCCGCCCCCTGGCCCGCCACCGCGTCCTTCAGGATCGCCCGCCATCGCTCCAGCTCCGATGGCTTCTGCGAGAGCAGGTACACGGCGAGCGCGTCCAGCGCCTCCGCCAGCGCCGCCAGCGGCGTGCTGCGCTGGTAGATGTCCTGCTTGCCCGCGACGAAGAAGCCGCGCGCCAGCGTGATGGGGCGGTAGAGATCCTGGACCAGCGCCGTCTTGCCCACGCCGGAGTAGCCGGCCACCAGCATCAGCTCGGTGCCGCCCTGGCAGACGCGCTCACAGGCCGCCTGCAGCCGCTCGAGCTCCGCCTCCCGCCCGTAGAGGCGCTCGGTGAGCCGCAGCGTGCCCCGACGTGAGGGACCGACGGCGCTCCAGGATCCCGACGGGCTGCGCCTACCGGCGACGGCCGCCAGATCCTCCCGGAGTCCGTAGGCGGACTGGTATCGGGCTCCCGCGTCTTTGCTGAGGAGCCGCCGCAGGATCGCGCTCAGCGCCTCCCTGCCGGGCTCCCCCGGAGCGCTCGGCGGCGGCGGCGGCTCGCGAGCGAGCTGAGCGTGCACGAGCTCCAGCGGCTCGGCCGCGTCGAACGGCGGGGCGCCGACGAGGAGCTCGTAGAGGATGATCCCGATGGTGTAGAGATCGGAGCGCTCGTCCACCACGCGGTTCACCCGACCGGTCTGCTCGGGCGAGAGGTAGCAGAGATCGCCGGCGATGGCGCCCGCGGCGCTGAGCTCCACGGTGGACGAGGTGAGGGAGGTCGCCCAGCCGAGCCCCCCCAGCCAGAGGCGATCGCGCGATTCGCTGAAGTAGATCCGCCAGGGCACCAGGCCGCGGTGGACGTATCCCACCCGATGAAGAGCCTGGAGCGCCCCGGCCAGCAGCGCGCCGATGCGGGCGACCTGTTCAGCCGGCAGCGGCAGCGGGAGGCATGACAGCGGCACCGCGTCGCCGACCTTGAGCCGGAGCCCGACGCCGAAGGAGGCCTGCACCATGTCCGCGGGGGCGACAGTCTTCAGCGCGCTCAGGCGCCGAGAGGCGTCCGCGTGCTCCTGCAGCTCACCGAGGGCTGGCGGCGCGGACTGCTCCACCAGCACAGCCTGGAGCCCGTGACCGACTTGAAACAGGCGCACCGGACCCCTGGTGGAGAACTCCGTGATGTCATCTGAGTTGAAGGCCTGCAAAACCGGGTTCTCGCGCTCACTCCACCTCAGTCTACCGGAATTGGAGTCGGGTGCTGGAGAAGAGATCGCCGCGCGATCAGCGATAGACTCCTCCTGTCTGCGCGGAGCCCGCCATGTTGTTTGCTGTCCTGTCCTTCCTCGGCTGCGCGCCCAAGACGTCGCCGGTGAGTGAAGCGCCCGCCCCCGCGCTGGAGCCCCCGGTCGCCGAGCGCCGTCCGCACGCGCTGGAGGCCCACGGCGAGCCCCGGGACGACCCCTACTACTGGCTCAGGGACCGCGAGGATCCGGCGACCCTGGCCTACCTGGAGGCCGAGAACGCCTACGCGGGGCTGGCCATGGCGAACACCGCGGAGCTGCGGGAGACCCTGTACGCCGAGATGCTGGGGCGCATCCAGGAGGAGGACGCCCACCCGCCCGCCGCCTGGGGCGACTGGTGGTACTACGAGCGCACCGAGGCCGGCCTGGCCTACCCCATCCTCTGTCGCCGGGACAGCCCCGAGGGCGACGAGCGGATCGTGCTGGACCTGAACGCCGTGGCGGCGGCCGAGGGCGGCGACTACCTCGCCGTCGGCGCCATCGCGCCCAGCCCCGATCACCGCCTGCTCGCCTACGCGGTGGACGTGAGCGGCGACGAGCAGTTCACCGTCCGGGTGCTCGACCTGGAGACCGGTGAGCACCTGCCGGACGTCATCGAGGGCACGGACTACGGCCTCGAGTGGGACGGCTCCGGCGCGCTCTTCTACACCACCGTGGACGAGGCCCTCCGCCCCTATCGACTGCACCGGCACGCGCTCGGTGACGAGGGGGAGGACGCCATCCTCTACGAGGAGCCGGATGAGGCCTTCTGGATGAACCTCTCCAAGACCCGCAGCGGGCGCTTCCTGGTGGTCTCCCTGGAGAGCAACACCACCACGGAGGCCCGGGTGCTGGAGCTGGGGAGCGGGGAGGAGGGCGGCGAGTCGGGTGGGGCGCTGGCGATCGTGCTGGAGCGGACCCCCGGGGTCGAGTACACCCTGGCGCACCGCGGCGACACCTTCTACCTGGCGATCAACGAGGACGCGGTCAACTTCAAGCTCGTCGCCGCGCCGGTGGGCGACGCCTCCCGGGAGAGCTGGACCGAGCTGCTGCCGCATCGCCCGGAGGTCCAGGTGGTCTCGGTCGACGCCTTCGCCGATCACCTCGTGATCTACGAGCGCGAGGGCGGGCTGCCGCAGATCACCGTCTGGGACGCCGCCAGCGGCGAGACCCGCCGGGCCGAATTCCCGGAGCAGGCCTGGAGCGTGTACGCCGACTACAGCGAGCTGACCGACGCGGACCTGAACCGGGTCTACGAGACCTCGACCTACCGCTACGTCTACTCCTCGATGACCACCCCGGAGTCCGTGTTCTCGCTGGACATGGAGACGCTGGAGGCCGCGCTCTTGCGGGAGACCCCGGTGCTGGGCGGCTTCGACCGGACGCGGTACCGCACGGAGCGCGTCACCGCGACCTCGGCGGACGGCGCCGAGGTGCCGGTCTCGCTGGTGTATCGGGCGGACCTGCGCGACGAGGCCGGCGGCAACCCGCTCCTGATGGTGGGCTACGGCGCCTACGGCTCCGACTACGACGTCTACTTCTCGGCCAACCGCCTGAGCCTGCTGGATCGGGGGGTCATCTACGCCATCGCCCACGTCCGCGGCGGCTCGGATCTGGGGCGGCCCTGGTACGAGGACGGCAAGCTGCTGAACAAGAAGCACACCTTCGAGGACTTCGTGGCCAGCGGTGAGGCGCTGGTCGAGGGCGGCTGGACCCGGCCGGAGGCGCTCGCGGTGAGCGGCGGCAGCGCCGGCGGCCTCTTGATCGGCGCCAGCGTCAACATGCGGCCGGATCTGTTCGTCGCGGCCGTCGCCGACGTGCCCTTCGTGGACGTGCTGACCACCATGTCCGACCCCACCATCCCGCTCACGGTCACCGAGTGGGAGGAGTGGGGCAACCCGGCGGAGCGCGTGTACTACGACTACATCAAGAGCTACTCGCCCTACGACAACGTGGCGGCGGTCGATTACCCGGACATGCTGCTCCAGGCGGGGCTCAATGACCCCCGGGTCGGCTACTGGGAGCCGGCCAAGTGGGCCGCGAGGATGCGCCACACCGCGACCGGCGGCGAGCTCATCCTGTGGACCGAGATGGGCGCGGGGCACGCCGGACCGACCGGGCGCTACGGCTACCTGGAGGCCATCGCCCGGGAGTGGGCCTTCGTGCTGGACAAGACCGGGGCTGCCGGGAAACGTGAGGAAGCCGTTAGATAGGCTGCGATGAATCTTCTGCGGATGCACAACCCCCTGATGCCCTACGCCTGGGGATCGCCTACCGCGATCCCCGAGCTGCTGGGTCGGGAGAACCCCAATGGATCGCCCTGGGCGGAGCTGTGGATGGGCGCGCACCCCAAGGCCCCCTCGTCGGTGGACCACGGCGGCGAGCGCTGGCGGCTCGACGCGCTGATCGAGCGGGATCCGGAGGCGATCCTGGGCCCGGAGGCGGCGATGAGCGGCGGGGCGCTGCCCTTCCTGTTCAAGGTGCTCGCCGCCGGCAGCCCCCTGTCGATCCAGTGCCACCCGGACAAGGCGCAGGCCGCGGCGGGCTTCGCGCGGGAGGAGGCCCTGGGCATCCCCCGGGACGCCGCGAACCGCAGCTACCGGGACGCCAACCACAAGCCCGAGCTGATCGTGGCGCTCACGCAGTTCACCGCGCTGAAGGGCTTCCGGGCGGTGATGGAGATCCGCGAGGGGCTGGCCACTCACGTGCCGCTGGCGCTGCTGCCCGAGCGGGCGCTGCTGGACGAGCCCGGGGGGCTTCGGCGCTTCTTCTCGGCGCTGATGAACCTGCCCCGGGAGCGCCGGGAGATGGTGCTGGAGACCGCGCTGAGGCGGTCCGCGCCGGGCGGCTGGGTCCACCGGCTGCACCGGAAATACCCCGGTGATATCGGCGCGCTGGCGCCGCTGATCTTGAACATGGTGACCCTCCATCCCGGCGAGGCCCTCTTCCTCGAAGCCCGGGAGCTGCACGCCTACCTGGAGGGGCTGGGGTTGGAGGTGATGGCCAACTCCGACAACGTGCTGCGCGGCGGGCTCACGCAGAAGCACGTGGACGTGCCGGAGCTGCTGAGCACGCTGAACTTCGACCCCATCCAGCCGCGCATCCTCTCGCCGGAGTCGGTGGGGCCGGCCGAGGCCCGGTACGACACCCCCGCGCCGGAGTTCGCGCTGAGCGTGATCGACCTCGCCGACGGCCGGGGCTTCGCCGCGTCCGCCGGGCGCGGCGTGGAGATCCTGCTGATGGTGTCAGGGAGCGGGCGGGCTGAGTGCGGCGGGGAGGTGCTCCCCATTCGGCAGGGGGACGCGCTGCTGGCCCCCGCGTCGGCGGGGGCCTACCGGCTCTCGGGTGAGGGCCGCGTTTACAGGGCGACCACCCGCCGCTGAGCGGCCCGGCCGCTCAGCGGCTCCCCCTCCGTCGGCGGAGCAGGATGAGGCCAGGGAGCAGGAGCAGCCAGGCTGTGTTTCTGTCGTCGCCGTCGCCATCGCCGCCGCAGCCGCAGCCCTTCTCGCCGTCTTCGATGCCCTCGCCGCCGATACCCGTGGCCGTGTCCTCTCCGCCGCTGTCACCGCTGATGACGCCGGTGTCGTCGCCGCCCGCGCTGGTGTCGTCGGTGGTGGGGCCGGTGTCATCGCCGGTGGGGCCGGTGTCGTCGGTGGTGGGCCCGGTGTCATCGCCAGTGGCCCCGGTGTCGCCGCCGGTGTCGCCGCCGGTGTCGCCTGTGTCGAGGGGCTCACAGTCCTCGTCGTAGCCCGGCGCCCCCGGGTAGAGCTCCGCGTCCAGGTCGTCGCAGTCCTCGTCCACCGTGACCCCGTCGCCGTCCTGATCGTCGTCGATCGTGGCGTCGTCGCAGTCGTTGTCGACCCCGTCGTAGTAGACCTCGGGGGTGTCCGGGTTGATGTCGCCGTTGGCGTCGTCGCAGTCGTCGCCGCCGTAGGCTTCACCGTCGAAGCCGTCGCCGTCCGCGTCGAACTCGTCGGTCTCATCGCAGTCGGTGACCACCCCGTCGCCCGGCTCATCCGGCGCGCCCGGGTAGGTGTCCGCGTCGGCGTCGTCGCAGTCGTCGCCGCCGTAGCTGGCGCTGTCGAAGCCGTCGCCGTCCGCGTCGAAGTCGCTGCCCCCGGCGCAGTCGCTGTCGACGTCGTCGTACCAGTCGTCGTCCGCGCCCGGGTAGATCGCCGGATCGGTGTCCTCACAGTCGTTGGCGAACGGCGCGCTGCCGCCCGCCTCGGGGCCGTAGCCGTCGGCGACGTAGCTGTCCTGGTCCTGATCGTAGTCGTTCAACCCGTCGCAGTTCTGATCGACGCCGTCGTACCAGATCTCCGCGACCCCGGGGTTGATGGCCTCGTCGCTGTCGTCGCAGTCCCGGTCGTCATCGCTGTAGCCGTCGGGCTCCTCGCAGGCGGTGATGGTCTCGTCCGGGTCGCCGTAGTCGTCCTCGTCCGCGTCCAGGTACCAGATCGGCGCGTCGACGGCGGCCCCCGGCCCGGAGGGGTTGTCGACGGTGCCGTCGCAGTCGTTGTCGATGCCGTCACAGACCTCGTCCGCGGTGGGGCTGACGTCGAAGTCGCCGTCGTCGCAGTCGAAGTCGTTGTCGATGTAGCCGTCGGGCTGGGCGCAGTCCTCGAGGGCGTCGTCCGGGTTGCCGAAGCCGTCCTCGTCCGCGTCCGCGTACCAGATGGCGTCGTCGGTGGCCTCCTCGTCGACGAACTCATCGCAGTCGTTGTCGAGCCCGTCACAGAGCTCCTCGGCGTCCGGGTAGACGGTGGTGAAGCCGTCGTCGCAGTCCTCATCGTTGTCGACGTAGCCGTCGGGCTGGTCGCAGGCGGTGCTGGTCTCGTCCGGGTCGCCGAAGCCGTCCTCGTCGAAGTCGAGGTACCAGTCCTCGGCGTCCAGCGCGTCCTCGTCGATGCCCGCATCGCAGTCGTCGTCGATGCCGTTGCAGACCTCGTCCGCGTCCGGATTCACGGCCCCGCCGGTCAGCGGGTCGTCGTCGCAGTCGGCGGCGTTGTCGGTGTAGCCGTCGGGCTGCTCGCAGTCGCTCAGGGTGAACAGCGCGTCGCCGAAGCCGTCGTCGTCCGCGTCCGCGTACCAGGTCAGCGCGTCGGTGGACTCCTCGTCAACGCTCTCGTCGCAGTCGTCGTCCGTCCCGTTGCAGACCTCGGTGCCGTTGGGGCTGATGTCCGCGTCCGTGTCATCGCAGTCCAGCGTGTTGCTCGTGTAGCCCTCAGGCTGCTCGCAGGCGGCCAGCGCGTCGTCCGCGTCGCCGAAGCCGTCCTCGTCGTCGTCCGCGTAGAAGGTGGCGGCGTCGGTGGACTCCTCGTCGATGAGCAGGTCACAGTCATCATCGGCGCTGTTGCAGGTCTCGTCCGCGTCCGGGTTCACGTCGGCCGCGCCGTCGTCGCAGTCGCTCGCGTCCGTGGTGTAGCCGTCGGGCTGATCGCAGGCGGTGGTCGCGCTGTCGGGGTCGCCGAAGCCGTCCTCGTCCGTGTCCGCGTAGAACGTGCTGGCGTCGAGGGCGGCTCCCGGCCCAGAGGGATTATCGACGGTGCCGTCGCAGTCGTTGTCGACCCCGTCACAGACCTCGTCCGCGTCGGGGTTCAGCGCGTCGTCGAGGTCGTCGCAGTCGGCCCCGCCCGCGTCCACGCTGTCGAAGCCGTCGCCGTCCGCGTCGTCGTCGCAGGCGTCGCCCACCCCGTCGCCGTCCAGGTCGTCCTGGTCCGGGTCCACCACGTCGGGGCAGACGTCGTCGTCGTCCGCGATGCCGTCGCCGTCGCTGTCAGGGGCCCAGAGGATCGACACCTCGTCGAGGGAGACCGCCTGACCGCCATCGCCGCTCAGGTACGCGCACCAGTAGAGGCCCTCGGCGTCCAGCGCGCCGATGTTGGCGTCGACGGTGGACGCGTCGTTGCTGTCGCCCTCGCTGGCCTCCGCCCAGTCCGCGCCGTCGAACCACCACTGGCGCTCGCCGTCGTCGCTCAGGGTGTAGGTGATGCCGCCGCCGTCGGTGTCCTCGGTGGCGGTGAAGCCGGTCCAGAGGAAGTCGCCCGTCGGGGTGACCGGGGACGTCGCGCAGAGCTGACCGTCGGTGGGGTAGCCGGCCTCCGCGGGGTTCAGGGAGCCGGGCTCGGGGCCGGTCCAGGTGGCCACCTCGTCGGCGAAGCCCGCGACGCCGTAGTCGACGCCGTTGACCACGTCGGCGTCGACGCGGATGCGCCCGTCGCCGCCGCCGCCGCCGCCGGCGACGTTGCTGCTGCTCACGGCGTCACCGCCCTCAGCGGACAGCTCGCCGCTCAGAGACAGCGCCGAGGTCGCGAGGTAGATGACGCCGCCCGCGCCGGAGCCGCCGTTGGCCGCGCGATCGGCCGTGGAGACGGCCGCGCCCACCTCGCCATCCGCCAGGACCTCCCCGTCGATTGTGGCCTCGGCGGCGAAGATCAACACCGCGCCGCCGCCCGCGCCGCCCGCGCCGCCGGTGTAGCCGTGGGCAGAGCCGCCGCCGCCCGCGCCGCCGCCGCCCAGGAACAGGGTGTCCAGCTCCGCGTCGCCGTACTCCGCGCCGCCGCCGCCGCCGCCGCCGCCGAAGTGGGAGCCGCAGCTGTCGCCGCCGGAGCCGCCGAGACCGCCGCTGCCGGCCAGCCCGGCCTCAGCGGTGACGTCGTAGCAGCTGGTTCCGATCGTGCCGTCGAAGCCCGCGTCGCCGCCGTCGCCGCCCACGCAGGAGGACGCGCCGCCGCCGCCGGCCACGATCCCGGCCGCGCCGCCCACGCCGCCCGCGCCCGCGCCGCTGCTGCCGCAGCCATCACCGCCGCCGCCGCCGCCGCCGCCGCCCGCGTAGCCGCCGCCGCCGCCGCCGCCCGCGCCGTCGTCCGAGTTGTCGGTGCCGTCCGCGCCGCCGCCGCCCGCGCCCAGCCCGCCGGGGCCGCCGTCAGTGCGCACCTCGCGGGAGGGGCCCTCGCCGCCGCCGCCGCCGCCGAGGCCGTCCGAGGCGACGTCGCCGCCGTCTCCGAGCACCGCGGCGTAGGTCTCGCCGCCCCCGCCGCCCCCGCCGCTGCTGGAGCCGCCCGCGCCGCCCCGGTAGCCCAGCGCCGAGGTGTCGATGGACGAGTCGAGATCCACCGTGAGCCCGCCCCGGGCGCGGAAGGCCACGATGCCGCCGCTGCCGTCCCAGGCCGAGGCGGTGAGGGCGCTGGCGGTGAGGGTGACGTCCTCGTAGTTGGGCACTCGCTGGGCCACCACGGTGTGTGTGGCGCCGGCGTAGTCGTTGGCCAGCGCGGTGGTGGTGGCCGCGCCGCCGCTGACGCTGACCACGCGCACCAGCTCCCAGTCGCCGACCCCGGCGGTGTCGGTCTCGCTGCCCTGGAGGTCGATGAGCAGCAGCTCGTCGCCCGAGGCCAGCCCGCCGGCGTAGGCGTCCAGCGTCAGGCTGCCGCCGCCCGCGGAGAGGTCCGAGCTCACGGTCCAGCTCACGCCGTCGGGGAAGGCGCGGCTGCTGGAGGCGTCGGTGCTCACGTTGAAGGTGGTGCCGCTCAGGAGCAGGTCGCCGTCCGCGCCGGTGCCGCCGAGCGTGTTGAGCAGGCTCGCGCTGCCGCCGGACACGGTGATGAGTGAGGGGTCGTAGAGGTAGTCTTCGCTGTCGTCCAGCGGCCAGATCTCCGACTCGGCGAGGGCGACGCCGCCGCATAGCAGGGCGATGATCGCGGGGATTCTACGTCGACTCACGGCGGCCTCCAGTGGTTCCCGAAGCATAGGCCAGAATCCACCGCGCTGTTGTAGTGAGTGTCGGCCGACGCTACTGTCTGGACGCGGCCTCTCGCGTGGGCTCATGAGCACGACCACGCACCTCCCGCAGCCGGGCCATGACGACAGACCTACGCGCAGTCGAAGCCAACCTCGTCCACTACCGATGGTTCTCCGCGATAGCCTGGACCCCGTTCATGCTGCCGATCCTGGTGCTGTTCTGGCAGGACAACGGGCTGGACATGTTCGATGTCTACCTGCTCCAGGGCCTCTTCGCGGTGGCCGTGGTGGTGCTGGAGGTGCCGACGGGGATGGTGGCGGATCGGCTGGGGAAGCGGACCAGCCTGATCGCCGCCTGCTTGACGCTGAGCGTCTCCATGGGCGGCTACGCCCTGGGCACCAGCTTCTGGCACTTCCTCGCCGCGGAGGTCGGCACCGCCATCGGCGCCGCGCTGATCTCGGGCGCGGACTCGGCGCTGCTCTACGACTCGCTCCACCGGCTGGGGAGGGAGGAGGAGTACACGCGACATGAGGGGCGAGCCCGAGGAGTGCAGCTGGTCTCCTTCGCCTTCGCGAACCTGCTGGGTGGCGTCATCGGTGACTACGATCTGCGCGCGGCGATGTGGGCCACGGTGATCGGGCCGTCGCTGGCGTTCTTCATCGCGCTGCGCTTCGTGGAGGTCGCGCCGCCGCCCGCCTTGGGTGGGTGGAGGGCGGGGTGGCAGGACTACCTGCGGCTCCTCGAAGAGGCCACCCGCTTTGTTCGTAAGCACCGGCTGGTGCGCTGGAACATCGGCGTGCTCGCGGTGCTGACGGGGAGCGCATCCTGGCTCTTGTGGATGTATCAGCCGTACATGTCCTTCAGCGGGCTGCCGGTCTGGGCGTTCGGGATCGCCTTCGCGGTCTTCAACCTGAGCGCCGCCTTCTCCAGCCGGATGAGCCACGACTTTCGAGAGCGGCTGGGGCTCCGCGGAGCGCTGTCTGTGATCGCGGGGCTCCAGGTGATGCCGCCGCTGCTGATGGCGGCGTTCATTCATCCCGCGAGCTTCCTGTTTGTCCTGGGTCATCAGGCGGTGCGGGGGCTCGGTCGTCCGCTGATCTCCGCGGAGATTTTGCGTCACACCTACGCGGATAAGCGCGCGACCGTGCTCTCCATTGCTTCGCTCTGTGGGCGGCTGTTCTTTGCGTTGACCGCGCCGTTGATCGGCCTGGTGACTGAGCGGGCGGATATCCCCACCAGCCTGACGGTGCAGTCTGGAGTGCTGATCGTCATCGTCGGGTGGCTCGCCTGGCGCTACCGTGCGATCCCCGCCAAGTACTTCACGGTGAAGTCGGCCGTTGAGGAGCGAACCTGAGCAGGGGCGTGAGCCCGAAGCCCTGTGAGCCCGAAGCCCTGTGAACCCGAAGCCCCGCCGAGCCTGCATCTTCCGCCAGCACGCGCCGCACGGCGCGCGCCAACTGCGAAGAGGCCCCTTTGAGGAACGCGACGTCCCAGCGTCTCACACTAGAGGGTGTTGCGACGTCAGATGCCTCGCCGCAAGGCGCTTCAGCTCGCCCTTCAGCGCTCCTTCGTCGCTGTCTCTGAAGTTCTCTCCATGTCTCCTGGCGGCTTGCACCGCGAGGGGGCATCCCCCCTGTGACCCCCTTCTTCAGCGAGCCCGCCTCACCTCTTCTCCCTCTCGCTAAGTCTTCATCTTCCGACAGACCGTGCCGTCAGGCGCGCGCCAACTGCGAATCCGTACCTGTGAGGAACGCGACGTCCCAGCGTCACACGGGAGAGGGTGTTGCGACGTCAGATGCCTCGCCGCAAGGCGACATCAGGAGGCAAGACCTTGCGAACACGTGGACGGTTTTCGACGGAGCCCAGGTGTTGTTGTTCCGGACCAATCCAGTAAAACCGGC
>Ga0316204_10009558_pt1 | contig 12895 bp, 10 predicted proteins | sample 6monrhotite_MG_2_FD_205661 | JGI IMG/M metagenome (GOLD analysis project Ga0316204, IMG submission 205661) | Microbial mat bacterial communities from mineral coupon in-situ incubated in ocean water Damariscotta River, Maine, United States -... | ecosystem: Environmental > Aquatic > Marine >...
GATCGTGGACGTTAGTGCGGCTCTTCAGCCACTTTGACGGATTCGCCGCTGCCAACCAGCGTTGTCTCTAAAGGGGAACCTGCGCTTCCCCTCTCGGGCAAGTCTCCTCGTCGCAAGCTCCTCGTCGTCGCCCTTCACACCCCTGTGCAGTGACTCTCGGGTCGTCTGGCAAGCCCACTTGGGTTTGCATCCATTGCGAAACCTGGCCGGTTTTACAGCGTGGGATGGCAGAACAACAACACCTGGGCTCCGTCGAAAACCGTCCACGTGTTCGCAAGGTCTTGCCTCCTGATGTCGCCTTGCGGCGAGGCATCTGACGTCGCAACACCCTCTCGCGTGCGGCGCTGGGATGTTGCGTTCCTCACAGGTACGCATTCGCAGTTGGCGCGCGCCATACGGCGCGGTTGGGAGAAAGGTGGGGGGTCACAGGGGGCTCGCGCCCTCGCAGCGCACGCTGCCAGATGACAGGGGGCAGGGGGCTCGATGACAGGACCGCCCAACCAACGGGGTGCGAGCCCCCACTCTGAGGATCGGAGCTGTCGCGCTGCGCGCTCAGAGCTCGCTTCGCTCGCGGGGGCGGGGAGCGGGGGCGGGGAGCGGGGAGTGGGGGGAATCAGGATTCGAGCGCGACCCACTACTCCTCGGAGTCCTCAAACTCCGGGTAGCACACGGTCGTCTCGCCCTGGATCACCCGAAAGCGGAAGCCGGACTCGGCGGTCACCCGCTGGGCGAAGCGCAGCTCCAGCGGGTACTGCCCCGCGTCGATGTCCAGCTCGATGGTGACGGGCTCAAAGTCCGGTGAGCCGGTGATGCTGCCCACGACCTCGTCGTCGATGAGGATCCAGGCGTCGCTCGCGGCCGCCAGCGTGAAGGCGATGGTCTCGTCATTCCAGGCCCGGAGCCACGCCGTCCAGCGGCCGGAAAAATAGTCCGGGTCGTCCGCCAGCCCCTCATCGACGGGCCACCAGTTGGCGCCGAAGTCCAGGGAGGGGTCGTAGCGCTGGAAGGACAGATAGGTGTCGTCCCACCAGTCCCTGCTGGTGTAGTCAATCTCGGCCCCCGGATCCTCGGGGTCCAGATCCGGGTGGGTGCGCGGCAGGTTGTAGTACTGCCCCAGGTAGCCCTCGTAGCAGTCATCCCAGTCCGGCGGATCACCGAAGTCGTCGCCCTCATCCCCTGGGGGCTCGGCGGGGGCCACCGGCGGCGGCTCGTAGACCGAGTAGTCCGAGCAGGCCGTCAGCCCCCCCAGGAGGGCAGCGACGAGGCCAGCGAAGCGCGCGCTCACTCGTCCCCCTCCCCTTCGGCCGCCAGCCGGTCCAGATCCCGGTAGACACCGCAGACCAGCCACTCATCGATCAGCGCCAGCTCCTCTTCGGACAGCCCACCGCCAGGGGGCATGTTCTGCTGCTCCACGGTTCGGTCGTGGACGCGCTCCGCGTAATCCAGCACGCCCTGGTAGGTGTTCAGGTCCACACCGATCGGCGCCTCGAAGCGCTGCCCCTCCGGCAGGTAGGAGGAGTGGCAGCCCGTGCAGTGCTTGTTCATCACGCCCTCGCCGAAGGTGTCGTAGTCCAGCGGCGGCGAGCGGTCACAGCCCGCCGTGTCGCCGGTATCCGACGAAAACAGCGCGCAGGAGAGCAGGAAGAGGAGCATCGGTGAGGGTCAGCTCCGGAGGGCGTCGAAGACCTGGACATCAGGCAGGTGCTGCTGTGGGTCGAGGCCGGCCAGCTCGAGGAGGGCCGCGCCCACGTTCTCGCAGGCCAGCATGTCGCCGCTGTCCGACGCCTTGCCCGAGGAGAAGCTCACGGGCACCCCGACGAGCCCCTCGTCCGTCGCGCCCACGGTGCGCCCGCCGTTCACCCCCGACCCGGCGACCAGGTAGCTGGTGAAGGGCCAGTGATCCTTGCCGCCGCTGCCGTTCAGCAGCGGAGTGCGACCGATCTCCGACATGGCCACCACCACGACCTCGTCGATGAGCCAGCGGGTCGCGCTGCCGGGGGTGACCGACATGTGCTCGAAGAGCTGGTCGAGGACCGTGTACATGTCGGTCTGCTGGATCGCCTGCACCGTGTTGTCGCCGTGGGAGTCCCAGCCGCCCGGGATGCCGACCATGGCGCAGCGGGTCAGGCCGAGGCGCATGACCTCCACCGCCCGGATGCACTGGTCCAGCATGTCGTTGCCCAGGTCGTTCAGGCCGGCCTCGAAGAGCCGCCCCTCCAGCTCCATGGTGCGCTCGATGGAGCTGACCAGGGACTCCGAGCGATCCCGGGAGAGGCCCTTGCGGCCGTCGGCGAAGCGCGCGGCCTGCCCGTAGACGAAGGCGTCCACCATGGAGTCCGCCGGGCTCGCGGGGGTGGGCGCGGGCCTGTCCGAGCGGCCCAGCAGGCTGCCGTCCATCAGATCCAGCAGCGTGCCGCCGCCGGCCTGGGCCACCACCGAGCCGTAGGTGCCGGCGTAGGAGGGCCCCGAGAAGACGAGGTGCGGCAGCGCGTACTCCACCTGGGAGTGGTAGGCGATGGTGGTGGGCCAGTCAGCGAAGCTCGACGCGCTGGTGCCGGTCATCACGAACTGGCGCGCGGACTCGTGGCCCACGCTGTGAACGTCGACGCCGTTGACGATGGCGCACTGGCGGCCCCAGCGGCTGAAGAACCGGTTGACGTCCACGCGTGGCTCACCGCCGGTGTACGTCAGGTTGCCCAGGCTGCCGAGCTCCGTGTCCGGGTCCATGTCGACCTTGTCGGAGTTGAAGTGGGGGTCCAGCACCGTGGTGGAGTCCCAGCCCCCGCTGGCGAAGAGGAAGAGGAACTTGCGCTCCCCGGCCGCCGCGCGCGCCTTGCGCGGTGCGCTCAGCGCGCCGGCTGCGGCCAGCGCGGCCGATCCCTGGAGGAGTCCCCGTCGGGTAAAGATTCCAGACATGGTCAGCTCCTAGTAGAACAAGAGGCGGGGGTCGCGGAGGACGGCTGAGATGACCGAGGCCCAGGCCGCGGTCTCGGTGCCTTCGACCGAGTAGACGTACTTCCAGACTTCCACCAGCGCGGCGGGCTCCGTGGCGTCCTCTTCCAGCGCCAGCCCGGTGGCCGCGAGGTAGAGGTGCCGGATCTGCGCCTCGAAGGCCTCCGGGCTGGCCTCGGGGGTGTCCTCGACGGTCACGTAGAGCAGCAGGCGGGCGTCGCCGCCGCGCTCGGGGTCAAGATCGTGGGCGGCGACATCCCAGGCGGCGGCCTGGGCGAGGCGCTCCTGAATGAAGGCCACCGACAGGGAGGGCTCGTGGTTGGGGGTGGCGGCGTACTGGCCGTCGATCCCGCCGAAGAGCCCCGGCAGGCCGAGGTCGTGGCGGGTCATCCCGTCGCGGCCGTCGAAGCTCCAGCGGTACCCGGTGATGCCCTCGATGACGCCAGCGAGCTGGGCGGGGCTGACCTTGCGCACGCCGGAGACCCGCTCCGGATCCGCCGGCTGGGCCGCGATGTACTCCTCGGAGAGCGCCACCGATCGCACCAGGGACTTCACGCTCATGTCCGCGGCCATGAACTGCTCGTAGTGGACCGAGAAGTCCGACCAGTCCTCGTCGCCGAGCTCCTTCTGGAACATGGACTCATAGACCGTGCGGGCCGCGCACTCGCCGAAGCGCTGGTCCTCGACCAGGGCCTGAGCCAGCTCGGTCAGATCCCGGGTGGGCTTGCCGAAGTAGCCCGGTCCCACGCCCGCGTAGTCCCGCCAGGCGCCCTCGTTCTCCGGGCGGTAGGTGCGCGCCTGGAGCAGGGTCTCGGCCCCGTCGTCGAAGAAGAAGCCGAAGAAGTGCGCGGCGAGCGGATCCAGCGTCGAGTGGCAGGACATGCAGGCCTCATTGGAGGCGATGGCGTTCTCGGGATCCTCCGTGAGCTGGTCCACCGCCGCCCGGTCCAGCACGATGGGCCGCACCAGGAAGTCATCGCAGAGGAACATGCGGCTGACGGCGTTGGCGCGGTGCCGGTTGGCGTTTCCGCCCATCGATGGGTAGCGCATCCAGGTGGTGTTCATGGAGAGCACGCCCGCGTGGGGCCTGCCGTCCTGGTAGGTCGCCTGCTCCCAGCCGGTCGCGCCGGTCGGGTAGTCCAGGTTCCACATGGCGGCGACGATGGGATCGGCCATCGTGTAGTCCGCGGTCATGAGCTCCCGGTAGGAGAGATCGTTCTCGACGATGTGGGAGAGCAGCCGCAGCGGCTCGTCGCCCAGGGAGTCCGCCACCCGCGCGTCGCTCACCCCGTAGAGGCCGGCCTCGTTGGGGTCGAAGTAGCTGCTGCCGTTGCGGGTCTGCCAGCGCTGGTTGAAGACCTCCCGCACCCGCTCCAGGAAGCGGGGATCCTCCAGGTAGCGGTCCACGTAGTCATCGTAGAGCTTCGGGCTCTCCTCGATGGCGACGAGCTCCGCCTCCGAGGGGTGCACCCCCCGGAGGTCGACTGAGACCCGGATGAGCTGCTCTCGTGGACTCAACAGCAGCGGCCCCGGGGCGGGCTCTTGGGCGCACCCCGAGAGCGCGAGGGTGAGGAGCAGGCTCGTCATCTCGCCTCCATGGTGGATGGTTCTCTCATCGGCGCGCCGCCCATCACTGGCTGACCAGTCGGAGCGAGGTCACGAAGTCTTCGATGTCCGGCGGGCTGAGCGCGCCCTCCCAGAGGAAGGAGAAGTCCACGCAGACCTCCCCCTGCTCCAGGCCGCGCACATACAGGGTGCCGCAGCCGTCGCACTCGCCGTAGGGGTTGTTCGGGTAGTCCTCGTCCGTGGCGTTCTCGTCGTACCGGGGGAGGAAGACGAGATCGTACCAGTAGGCGTCGGTGTCCCGGAGGCTCAGGTAGCCCAGCGGCTCCTCGGCGCAGTCCTCCGGACCGGCGGATCGGGGCTCGATCATGGCGAGGTCCATGGAGATGCTGTCGAAGCGCCCCAGCACCGGCTCCTCGAAGAGGTAGACGTCGCCGCGGGCCTCCATGTACTCCACGTCCCCGCCGGAGGCGTAGAGGTAGAGGTCCGCGCGGATGCCGCCGGGGGTCGCCGTCCCGGTGAAGACGTCCGCGCCAGTCAGGGAACCCTGGATCAGGCTGGACCAGGTCCAGCGGGAGTAGCCCTCGGCGTCGACCCGGGTGAGGGCGTCGGAGACCTCGCCGTCGAGCTGGAAGCGGATGCCGTCGTTGTCGGCGATGACCGCGTCCGCGATCATGGTGCGCTCGCCCGTCGCGGTGGCGCCCTCGGGGGACGCGGCGTCTCCCTCCACCGTCGCGCGGCCGTCCCACCAGGAGAAGCCGGTGAAGGCCAGCCCGCCGCCGGTCTCGCAGTAGTCCGACCAGCTCACACCGCCGGCGTCCTCGTCGACGTCGAGATCCTCGTCGGGGGCGCCCACGTAGATGTCCGGGCAGCCTTCCCGCCCCAGCGCCAGCGCCTTGTCGTGACCCGACCAGGCCAGGGCGGTGCGCAGCTCGGCGGTGACCGTGATGGCCTCGGCGTAGGCGGCGGGCCAGTCCGTCCCGGTGAGGTCCGGCAGCGCCAGCTCCTCCGCCGGATCACCGACGTCGACGGGCGGCTCCTCTTCCGGGGTGCAGGCGAGCGAGAGCGCGAGCAGCGTCGAGGCGGTGAACATCACTCCTCCTCCTCGACGAGGACGCCGACGCTGGCGGACCAGTCGAAGCTCAGGGTGTCGCCGTCCAGCTCAGCGGCGAACCAGGGGATCCAGATGCCCGTGCCGTCGTACTCGCGGGTGAGCACCCCGTCGGCCTCGTCGAAGCCCAGCAGCCAGGTGTCGCCGTCCGCCGGCAGCTCCGGATCCGAGCAGGCCCCGGCCTCCCCCTCCGACAGGTAGAACTGCACGGCGAAGGTGAAGGCGCAGGAGGCGCAGGCCCCGCCGGTCTCCTCGTCGACCAGCTCGCCGGTCAGCGACCAGGTGAGCTCGCAGGCGGGCTCCTTCAGGTCGCCGTCCAGGACCTCCACGACGTCCATGTGCCCCGTGAGCGCCGTGTAGGGACCGCCGAGCGGGGTCAGGCTCCACTCACCCTCGTGGCTCATGGTCAGCGTGTGCTCCGGCTCGCGATCCTGATCGCCCACGTTGAAGCCGGTGTCGCCGGTGTCCACGACGAAGCCCGAGTCGATGACGAATTCGGTCTCCTCTTCCGGCGGCAGAGTGTCCTCGGCGCCGGTATCCGCGGCCTCATCGCCGCAGGCGGACGCCGCGAGGATCAGCGCCAGCAGGGGCAGAGTCGCAGCATTGAGGGGGACTCTCATGGGGGCCGGTTCCGGGATGAGATGCGGGTGAAACAGCGGGCTGCTGCTCCACGACTATACTCCCGGTGCGGGACCGGAATCTCACAACCCGCTTACCTCGACTGGAGACGCCCCCTTGAACGCTCCTCTCCGCACCGCCCCCACGGGCCTCCTTGCCCTGGCGCTGGCGGCCCCCGTCCCGCTGCTCGCCGGCTGTGACAAGGAGACCGAGAGCCCTGGTTCGATCAGCGTATCCACCGAGGCCCTGAGCTTCGGTGAGGTCGCCGTGGACGACGAGGCGGTCCTCACCTTTACCCTCGACAACAGCGGCGACAGCGAGGTCGAGATCCTCTCCGTGTCCCTCATCGAGGGCGAGTCCACGGTCTGGAACGTCGAGCGGGACGAGGGCGACGCCCTCGGCGGCGGCGACAGCATCGAGGTCCGGGTCACCTTCGGCCCCACCGACGTGGAGGACTTCGACGGCCGGCTGCAGATCCGCAGCACCGACGACGCCAACGCCAACCTCTACGTCACCGTGGACGGCACCGGCACCCCCTCGGAGACCGACTACGACGGCGACGGCTACGCCGCGGCGGACGGCGACTGTGACGAGGACAACGCCGACGTCAACCCTGGCGCGGACGAGATCTGCGACGGGATCGACAACGACTGCGACGGCTCGGTGCCGTCCAACGAGGCCGACGAGGACTACGACGGCTACCGCCTCTGCGACGGCGACTGCAACGACGATCCCGAGACCGGCCCCCTCGTCTACCCGGGCGCCGACGAGATCTGCGACGACCAGGACTCGGACTGCGACGGGGTGAGCGCCGATCACGAGGACGACGACGGCGACGGCTACACCATCTGCGACGGCGACTGCGACGACGACGCCCCCACCGCGCACCCAGGCGAGGTCGAGGCCTGCGACGGGCTGGACAACGACTGCTCGGGCCAGGCGGACGACATCGACGTCGACGGCGACGGCCACAGCCCCTGCGACCCGGCCCCCGACTGCGACGATGACGACTTCGACGCCCACCCGGTAGCCGTGAGCCCCGAGGGCTCCTCCGAGGGCGCCGGCACGGCGCTGGACCCGCTCGACAGCATCGAGGCCGCCCTCGCCCAGCTCGACGACGTCTGCCGCACCCTCTACCTGCTGCCGGGTGAGTACACGGTGAGCGAGACCTGGACCGCGGGCTCCCTGACGATCGCTGGCGGCGGCGAGGACGAGGACGAGGTGATCCTGCGTCCGCCCGAGGGCGAGCCCGAGGACAACCTGCGGGTGTTCACCGTCACCGGCGGCGAGCTCACCCTGAAGAACCTCACCGTCACCGGCGCCACCACCGCCACCGACGGCGGCGCCGTGCTGGTGGACGACGCCAGCCTCACCGTGAGCGGCGTGACCTTCGCGGACAACCAGAGCGGCGCCGACGGCGGGGCCATCCGGGTGAACGCCGGCGAGCTCATCGTCAGCCGCTCCACCTTCAGCGACAACGTCGCCATCGATGACGGCGGCGCCATCTACGCCTCGTCCTCCACCATGGTCTGCACCAACAACGACTACCGGACCAACTCGGGCGTGCGCGGCGGCGCGGTGGTCGCCGAGACCACCGACCTGACCGTCTCGGGCGCGCTGTTCCGCCAGAACACGGCCAGCGAAGAGGGCGGCGGGCTCGCGGTCCTCGGCGTGACCGCTCTCTCGATCGAGGGCTCGGAGTTCCTGCTGAACTCCGCGGGCAACCGCGGCGGCGGCCTCACGCTGGTCGACGTCTCCGACGCCGACGGGCTGGTCGCCAACAACCTCATCCAGGACAACGCCGCCGGCTCCGTGGGCGGCGGCCTCGCCCTCTACGGCTCCGCCACCGTCCTCACCGTGGCCAACAACACCCTCTTCGGCAACGCCGCCCCGGACGAGGGCGCCGGCATGTGGGTGAGCGCCGACGACGCCAGCGGGCTCACCGTCTGGTCCAACCTCGTCGTCTGGTCCCAGGGCGCGAGCGGCCTCTACGCCGAGCCCGGCGCCGGCGGCGACTACGCCTGGAACCTGGGCTACGCCACAAGCAACAAGAACTCGGACTTTGTGGGCGACGCCATCGAGGGCGACGACTTCAACGGCACCGAGAACCTCGTCGCCAACCCGCAGTTCGAGACCTACTCGGACAACGGCAACCCGGACGACGACGTCCTGAACCTCCAGGGCAGCTCACCGGCGGTGGACTCCGGTCCCCCCGGCCCGTCCTGGAATGACCCCGACGGCAGCCGCAATGATCGCGGCGTCACCGGAGGCCCTGGAGCGTGATGATGATGCCCCTCCTCCTCGCCCTGAGCGCCGCTCAGGCAGCCAGCCTCGACGTCTACCCGGGCGACGACATCTACACCCTCACGCAGTCTCTGAGCGCGGGCTCCGAGGTCGTCTTCCACGACGGCACCTACGCCATCGAGTCCGGCCTCTACCTGACGGGCCAGGGCACCGAAGGCGAGCCCATCACGCTGCGCGCGGCCGACGGCGAGCGGCCCGTGCTGGAGATGGTCGACGGCTCGTACGTCATCCGGGTGGAGGACGCGACCCACCTCACCCTGGAGGGCCTGGTGGTGCGCGGCGGCGACGGCGCGGAGGAGACCGGGCTGACCGGCATCCAGCTGCTGAACGTGTCCAACGTCACTGTGGCCGACTGCGAGATCGTGAACGTGCCCTCGACGGGGCTCTACGTCGCCTACGACAGCCGCGACGTGACGCTGCGCGGCAACCGCGTGCACGACATCCTGAGCTCAACGGCCATCTACATCGGCCACAGCGACGCCTCCTACCTGAGCAGCAACGTCACCATCGAGGGCAACTGGATCCACGACATCGGCGACGGCTACGACTACGGCGTCTACCTGGCGGCTGGCACCTCCGGCTCGACGGTTCGGGACAACGTGATCTACGGGGTGAACGGCTACGGGGTCTACTTCAACTCCACGGAGTACGGCGATCCCAACGTGATCGAAGCCAACGCCATCTGGAACATCTCCCACCCGGACGGCGGCGGCAGCGGCATCGGCGCCGAGGGCACGGCCCAGGTCCGCAACAACCTGGTGTTCAACATCGAGGGCTACGGCATCTACAGCCGCAACAACGGCTCGGACACCCTCGAGGATCTGGTCATCAGCTTCAACACCGTGGGCAACACGGACGGCTGGGGTGTGAGGCTGGATGACTGGGCGGGCCGGCCGGGCATGGTCTTCGCCAACAACGCCGTCGCCAACCCCACGGGCTACGCGCTCTACGCGGGCGACAAGCACATCGGCCCCGACAACTACCTGTCCTCCAACGTGGTCACCGGACTCGTCGACGGCTTCGATGACTTCGAGGGGGCCTTCGAGGCCGGCGCGGGCTTCGATGACTTCTCGGACGTCGAGGGCTGGGACTTCTACCCGGTGACGGGCTCGGCGCTGATCAACAACGCGGATCCCTCCTCCGACGCCTGGGTGCCCCAGACCGACTTCAACGGCGCCCCGCGCGAAGGCGACGCCCCCGATGTGGGCGCCTACGAATACAGCAGCGGCTCCAACCCCGGCTGGGCCATTCGAGAGGGCTTCAAGGAGCTCGGTCTGGACAATGCGGACGGCGAGCAGGTGACCGGCGGCGGCTGCTGCGAAAAGAACGAAGAATCCACAGAGGCAGGCCTGCTGCTGCTTCCCGGCCTGTTGATGGGCGCCGCGGCGCGGCGGCGCAGGCGCAAGAGGGCCCAGACGAGGTAGAACTACCGGCATGCCTGTAATCACCACCGACGTGCTCATCGAAGGCGTGCGACGGGACGAAGTGTTCCAGTGGCTCTCCGACCCCGAAAACCATGACCGCTTCCTCGCGGGGACGTTTGACGAGGTCTCCCGCGAGGGTGACCGCGCCTGGTCGCTGACGCTGAAGATGCCGCCCAAGGCGCGCACCATCGGCTACGAGTTCCTGGAGCCAGACGACTCCCACGGCGGGCGGCGGATACTGTGCCGCACGACCGGCAAGCGTACGGGCGGCAAGCTGAACTACTCGCTGCGCACCATGAAGCCGTCGTCGAATACGCTGGTCACGCTGCACGCGGACTACTCGCCGGGCAGCCTCCTGGGGGCGGTGCTGGATGTCACGATCCTGCGGAAGACGCTTGAGGATCGGTACCAGGGCGTGCTGGACAACATGGCGCGGGTCATCAAGCAGTAGCTGCCCCAAAGAAGACGGGGAAGCGCCAGCCCTGGCGCTCCCCCGTGAGGTGCTCCCCGTCCGCTAACGCGGTCTCCGCCCACCCACCCCATGAGTGAGTTGGCTTCCTGCGGCAGCACCAAAGAAGACGGGGAAGCGCCAGCCCCGGCGCTCCCCCGTGAGGTGCTCCCCGTCCGCTAACGCGGTCTGACGGGGTCGCCTCGTCGGACTCTATTCCCCGCTGGTGTCAGCCTCGCGGGCGGGCGGGAGGCCGGTGGAGCCGGGGCGACCGGGGCGAGCCAGGGGCGGGCGCGCGGGGAGCCGACCACCGTTGGGGCCGAAGCGGGGGCCGCGGCGGAAGCGACCGGGGAAGAAGCGCGGCTCGGTGGTTCCGGTGGCCTCAGTGGTCTCCTCAGTCGTCGTCTCCTCGGTGGTGGCAGCGCCGTCGTCCGTGGTGGTGGCGTCGGTCGTTGCGCCAGCGTCCGCCGTTGTGCCGGCGTCCGTGGTGTCGGTGTCGGCGTCGTCACCACGGTCCCGGCGGAGCAGGACGTCGATGATGGAGGCCGCGAGGCGCGAGTAGTCGATATCGGGCTTGGACTCGTCGGTACCGGCGTCGGCGGTCCCGGCGTCGGCGGTCCCGGCGTCAGTGGTCTCCTCGATGGTCTCGGTGACCTCAACCTCAGCGACCGCGTCCCCGTCCGTCTCGGTGACAGGCTCAGCCTCAATGACAGGCTCGATCTCAGTGACGGGCTCGGCCTCGATGATCGGCTCGGTCTCGATGATCGGCTCGGTCTCGGTGACCGGTTCGGTCTCAGTCACCGTATTGGTCTCCTCCACCGTGGTGCCGCCTGTCGTGTCCGTGTCCGTGGTCTCGGCGTCCGTGGTGTCCGCGTCGGTGACAGCATCTCCGTCATCGGTCAGGCGGCCGAACTCGATGCCATCGATGATGAAGCGCTCGATGTTCAACCCGCCGGGAAGCGCGGGGGTATCGCCCTCACCAACGAAGCGGCAGACACCGTCCTCACAGATGACCCCAGGGGGCTTGTCGCCGTGCTCATGGTCCTCCGTGGTCTCGGCTACGGGCTCAGTCTCGGTGACCGACTCGGTCTCAGTGACGGGCTCGGTCTCAGTGACCTCGGGCGCCGTGTACTTGCTCAGCTCATCGGCCAGGGTCTGCTGGCTGGTCACGCCTGAGTAGCGAGCGACGATCTTGCCCTCATTGATGACGAGCATCGCGGGGAGGCTGGTGGCACCCAGCTGGCGGGCCAGCTCGGAGTTCTCATCGAAGTTCAGCTTGCCCACGGTGGCCTTGTCACCCATGGACTCAGCGAGGCTATTGATGATGGGCGACTGCTGCTTGCAGGGGTCACACCAGGGGGCCCAGACATCGACGAGGACGGGCTTGTCGCTGTTGACGACCTGGGCCTGGAAGTTGTCACTGTTCAGCTCGACCGCGCCGCCGGTGGCGGGCTTGGTGGGCTCAGTGACGGCTCGGTCCTCGTCGGTCGTTGTCGTGGTCGGCTTGGACTCGACGGGCTCGGGGCGGGACTCGGTGACGGGCTCGACGACCGGCTCCACAACCGGCGTCTCCTTGATGTACTCCTGGAGCTTGCGCTGGAGCGTCGAGGCGCTGGTCACGCCGACGTAGCGGGTGACGATCTTGCCGTCGGAGACGACCAGCAGGGTGGGCAGCCGGGTGGCGCCGAGCTGCTGGGCGAGCTGACGGTTGTAGTCGTGGTTGAGCTTGCCCACGATGGCGGTGTCGCCCATGTTGGCGGCGACCTGATCGATGATGGGGAGCTGGTCCCGGCAGGGGCCGCACCAGGAGGCCCAGACGTCGACGAGGACGGGCGTGGTCTTGCTCTGCTCGACGATGCTGGCCCAGTTGTCGCTGGTGATCTCGGCGACGTTGTTGCCGGGCGAAGGGGGGGTGGTGGTGCGGACGACGGCGCCCAGGTCTGCGACAGCACCCAGCTCGGCGGTGCAGAACTTGTTCTCAGCGTGGGCCTGGGGCGCGGCGACGAGGGCAGCGAGGATGCTGACGATTCCGAGGGACGTTGCGAAGTGGCGGCGCATTTTCAGGACTCCAGCTTGGGGGCTTCCTAAGAGATGACTCCCATAGATGCATAGAGCGTGCCAAGCCCCCTGACCCATCGATGATCTGCATGAGCAGGCGATCGTTGTCTGGATGTCCCAGAGTGGGTGGGAGATGTCCCCCCGGGTACCCACACCCCGAATGGGGCCGGGTTGGGGCAGCCCGGCTGAAGCGCGCCACAGGGGCAAGTCCCACAGCGAAGGGGTACCAGGCTCGTGACGCGAGCCCCCTGTGACCCCCACCTTCCGCCAGAACGTGCCGTCAGGCGCGCGCCAACATCGAACCCGTACCAGGAACGTGACGTCCCAGCGTCTCACGGTAGAGGGTGTTGCGACGTCAGATGCCTCGCCGCAAGGCGACATCAGGAGGCAAGACCTTGCGAACACGTGGACGGTTTT
>Ga0316204_10009559_pt1 | contig 12895 bp, 14 predicted proteins | sample 6monrhotite_MG_2_FD_205661 | JGI IMG/M metagenome (GOLD analysis project Ga0316204, IMG submission 205661) | Microbial mat bacterial communities from mineral coupon in-situ incubated in ocean water Damariscotta River, Maine, United States -... | ecosystem: Environmental > Aquatic > Marine >...
GACAGATTTGTCGTAAGTAGCAGGACTTAAGAGATGTGGCCGTGCAGCGAATACGATCAGACCAACTCGGATTTGTTCAGCGCGTTGCAGAAAATCCAGTAATTCAAGTCGCGCCCGAACCAGTCGGTTTGGCAGTACATCTTTTGCTGACATTGATTGTGATAGATCAAGCACAATCATCACTTCCGCATAATCGCTATGATCCGTCTGATAAATTTTATCAGCCGTTCGAGGCCCAGCCATGGCAGCGGCAAAACAACACCAGGCAAGTATATAGGTAGATTGCCGAACAATATTATGACGCCGTGCGCTTATGTTGTGTGAAATAACCCAGGGTATAAATTTTGATTCGCTATACTGCTCATGTCGAAGATATCGACTTATAGAAGTAATAAGCAGCAGTAAGAAAGGATACAGCGCAAGCAAAAACCATATGGGCTCACGCCATTGTATGGCTTGATCGCCGATCATGAACCTAATCTCACTAATGGCAATATTTGCCAGAACATAATCCAAAATAAGGCGGCAAGGAGTGGCCAGTAATACAACGGAATTTTAATAAAGACGGGTTCTAATTTGATGTATTGTTTTTCCGATGTTTTGATATTTTGTAAAACCTGATTAAGACTGTTTTGACTATCCGCCCAGAAAAACTCACCACCTCCCGCCTTCGCAATTTCTTGTAGCAGTTTAAAATTAGCAGGTTGATATATCAGACTACTCACTGTGTTTTCTTTTGCCGCATCGCTGCCTGCACCCATGGCAATAGTATGCAGGCGTAGACCTTTTTGTTTTATCAGAGTAGCAGCGCCACGAGGATCAATATTCCGCACGGGTCGGCTTGCATCGGTAAGTAAAACCAGGACAGGTTTTTCACCTGCCTGCAAGTGTGGCGTGAGAGTGTTTAAGGTATATAAGAGTGCATTGCCAGGATCAGTACGACGACCAGTAAGACTGGCCGCCTGTAATCGCTGTAACTGAAATTCAAGCAATTCGTGATCGGTTGTAAGTGGTACTAAAGTATAAGCCTGTTCGGAAAATATGATCAGACTGAGGCGACTGCCAGGAAGGCCTTTTATAAAGTGTTGCAGGACCGACTTAACCATACTCATGCGATCGGTGCGTTGACCCTGCACCAGATAATCACGTAGCACCATGCTGACAGAGGTGTCCACTAAAAATATAATGTCACGGTACTGGGGCGGGGCTGGCAATTTTTCACCAAGACGATAGGGTTGTGCCAGGCCAAGATGTAATAGACCTAATAGAATGGCATAAGTCAGCCATTTTTTTATAGCTCCTGATGAGGTCTTTGTTTGTGTTGATGTTTGTTTTTTTGCTAACAGCGAGGCGAGTGGATGGCGGTAATGTTGCTGACCCTGTGATTCGTAGAGTGATGCCCAGCTTTTTACATGTCGAGAAAAAAAGTATAGCGTGAGGCTGAGCACAGCCAGGCTAAGAGGTAATAGCCAAAGTGCGAGCGGATTGTCCAGCTGTATGTTGGTCAACAGGTTTTGCATAGATCAGGCCTGCTTGATCCAGTAACTTGCTCGTGACGATAGATGTAGTACATCTTCGTTCACAGGTTCACTTGCCTGATAGCAGCAATGTACTAGCTTATGATAAAATTCCTGCCACTCAGGTTGTTGATGTGAGTCAAACGATATTTTCTGTAGTTGTGTGACTTGCAAACCCTGTAATATGGCATGATTTAGTAAAAATAATTTTTGTCGTGAAGAGTAAGGCTGCTTGTGCAGAGAACGAATTTTTCGCAAGGCCTTAAACTTTGGCCGTTGCCAAAGGTAATACAGAGCGAATGCTAAAATGAGTACAGCACTTATATTAAGTAAAATTAGTATAACACTCATTTCTTCAACGGGTGCAGGCAAGGCCTGAATATCAACCCATGCGGCTTGAATTTTATTCGGCGCTGGCATGGGCATTCTCTGTTGAAAAGGAAAAAGGCTCATCACTGGTGAGGACACGTTGATAAGTGACACCAGTGCTTAACAACCACTGTTCAATTTGTTGCCGACGAAATTGAAGTTGTTGTTCAATAGTATTTTTGTACGCGGTATCAGTGCAGTCCATTACAAGCGGATCATTGTCATGACTCTGCTCAATACGATAACGACCTTTCAATGGCAGTTTTAATTCAATGTCATCAAGTACCTGTACAGCAATGACGGTATGCTGTTGTGCCAGCTGATGTAAGTGTGCAATGTGTTTCTGTTCAAGATCATGAAAATCACTCAGTATTATCACAATGCTGCCTGCTTGTAGACGGCTATGAAGTTGGCGCACGACTTTATCCATGCTGAAATGATCAATATCATCATGCAATGGTGGGCAGGCGTGATTCATGCTGTTAATTAGAGTTTGTTGTGCCGCTGGCGCTGTTCTGGCCTCAAACCATTGTAGCGGATTGTCGAGTAACACCGCACCAACGGCGATTTGTTGTTGCTGTGCCTGGTAGAGATGTACCAGTGCCTGGCGCACAGCAGCAGTGACTTTTAAACGTCGGCGGGTAGCAAACCGCATGGAGCTGCGACGATCGACGACCAGCCAGAGTTGAGGCCTGCGTTCTTCATGAAAGATCTTGCAATATAATTGACCAGTACGGGCATAGAGACGCCAGTTAATAAAGCGGGCATCATCGCCGAACTGAAATAGCCGGTTCTCGGCAAATTCATAACCACGACCGGTAAAAGCAGACAGGCGTTCACCTAAAAGCAGTTGTTGCACATCACGTTCAGCGGTTAGTGGGTGATTAAGATTACTGCGCGCAAATTGTTGTAAGCGTTGACGATCGAGATCATCTACAAGCGGTTGCGAGTTGGAGTCGTGTTTTTGCCAACCATTTTGTAGACGTAGTAAGAATTGCTTGAGTTTTGTTAGTGCCACAATCAGGGGATCGGAATGATCTCTAGGAGTTTGTTAATAATCACATCCGCATCCACCTGTTCAGCTCGGGCGGCAAAACTGGGTTGTAGGCGGTGGCGCAATACATCGGGCGCAAGCGCCATAATGTCGTCTGGAATAACATAATCCCGCCCCTGCAAATACGCGCTAGCACTGGCCGCACGGGACAAGGCCAGCGTGGCGCGAGGTGAGGCACCGAACTCGACATAATCCTGCCATTCACTCACCCATTGATCGGGATGACGTGTGCCATTGACGAGCTTGACGATATATTCATCAAGACTCGGTTCGATGTGGATTTCCGCAACCTCGCGTCGTGCCTTCAAAACAGTGTCGGGTTGCAAACGGGAATCGACCTTTTGTGCATCTTCGCCAAAGTGAAGTTGTCGATCCCGCTTGAGGATCTCAAGTTCTTCCTGCTCATTGGGGTAGTCGATGAGCACGTGTAATAAAAAGCGATCCAGCTGTGCCTCGGGTAGCGGATATGTACCCGCCTGTTCTAACGGATTTTGCGTAGCCATGACAATAAAGAGGTCAGGCAGTGGATGAGTTTGGCTACCGACAGTGACCTGATGTTCTTCCATGGCTTCCAGCAATGCGGACTGCACCTTCGGCGGGGCCCGATTAATTTCGTCCGCAAGAATAATTTCATGGAATAAAGGCCCGGCAGAAAAGCTAAAACGGTTGGTCTGTGGGTCGAACAGGTCACTACCAGTGAGGTCAGAAGGCATCAGGTCGGGCGTGAATTGAATGCGCTGAAAACCGGCATGAATGCCTGTGGCAAGGCTTTTAATGGCGGTGGTCTTGGCAAGGCCTGGTGGGCCTTCCAGCAGTAAATGTCCGCCGGTGAGGACACCAATCAGGATACGGTCAATTAATGCAGATTGACCGACAATGACGGATTGAATGTGGTCTCGCAGCGTGAGGAATTCAGATTGGGATTGCATACTACTCTTCCTGTAGTGGGCCTGAAGGACTAAACGGTTGTTATATTAACAAATGAAGACATGATTAATATCGTTTTTATTCCCATTTTAAATTAGCAGAAGTTGCACAAGAGAGTTTGGCCAAAAAGAGTTTCATAGTCTCGAAACGATCAATACAGGCCCGGGGACAATGACGGCATGCTCTGGGATGCGCGTCGCTAGATAAACAAAGGTGCACTTATTAAAAAGAATTATCCACAGATAGAGAAAGAAGTCATGGACTTGTCTAAAACATGATGATTACTAATGGTGAGTAGCGCTAAATGAAAAATAAGATGCAGGGTATGTGTCCCTGCAACTTATTATAAAGATCATTAAGTTATGTTATTTGGTGAAATACATTACGTCTTTGTCAAGGTGATACGTCCATGGCAGTCCGGCATTCTTCCAACCATTAACGGTACGTTTACCTTTGGTAGATCCACTCTTCGCCTTGTCACCCTCATAGCCATCGACAATCGTGTAGGCTTTGGTGTAACCGGCCGCTGCCAGCAGATTGACAGCCTTGGCAGAACGGCTACCGGAACGGCAAATTAAAATGACAGTATCATTTTTGCTGAGACCTTTTTTCTTCATGCGGGCATCAATATCAGCAACAAAGTTTTTGTTCTTTACATGTTTGTAGACTTTCTTTTTGTTGTCCCATTTTACTGTGCCCATAAATTCAAACGGTACATGTGCATCAATGGATGCGGACGTGCCCAGATAGACCAATTCACCCGGGGTGCGCGTATCGACAAACAGTGTCTTGCTCATATTATTTTGCACATACCCATCCGCCTGTTTGGCGGTCATGTACAGACCTAATTTAGTTTGTTTCTTTTTGGCGAGCTTTGACCAGTCATCGGCATGCGCAAGTCCGGAAACAGAACTTAGAAATGCCAGTGTTATGATAGGGACCAATATGTGTTTGAGCAGATGGTTCATGGTGATACTCCTGTGCTTGTATAGTTATTAATGAATGTGCTTAAGCATGTATATATTCATGGTGTGAAATTGTGCGGCACATAAGTTGGTGCTGTTCCTGCCAGTTGCTGGCCAGTGGTTCAAACCAGTTGCGTTGCTGAAGCTGAAAGGGTGGAATGAAAAAATCCAGCATGCGACATTCAGCACTGATGCAGCGGAGGGCATGAATGTTGCCGTGTTGCGTAGTTAGTACGGCAGTATCACCAGGGCGTAGTATGCGGCGAGAGACAAGTTGCAATTTGGATATCTTGCTATCGGCCACTGTAGTGAGACGATCATACTGCCAGACCTCAGCTTCACCACTGAGAATACGTAAGACACCGGTAGCACCAGGGTGGTCATGCAATTGCACCATGCGTTGGCGATCAATATTCAGAATACCGCCGTTGATATTGTGTTTTTTGAGAAGACGTTGCCACATCCAGAATTCATTGCCACTTTCATAGGCTTCGCTGATGGCCGTGGCAAATGACGCACTTTTGATATCGAGTGCATGCATGTGACCTAACGCCTGCTGTATCAGTTGTTGTTGAGTGAGTTGTTCCGCATCAAAGTTATCTGCCAGGGACTGCATGCCCTGAACAAAGCTATCCCAGCTTGTGGCAGTGGCTATGTTGCTGGCAAATAAGCTGCGTGGTAACAGACCAATACCGCACATACTTCCCAGCATGGCGAGTAAAAGTTTGCGACGTGAGAGCATGGTCTTATTCACCTATGCGATCCCTGGTTGGGCTTTACCAATATCGGTATTGTCTTTGACATCAGATTTTGGCTGGTCATCATCCTGTTGTTGCAGACGGTTAAAATACCTGGCGGTCAGTTCGTCATTAGGGTGTTTGACGAGTTCCTTAAAACTAAAACCGGTCATGCGCATGCCACGTTTAACACTCCAGACCAGTAAACCCGCGACAAGTACACCATAAGCAAGCCCCACCATTGCCTGCACGACAGGATCGTGACCGAAAATATCCGGTACATGTTTTACTTTTGTAATGACCGTTTCGCGTGCCAGATTGTCCCAGAAATCCTGATACAGGGTGTAGGGCAGATAGCCGAGCAAAAAACCGGGGAAGGCTGCAACGGCCGTCATGTAACCCAGACCAAGGCGCATGTAGGTACGAATTTCACAACCGATCATGGCAACCGAACCAAAGCCCTGGCAGGCCGCGCCCAATAGTAATACCCAGGAAGGGTTCATACCGAGTGGTAGCTTGATATCAAAAAACTGCCAGCCGATCATGATGGCGCCCCAGAGCAATAGAATCTCGATGAAAATGGCCGTGAACGGTGACATGGAACGAAACATGACGCGGGTACTGCCGGGGATGAGCCATTTCTTTTCAAAAAAGTTTTCTTTGTGTTCCAGGCCCATGGAAATTTCCGGGGTCATAAAGGCGCACTCAGTGCCAAAACCGGTCTTGGCCATACCGATACCTGCTATGGCACCGACCAGCAATAGCCAGAGAGCAAGTCCCCAGCCTATCGAGCTGATCGCATAGTTCCAGCCATAGACACCGTCGCTGGTGCCATATACGAAAGAACCGACAATGGCATTCATAAAAAAGGCAAACATCAAGACTAGAATTGAAATACGTAACCAGTCGCGTCGCGGGTTATAGTTGCGGCTGGCCTCACAGGCCAGACCATCCAGCGCCATTTTGCCGCCATGTTTGGCACCGTGTTCGGAGGTGGCGCGATTTTCCTGACCTTTAAAGACATGGCCGATGCGCATTTTGCTCATCAGGTAAAAGGTGAAAAATCCTGCGGGTAGAATTGTCGTTAGATACAATAATGATGCCGTCGACATGGAAGGCAGGCCGCCAAGGAAGTGATGTGTGGTACAACCGGCAGCGAGCCGGGTGCCAAAGCTAAAGACAAAGCCGCCAACAAAGGCGAGGATCAGTTCCCGTGGCGGATACTTAACCCAGCCACGTGATTCACCCTCGGCACGCGCCACCAACCAGGCTCCTATGACCACACCAATAATAATCCAGTGTACATTGGGGTCGTAAGAGCGTGACCACCAGTCTATGCCCGGTGCAACCGTCTGCTCGAAAGCTGACGACATCTCCACCAGGCCGGTAGTCAGACCTATGGGCTTATGCAGCACGACGTAATTCATAATTTCGGCGACACCGACAAAAACACCACTCACCCAGAAGGGCCATTGTTTGCGCAGACTTAACATAAATTTTCCACCATTTTATTATTGTTTAGATAAGTACTGGTCTACGTTTATGCTGGTAGACTAACAGCCGCCTTCTTCTGAAATACGTACGGTAATTTTTTCAAATTTGCGCCAGGCCTTCTTGTTTTCAACATCTTTTTTAATAGCGCTGCGATAGGCTTCGAGGGAAAGTGATAGCTTGCGTTTCTTTGCCAGAATATCGCCTTTTTTCATACAGTCATCAAAGGACGAGCAGTTAACTTTAAATTCTTTGGCGAAAACAGGTGAGCTTGTCAGGCTGCTGACTAATAGTAATGTAATCAAGTGTTTAATGGTTAGTTTCATAATAACTCCAGGTAAAGGATAAAATTTACAGGCTCAATAAATTGCATGAGGGATCTAAATTAAGATGACAAACAGAGCGGCTGAAATTTGTATGTAAGTAGATCCCCCGCTTATTTATATAAACATAAGATATGTCTATTCTGCATTGACCTAAGTCAACAGACGGATGTTATGGATTAAACATGCTGGACATATACGAAAGCTTTTATTTGTTATTTTAAGGCTGTCATAGCGCCAAAAAGAACTTCTAATAACTAAATATAGGTTAGAGTAGCGCAGGTATCCAGTCTGAGTGCCCGAATAGTCAAAGCGTAACAGGCCTATTATTCCAATCGGGCACATATCAAGGAGTTAGTATTCGTGGAAGGTATTAGTGACATAAAAATTGTTGGTATTGATGACCGTCGACCGCCGGTGATCCGTAAACAACCCTACATTGACATCATTTTTAAACTTTCACATCAGGCCCCGGCCGACTGGTGTAGTGATTTTAATAGTTTGTTATCCAAACATCCGTCGGCACCGAAAATTGATAAAATAGAAGGCCTCTATATTGAGGGCTGGGTGCGATCACCGGATGCGGTGGTTGAGTTTCTTGAACAAATGAAAATCAAAGTAACAGAGTGTACCCAACAGTATATCGAACGTATTGAACTTTCGGCACGAAATAGTGGTGATGAGAATGCCCTGTTAGCAAAAGAAACAGGTGAACAGGGGCGTTTGAATAAAATCATTGCCGGGCTTGATTTTGAAATTCATTAGAAGTGCATGCCCTGCAGGATAGTGTTTTGTAAAAAAATGACTATGCCTGTATTTTAAACCAGAGACCACTTTCAGTAATTTGCAAATCTCCTTCCAGTATTTGACCGGATAAATTGTCAAGCTGGTGCATTTGCTGGTGATACCAGACCTGATAAGACAGTTCATCAAGCTCTGTAGTCGGGAGACGTGAACGAACATGCACAATGTTTGTTTTATCAGCGACGGCCCAGACTTGTTTTTGGTTATGAGTCAGTTCAAACATCAAGCTCATTGCAGCAGCAGTGAAGTTACCAAATTCATCTGCTTGCAAAGTTTCTGTATTAGAAGAGAGACCAAGAGGAACGTGTAACCAGCCCTGAGACGTATGATGCTGAATTTGTTTTTCTAACAAGGCGGCATTTGCTTCACGTGCTGTACAACATGCAGCCTGATAGTTGGTGTAGTGTGGACTGTCAATATCAGGCAGTCGACTATCGCTAATTTCACAAATTACTTTGTAGTGTTCAAAGCGGCCAATGGGAAGATCAGAATCCCAGCCAACACGCGTCAGGCCGGTTGCTGTATCGCGACGCAAGACTAACTGGCGGGGATTCGGTTTACTGATCATAGAGACAATATATCCCCGTGAGCTTTATGAGAAAACTAAATAATTAGCGTGTATCCCAAACCTATAAGTGCACAGGCAAAAATGACCTGAAGAATGCCCATCTTAAATTTAAACAATGCAATAAACGCAGCCGCACCAATGAGCGTTGAAAACCATTCAAAATGGCCATCAAAGCCCTGAGGCCAAAGCACGTGATAGGCAAAAAAGACAGCAAGATTAATAATCACACCGACCACGGCAGCAGTGATACCGGTTAAAGGTGCGGTAAAGCTCACATCATGACGTGTGGCTTCAACGGAAGGAGCACCGATCAAAATAAAAAGAAACGAAGGTAAAAAGGTAAAGAGCGTAGCAATAGCGGCACCAGCCGCACCTGCCAGAGGTAACATCGAGGGGCCAAAAATTTCATTGCTCCAGCCAGCGATAAAGCCGACGAAGGCCACAACCATAATGAGCGGGCCCGGTGTGGTTTCACCAAGGGCGAGACCATCAATCATTTGTGTACCGCTTAGCCAGGCATAGTGTTCAACACCGCCTTGATAAACATAAGGTAAGACAGCATAAGCGCCGCCAAAGGTGACTAGGGCGGCCTTGGTAAAGAACCAGCCGATCTGTGTCAGCGTACCTTCCCATCCATAGGTCATAAAAAGTGCCGCCATAACCGCGACCCAGATCATTAATCCAAGCGTCAGGTAACTGACCAATTTAGACCATTTAAAACGGGCATGATCAGGGATCGGAGTATCGTCATCGATTAGCGCAGCACCATAGGTACTTCCTGATGCACCATGATGCCCGCCGGCTTTAAATTTTTCCGGTGCATAACGTGAACCGATATAACCGATAATACCGGCGGCCAATACGATATAGGGAAAAGAAATATCAAGGGCAAATATGGCAATAAAAGCCAGTACCGCCATGCCGCGTAAAACATTATTATTGAGTGCGCGCGAGCCAATGCGGTAAGCCGCAAAGACTACAATGGCCGTCACCGCAGGTTTAATGCCATAAAGAATGCCGGCAACCGCAGTGACATCACCGTAAGCCAGATAAAGCCAGGTAAGGCCACTAAGAATAAATAAAGATGGCAGTACAAATAATACGCCAGCGATAATACCGCCCCAGACGCCATGCATTAACCAGCCGATGTAGGTTGCCAGCTGTTGCGCTTCCGGTCCTGGCAATACCATGGTGTAATTCAGTGCATGTAAAAAACGGTGTTCGGAAATCCAGCGGCGTTTTTCCACTAACTCCTGATGCATCATGCTGATTTGACCCGCGGGGCCACCAAAACTGATAAAGCCGAGTTTCAACCAATAGGCAAAGGCCTGCCAGAGACTTACAGGTTCTGGTTTTATACTATTGTCAGAAGTGTCTGTGCTCATGAGCTTAGATGCCTATAGTAATAGTGTGCAGAGTGTTAAAAATAGGGAATGTCAGTCCTGTTTATCCACCAGTCGAATACCATTGGCACCGATGTTGATAATTTCCTGTTTGAATAAACCGCCAATCGCCTTTTTAAAAGCACCTTTGCTCATACCGAAAAGATCAGTAATTAACTCAGGGGAAGATTTGTCATGTGCGTCGGCAAAACCGTTGTGTTTGTGTAGATAGTCCAGAATGGTTTGTTGATTTTTATCACGTGTTTCTTTGCCGCCCTGAAGGGTTAGATCAATTTTACCATCCTCACGAATACGCTTGATATAACCTTTTATACTCTGGCCAAAACTGAGGCGCTGGAAAACATCGTTCTTATATAAAACACCCCAGTACCGATTATTAACAATGGCCTTAAACCCCAGATCGGTTGTATTGGCAATAATGAGATCTACCATTTGCTGTGGTTTGTAATGATGAGGAGCATCCTCATTAAGAAATTTATCAATTTTTGATGAAGCGGTAATACGACCATCGGCCTTATTGATGTAAATAAAAACAAGATAAGAATGATCGGCTTTAATTTCGCGGTGTTGTTCGGAAAAGGGCAGTAACACATCCTTATCCAGACCCCAGTCTAAAAAGGCACCAACGTCGGTGACCGCCACAACTTTTAAGTAAGCAAACTCTTCAACGCGGGCTTTGGGTTTTTGGGTGGTGGCGACGGGTCGATCTTCTGAGTCAAGATAGAGAAAGACTTCAATCTCATGACCAACCACAGCATCTTTAGGCGCATACTTTTTGGGTAACAAAACTTCACCTAAATTCATGGCATCAAGATACAAACCAAATTCTTTAGTTTTTACAACCTTTAAAGTGTAGGTGTTGCCAACTGTAATCATTGTGTATTCTCAGAAATAAAATTATTGGAATAATATGTTTTATTTTTTACAAACAAAGGTCCAGCCTTCGTGATAAAAATGGCATTCTTAATTTTGCCCAGTGTTTATGTTTCGAGAAAGGATATACACGTGGGCAAATCATTTTGTTCGATATGCTTATGATCCAGGGAGTTAAAAAACGTTAAGGAATATCCTAACGTCGTTGAAGGACGCTCCGTTAGTAATGCCAGCCCTTTTTCCCGACGTGCCGGTAAAATAAATTCTTTTGCAGACGAACGTAAGTGTAAGTCTATGTCTGGTATTTGGCTCATGGTGTAAGTGTATTTGCTGATGAACGTCAGCAAGTCCTGAATAATATTGTTTTTGTAAGTATGTGCAAGCACGTAGTTTTTCACACTATGCAGGGGAATGATAGTTGATGTCAGAGCTTGTGTGGGCCAGATAACAGAAGAGTCAATAAAATATCCACCGCCAGGAATTGGCGGTGGATATAATTATAATTACGAAAGATATTCTTCCAGACATTCGAGTGTGCCCTGCCAGCCACCGGTATGGGCGAGGCGTAGCTCTTCATTTGGTAAGCGTTCATGGGTTAGCACGATATCCGTACCATCACCTGCCGCAGCGAATTCGATTGTTAGCAGGGTGTCACCGATGTCGGCAGCATTTTCAATCCAGCTAAAGGCCATCACAATTTTTTGTTGAGGGATGATTTCAACAAACGTCCCGGCACAAACAGAGTCTGCCTTCGGATCGCCTTCGCAGTCATGGTCTTCACCCACAGGAACCATGCGAATCTGGTAGTCGCCCCCCTCGTGAAAATCATATTTCTCCACTTTACAGTTGTGTGAGTGTGGACCAAACCACTGGCCAAGAATCTCGCCTTTCGTCCATGCTGAATATACGCGTTCACAGGGAAACGCATAGTGGTGACTGAGTTTTACAACCTCCGTTGCGGTCTGTGCAGCTATCGTCATTTTTTACTCTCCTTGTTTGTGGTTGTTTCGAGATAACGTTCCAGCGTCTCTAGTTGCTGTTCCCAGAAACGCTGGTAGTGATTAACCCAGGATATCGCGGCCTGCACTGGTTCAGGGTTCACGACAAAACGATGTATTCGGCCATTGATATTGCGCTGTATAAGATTGGCCTTTTCCAGTACGCGCAGGTGCTTGGATATTGCTGGCAAGGACATTCCGAAGGGCTCCGCCAGCTCCGTGACCTGAGCTTCACCCTCCCTGGCCAGGCGTGTCAGGATTGCCCGTCGTGTTGGGTCAGAAAGGGCACCAAAGGTGGCATTGAGTTCGATATCAGTATATTTAACCATATGGTTAAATATAGACGGGAATAGTGCCACGTCAAGCTGGTAAGCAACCTAAATTGACTCTGTTGTTGTACGGCTTAATATAAATTGCCAATCCGCAATCACGGATATCTCTATAACGGAAACCCTATCTCATGCGCCACGGACACAGGCGGCCAGCCTCGATGTTGACCCGGCAGGGGCCTGGTTTGTGGGGCGAAGTCGGTTGGAATGGGCTTGAGAAACGGGCAGGTTAGGGCATCCGGGGCACCTTTTATGCCATTACACAATCAGGCAATTATGCCTTTAGATGCTAAAAAATCTTCAGGCACATCGGCTCTTTTTCTGCCTGCAATGGCAAAGTAATAAAGAGGTTCTCCGTCAATAGATAACCTGTGTCGATAGCGCTCAATGTAATAAACGTCGAGATATTTTGAGAAGGTTAATTCACGAATCATTCTAGAAAAACCAGAGTCATCACTGGTGTCAAAGAAACTATCTTTAATATTGAAAGCAACCCAACCTTCGCCTTTGAGGATGTTAAAAGCTTCAATAAATGCC
>Ga0316204_10009562_pt1 | contig 12894 bp, 13 predicted proteins | sample 6monrhotite_MG_2_FD_205661 | JGI IMG/M metagenome (GOLD analysis project Ga0316204, IMG submission 205661) | Microbial mat bacterial communities from mineral coupon in-situ incubated in ocean water Damariscotta River, Maine, United States -... | ecosystem: Environmental > Aquatic > Marine >...
GCACCATATTGATGGCTTCCCTTTTACCAGCAATGGTTCCGTTTATACCTTCATTAGCTAATAATAATGTACCGCGTACTTCATTTTCTAACATAATATTTAACAAAGGTTGACGCATCTCTTTATAGTTTTCAAGACGCACAAAATGATATAAGGCCGTAACGACGATGTTTTGATTTGACATGTTTTCTCTCTGCTGGCTGGAACGTAAATCCAGTGCTGAAATTTAAAAATGTGATTTTATGCTGATTTTAATGAAATATAAAAGATATTTTTATATTATCTGCGATATTCTATTCATTTATTCACAATTGCTAATAAAGTTTTCTTAGACACTCAAGTTATAATTAATCAACCCATAACTTATGCTTTATCATAATTTTAATGAACAATTCTGAAGATAGCAGTCTATTTAACCAATTTATCAGATATGTATATAAAGTTTCATCAAACCATTTTTTATTAACAAACGCATATTGACGTATAAAAGGAAAAATGGCTATATCCGCCAAGCTGATATGGCTTGAAAATAAATATTTATTTTCTTTAAGTTTGCTATTTAATAATTCTATAAACCACAATGTTTGATCTCGATAATAGATCTCGCTAAATATATGCCTATCAGAATATTTATATAAGTCCAAAACGGGTTTAAATTGATTATCACAAATATCAATTAAACCTAACATCTCTGTTTTTTTATTTTGATTATCTTTCAACAACCAATTGTCTTTATCATTAATTGATAAAGCCCATTGCATGACATCTAAACTTTCGTCAATAACACTACCATTTGTGACTAATACTGGCACTGTTGCCTTTTTAGAATAATCCAACATTGATTGGGGTTTATTTTTTAACAATATTTCTCGATGCTGATACTGAGCATCAGCGTAAGACAGTGCCATTCTTGCTCGGATAGCAAAAGGACAACGTCTAAAACTATATAAAATGTTTTCTGAATGATTCATTCTATGACAATTATAATAAATTTATATTTAAGGCTACTTAACAAAAATACTTATCCATGATTCATTTGTGAGACACGCCTTATGGCTTCAGCTGGTCGAGCAAGTTCTTTTATCAAATAAATTTTAAATGCCTCATCATAATCTTGATGTTTTAGAGCTTCTGCCATACAAAATAACCAAGCATCCCGTTCTGCTTCACCTATAATCAAATGCTTATGTACCATTGGTATCGATATTTGGCCATAAATTTTAGCATAATTTCTTGGGCCTCCAAGCCATCCCATTAAAAATATCGACAGTTTATCCTTAATAATCTTCAATTCATCTGTATGCATTGCTCTGATTGACTGACCACGTTCTAATGTCTCCATTTGATGATAAAATTCATCAACTAATTTACGAATACCAGCTTCCTGCCCTGCGGCTTGGTAGGAAGCATCCATTACACCGTATTTTTGCATGTTTAATTCTCTTAGTATTACTATAGTGTTAAAATATGAGGTCAAATTTAGTGAACACAATTGATATGTCAGACTTATTCTTTATTTTTATTAGCGCCGTATTTGTTAATAACTTTGTACTCGTTAAATTTTTAGGTTTGTGTCCTTTTATGGGTGTTTCTGGTAAATACCAATCAGCATTAGGTATGGGTCTTGCTACCACATTTGTGTTAACACTTTCTTCAATTATTAGTTATTTTATCCATAATTATTTATTAACTCCCTTAGAACTTGAGTATTTAAAAACATTGAGTTTTATTTTAGTCATTGCAATCACAGTACAAGTAACTGAGTTAATATTACACAAAACATCACCTCTTTTATATCAGGTTTTAGGCTTATTTTTACCGTTAATAACAACTAATTGTGCTGTTTTAGGCGTTGCATTATTGAATATTCAACAACAAAACAACCTCATTCAATCAGCTGTTTTTGGACTCGCTGCTTCAATTGGATTTACTTTGGTTCTTGTGTTATTTTCAGCCATTCGGGAACGATTAGAAATGGCAGATGTTCCTGATTCTTTTAAAGGCACACCAATTGCTTTAATTACTGCTGGTATTATGTCTATCGCTTTTATGGGATTTGGCGGAATGGCGAAATAGAAATGCAGCCAATTTTCAGTTTATTAATTATCTCTGCAGTTGCCCTGATTTTTGGTTTTATTGTTATGTGGGTTTCAAAAAAATTTAGAGTTGAAGGTAATCCTATTGTTGATCAAATCAATGCAATCTTACCTCAAACTCAATGTGGCCAATGCGATTTCCCTGGATGTAAACCTTATGCTACCGCGATTGCAAATGGTGAAGTTCCAATTAACCAATGTCCTCCAGGTGGAGACGAAGGGATCAAACAGTTGGCAGAGCTTTTAGACCTCGAAGTATTAGAATTAAACCCTGATAATGGCGATGAAAAAACCATGGATATGGTAGTTGAAATAGTAGAAGAAGATTGTATTGGCTGTACCAAATGCATACAAGTATGTCCTGTTGATGCAATTATTGGAGCAGCTAAACAAATGCATACAGTAATACTCGATGCTTGCACTGGTTGTGATTTATGTATACCCGCTTGTCCTGTTGATTGTATTATCACTATCCCTGCACCTATGCCAACAACAATTCAGCGATTAAATAAGCCCACATTGTATAATTATATTAATCAGGCGCAAAAACTGTGAGAGAAATTAATATCAATCCAAATCAGTTATCTTCATTTAATGGTGGGTTGCATTTAAAACACCATAAAACTGATACATTGAACGAACCTCTGGCCATTGCCTCCATACCAGACAAACTATATATGTCTCTGCGTATCAATAGAGGCAATATTTCTAAGCCTGTTGTTTCTGTTGGTGATATTGTTTTAAAAGGTCAAATTATTGCTGTTCCAGATAGCCCAAATGGTTCATATATACATGCCTCAAGTTCAGGAATAGTTAGTGCTATTACTACCAAACAAACTGCCAGTCCTGATACTGATTTTGCTACTGTGGTTATCATAACTACCGACAAAAAAGATCAATGGTGTCAACGACCATTAATAGATAACATTGAAAAACTTAACTCACAAGACATAATTACAGCCATTAAAAATGCAGGGCTCACTGGGTTAGGAGGCGCAGGTTTTCCTACACATTTAAAATATAAAAGTGAGAATATCAGTACATTAATAATAAATGGTGCAGAATGTGAACCCTATATTAGCTGTGATCAACAATTGATGATAGATTTTCCACAACAGCTAATTGATGGTATCTTTCTTATGTTAAAAGCCTCTGGTGCAAAACAAGCTATTTTCGCATTAGAAGATCAAGTAGGAGGCATTAAATCAAAACTTGAAAAAATATTAGCCGAGCAGAACATCAACAATATTTCAATCATAAAAGTACCGACTATTTATCCAGCTGGTGGCGAAAAACAGCTCATAAAGGTTCTTACAGGCCTAGAAGTTCCTAGCGGTGGCTTTCCTATAAATTTAGGAATTATTGTACAAAATGTAGGTACAATTAAGGCTTTAAATGATTTTATAAAATGTGGTCAACCATTAATAGATAGAGTCATTACAGTAGCTGGTGATGCCATTAACCAACCACAAAATTTTAAAGCTCTAATTGGTACACCAATCAGCCATTTATTAGAACTAGCAAAATATAACCCAAAAAATACCCATAAAATAATCATCGGCGGGCCCATGATGGGGTTTGCTATGCCTCACACTGATATTGGTATTGATAAAACCAGCAACTGTATATTGGCTTTAAGTAAAGAAAACACACAACAACCTGCTGATACACTGCCCTGTATTCGTTGTGGAGATTGCGTTAATGTTTGTCCAGTTAATTTATTACCTCAACAATTATTTTGGTATATTAAAGGAGAAAATCTAGAAAAAGCCCGTGAACATCATTTGTTTGATTGTATTGAGTGTGGAGCTTGTGCATGGGTATGTCCGAGTCAAATTAAATTGGTCGATTATTATCGTTATGCAAAATCAGAATTAAAATATTTAGATTTCAAGCGCAAAAAATCAGATCTGTCACAAGTAAGACACAATCTACGTGATGAACGATTACAAAGACTTAAAGACGAAAGAATTGCAAAAAGGAAAAATACCAAACTACGCACTGGAGATTCTGCTAAAATCAAACGTGATTTACAAGCCACATTAGATCGCGTAAAAAACGCAAAAAGTATTAGAGACAATCAACATGAATAATACACTTTTTAATACACAATCGGCTCCACATATACCGAATAAAAATACGGTAACAAAAGTAATGTTAACGGTGATTTGTGCATTAATTCCTGCCATTATGGCTCACATATATTTTTTCGGTACGGGTTTGATTATTCAAATATTAATTAGTGTATTCTTTGCATTATTTTTTGAAGTTATATCATTAAAACTATTAAAGAAACCCATTATTTTATTTATTAAAGATTATTCGGCGATAGTCACAGCAATATTATTTGCATTATGTATTTCTCCTGTGGCCCCATGGTGGATTAGTTTTATTGGTATGTTTTTTGCGATTGTTGTTGCCAAACATTTATTTGGAGGCCTTGGACAAAATATTTTTAATCCTGCAATGCTAGGTTTTGCTATTGTACTCATTTCATTTCCACAAGCCATGTCGGTTTGGTTACCAGTACAAGAAATCAGTCATTATAACATGGGGTTACTAGATAATTTGAGAGCAATATTTATCCAACAATTTCCTAGCTCAGTTTCATTTGACACATTAACTCAAGCGACTCCTCTAGATAGTATTAAAACAGGTATTAGTCAAGAGCTATCAATCAGTGAAATCACCAACTCTCCAGTATTTGGTAATTTCGGTGGATTAGGTTGGGAATGGATTGCTAATTTTTACTTTTTAGGCGGTCTATTTCTTATTTATAAAAAGGTTATCAGCTGGCGAATTCCAGTAACAATATTATTAACAACTGTGGTTTTTTCATTGCCTTTTAATTTGTACAATGCAGACCACTTTATTGGGCCTATACAACATGTGTTTTCTGGCGGTTTGATGCTGGCAGCCTTTTTTATTGCCACTGATCCTACTACTTGTTGTTCTAGTCATAAAGGGCTGATCATATTCGGAATAGGTGTAGCCATATTAACTGTATTAATTCGAGAGTTTGGCAATTTTCCTGACGGCGTCGCTTTTGGGATATTATTAATGAACTTATCCGCTCCATTCATTGATAAACTTACTATTCCACAAGCATTTGGTCAATATGAATAAGTTTATAAAATTACCCTTAATACTGGCTTTATTAACATTTTTAGCCAGTGGCTTAATTATGTTCAGCGAAACAACCACTCGAGATAAAATAATAGAACAAAAAAAACTTTTATTATTAGCCAGTTTAAAGCAGCTAATTCCTGATGAATTACATGATAATGATTTAATTTCAGACTCTATTGAAGTCTTTCAACAAGAATTACTTGGTCATCGCATAAAGCAAACTATTTATATTGGAAAACTAAATAACAAAATAACAGTTTATGCGATACCTGTAACTTCACAAAAGGGTTATTCTGGAGATATAGATATAATGGTCGGTGTAAAGCAAAATGGCCAAATTACTTCTATAAAAATTATTGATCAACATGAAACACCTGGTCTTGGTGATTTAATTTTAGAACAAAAAAGCAACTGGATTCATCAATTCCCTATGCAATCTTTTAATATTACACAAGAGAAAGATTTTAAAGTTAAAAGGGATGGAGGCAACTTTGATCAAATAACAGGAGCGACAATTTCACCCAGAGCTGTTGTGTGGGCCATAAAGCAAGCATTAATATATCACCAACAATTTTTATCTAATAATGAGAAACAAAAATGAGTAGCTTTATCCGCAAAAGGTTATTTGATGATAATGCAGCGTTAGTTCAATTATTAGGTTTATGTCCTCTACTAGCCGTTTCAAATTCCATCATAAACGCACTAGGTTTAGCCATAGCAACAGTCTTTACACTTACTTTGACCAATGCATTGGTTTCTATCATAAAGCCAATAATTAATAAGGAAATTCGTATTTCTTTATTTGTCTTAATCATTGCCAGTGTTGTAACAGCCTTAGAAATGTTCATGAATGCATATTTTCATGAACTTTACTTAATTTTAGGTATTTTTATTCCTTTGATTGTCACAAATTGCATTATTATTGCAAGAGCTGAAGCTTTTGCATCTAAGAACACCGTTATACTATCGATTAAAGATGGCTTTTTTACTGGCTTAGGATTTGCATTGGTTTTAATAATTATTGGTGCCATTCGTGAAATCATTGGTAATGGAAGCCTATTTAATCAAGCCCATTTATTATTTGGGGAAATAGGACATTATTTACATTGGCATATTTTTGAATCCTATCAGGGGTTTTTAATTGCTATATTACCTCCTGGAGCCTTTTTTGTTCTGGCTCTACTCGTTGCCATAAAAAACAAATACACAAAATAAATACACAAAATATAAAAATCAATTTCAGTTGTGAATAAAATCTGTAATGCAACTTTTGTTACTAATATATTTTGTCACATTTCCTTTTGATTATTGAATCAGATTAAGAATTAACAAATATTAACATTTAATGATTATGAAAATTAACAAATAATGATTAGTCAATCTAATCATTAAAATAACTGATTTGATTAGAAACTAAGGTTTTTATTGAATATATTTACTAATTTAATGAGATTTAATATGATTTGAAAACATACTTTAGTTAAAAGATTATTAATCATTCATATTGAATGAAAAGATATTTTAATGTATTGTATTTAAATAAATGTTCAAAAAGTATGTATTATTAATATTTTAATAATTAATCATAACAACTGGTCTAACTAATGGATAGTATATCAAATATTTATTCTCTTTCTAAGAATCTAACAACTATGAAACAAATGGTTTCATCAGAGATAATATTGTTAGATGAAAACAATATTGATTCTCAAATTACAGACAGTCCATCAAATGTTATTTTGTTTGATTTTCAGAAATCTAAGAAAGACAACCAATTATTTAATAAAATCAACAATCAAATATCAAAATCAAATTTAGTTTGTATTGATGATGAATTAGATTCCAATGATAAATATTTTTTATTAAATAACGGGATTAAATATTTATCAGGTAAAAAATTTACAGAAATCAGTTCAAAAGAGTTTTCTGATTGGATTCAACATGATGAATTTAAAGTTCTTATGATTGAAGACAATATAATTGATGCTTTAAGGTATGAAGAATTATTTGAAACTACAGGGTTCAAAGTAAAAACTATTCTTACAAATATAGAAATATTGGAATCTTTAAAATTTTACCAACCAGACTTATTACTGGTTAATGTTAATCTTAATAATATTGCTGGCGATGAATTAGTAAAATTGATTAAAAAAGTTCCTGAAAACCTTAGCTTACCTATTGTTTTTTTGACAGAAGAAATCTCCAAAGAAACAAAAAATAATATCATAAAAGTTGGTGCTAGTGACATATTGATAAAACCAGTTGAAAATGAAGTCATTATTTCAGCAATAATTAATTGTATTCAAGTCAACCTTTTTCATAAGTTAGAAATTGAAACAACAAAAACGGTACCGCAATATACATATTTTAAAGTAAAAAATCCTGAAAAAAAGTATTTAACTCGTTTTATATTCGAAAACTCAAACAATTCTGAAGCTTCCATAATTTGGTTAAGTATTGCTAATCATGATAGTATCCAAAAAAAGATTGGGTTATCTGGTTTTAAGAATTTATGTGTAGAGTTACTCGATAAATTACCTAATTTTAACGTAACTTATTGTTCAAAAAAGATAATCTCTGAAGGTGTTTTTGCGTTTACCTCGAAAAACTTATTGAGAAATGATGCAAAAAATTGGGTAGAAAAAATTCAAAGCTGGTTAAAAACAAATCATTTTTCAAAGCCTAATAAAGAGTTTAAAATTTCTGTCAAAGCTATAATTTTGTCAGAAATCCCAAAAAAATCAAATATTGAACTACTTTTTTATGAAGCTGAGCGTTTGTTGATTGATAAAAAAGAAAATCCAAATATTCTTTTTTTATCAGAAGGAGAAGATCAAAAACATTACTATTTAATTAAAACAAATTTAGAGAACGCTATTCGAGAAAATAACTTCAAATGGTTATATCAAGCTATCATTGCTACAGAAGATGAAAGTAGAGAAATATTTCAATTATTGTTACGCGTGAATACCAGCACTGGTAAAGAGTTAAAAACAAATGATTACATTAAAGTTGCTAACCAAACTGGACTATTAAAAATATTAGACAGATATACTTTAAAACATGCTATTTACATGATAAATAAAGGAGAGCAGTCAAATATAAAAAGACATGTATTGGTTAATCAACTTATTGCAGATTATGAATCTGCTAGTTACCGTAAAAAAATATTATCATATATACAAGGATTAAAATTACCAAAAGACCGATTAGTGTTTCAATTTCGACAAGATTTACTTGAAGAACATACAAGTCTATTACATGAATTTGGTCAAGAATTACGCGATGTTAATATAACTATATGCTTATCAGAATTTGATGCCACACCAACGGCTTGGAGTATCGCTAAAGCATTTAACGTACAGTGGTTGAGAGTTAAACCTTTTGATTTGGACTCTAATACTATGCATAAAGAAAAACCTGAATATATAGGCAATATAATTAAAAAAGCGCAAAGCTTAGATTATAAAATCATGGTCCCAAATGTAGATAGTGCTGGATTAATAGCTAATATTTGGAATTTACATGCTGATTTTATTCAGGGTAATTTTATTCAAAAACCAGTATCAAATATAAAATTAATTGAAAATTAGTTCATTTCAAATTGTCATAATTATAATCTAAATATTCATATATTTATGTGATAACATTGATTCTTTAATAATTACAAAATACATTTTAATGAGTAAAATTATTTGGTTAGTTGTCTTTTTTTTAGTCCTGGTTTGGTCAGGCATTAATCCTAAAGAAGGGTTTACATGGTTTTTAGAAGTTTTACCCGCCATAATTGGCATCATAATTTTAGCATTTACATATCAGTCCTTTCCATTAACACCACTTCTCTATTGGTTAATACTGTTTCACTGCATAGTTTTAATGATAGGCGGACATTATACCTATGCTGAAGTACCCTTATTTGATTGGCTTAAAGACACTTTCGATTTAAGCCGTAACAACTATGATAAAGTTGGGCACTTTACTCAAGGATTTGTACCCGCTATCATTGCAAGAGAAATATTTATACGTAAAAATGTAATTAACGGATTGTGGTGGAGACGCGTTTTAGTGGTTAGCATCTGTTTAGCTTTTAGTGCATTTTATGAACTCATAGAGTGGTTTGTTGCTCTAATGTCAGGTGAAGATGCTGTCGCATTTTTAGGCACTCAAGGATATGTATGGGATACTCAATCTGATATGAGCTGGGCATTATTTGGTTCTATTTGTGCACTATTAACACTCAGTAATTTACACAACAAACAGATCAAGAAATTATGAATAAACTTAAAAGAGTTGAGATATTTAGAAGATTTAAAGAAATCAACCCTCATCCAACTACAGAGCTTGAATATTCATCACCCTTTGAATTACTTATTTCAGTAATATTATCAGCACAAGCCACTGATATCGGAGTGAATAAAGCCACATCAAGACTCTATAAAGTTGCCAATACTCCAAAACAAATATATGCACTAGGTATTGATACACTTAAAGATTATTTGAAGACAATAGGCTTATATAATACCAAGTCTATCAACGTTTTAAAAACATGTAAAATATTAATCGATAAACACAACAGCATTGTACCTGATAATAGAATTGATTTAGAAGCATTGCCTGGTGTTGGTAGGAAAACGGCAAATGTTGTGTTAAATACTGCCTTTGGAAAACCGACTATGGCGGTTGATACACATATATTTCGTGTGTCTAAACGAACAAAGATAGCCCATGGTAAAGATGTCTTACAAATCGAAAAAAGTTTATTAAGGCTAATACCACAAGAATATTTGATGGATGCACACCATTGGCTTATTCTACACGGGCGTTATATTTGCAAGGCACGAAACCCTAATTGTACGGAATGTATTATTAACGATTTGTGTGAATTTAAGGCAAAAAAAATTCATCATAGAATTTCACTATGATGAATTTTATAACTCGTTTCTAAAAAGATAAAATCTTAGAATTTAATTATTTTCGGTGAGCAATTACTTCATCGATTAAACCATATTTAACAGCTTCATCTGCACTAAAAAAATTATCTCTATCAGTATCCTTTTCAATAGTTTTAACATTTTGTCCTGTGTGTTTAGACATGACTGTGTTTAATCTTTCTTTTAACTTTAAGGCTTCTTTGGCATGGATATCAATATCAGATGCCTGACCTTGATAACCACCTGATAATTGATGAATCATAATTCTTGAACTAGGTAATGAAAATCTTTTACCTTTTGCACCAGCAGTTAATATCAAAGATCCCATGCTTGCTGCTTGTCCCATACAAATGGTACTAACATCTGGTTTAATAAACTGCATAGTATCATAAATAGACATACCAGCTGTAACAACGCCACCTGGACTGTTTATATAGATAGATATGTCTTTCTCTGAATTTTCTGCTTCTAAAAATAGAAGCTGTGCTACAATTAAATTTGCCATTTGGTCTTCAACTTGACCAACCATGAAAATTATTCTTTCTTTTAATAGTCTTGAAAATATATCATAAGAACGTTCGCCCCTAGCCGTTCTTTCAACAACCATCGGTACTAAATTCATAATTTCTTCATGATTTGACATGTTTGCTACCTATAAAATTAATTAAGTAAGTGGATCCATTATTTTATCAAAAGCAACTTTTTTAGACTTCAAATCAACTTTAGAAGTGACCCAATCAATGACTTGAGATTCTAAAACAGTATTTTCAATCGATGCTAATAACTCTGGATTTTTATAATAATATTCAACTATTTGAGGTGGATTTTCAAATGTTTGAGAAACTTCAATTACTTTTTCTCTTACCTTTGTATAATCTACTTTAATATCTTGACTTTTTGCAACATTACTTATTATCAATGAATTAATGATTCTTTCTTTAGCTTTTTCTGCAAAATCCTTATGGTCAGGATGTTCTGGGTTTTCATTACCCATTTGTTTGGCTTGTTCCATTGCCTGATGAGCTAATGCACTACTTTCGCGAGCAATCATTTTTTCAGATATAATAACATCCTTAACTTGATCTCTAACAGCAATTAAAACAGCATCACGTGTTTTCGCTGCAATTGTATTACCTAACTCTCTATTTAAGTTTTCATTAATTTCTGTTTTCAGGTCATCTTCTAAGCCAGATTCAATTCCAAAAGACTTAACAAACTCTTCATCTACTTTTGGTAACTTACCTTTTTTATGATCTACAATATCAAAGTCAAAAGTCAGTTCTTTACCTGCAATTTCTTCAACATTGAAAACTTCTGGAAATTCAACTTTTAGTGAGTTTGACTCACCCACTTTCATTCCAATCATAACATCAACAATTTCTTGAGGAATACCACTTTCACCTAATAATACACCCATTTTTTCTTGTCCAGATTCAGGATGAACTAATTTTTTTCCCTTTTTAGCTGTATATTCTAAAGTCACTAAATCACCATTAGCAATTTTTCCTTTAGAAGACTTCCATTCTTGTTTCTGTTTTTGCAGTTTCTTAATCATTTTATCAACATCTTTATCAGTTACTTCTGAAGAAGATGTTTTAACAACAATTTTAGAATAGTCAATTTCAGGAATTTCAGGCATCACCTCTAATTTTGCTACAAATGAATAACCACCATCATCTAAATCTTTTACTTCGGTGATCTCAGGTGTTTCTGCAACATTAAGATCATTTTCTTTAACAGCATCTTGAATTGTAGAATTGATTAAATCGCCCAAGACTTCTTGTCTTGCGCCTTTACCAAATCTTTTTGTTAAGATGTTTTGAGGGACTTTCCCAGGTCTAAAACCAGGAATTCTCACTTGTTTACTGTATTCTTTAAGTTTTTCAGATACTTTAGAATTTATATTTTCTGCAGGAATAGTGACACTTAGATTCCTTTCCAAACCTTCAGTCTTTTCTATTGAGATTTGCATTGTTGCTCCAAATTGTTTGAATGATGGTGCGAAAGGAGAGACTCGAACTCTCACGTCTTGCGACACTGGAACCTAAATCCAGCGCGTCTACCAATTCCGCCACTTTCGCATTTTTTTTCTATATATAGGTAAATCTTCTTAAATGATATGCCGTTTTATTGGTTCAATAAATCAATTTAAAATGGGGCGGTCGACGGGGCTCGAACCCGCGACCACCGGAATCACAATCCAGGGCTCTACCAACTGAGCTACGACCGCCATATATTTAAACTATAAAATGGCGCGCCCGGCAGGACTCGAACCTGCAACCCTCGCCTTAGAAGGGCGATGCTCTATCCAGTTGAGCTACGGGCGCATATAGTCTATATCTGTCTTTTTTACAAAGACATATTTTAAATTGGTCGGGGTAGAGAGATTCGAACTCCCGACCCACTGCTCCCAAAGCAGTTGCGCTACCAGGCTGCGCTATACCCCGATTATTTCACTAAAGGATTATTAATAATCCAAATCATTAAATTTTTTATATCAAATTTAAGGCGAAGAATTTTATTTATAAACACTCATAAGGTCAATGATAATGACACAATAATCACAAAAATACCGATTTTATATGAATACTATATAAACTTTTATCACAAACCACTTTTTTAAAAAAAATATAGTGCTATTTCGCTTAAATTTCAAAAAACTTATTTAATTAACCAAATTCGGAAAATCAATTTTGCTAATGGCGCGCCCGGAAGGATTCGAACCTCCGACCACCTGG
>Ga0316204_10009563_pt1 | contig 12892 bp, 10 predicted proteins | sample 6monrhotite_MG_2_FD_205661 | JGI IMG/M metagenome (GOLD analysis project Ga0316204, IMG submission 205661) | Microbial mat bacterial communities from mineral coupon in-situ incubated in ocean water Damariscotta River, Maine, United States -... | ecosystem: Environmental > Aquatic > Marine >...
GACGCCCTCCTCGTCGAAGTCGTAGTCGAAGAGGTCGGTGACGCTCACGCTTTCACTCCTTGGGCCATGGCGCGCAGCTGAGGCGCGACGCGGCGATAGAACTCGGGGTCGAAGTCGGCTTCCTCGATGTGCGCGAGCACGTGCTCGAGGGGGCGGCGCTCCGCGATCCAGCGCTCGCACACGCGGTGGCGCATCCGGACGTTCATCAGATTGAAGCCGACGATCACGCCGCCCTCGGTGACCAGGCGGACAGCTTGCTCACGCTCGCGGTCCTCCCAGTAGAGCTGGTCCACGCCGTCGCGAGGACCGTTCGGCACCGTCCCGTACGTCTGGTACTCGACGTGCAGGAACTTGGCGGAGTTGTGCCAGATGCCGACTTCGTACTCGCGCTCTTCGCCGGCCATGACGTCTGCGGCGACCTCGGCCTGGTACTTGCCCGTGTACCAGACCTGCTGCAGCACGTTGCGCTCCTCGCCATCGGTGACGAGCTCCGCGCAGTCGCCGGCGGCGAAGACGTCGGGGACGTTCGTACGCAGGCTCCAGTCCACGAGGACGCCTCGACCGGTCGCGATCCGCGTGTCCTGGAAGAGCTCGATCCGCGGGCTGACGCCGGGGGTGAGGCCGACGATCTCGCACTCGATGCGCTCACCGGCCTTGGTCTTGATCGCGCAGCAACGGCCGGCCCCGCCGTCCTCGATCTCAGCCAGCTCACTCCCGTAGATGGCTTGCAGCCCGTCCTCCTGCTCGATCGCACGACCGACCATGGCGGACTCCTCGGGCGGCAAGATGTTGCGCCAGTAGCTCGCCTCGCGAATGAGGAACGTCACGTGAATGCCGGCCGAGTGCAGCATCTCGGCGAGCTCGATGCCGATCAGGCCTCCGCCGACGATCACGGCGTGGCGCGCCGTCTTGACGTTCTCGTAGAGGAGCTTCAGGTCGCGCAGGTCGTAGAGGCCCTGGACTCCAGCGAGGTCCTGGCCGGGCCAGCCGAACTTGTTCGACTTGGAGCCGGTGGCGATCAGGAGCTTGTCGTAGCGGCGCGCTCCGCCCTTCTTCAACGCGACCGACTTCGCGTCGACGTCGACGCCGGTGACCCAGTCGCGGACGAGCTCGATGCGCTTCTCGGCCCACATCGAGTCGGGGTAGGGCTTCGTCTCCTGGTAGCTCTGGTGCCCCATGAACACGTACATCAGGGCTGGGCGCGAGTAGTGGTAGGTCGACTCGCCGGAGATCACGGCGATGTTCCACTCGGGCTGTTTGGCTCTCAGGCGCAAGGCGGCCGTGATACCGGTGATCCCGTTGCCGAGGATGAGGATGTCCATGTGTTGAGCGAGCGAGCCTGGGGTTGGCGCGGGCTACGGGGGCCGCCGAGCACCCGTGACGCAGGTCTGCCGACAATCGCGTGAAGCGTGAACGGAGCCCTGACGAAACTCCAGCGGCGTGCAGGGTACGCTCCCGTGATGGGCATCACGTACTGGCTCTTGGCGGTCGGGGTCCTCGCGACGGGGCCCACACTTCCGAGCCCTCCTCAGGAGGAAGCTCGCCCGTTGGAGGCGGAGCTGCAGAAGCTCGTTCGGCTGGAGACCCCGAGCGCTCGTGCGTCCCGCGCGTCGGTCATGGCGCGTCGCAAGGACGTCCAGCTCGACGAATGGCTCACCGCGATGCGCGCCTTCGGCACCCATCGTCCGGCCGAGGCGGGGAGCCGGGTGGAGCGCGCGGCGCTGCGCGTCGGCGACGAGGTCGAGGACACGGAGCTGCACCTCGTCGTCCCCGAGTCCTACGAGCCCGGGACCCCCGCGCCGCTGCTCCTGGCCTTCCACGGGACCGGCGGGGACGGCTCGTACATGGCGAGCCTGTGGGCCGAGGTGGCCGAACGCACCGGCATGATCGTCGTCGCCCCGAGCGAAGCCGGACCGAATGGCGGCTACGCGTTCTCGCAGCGCGAGCGAGACGCCGCGCTCGCGGCGCTGCGCTGGGCGCGGCTCGAGTTCGACGTCGACGAGGACGCCATCTTCGCGACAGGGATCAGCCGCGGCGGTCACCTCTCGTGGGACCTGGCGCTGCGCTATCCGGGAACTCTCGCAGGCATCGCGCCGATGATCGGCAGCCCGCGCGTGAACCACCAGAACGGGCAGAACAACATCCGCTACCTGGACAACGTCCTCGACCTCCCGATCAGGGACTTGCAAGGAGTCGGCGACGACCCGCGGATGATCTTCAACCTGAAGTTCGTCTTCGCGAGGCTCGAGGAGCGCGAAGCCAGCGACGCGGAGCTGTTCCTGCAAGAAGGGCTCGGTCACTCGTTCCGAATGAACGCAGTCGACTGGGACGAGTTCTTCGGCGAGAAGCGTCGCTCTGCCGTGCCGACGCGCGTCCGCCGGTCGGTTGCGCGCAAGGGCGAGGGGCGCGCCTACTGGGTCGAGGTGCTGGAGACCAAGGACCCCGTCGCGGAGAACTTCGCCATACCGCTGACGAACCGCTGGAAGAAGGCGGACGAAGACGAACAGCGCGAGATCCTCCAGGCGGCGGCGGACAAGCGCACCGCCCTGCTCGACGTACGCCTGAGCGGACCGTTCCGGTACGAGGCGAAGGCGTCCAAGGGCATCGAGAGCTTCCGGTTGCTGCTTCCGCCCCGCGCGTTCCAGGAAGGCAAGGCGCTCGATGTGCAGTTCAACGGCAAGCGCGTTCGCCGGCGCCCGAAGGCCTCGAAAGAGGTCCTCCTGCGCGAGTTCGCCGAGCGCTTCGACCGCCGGTTCCTGCCGGTGGCCGAGGTCGTGATCGACTGAGGAGTCGCCCTCGCTGGGCGACTAGGCGGCCTGCTTGCCGGTCGCCCGCAGGTTCAGCTTGGCGATCTGCTGGTCGTCTCCGGCCACGATCAAGTGGTCGCCGACCGCGAGCGTGTGGTCTCCGCGGGGGGGGAGTATCACGGTTCCATCGACCTGCTCGAGCGCGACGAACGAGACCCGGTTCCCTTCGGCGCGGCCGACGTCGGAGAGTGCTCGGCCGGCCAGCGGCGAGCCGCTGCGAATGAGGAGCTCGGCCAGGGCGATGCCGTCGTCGCCGAGGTTGGCCCGGGCGAGGAACTCCGCGACCTTGGGCTTCGTGATGAAGTCCACGACCTCGTGTCCACCGGAGCGGAAGGGGCACAGCACGCGGCTGACTCCGGCGCGCTCGAGTTTGCGGACGTCGGAGTCGCGCTCGGCGCGGGCGATCACGATCGCCTCGGGGTTGGCGTCGCGCGTCTCGAGGGCGATGACCAGGTTGTCCGCGAAGGAGTCGACAGCGGCGACGACGTGCTTCGCACGCTCGAGCCCCGCGCTCAACAGCACTTGCTCCTCACTCGCGGTGCCTTCGATGGCGCGGTAGCCGTTGCGGATGGCGAGCTCGAAGTGTGAGCGGTCGCGCTCGATCACGACGAAGGGCGCGTCCTGCTGATGGAGTTTGCCGCAGACCGATTGTCCGAGTCGGCCGTAGCCACAGACGATCGTGTGGCCATCGAGCTTCTGGATGTCCTTGTTCATTCGTTTGCGCCACGCGAGTTGCGAGGCGATGGAGTTCTGGACGATGGTCGCGAAGGTGTAGGAGGCGGCCGTCACGCCGCCGAGCAGAATCAGCGTGGCGAACTTCTTCCCGGCGTCGGAGAGGCCTTCGTCGCCGTATCCGACCGTCGTCACCGTGACGATCGTGAAGTAGAAGGCGCGCCAGAGGTCCCAGCCCTCGATCTCGACGAAGCCGACCGTGCCGAGCAGCGTCACGATCGACATCAGGATCAGCGCGGTCCGCAAGTTGGCTCGAGCCGCGCCCTGACCGGTCATCCCGGGTGAGATCAGGTCGGAGCTTCGGAGCCGAGGGGTGCTTGCGGATCGACGGAACATCGCTTCGTACGTCGGGATTCACCGCAGGAAACCGGAGGGGCAGGCGGCCGGTTCGGGATCGATCCCGTCACAATTCCCACCCCTGGACTCCCCGCGACGACCTCGCGGGGCCGGCAACCTGATGCGCAGGCCCTCCATTCGACGACTCCACGCCCTCTTGGCGCTCTTCGCCGGCCTCGCGGCCGGAGGCTGTGCTGCGCCCGGCGAGCGAGCCGTCACGGCCTACGTCGGGGCCTTCTCGGATCACTCGCTGCCCGATGAGATCCTGCTCGCTCAGCCCCTCACCACGGAGGAGTCGTACATGGGTGCGGTGGCGTACTCCGAGCCGTTCATCGAGATTCCCGGCGCCGGCGCTCGCTGGGAGTGGGAGGTGCAGGGCGTGAAGCACTGGGGCATCCAGGACCACTACGAGCTGAACGCGCTGCTCGTCATGCGCCTGATGCGGCTCCCGTGGAACCACGTCGTGCGCACCTCGTTCGCGTTCGGTGAGGGGCTGTCGTGGGCGAGCGAGGTCCCGGAGATCGAGGAGTCGAGCCGCGAGAACGACGGCGCGACGCAGCTGCTCAACTACCTCCTCCTGGAGGCGACCTTCGGTGCGCCGGCCTGGGAGAACCTCGACTTCGTCTTCCGGATCCACCATCGGTCCGGGATCTTCGGGCTCTTCGACGACGTCAACGGGGGCTCGAACGTGCTCGCGGTCGGCCTGAAGTACCGGTTCTGAAGCGAATGGAGGGCGGGGGTTTGCGCAGGGGAGCCCTCACGCCAAACTGCTGCGCGCACCCCAGAGTTCCCCAGACCGACACCGCTTCATGTCCCTCGACTTCTTCGGCGCCATCACCGGCCTCTTCGTCGTCGTCTACGACGGCCAGCATGGGCTCAAGTTCACCTTGGGTCGGGCCGGCAACGTCGTGGGCCCCGGAGTGCACTTCAAGGTGCCCATCTTCCAGAAGTACTCGGTCGAGGAGACGAAGCACACGACGCTCGATCTCGAGCCGCAGACGATCCAGCTCAATGACGACCTCGTCTACGAGGTCGACTGCAAGGTCATGTACCAGATCGTCGACCTGCGCAAGGCGATCATCGAGATCGACGACCTCGTCACGGGTCTCGAGAACCGCGTCGTCATGGCGGTGCAGCGCGTGCTGCAGGCGCAGGACCGCGTCACCGTGCGGGACACCGAGAAGATGATCGAGGAGATCCTCGGGCGCCTGCGTCCGGTGGAGGAGCAGTGGGGCGTGCGCATTCTGCAGTTCGGCTTCTCCAACTTCTCGCCGTCTCCGGCGACCCTCGAGATCACGCAGCTGCAGATGCTCGCCGACGAGCGCCTCGAGCTCTACAACCGCTTCCACGGCGAAGGGCTCTCGAGCGAGGCCGCCGTTGCGCTGCTCACGGGCGCTGTCGTGGCGACGACCGCGAAGCGCGACGACCCGTCGCTGGCCGACCGCAAGGCGGACGCCACGCGCGGCTACGACGCTGCTCAGTCGGTGATCGACGCGGGCAAGGAGAAGGCGCCGAAGGAAGACCTCGAGAGCGAGCTGGGGCTCGACGAGGACGAGGACGAGCCCAAGTGAGCGAGACCTTCCTCGCGGGCTTCGCGCTGCTCCAGGAGACCGAGCCGGGCTTCCTCGAGACCGCGCTCGACTTCGCGAAGCAGCAGGCGATCGGATTCGCGAAGGAGAACCCCTACCTCGTCTTCCTGATGGTGTGGGGCGCGATGCGCGCCATGGGGACCACGGTCCGCAGCGGCACGACGGGGCTGTTCTTCAGCTTCGGCCGAGCCACGCGCGTCATCGATCCGGGCTTCGTGTTCAAGATCCCGTACTTCCAGACCGTCCGGGTGCTTCCCACGCGCTCGCGCACGATGGACGTGCCGAATCAGCGCGTGACCTCGCGCGATGGCCTCGTCTGGTTCGTCGACGTCAACCTCGTCTATCAGGTCGTCGACGTGCGCAAGGCGCTGATCCAGATCGACGACCTGGAGAAGGGCATGCTCCAGCTCCTCGGGCTGTTCGTGCAGGACATCGTGCGTCAGTCCGGCCGGGAGGAGATGCGGCTCTCGGGGGGGCTGGATGAGGAGCTCGAGCGCGCGATGGCCGCTCGCCTCGCGGACTGGGGAGTGGAGGTGCACCACGCCGGCTTCACCTCGATCAAGCCCTCACCGAAGACGCTGCGGTTCACCCAGCAGCAGCACTCGACCGAGGAGCGCGCGCGCGCCCTCGAGCACTTCGAGTCGTCCGGGATCCCTCGCGGTCACGCGCTGGCGATGCTCGGCAGCGCGCCGCGTCTGCAGCGTCGCGCGCTCCGCGCCCAGCAGCGCGAGACGAGGTCGCGCCGCCGGCGACGCATCCTGCGGGGCGTACGCCGCGCGGAGCGTGAGAGCCGCGGCGAGCTGACGGCGCAACAGCGCGGCCGCGTGCGCCAGGCCGTCGTCGCCCGCCTCGAAGAGGGCGAGCGCTAGCCGCTCGGTTCCCCGGTGACGGGGAGATGCGTCCTGCGCGTCGCGAGACGGGGCGCGCGTTCGGTCGACCCGAGGCCGGCAGGGGGCGTTCGCGACGCGATTCGTCGCATGGCCCGTGGGGCCTGCGTCCACAGCCCGCCCCGCAGCGGGGTCATTGCGGCCGAGTCTCAGCGCCGGCGGCGCCCTCGGGCGCTCCTCGCGGGGTCGGAGGCGCCCTCCAGGGCTTCCGCACACCCGGGTGGGCGTCCAGGCGATCTGGGGATAGGGTTAGTCCGACCGTTCCTTCCGTTCCTGTTTCATCGCGCTATGGACCTTCGAATCGCCCGCTACCGCGCCCTCGGGCTCGCGGCTGGACTCCTCGCCCTCTCCGTTCCGTCCTTTGCCCAGTTCGCTGAGCGAGGTGACGCCCCCGGCAGCGGCTCCAAGGCCGTCGACCTCTCCGGTCGCTCGGTCAAGAACCAGCGCGTGCGCGCCGTGCACACGACGGACCCGAATCTGCAGGGCGGCACGGCGTACTTCATCCAGAAGGACCCGTTCCTCGCGTACCAGCTCGGGCGGAACCTGAACTTCCGCGAGTTCCGTCTGCGCGACGGCGTCTTCAGCTCGCTGATCTCGAGCTTCGGCGGCCTGAACCCCGACAACCAGTCGGCGAAGATCACGGCGAACAACCAGACTAGCTGCGCCGGTTGCCACAACCTCCCGAACGGCAACCCCGGCGGCGGCGTCAACTTCTCCAAGGACTCGGGCTTCGGTCGCAACACGCCTCACTACTACGGCTCTGGCGTCATGGAGATGCTCGCGCTGCAGGTGCGGGCAGACATCCTGCGCCAAGCCGATACGAACGGGGACGGCTGGATCAGCATCGCGGAGTCGCAGTCCGCGTCGGACCCGGTGCGCGTCGAGACGGTCGTCGGTGGGACCTCGATCGACTACGGCTCGCTCAAGCTGACCGGCGGCTCGACCGGCGTGCCGCAGCTCAACAACATCTTCCGCATCTGGTACGTCGATCAGAACGGCGTTGAGGTGCCCTGGGCGTTCCAGGTCGACGGCGTCAACACCTTCGGGTTCAACCTCGAGATGGTCGTCTGGGGCTGGGGTCAGGGGAGCGGCCGCACGGCCCTCAACCCGACCAACCGCGCGTTCCTGTGGGACCCGTGGAACGCCCACGGCGGGCTCGAGGCCTACGACCCGTCGACGCTCGACGATCCGGACGGTGACGGGGTCAGCGTGCCGACGCTCTCCGGCGCCGTGCAGTTCCCGTCGACGCACCGCGCGCCCGACCAGGGCTTCCAGGTTCACCCGAACGGGTACAGCCTCGATGACCCGGACCAGGACGGCTACCTGAACGAGATCAGCGAGGGCGACCTCGACCTCGCCGAGTGGTTCATGTTGAACGCGCCGCGCCCGGCCTTCCGCGGGACCGCGCAGCAGTACCAGAACGGTGTCCGCGCCCTGAAGACGATCGGCTGCACCTCCTGCCACGTGGCGGAGTGGGAGATCCGCGAGCAGGACGCGCACTTCGACGGCGATCGCCGCCTGTTCGACCTCGACGTCACCTACGACGCCGGCACGGGCGGCATGACGGGCGCGCTCGTCCCGCTCTACGACGTCAACGGCGGGATCTACACGCCGCGCCGCGACGCGTTCCTGGTCGAGGGCCTGTTCACGGACCTGAAGCACCACGACCTCGGCGAGGGCTTCGAGGAGATGGACTTCGGCGGAACGCTCAACCGCGTGTGGCGCACAGCGCCGCTGTGGGGCGTCGGCAGCGGCTTCCCCTGGGGCCACGACGGCCGCAGCCTCACCCTCGAGGACGCGATCCTGCGCCACGGTGGCGAGGCCGCGGGTTCCCGTGCGCGCTGGCTCGGCACGAGCGACGAGGTGCGCGCCGCCGTGTTGACCCTGCTTCGCGGCCTTCAGCTCTACGACATCGAGAGCCTCCCCGCCGACATCGACGGCGACGGCACCATCGCCACCAGCTTCCAGGTCGCGGGGAAGGACACGGGCATCGAGCGCTTCAACGCCGAGTGGCTGTTCCAGACCCCGGTTCAGATCCAGGGCGACTACGCCAACATCGACGGCGTCACGGTGACCTCCTTCTGCGCCACGAACCTCGACGCCGCTTACGGCCAGAACCTCCCGTACCGCGCCGACGCGGACTCCGACGGCTGGCCGGACGTCTGGGACGTCGCCCCGAACCAGACGGGCTACAAGAACGGCGTCAACAACTGACGCGCGTTCCGGGACACGACGCGGGCCCCCGTCCAAGCTGGACGGGGGCCCGCGTTCACTTCCGGAAGAGCGGTGCTCAGAAGCACTCGATGTACTTCATGCCTGCGCCGGTGCAGAACAGCACGACGTGCTCGTCCGGCTGCACCCATTCGTCGGCGATGAGCGTCTCGAGGGCGGCGACGAGCGCGCCGGCCTCCGGCGCGGCGAAGATGCCCTCGGTGCGACCGATGCGGCGGGTCGCCTCCATCAGCTGGTCGTCGCTGACCGCGACGGCCGTGCCCTCCGAGCCGCGCAGGACGCGCAGCATCCAGCGGTCGCCGACGGCGCCGGGAACGCGCAGGCCCGAGGCGCAAGTGAATGGCTTCTCGATCGGCGTGGCCTTCAGGTCGCCCGCGTGGAACGCGTTCACGATGGGCGCGCAGCCGCGCGCCTGAACGGCGACGAAGCGCGGCTGCTTGGCATCTGGAGCGATCCACCCGAGTTCGCGCAGCTCGTCGAAGGCCTTGGCCATTCCGACGAGCCCGGTGCCGCCGCCGGTCGGGTAGAGGATCACGTCCGGCAGGCTCCAGCCGAGCTGCTCGGCGAGCTCGTAGCCCATCGTCTTCTTGCCCTCGACGCGGTAGGGCTCCTTGAGGGTCGAGAGCTGGAACCAGCCGCGCTCCTCGGCGCGCTCGGCGATCCACTTGCCGCAGTCTGCGATGTTGCCGTCGATCAAGGTGACCTCGGCGCCGCAGACCTCCGCCTCGATGCGGTTCACGATCGGCACGTCCTGCGGCATGGCGACGTGCACGGCGAGGCCGGCGCGCGCGCCATAGGCCGCCATCGCGCCGCCCGCGTTGCCTGCGGACGGCGCGGCGATCGCCCTCGCGCCGAGGTGCTTCGCCATCGACACGGCGGCGCTCATACCGCGCGCCTTGAACGAGCCGGTCGGGTTCTGGCCCTCGTCCTTGATCGACAGTCGCTCGAGGCCGAGCTCGTGCGCGAGGCGGCAGGTGGGGAGCAGGGGCGTCCCGCCCTCACCGAGCGTCACCGCGCCTTGCGGATCAGGGAGCGGCAGGACTTCGCGGTAGCGCCACATCGTCGCCTCACGGCTGGATAGCGCATCGCGGTCGACGCTCGCGCGCACCGCGGCGAGGTCGTAGCGCACGACGAGCGGACCGTGGCACTCGGGGCAGAGCGTGGCGAGGTGATCCAGCGCGGCGCGGTAGTCGCACTCGCTGCACTCGAGGTGGGTGGCGTGCATGGGGTTCCGGAGAGTGGATCGTGGTCGAGCACCGGGGCGGGCGGGCCCCCGTGCGTCACTCGACGAGCGGGCGAGAGCGCCGTCGCGCTCAGACGTTGCGGCCGAGCAGGGCGAGGCCCTCGCGCACTTGCCCGAGGAGCTCCGTCGGTCCGTTGACCGTGCGCAGCCGCCGCCAGAGATAACTCGGGCGCAGGTAGAAGCGTCGCACCATCTGCTTCTTGAAGGCGAGCACCTCGTCGCGGCTCATCGCGCCGGTCGGCAGGTGCGCGGCGGCGCCGCCCTGATCCATGACGAGGTCGCCGCGGCTCGCGAGTCCATCCTCGATCGCCTGGCCGCGGAAGTCGGTGCCGAAGCGCGGCACGGCGACGTTGAGGCTCATGAAGTCGAGCTCGAGCCCTTGGGCCAGGCGCAGCGTGTCCTCGAGGGTCTCGCGCGTGTCCTCGGGAAGGCCGACGATGAACGTGCCGACCGTGCGCAGGCCGGCGGCCTTCGCGCGCTCGAACGCGCCGGCGACGCTGCTCGCGTCGTAGCCCTTCTTGTAGAGCGTGAGCAGCTCGTCGGAGGCCGACTCGACGCCCATGATGACCGTGTGGCAGCCGCCGCGCTTCATCGCCGCGAGCATCTCCTCGTCGGCCGTATCGGGCCGCGTGAAGCCCGTCCACGACAGGTCGCCGCGCTCGGCCATCGCGTCGCAGAGTTCGAAGGCGCGCTCGCGACGGATGCCGAAGGTCTGGTCCATGAAGAAGACCTCGGAGACTCCGTCCGCGCGCAGCGCATCGAGCTCCTCGAGCACGTCGGCGACCGGGCGCGTCTTGAACCCCAGCGTTCCAATCACGCAGAAGGTGCACGGGTACGGGCAGCCGTAGTCGCTGAGCACCGTGGCGAAGCGCGGCTGGCGCGCGAACGAGAAGCGGTAGCCCTCGGCGGGGAACAGCTCGTGTCGCGGTCGCGGGAGGCGGAACTCCTTGGCGGCGTGAGCTGCGCGGCGCACGTGGATCGCGCCATTCTCGTCACGCCAGGTCGCGCGCTCGAGAGCGTCGTAGTCGCGCTCGATCCCGTACACGGCGTCGAGGTTCGTGAAGTCGTCCAGGGCCAGCTCGAGCCAGGGCTCCTCCGCGAGGCGTGTCTCGGCGTCCTCGTGCAGGACGTCTCCGATCGCGAAGACGCGCCGGCCGGAGGCGTGCACCTCGGCGAGGAACGCGCGGTCCTCGTCCCAGCTGACCGAGCCGACGAGCGAGACGATCACGGACGGATCGAAGGCGTCGATTCGCGCCCGGGCGGCCGCGGGGCCCAGACGCTCGGCCATGCAGTCGAGGACGTCGACCTCGTAGCGCTCGGCGAGCGTCCCCGAGAGCCCGAGCAGATCGACCGGGTGGAACAGGTAGTTCGACTTGGTCGTCTTCGAGCAGAAGTAGTCGCGGATGTACGTCTCGCGACCCGGCGGGTTCAGCAGCAGGACACGCACGGCTCAGGCGTCTTGGGCGCGCCGCGTGGGGGACGCGAGGCGCAGCGGGGTTCGCGCGCCCGGCACCTGTCGCTCGACCCAGTTCCAGACCTCGTCGACCGAGATGTTGACCAGGCACTCGGGCCGGCTGTGGATGCAGGTCGCGATCTTGCCCTGGTGCACGTTGATGCACGGGCTGCAGACCGTCGGTCGGTAGAGCGCTTCGGCGCGGGCGCCGAGCGGCTCGTACATGAGCGGTGTCTCCGGCCCGAACAGGCCGAGGGTCGGCGCCCCGAGGGCAGCCGCGAGGTGCATCGGCCCGGAGTCGTTCGTCACGACGGCTTCCGCCCCCTCGAGCAGCGCGCACAGCTCACCGAGGGAGAGCTCGCCCGCGAGGTCGATGAGGCGGCCGCCGTCGTCGCCGGTGACGGTGGCGCGCACGCCTGCGGTGTACTCGCGCTCGGCGGGGGAGCCGATCAGGACGAGGTGGCGGTCCGTGGCCGCGAGGGTGCGCTGGGCCAGCGAGGCGAAGTTGGCCGGGGGCCAGCGGCGCTCGAGCGAGAGCCGGCCGGCGTTCGGATTGAGAACGACGTAGCCGGAGCCCTCGGGGATGCCCGCGGCGCCGAGCTTCTTGGCGAGGCCGCTCCGATCGCCCTCCTGGACGGGGAAGGCGACCAGCTCGTCGACCGCGACGGGCTCGCCGGTCTCGCCGCCAGCCAGGGCCCGGAAGTTCCGCGCCACGTGCCAGTAGCGGTTGAACGTGACGCCGTCCGTGTGCAGGTCGCCTCGCCAGACCGAGGTCGAGCTGAATCCGAACGTCCGAGGGGCGCTGGTGAGGAACGAGACGACGGCCGAGAACGACGTGAAGAACTCACAGTCGTAGACGCGATCGAAGGAGGCCGCGCGCAGGTCCCGGATGAGCCCGAGGATCCGGCGCGCCATCGCCGTCCAGCTGCCGACGCGAACATCGAGGCTGAGGACGTCATCGAAGACACCGAGGCCACGGACGAAGGCCTCGTTCTCACGCAGGGTGAGGAGGACGAGCTCGGCTCCCCTGTGGCGGTGCCTCAGGGTCGCGACGGCCGGAGTCAGGAGCTGCAGGCTCCCGAGGCCCCAGAACTTGATCAGCAGCACGCGCTTCGGGGCTGCGGCCTCGCGCTCGTGTCGCCGCAGGCGGCGCAGGGCACGCCAGGGCTGCAACAGGGTGCAAACGAGCCGGCCGAGGGAGCGGTCGACGCGCTGCAGGCGCTGGATGGGGATGCTGTGGGTCCGGACGGGCATCGGGGCGCCTCAGGATACCTCCCCTTCGGGGCGGTGGGCGGCTGCGCTACGAACCGTCGCGTCAGAGTTCTGCCGCGCGGAGGTTAGTGCAGAGGAGGGGATCGTCTAAATTGGTCGGCCCTTCGCCTCTCTTCGATCCCCAGAGGTTCCCCAACCAGCCCCATGTGCGGATTCATCGGTATCTACGGCCCGGACGACGTCGACGTCGCGGGTGAGATCTACGAGGGCCTTTTGGCCGTCCAGCACCGCGGGCAAGACGCCGCGGGCATCACCACCTTCACGGATGCCTTCCACGTGAAGAAGGGGCTCGGACTGGTGCTGGAGATCTTCGACGAGAAGAACATGGGCCGCCTGCGGGG
>Ga0316204_10009564_pt1 | contig 12892 bp, 14 predicted proteins | sample 6monrhotite_MG_2_FD_205661 | JGI IMG/M metagenome (GOLD analysis project Ga0316204, IMG submission 205661) | Microbial mat bacterial communities from mineral coupon in-situ incubated in ocean water Damariscotta River, Maine, United States -... | ecosystem: Environmental > Aquatic > Marine >...
TACCGGGCGAATGTTCAGGGCGAGCCATCAGAACTATTGACGCCTCATCCCCTTTATACCGCTTTAGGTCGAGATGAGGCGCTACGTAATGCCTCATACCGTGAGCTGTTCCGTTATCATCTAGAACCGAGGTTGATTGATGAGATCCGTGCCGCAACGAACGGTAACTATGCGCTAGGAAGTCCTCAATTCCAGACGCAAGTTGCAGCGGCACTGGGGCGAAGGGTCATACCGGGTAAATCTGGACGCCCAAGGATTAGCAATGAAGTCGAATCACTTGACTTGTTCAGTGATGGGTAAGCCGTGGTCTGTCCCCTATTGTTAGACAAACACGGGGGATTCATAGCAGTGATTTTCGTTATATAGATAAAGTCTTAAGATTGAATGTGATGCACCCTTTAGGAAGAAATAGTGAATTTCTCTTTGTTCCATAAAGCTCGCAAGCATGTAACCGATATTTTTATGGTGTTTAATCTTGTCTACAGGTATGTTTGTATTTCAGTTTATTTTTGGCTTCGAAATACGGAGATAAAGCATGGAAAAGATAGTTGGATTGATTTTTATTTGTTTTTTTAGCGAGGGAGTCTACGCACAGGAGTACAAAGAAGACTCACTGCCTCATCCGCCACAACGCGAAGACTTCAGGTATATTGGGAATGAAACACATGTCCTTTTAGAGAATGGAAATATATATTGGATTGGTACTCATGAGCAATCAGGGAACGAGGAAATATTTTTTTTTGACGGCCAAAGCGGAGTGGTACAGGTTACGGACGATGGGCACGGAAAAAAAATGCTTTTGGTCAATCAAGGTGGACAATTTGCCTGGGTAGAAGAGGTTAATGGTACCTTTAGTTTGAATTTTTTTAATGGGGAATCCCATGTGAAAATTAGAAGCGGTCTGTTATCTATTTCTTGGTTACGTCTTAGTGAAAATGGAACTCTTTTATGGCTAGAATATGATTCAGTGTTACGTGAGGCCCATGTGAATCTATTCAACGGAAACGAAGTTAAGTTGCTTGATAGTTTCGGAACGAATTTTTTGTTGGAAATGGATGTAAATGATTTAGGTCAGGCAACTTGGAATCGACTGGACGTATCGAATCGCAGTCAATTCACCAAACATTTTGACGGATTAAAGACTCATCTATTAACTGGTGAAGGAGAGGCTGGGTACTATTATTCTAATCGTCGTGGCGACTTAGCATGGACTGTTCGTGATAGCTTTGAGGATCTAACGGGGACACTTTTTTATCTTATAGATGGAATACCTACTGTAATTGATGAAGGTGTTTCTAGTGCTGTTCTCAATGAGAATGGTCAAATAACTTGGGTCAAGGGAGCGTACTCAGATGAGATGCGGGAATTATTCTTCTTTGATGGCAGTAATCTATCTTCTATAGGAAAAATAGAGGCTCCTTCTTTGCTTCAAAAACATCTGCTAAATGATGCGGGCGATATGGTCATTCATGTATCGGCGGGCATTGAGGATCATTCACTATTTATTGTTAATGACGGAATGATTTCAGTTTCACAGGACCATCTACGTGCGATAGGGACGATGATGTTAGTGGATGACGGGGCACTATTTCTAGAGTTTAAAGATGATACTTATGGTCAAATGCGTGTTTTTGGCCTTTATAAAAATGGTCGCTTTACGCCACTTACTTATGGGATCGTCGCCTACCAAGCTAGCAGCTATCAAACCTCAGGAAATAAAGCAGTATGGCTAGAAAAGATGGGGACCTCTAACGTAAAGCGCTTAGCGCTATATGATGGCGAAAAGATGCATTATAGTGACTATCATAGAGATGATATTAACGATGTGATTTTTCCGAGTGTCAAGCTTAACGAAAATGGAAGTGTATTAGTTCATGGTAAAGAGGGACCTGACTCAACTAATTATTTTCTTAAACTATTACGTCCAGTTAAAGAATCTATTTTTCATCAGTAAGCTAGCGCCTTGATTTATCTCCCGCTATAAAGCACGTAAGGGGACATTCATCATTTAAAACCCTGAGATCCTATTTATAAGGCATTTCGGGTTTTATAGATGGGTGTGATGATCGCCTGACTTTCGTGATTTAGTAGGTGGCGCAAATCATTGGGGTCAACCAGACCTTAAAGAGGGGGATTTCAACATGCCTCCGCAACGCACGTTTGTGGCTGATGCCTAAGACGGCTCCTTGTGATGTAATGCAGATTATAAAGAGCATATCGGCTCGGGAGTTTTTTCCGCCGGTACCCAGAGATTAAGGGGTGTTGTTTTTGGGGAGATAAACTTTGGGTATAAAATTATTTTGTAGAGACGACAGGGAATGCGAATGGGGAAACAATAAGGATATACGTTCAAGGGCAGCTAGCTGAGAGGGAAGCTAAATCAGATCAGCTGGATTTGCTCGTATAAAACTAAATTTTTAGCTTATTAGGAGAATCGTGTGGCTTTAGCATTACCCCATATCAATATGTTGATCAGTTTGAAAAATCAGGGTGTTGATAAAATAATCCCTGTTACAAGCATGATGGAGTTTGGCGAGCAAAATTGGTATGGTGATGTCGAGCCGGAAGAGCTTTATAAAATCATTGATCACTTTTACTCGGGTGGGAAGGCAAAAAAGCTTTCAACTGAGCTTACAGAAATATTACGCTCTGAGGGGGAAGATAAGATATTTTCAATCGCAAAGTTTTTTTATAAATTAATCTTTGATTATAAAAAATATAGTGCGATTGACCTTCACGGCACCTCGGTGGCTGAAAAGTTTGATTTAAACAACCAAGTTGAAGTGGGTCGTCAATATGACCTTGTTACCAATTTGGGTACATCGGAGCATGTGTTTAACCAATACCAGTTTTTTAAAAACATGCATGACTGCACTAAACCCGGTGGCTTGATGATTCACTCATTGCCCAATCAGGGCTGCTATGATCACGGCTTTTTTAATTACCACCCAACCTTTTTCTTCGATATTTGTGAAGCGAACCAATATGAAACGATTGGTATGTTCTATGTTGATGCCACACAAAACCCTGCCCAAGCAGAAAATATTGATCGGGTTTCCTACGTGAAAATGGCTATTGAAGGCAAGTTAAGCAACTATTCCGGTATTATGGCTTTTTTTCAGAAGTCTAAAAAAGAGAGCCCTTTTGCTACGCCTATTCAGGGCTATTATGACAATAAGCTGCCTCCCGAACTCGCGGAAGCTTGGAATAAACTTCCCAGATGATCTAGTGGGCCACTCACTATCGCGGTTATGTCTGGGGTGTGATCGCTAGTGTCTCTATCAATGGCAAAATTTCATTTTGGTAGTTTTTCCACCTGCCCACCGAGTGGCTATAGATTGATTGTGTAACTTGCTCAGCACTGGCTGTGCCAACAAATCTGCTTTGCTCGTGAAAGTTTAAGCAGTTGTCATCCCAATTTAGCTGACAATGTTCGATAATTCCCCTGCTGACCTGCTCTTGATTAGCCACTAGCGCCTCGTAATCAATGTTCAATAGGTTGATGTTGCAGGCGCTCCAATGGTCCATCATTTCCAAGTATAAATTGTAGTACTTTGCGAGGTTTTTTAAGTCATTGCTATATGAGTGTGCCTCAGAAAATTGTTGGAAATAATTTGATACACAGCAATCCAGTGGGTCGCGTCTGCAGTGAATAATCGGTGCACTAGGAAACAGCAGTCGAATTAGGCCCAGATGCAAAAAGTTACTGGGCATCTTATCGGTATAGATTGCTTTACTAAGGGTTGTTTGAGATTGCACATCCTGTAAATAGTGAATAATTAGCTGTTCTCTCGCCTTATCATTTTGCGCCAGTGATGAAATGAAGTTGTTATATAGCTCGTCTGAATTGGCGCCATTGATGAGGTAGTTATTAATGTGTGACATCGCTGTTAACTCACCTGCACCACATACTTCCGGGTGGGAGGAGATAATCTGCTCTACCAGGGTAGTGCCCGAGCGGGGGAATCCAACAATAAAGATCGGTGTTGGTTGTGTGGGAAGGGTGTTGATGGGCTGAGAGAGCAGCGCTTGGTTGTAGTGTTTTTTGGTGAACTCGATCTCACTTTTGGTTTGCTGCTCATTCCAATGTGAGCCTGCCATCTGATTGTGGTGATGCATATATTCAAATGCTTTTTTGTAGTCACCTCTGCGGTCATAGAGTCTGGCTAAGTCGCCGTACAGTGAGATGGTAGTGCCGTCTCGCAATGCTAAGGTTGGGTTGTTGAGCAGGGCTTCTGTTTGAGTAATGGCCAGGGCTTCCTGGCCTACCTTGCTGGCGACCTTCAGAAAAGACTTGCTAATGCTGGGGTGCGGCTCGTGGTGTTTATCCATAAAGAGCGATAATAGCTCATGGGCGTGTTGGTATTCGCCCCTGGCGTAGAGAATATCAGCAAGGCCACTGATGGCGAGGGGATTGTCTGGCTGGCTTTCACGGGCGAGAGTGTAATAGTGCTCTGCCTCATCAAAGGCACCTTGTTTGAGGAGGATAGCGGCCATTAAATTTTGACAATGCCAATCGTTTGGCGAGCGTTGAAAGGCATCATTTAAGTACTCCTTGGCCAATTTCCTATTACCTTTACCATCATAAATCTCGGCGAGCTGATATAAGGGTTCGGCATTGTTGGGGAAGCGAATAAAAAGCGAATTTAGGTATAAAATTAAATCATCTTCTTGATTACTCAGCGTGTAGGCGTATCTGAGGTAGTCGTAGCAGGGCATGCAGTTGGGGTGGGATTCCAGATGTGCTTGCAGATAGGGAATGAGTGTATTGATCTCATCTCTATGGGTACTGAGTAATAGATCGTATCCCCTGATATCTTCCGGGTACTGCTCTATGAGCTTTTTAAGGCTCTTTGTCGCCGCTTTAGGGTTGTTATTTTTATTGTAATCAATGGCTTGCTGTAATAACGCAGCTGAGGCTTGTGTGTCAGAGGTCATTTGATATCCAAGGTGTGTGGCGACATATGCTTATTTGAACACTTAATAATAGTGTTCCTGCATCATTACTCATTAATGAGGAGCCTGTAAAGGGGCGATTGCAGCGTTGATACTAATAATAGGTGAATGCCCATGGCTGGGTGGCTTATCGCTGTTTTAGGGATAATTGGAGGTATAGCTTAAATTGAAAAAAATGACGGTATTTTGAGGCTGTTTTTTAATTAAATTTCAATTTAAACAAATTGTTATGCTGTTTTTTAAGGGTGTGAAATTGTTGCGAATAAACTCTAAAGTAATTTTTTGCTCTGGACGATAGGTGAATTGGGAGCGGTAAATATTCACAAGATGAATATATCCGCGCAAGATTAACCTTAGTTCTCACCAGAGGGCGAGGAGAAAGAAAATGTCTGTAATTAATACCAATATCATGTCACTCAATGCTCAGCGTAATCTGAGCAACTCTCAGAACGATTTGGCAACCTCAATGCAGCGCCTATCCAGCGGCTTGCGTATCAACAGTGCAAAAGATGATGCGGCGGGTCTGGCCATCACTGATCGCATGACTTCACAAATCAAGGGTTTGAATCAAGCAGTGCGTAACGCTAATGACGCTATCTCATTGACTCAAACCGCTGAAGGTGCGATGCAGGAATCTACCAACATTCTGCAGCGTATGCGTGAGTTGTCGGTTCAATCAGCCAATGATACCAACTCTGATTCTGATCGCGCTAACATCCAAAAAGAGGTTTCTCAGCTGCAGCAAGAGCTTAACCGTATCTCTGATACCACCACCTTCAATGGTAAGAATGTTCTGGATGGTAGTTTTACCTCTGCTAAGTTCCAAGTGGGCGCGTTTGCCAATGAAACTATCAATGTAAGTATCGGTAACGTGCATGCCACGGCGATTGGTTCTCAACAGATAAATGCGAATACCAATGTGGGTGGCGCGTTGGCGGGGGCTGCTGATACGTCTGCGGGTAACAATGTTGTTGCACAAAACATTGTTGTTAATGGTACTGCCAGCTCGGGTAATTTGGCCGTTACCGGTGATATGGCCTCCAGTCAAATCGCTGATTTGATTAATGGTAAAACGGGTTCTACAGGTGTTTCGGCGACGGCCTCCAACTCAGTAACGATGGGTTCGTTCACTGATGGTACTTCTCAGTTCAGCTTGTCATCTACACAAGGTGCAGACACCAATGTGGGGAGTGAGGTGGTTATTACCGCTGCGGTGACCGCAGGGGATGTCACCGGCCTGGCTGATGCGATTAACTTGAAGAGTGCTTCTACCGGTATTTCCGCGGTGTTAAGTGAGGATAAAGCGAGTATTACCCTGGAAAACTCCACGGGTGATAATATCGCGATAGAGAATTACGAGAGTACGAATGCAACGCAGACCGTCGATGTGGGTGGTGCAACGGTAACCGGTAACTCAGGCACCGACAGTATTGTGGTGGGTGGTACGATTGAGTTGAACTCCAGTAAGGGCTATAGCGTCTCCTCTTCGGTTGATACCACTATATTCGCGGCTACCAGTGTTGCAAGTTCACTCTCTGCGGTTTCTGATGTGGATGTGGCGACCCAGGCGGGTGCAAACAGTGCGCTGGAGGTGATTGATAAGGCCCTTTCAGGTATCTCCGATAGTCGAGCGGGATTGGGTGCGGTACAAAATCGCCTTGATTCAACTATCGCTAATCTACAGAGTGTCTCTGAGAATGTATCAGGCGCACGTTCGCGGGTAATGGATGCTGACTTTGCTGCTGAAACGGCCAATATGACACGCTCGCAAATTCTGCAACAGGCGGGTACTGCGATGCTGGCTCAGGCAAACTCTGCGCCAAATAACGTACTATCGTTGCTGCAATAACAGAGCAGAAGCTCAGTATGAACGCTCCGGGGTAATCCCGGAGCAATCATTAGGGTAGGAGGTAAAACAATGGATATTTCAATGGGTAACAATGCGCTACCACGGCAGCAGGCGACTGAGTCTGTTGATGTAAAGGCTGGCGGCTCGTCTGAAACTATCTTGGAAACCTCTCCGACTGCTTCTGTTCAAACGGTCAAAACGGTAGAGGAGGGCAAGAGTGCCTCTGCTGTGAAGAGTGAGCAACAGCAAGTGGATGGAGAGGAGCTTAAGAGTGCAGTTGTTGAGCTGAATAAGGCGGTGCAAAATGTGCAGCGCAACCTTGAGTTTTCCGTCGATGATATAACCGGCCGCACTGTGGTTCAGGTGAAGGATCGTGCCACAGACGAGGTGATTCGACAAATGCCATCTGAAGAGGCGCTAAAGTTGGCCCAACATGTGCTTGAGCAACAGCCTGAAAGCGGTACAGAGTTTAGTCTTATGCAGGAGTTGAAGGCTTAGCTGGTTGTTGAAATTCATCACGAGTGCGGCAAATTTAAGGCAAAGATTGGCGAATAGCGGAATTTTCAGGCCGCAAGTGAGCTTTTTTGGCCGATTTTTAATAAAGCTGTGCAAGTGCAATAGAATTTCAACAGCCTGTTAAGGGTAGCCCGGAAAGCCTGTTTTTGTTGTGCTTCTGGGTAAGTAATAATTAGAGAAGGGTTTGGGTTATGGCTATTTCATCTCCGGGTATTGGGTCGGGACTTGATGTTCAAGGGATTGTTAGCCAATTGGTTGCGGCAGAAAGTGGCCCTACCACCTCTCGTCTTAATCGTCAGGAAGCGACCTATCAGGCTGAGATATCAGCCTTTGGTACGCTTAAGTCCTCAGTTTCGGAATTTCAGGATAGCCTTGCCGGCTTAAAAGATATAGAAACCTTCCAAAAGCGCAGTGTTACATCATCAGAGTCCACCATTGTTAATGCGACGACTGATGAAACGGCTGCAACGGGTAGCTATACGGTTGACGTTAATCGCTTGGCCCAAGCCCATAAATACGCCTCTCAGACTTATCTTTCCACCGATACCATTGGTGGTGGTGTGGACAATACACTTGATATAACGGTGGGTGCAAATACCCTGAGCATAGATCTTTCAACGGCTAAGACCCTTGAAGAAATTCAGGCTGAAATTACCACGGCTGCAGAAGCGGGTGGTGTGGATGTCAGTGCGGCAGTAATAACGGGGGATGGTGGTAACCAGACGCTGGTATTGAACTCGGGTAGCGAGGGGTTTGATAACCGGGTACAGGTATCGGGAGATATTGATGTGTTAGGTGTGCCGACCTCAGCTGATACGGTCATGGGGTTTACGACACTGAATAAGCAAGTTGATGGTGTCACGCCGATTACTTCCGATGCCGAGCTTGATGCCGAAATGATTGTTGATGGTGTGACGGTAACGCGCGGCACTAACTCTATTGACGATGCCATTCCAGGTGTCACGTTTGATCTGGTCAAGGCTGAGCCTGGTACCCCTGTTACGATTGATGTTGAACTCAATACTAATGCAATTGAGGCGAGCGTTAACCAACTTGTTGTTAATTACAATAAGCTTGCAACGGTTATTAATGATCTTACTCAGGTTAATGCTGATAACACTCGTGGGATTCTGGTGGGTGATTCGACCTTGAGGGGATTATCAATTGGTATTCGCAATGAGTTATTTCGTGAGGTGAATGGCATATCCAGTAGCTATGACAGTTTGGCATCGCTAGGGATTACTACGACACTTGATGGGCTGCTTGAGCTGGATTCGGAGGCGTTGAATGATGCGGTCACCAACAACTTTTTTGATATGGGGGAGTTGTTTGCCAGTGAGGATGGTGTCGGCACTCGATTGGATGCCTATGTTGATAGTTATGCAAAATCCAGTGGACTTTTAGAGAGTAAAATTGAAGGGCTGAATAAGAGTGTTGATGAAATTGCTGATCAGCGTGAGTCACTTGATCTGCGTATGGATAAAATTGAAACACGTTATCTGAGGCAGTTTTCCGGGCTTGATGCACTCATGTCCTCTATGCAGCTGACAAGTAGTTTCTTGACTCAGCAGTTGGATAATTTGCCAGGCTCTACATTTAATAGAGATAGATGAGAATAAACTCAATTGAAGTGTCGAGGAGTTTGAATATGAACGCACACATGAATAACGCGCTCAGCCAGTACGCTAAAGTTGGCACTAACAGTGGTGTGGCGGCGGCAAGCCCGCACCGCCTGATTCAGATGTTAATGGAGGGCGCAATGGAGAAAATTGCTACCGCCAAAGGGCATATGCAGCGTGGTGAAATAGAACAAAAAGGTCGGTATATTAGCTGGGCTATATCCATAATAAACGGTTTGGCTGCGAGTTTAGATATGGAGCAAGGTGGCGAACTCGCTGAGCGCCTAGCAACCTTATATCAATATATGAATGGCCAGCTGTTTAAAGCTAACATTGAAAATGATGCAGAGAAATTAGACGAAGTGGCAAATCTAATGCGTGATATTAAGTTAGGTTGGGATGGCATTGCAAATACAGCTGAATAACCCTCAATGAACGATACTTCAAACCCACCATTAATATTGTTAGATGAGCTTCAGCAGCTGACGGAGCATATGTTGGAGTTTATTGAGCTAGGGCAAATTGAATCGTTAGGTGAGATTGAACAGCAGAGGCAAGCATTGATTAAGCGTTACCAAGCAAGTTCATTGGATGAAATCTCTGTCATCACTTTGCGAGAAAAGTTGACCTTAATTAATAAATTGGACCAAGAGCTTAATAAACACTGCCAGGTATTGCGTGAACACCTGGCAAGTCAGCTTAAAAATATCCAAAATGGTAAGCGTGTAAAAGAGGCTTATCGAGAAAATACACCTTAATTTTCCCCTCTAAGAAATGAAGTTGAAATAAGCCTCTCTGGATGCTGTTAGCTAATTATCATTATACGGTTTGGGTTGGCCTGGCTGGTTAGTTTTATTCGCTATCTTTAGTTTTACAGGTGCTCACTCCAAGTAAAATATAGGGTGGGCAAACGCGTATTGCAGCGGTGGCGATGAAGACTAAACCGATGGCTCCCCACCAGTTTTGAAAATAGACACCCGCTGCGATAGTGACTGTGCCAACAATTAGACGAATAACTCGATCAACAGTACCTATGTTTTGTTTCATCTCTTATCTCCTCAGTGCCAATTATATTTAACTCATAGTTAATATAGATGGTAAGGAGAGAGTTGTATGTGACAAAAACACCTTGAGACTTTTACCCAGTTTATATTCTACGCCCTAGCGGCACCATAAAGCTTATTTAATATATGGAGATAGGTGAAGGTCGATAACTGGGATGCAGTCGCTTTTACCCCAGTAAATGACATCTTTTCGATCATTATTGCCTTGCTGGAATGAAAATTATCTTTCACGAAAATTTCACTTTTCGGTATTTTTATCGTGTATAGTCTTGGAGCCCTGCTATATTTGTAATCAATAGTTTGCCACGACTGCCTGATATTAGCCCTTTAGCCTCAAATCCCTTCATTATGCGACTAATCACCTCGCGGGTGGTGCCTAGGTCTGATGCGATTTGGTGGTGGGTGATTTGATGTGTTTTCCCCTGTGATGCTAGCGCTATCAAATAAGCTGCGAGTCTTTCATCTATACGGTGAAAGGCAAGCTCTTCAAGCATTGCGATCACACCACCTAGGCGGCGGGAAATGAGGCCAAAAATAAAACTGCACCAAGCCGCTGAAAGGGGAATCCACTCTTGTACCAAATGGGATGGGAGTATAATGGCTTCGACATTTGTTTCAGTTTGAGCAATTGCAGGGAAGTTGTTATTGCTCATAATACATGAGGCAGTAAGAACGCAGCTGTCACCCGTTAATATTCTATAGAGTGTTATTTCACGCCCTGATTCTGACAGCTTGTATACTCTTATTCGTCCCGAAATGACTAATGCCAGTTGCTGGCATTGGCTTCCCTCTGCGGCAACAGTGTGCCCAGCAGGAATGTTCATAAACGTTGCTTTTTTAAAAAACTGCTGCTGAAATTCCTCGCTGGCCTCTTCCAATATAGGAAAATGTTTAAGTAAACGCTGCTGCTGTATTGGGTTATCTATCATGGGAGAGGTTATCACCAGTAAGAGGCGGTTAGCTTTTTACGGTTAACCAAATTTTTCCAGTATAGCATTACAGATAATCCCTTAAGCAAGATACGCGCTAATCTCTAAAGTTTAACTGGATGTAAGCTGCTTGCATTGCGCATACCAAGTGGCAAATTCCGGTTTATGGTTACAGGCAATGGTGACGATATCTAATTGTTCTGTTGAGCGAAATACGCCGTATACACTTAGGTCTGCAATTGATGGGTTATTTCCACCTAAAAATGCGTTTCCATTTAAGCCATCGTCAACCCATTTTTCAACCGCTAATTTTAGCTCTGCCACTGGATCAATAATGCCCAGCTTGATAGCCTTTTTTTTGGCAACCTTAGACATAATGGCAGCACCGATAGTTTGCGTAAAAAATTGTTTAAACCAACTTGATTGTCCCGGTGGTGTGATTTTTTTTATGGTGCGAAAGGATGTTTTAAAGTTTTTATGTATTATCGGTGGAAAATAATGCACTAAGGTGTCATCAACCCAGGTACACCATTTTTCATCGCTGTTGTCAGCCAATGAGATAGCATATTTATTATTGAGGTAATCGATTATGTTCGAGGAGTCGGTGATCACTGATTCCTCATCTACAAGTACAGGGACCTTTTTGTAGTCAGTGAATTCCAGCTCTTTTTTGGTATAGGGATGGACCTCGATAGTTTCATAGGGAATGCGCTTGTAGTCTAAGAGTACTCTAACCTTCCAGCAAAACGGACAGGCGCTGAATTGATATAATTTAAGCATGGTGTGTTTTCCATATAAATCTACTAAGTCGGTAGGGTATTATATGGGAAATAGCTAGAAATGAAACAACGAATCAGTTGGGCTAGAGAGATCAGCGATGAGCTGGTGGGGTTATTGCGTTGGAAAATGGTCCGCCCGAGAGGATTTGAACCTCTGGCCTGTCCCTTAGGAGGGGACCGCTCTATCCAGCTGAGCTACGGGCGGATATTTGATGGGCGCCATTCTATCATCGTGCTGAGGGCTTCTCCAGTTCTCTATGGGCTTGTGCCTTTATTGACTTTTTTCATCGATGACTTTATCGACAATCTGTTTTGCTTTTTCATCACTGATGATTTTAGGTTTGAGCTTAAGCGTGCCAATAGTCGTGCGTAACTGACTTAAATAGCGCCGACAATGATGGCACATTAGCAAGTGTAGTTTTACTTGCAATCGCTTATAGGGAGGCAGATGTTTTTCCAGGTAGTCACAGGCAATATCAGTGATGTTTTTACAACTCAGCATGTGCCATCCTCATGAAATCGTTCAATCATATTGCGGACGTGGCTTCGAGCGCGGTGCAATAGGACGCGTAAATTAGATTCGCTGACCTCTAATATATTACAGATCTCTTTGCTTGGGATATCTTGTTGTTCAAACATTTCGAGGGCGGCGCGTTGTTGATTGGGCAGTGCATCAACCGTTTTATCAAGGCAATCCCCCAGTTGTTGGCTGGATAACAGCATTTCAGGGTCATCACTATCCCAGTGCTTGGGGGGGGCTTGCCAGTGACCGTGCTTATTGAATCGCTGGGGATTGACTACTGGGGAGTCGTCCAGGTTGTATTCTCCTAAATGAACTTGGCGTGACTCTCTGCGCAGTCGTGATTTTGCATTATTTGAGACGATGCACATTAACCAGGTTTTGAAGCTGGAACGGCGTTCAAATTTTGGTAACCCTTTGGCCATCGCCAGCCAAGCTTCTTGCGCTACCTCTTCAGCGAAGGCATCGCCAATGATGCTTCGAGCAATATTTGTCATGGTTGAGTGGTAAGTTTTAACTACGGAAAGGTAAATCGCTTGGTCGTTAGCGAGTAAACCTTCGATTAACTCATCGTCACTGGGGAGTTTGCTGTGTGGCAAGGGGAAATCCTGTGATAGTCTGCAAATTATTGTTTGTTGTTGTAATAATCTAACAACAGAT
>Ga0316204_10009565_pt1 | contig 12889 bp, 10 predicted proteins | sample 6monrhotite_MG_2_FD_205661 | JGI IMG/M metagenome (GOLD analysis project Ga0316204, IMG submission 205661) | Microbial mat bacterial communities from mineral coupon in-situ incubated in ocean water Damariscotta River, Maine, United States -... | ecosystem: Environmental > Aquatic > Marine >...
AGCTTCGGCCTTATTGCCGTTAACCCGCTTTAGTGTTGCTTCAATTTCACTGGCATGTAGCGCCTCGTTTTCATCAGACGTTTCGATTTCTATTTTTCTGTTCTGGCTATAGTCGCGGATATTTTGCGGTAAGCTTTCAGGTTGAACTTCATTATCTACAGCGCAAATCAGGCCATGTTCTACAGCATTCTCCAACTCTCGTACATTTCCTGGCCAGTGATAATTCATCATCATATTTGTCGCGTCGGTGGTGCAGATGACATTGTCAGGGTAACCCCTGGCGACTAGTCGACTACAAAATAATTTAGACAGCAGTGAAATGTCGCCGGGTCGTTCGCGTAATGAAGGGATGGTAATGGGTATAACGGCCAATCGATAAAAAAGATCAGCACGAAACTTACCTTTGTCTACCATAGCTCTTAAGTCTTTGTTTGATGCTGCAATAATACGTACATTTACGCGAACAGTTTTATCGGAGCCAACCATTTCAAATTCCTGATCCTGAATAGCACGTAATAGTTTGGCCTGCAGGTGTAATGGTATTTCACCTACTTCATCTAAAAAAAGTGTGCCTTTATCAGCGCTTTGAAAACGCCCCAGGCGATCATTGCTTGCGCCAGTGAAGGCGCCTTTTACATGACCAAATAATTCCGATTCAATAAGTGATTCGGGAATGGCGGCACAGTTCACCTCAATAAATGATTCCTTGGCACGATTACTTTGAGTGTGAATAATTCGGCCTAGTTGTGTTTTACCAGTACCAGATTCGCCCTGAAGTAATATAAAGGCATTGGTGGGTGCAATTTGATTGACTCGCTGAATAATTTCCAGCATGCGTGGATCTTGTGTGGTGAGTTCTTTTCCAAGAGGGTTAAATACCGCCTCTAAGTGTCTCGCGTCGGTTTTATCTCTAAATAGTATTAAACGATTTTTTTCATTTGAATCGTCATCTTTGATTAGGCGGCAAATGATTTCTATCAGTTTATATTCACCATCATTATTAATCTGTTGTTCAAATTGAAGTACGTTTTCACTGGGCTTACCCGCAGCATCAATTTCACCCGCATCTATAGCAGCACGCAAAATAGATTTTTGCAAATTAAATTTACCAATGTCGTTTAATTTTTTAATCGACTTTTTTTTATCTAATCCTAGTAATTTTAGTACGGCAGGATTGTGATAGAGAACATTGCCTTTATTGTCGGCCACCATAATTCCTTCATCTAGAAATGAAACAATATTTTCAAACAGGGTGGAAAAATTAAACTTAGAAGACGACATTGGGGCATCCTTTAATCGTGTAATTTTGTGTGTTCAATGTGTTGCATTTTCTGCAACGTTGCGCAACGTGCTACAAAAAGCATAAATGCATCATAGCCCTTTAGAGCAACGGTTTCAGTCAATTAAATCGCTTTATGTGTTGCTTATTGATTTATGTCAAAAACTAAAAATGACATGTAAAACAACAGGATATATATTGGCACATCACTTGCACTAACCTTAGCAGTAAAAGTCTTTATACGCATAAATGAAAATAATTGGAGACGTAATCATGTTTGATAGCCTGCGCTTAAGTACAAGAACTAAACCAGACTATTCACTAATGTTAATTTTTTTAGTAATGATTACTGTTGCAACGCCAGTCACTACTTTGGCTGAGTCAGCTTATTATCAAAATAGTTATCAACCCTATTCAGATCAATCTAAAAAGTCCGTTTATTACCCTCCTGCTCGACAGAAAAATAAAAATCATGCTGCCATTATCACCGTTGAGAATGGTAAGACAGGAGCGCATGTAGTTCTTGGTGGCACAGTTACACCTTATAGAGAAGTGACATTAACAGCACAAAATCCTGGTCGTATTGAGTTTTTAGCCGGAGCTGAAGGTGACTGGTTTGATGAAGGGCAGATTCTGGTAGCCATTGATGATGATGATGTTATGGCTCAGAGACGTCAGGCAATTGCTGAGCTTTATGGTCGCTCATCTTCTTTGCAGAATGCACGCGCACAATATTCAAGAGAGTTCTGGGCACCACAGGCTTTTCAGCAACAACAAACGGCACCTAGCATGGGGTTCTTCCCTAATATGTTTGAACGTTTTTTTGGTGGAGGTAGCCAGGGTGGGCATCCAAATTCCGGTTTAAATCCCTGGGTTGTTCGTGACGTAGATTTGTATTCACAGGGGACACACGTAAGTCAGGCACAAAGTGGTATAGCAGGTGCACGCTCGCGTATAGATGAAATTGATGCTCACTTGAGGGATACACGAACTATTTCACCGTTTGAAGGCGTTATCGTTAAAAAACTGGCAGAAGTGGGCGATACAGTTCAGCCTGGTCAGGCATTATTGAAATTCTCTGATACACGATTTTTGCAATTAAAGGTCGATGTTCCAGCACGTTTAGTGTCTGCATTAAGTAAGGATATGATTGTGCCAGCGAAGCTAGATGTAGGTGATACCTACATTGATGTGCGTGTCGCACAGATTTATCCAACCGCAGATTCTCAACGTCACACAGTTGTAGTGAAGTTTGACTTACCGACAGGAGTTCCAGGCGGTCCGGGTATGTACGCGGAGGTGATGATTCCTGATGTAAATACGCCTATTCAAGATATGCCAGTTATTCCTACATCAGCCATTGTTCGTCGTGGCAGCTTGCCGGCTGTTTTCGTACTCGCTCATGACAATACGGCGGAGATGCGTTTAGTTAGATTGGGTGATGAAATTGATCATGAACATGTTGCAGTGTTGTCGGGTGTTCATCCGGGTGAGCAAATTTTTGTAACACCGCCGCCCGGTATTAAATCTGGCTGGTCACCAGAATTTTTAAAGCGCTAGAACTTAATAATCCAATTATTACTTTTTTGAATTAGGCGAACAAATGTCAAACGAAGTAGAGAAAGATCAATCTGAAAACGATATAGAGCTGGACGAAAATAATCTGGGTATAGCAGGTCGTATTGCTAGGCAGTTTATTAATTCACCAGTGACACCGTTATTGATGATGGCTTTTCTTGGGCTGGGTTTACTTGGCTTGATGTTTACACCGCGTCAGGAAGATCCACAAATATCAGTACCCATGGTCGATATATTTTTTCAATACCCAGGTGCATCTGCTGAACAGGTCGTTAGTCTCGCGGTTAATCCCTTAGAAAGAATGATAAGTGAAGTGCCAGGAATTCGTCATGTATATTCAGCCAGTGCTCGTGGTCAGGGTATGGTCACTGCACGCTTTATGGTAGGCGAAGACTTTAGTGATTCAATAGTCAAAGTTCACGACAAGCTTCAGTCAAATTTAGACAAAATTCCACCAGGTGTTTCAATGCCTCTGGTTAAGCCGGTAGGTACGGATGATGTACCGGTGGTAACGGTTACTCTATGGTCAGAAGACGAAGGTATAGATGATTCGATGTTGCGAACATTGGGTTTGGATGTGCTTCAACGGCTGGAAGAGGTTCCTAACTCAGGAAAAGGCTTTGTAACTGGTGGTCGATCAGATCAGATTCGTGTAGAAGTCTCACCTGAGCGTTTGAGTGGTTTTGGTCTTAGTGTTGATCAGGTCGCCAATACAATTAAAACGGCTAACTCTGAACAATCAGCGGGAAGCGTTGAGGGTAACAATAATAGTTTCAATGTATATACCGGTGCCTTCCTGAAAAGTGCACAGGATATTTCAAATTTAGTGGTTGCCATAAGAGAAGGTTCACCTGTCTATGTTCGTGATGTCGCATGGGTATATCAGGCGCCAGAAGAAACAAGAAAGATGGTCAGCTATTCAACGGGGCCGGCACATGATGGATTAACGCCCGACACAATAAATTCACCGGCAGTTACTATTGCCGTTGCTAAGAAGATTGGTAGTAATGGTGTAACCGTTGCGAATAAATTAATTGATAAACTTGATTCATTAAAAGGGCATCTTATCCCGGATAATGTACATGTCACCATAACGCGTAACTATGGCAAAACAGCTAATGATAAAGTGAATGAATTACTGTTGGCGCTATTTGAAGCGACTATTGCGGTAAGTGTTTTATGTTTAATTGGCTTAGGTATTCGTGCTGCTTCCGTCGTTATATTTGTTATTCCCATTGTTATATTAATGACGGTTTGGGCTGCGTGGTTTCTCGATTATACAATCGATCGTGTCAGTCTATTCGCACTGGTATTTACAATTGGTATTTTGGTTGATGACGCCACCGTGGTTGTTGAGAATATATTCAGGCGTTGGTTAAAAGCAGGGAAAACCACAACCAATATTGCCATTGATGCAGTACGTGAGGTGGGTAACCCAACCATACTTGCGACACTAACTATCATTTCTGCGCTATTAGCTATGGGCTTCATTAGTGGATTAATGGGACCCTATATGCGTCCGATTCCAGTCATGGGGTCAGCCGCTATGTTTCTTTCTATTATTGCGGCCTTTGTGTTTGCTCCCTGGTTTGCAATGCGAGTGCGCCCCAAATTAGGTGCATTAAAAAAAGCAGAAGAGCGCGAAGTAAAAGTTACCGAATGGATAGGTAGATATTATTACCCTTGCATGAAACCTTTGTGTAAAAACAAAACATCAGGATACATTTTTCTATTCGGCCTTATTGCGGCGACACTGTTGGCATGTTCGCTGATCTATACCAAGGCCGTCACTGTAAAGATGTTGCCGTTTGATAATAAGCCAGAATTTAATGTCGTTGTTAATATGCCAGATGGTACCGCATTGCCGGTGACTGCAAATCTAACAACAAAACTAGCTGCAAAACTAAGAGAGATTCCAGAAGTAACCGCTATACAAACTTATGTAGGTACGGCGTCACCATTCAATTTTAACGGTATGGTTCGTCACTATTATTTACGTCAGCAGCCCTGGGAATCAGATATTCAGGTTATGTTGCTGGATAAGGATAAACGAGAGCGTTCAAGCCACGATATTGCCCTGCAGGCACGACAATTATTAACTGAGCTTGCAAGCGAGCAGGGCGCCAATATTCAGATTGTTGAAATGCCACCGGGTCCACCTGTATTACAAACTGTAGTTGCAGAAATTTATGGACCTGATGCAGAAACTCGACGCCAGGTAACACGTGATATGACGAATATATTCATAGAAGCGGAAGGTGTCGTTGATGTTGATAATTACATGGCTGCAGATCACGACTACTGGCGCTTTGAAGTAGACACAGAGAAAGCAGTACGTCGCGGTATTTCTGTCGATACTATTAATCGTAGTCTGGCAATGGTGATGGGTGGTTACAAAATTGGCGATGTTAAGAAAGGGGTTGTACTAGAACCTACATATATTGTGATTCAGGCTCCAATGGGAAGTCGCTCGCAAATTAATCGTCTTGGTAATTTACCCATCATGAGTGTAAATGGTGAATCCGTACCGCTTGCTGAACTTGGCCGCTTTATTAAAGAAACTGAAGACCAGATTATCTATCACAAAGACTTACGTGCAGTTGAGTATGTTACCGGTGAGATGGAAGGCAGGCTTGGAGCGCCTATTTACGGCATGTTTGCTATCGAAGACATACTGGAAAGTTATGTAACACCTGATGGTGTAACTATGACTGGAATGCCCATGGGTCTAATAGGGCCACCAGAAGATAGTTACAGCAGTGGTTTTGAATGGGGTGGTGAGTGGACTGTTACCTATGAAACCTTCCGTGATATGGGTGGTGCATTCATGGCAGCGATGATTTTAATTTATGGACTGATTGTTTGGGAGTTTAAAAACTTCACACTTGGCGGATTAATTATGGCGCCAATTCCCTTAACTCTAATCGGAATTATTCCTGGTCACTGGATTACCAATTCTGAATTTACGGCGACCTCAATGATTGGCTTTATAGCTCTGGCAGGTATTGTCGTTCGTAACTCTATTCTACTGGTTGAATTTGTTAAGCAGGAAGTAGTAGATGGCATAGAAATAAGAGAAGCAGTTATTACAGCTGGAAAAATACGTATGCGTCCGATTCTAATAACGGCCTTAACGTTAATGGCTGGCGCATACATGATTCTTGATGACCTTATTTTTAGAGGAATGGCAGTAAGTTTATTATATGGAGCAGGTGTGGCAACAGTGCTTACACTGGTTGTAATACCACTTGGTTGCATAAGTGTTAGTAAGCAATTCTATGAGCTTGCAGGTATAAATGAAAAAGATATTCCCGTAAATGAAGAACTTTCTTGTGAATGCTCAACATTTTCATGGAAAGTTATCTGGAATCAAATAATCAGCGTTCTAAGCATGTTATTAATAACATTAAAGGAGGCTTTAGCTAAATTCTTTCCAAAAAATAAATTAGATCCGGATGATCCTGATCCATCATCTCCTGATAATAGTTCAGATCCGTCAGGTGGGAATCCTCCAGTTACACCATCGAGTGGTGGATCAGTTGTTGCGGATCATTCATTGCTAGTTCAGGAACAAGAGAGTGTAGTGAAAACATCTGACGAAAAAACTGAAGTCAGTAAAAAAGATAAGCCTCAGGTTCGCAAAAAGGCAGCGCCACGAAAAAAAGCCGCCGTTAAAAAGAAGGCTTCAGTAAAAAAGGTTGCAGTTAAGAAATCTAAAGTAGCTAAAAAAACTGAAGCGGTAAATGAAAGTAAAGAGACAAAGGCGCCAAAAAAGAAGGCGGCACAGAAAAAAAGACGTGGTATTCGTTTAAATCCAGGTCTGGAGTCTGAATAAAATGAAACAAGGTAATAATATGAAAAAACTATTAATGCTTATTGGCTCTGTGGCCATTATGTCACCTGCTTGTTTATTGGCAGAGAATATGATGCCACCAGCTGGGCCATACAAGTCTATAGAAGGCGATTCATCTTCATTTAATTACGCAAGAAATAATCCGCAAAATGCCGAGGGTATTCAGAGACAGAATATTGTACGAGAAGAATTATCAAATATTCCAGAGTGGGTTAAAAAGCGTCAGGCGGATATGAATAACTGGTTAAAGCAGCAAAATATTCAAGCGGCCAAACAAAGAGAAGAGCAATATCGATATCAGCCTAATTCTGCACCGCAATCTAATCAGAATGCAATGCAATGGAATCAGAGACAGCCTGTGCCTATGAATGTACCAGCTCAGCAGCAAGCTCCTCTAGCAGTTAATCCTCAGTTGCAACAACAGCAACAGATAAACAGAATGAAACAGTATTTTCCAACGTCTCGCGGCCCTGTATATGGTCCAAATGTTCCACCACCAGCGATTTACAATAATCCAAATTACCAAAGACAAGTACCTGTAAATCAATATCCACCTATGTGGCGATAGTTTGGATTGGAAAAACAGAGATGTATAAAATGAATATTGCAAATAATTATTACTTAAAAATATCTCTAGGTGTGCTTGTGTCATTTGGCGCTCTGTATTCGCAGTCATTACATGCAGCAGAGTGGTTGAGTGGAGCGGATGAAAAAACTGGTTTTTCTGAATTTGCACCGCCAGCCCCTTTTGATCATAAAAGTAAAAGAGACAAATATGAATGGCGCAGTGGAAGCTCTTTTAAGTCATTTAATAAAGAGCGATATGCAAATTCAAAAGTAAGTCGTAACCCATGGAAACCTGTTAAGAGGTATAGCAAAAAGCGAACCTTTAGTGGTCAGAGGCCATGGGGAAATATCCCTGAGAGGAAGCCAGGTAAACTGAATAATATGCGCTTACATGATCAAAGATTTAAACAATGGGTTGGACGAGGCGATTCATTGAAACGGAATAATTATCCAATGAATGAACCTGATTTTATGACTAGTCGATTGATGTATCCGGGTTCATATAGGAGAGGGTATATGCCAGGTGGATATGTCCCATTTGTAGCAAATAGTCCTGCTTTTTATGGTCTTTATCCCGGGGGATTTAGTCCTTATTCAGGCATTAATAGTAGCCCGTGGAACTGGTAATTAAATTAAATTTTAAACTTGTCATGTGCGTCGCTCTCTACGACATGATGCTTTAGTTATGACCAGAGAGTAAATATAGGTGACATAATTTTGTGTCAATAAACGGCCTTCATAACGAAGGGGAGAAATGAGATGAAAAACTTTAAAAAACTAGTGTGTGGCGCAGCTGTTGTAACTGCATTGGCTTTACCTATGACTGCAGATGCATGGTGGGGACCATGGAATAACAATGGTTGGGGTAATAACAACAACGGTTGGAATAACAGCAATAACAACGGTTGGGGCAATAATAACAACGGTTATGGCATGGGTGATTTCTTTGGTGATGGTGGCCTGGATTTCAATATGAGTGGTCGTGGTAATGGTCGCGGTGCTGGCGATGGTCGTTATAACGGTTATAACAACTATAACGGTTATAACAACTACAACGGTTACAACCGTGGCGGTTATAACGGATATAACGGTTACGGCCCTGGTTATGGTTACGGCCCTGGTCCTGGTTATGGATATGGTCCTGGTCCTGGTTATGGTCCTGGTTATGCTCCTCAGCAGCAAGGACATTGGGTTCCAGGTCCAGCACCTGCGCCAGCTCCTGCTAAGTAGTCGGATATGAATCTAGAGATCTCACAGGGAAGTGACTTGCTCTAGTCATTAATAGTAAATGAAAAACAAATGGTGGTGATATGCGTGCTTTAAATAAAATTTTAATTGCAGGCTCGGCTCTATTGATTTTAGGCCAATCAAATGCAATTTCTAAAACAGTTGAATTTTCAGCTGATGCTGTCATTAACATTCCTCAGCAAGCTACTAAACATTCCAAAATATTTGTTGGAAAGCAGGCAGTAAGACGAGAAATGAATACTAACGGACAGCAGATAATTGAAATTGTTTACCCCGAACAAGGTCGGGCGCTCCTCATTAATGATCAGATGAGATCATTTAAAGAGAGAAGATTTCCTGCGCAAAGTAAAGATGAAAATAAAACACCTTGCGCTCAAATAAATAACTCAATATGTGAAAAGATTGGGTCTGAAAGTATAGATGGGATAAAAACAGAAAAGTGGCAGATTGTATCTAATGAGAATGGTAAAAAAATGCGCACACTTCACTGGATTGATATTAAGAGAAAGTTAGCGATTAGAGAGTTTTTTCCCGACGGTTCAGTTTCTGAATTAAAAATGATAAAGAAAGAAAAAGTCAATAATCGGAATGTTGAAAAATGGGAACGTACGCTAAGTCGGCCAGACGGTAAGAATATAAAGTCATACCAGTGGTATGACAATAAGTTAAAGATTGCAATAAAAGAAGAGTTGCCTAATGGTTATTCAAGAGAATTGAAGAATGTGAAAGTTGGCAAGCAAAAAGAAAAGTTATTTGAATTGCCTGCAGGGTATATGCAAGTTGGCAGTCATCCTTCAATGCGTAACTAAGAAATATTAATCGAGAATAATGTGATAACTGTTATTGCAAACTTAAAAGGTGGTTCAGGGAAGAGTACGGTTACATTTAATCTCGCCATTTGGTTAAAACTGAAAGGCGAAGATGTTGTAGCTTATGATCTTGATCCTCAACAAACCTTATGTGATGTAGCTAGAGTACGAGAAGAAGATGCTATAGAGCCTGTGTTGGATGTTAAAAAAACAGATGATGAAGATATAAGTAAAAATTTTAATGCTCATTCAGGTCACGTACTGGTTGATGTTGGGGCTGCAAATATGCAGGCCATGAAAATGGCTATTGGTATGGCTGATCGTGTGATTATTCCTGTTCAACCAAGCCAGCCAGATGTTTGGGCAACGCAGCGCTTTTTAAATATTGTGAACGAGTCATGTAATAGTGGCAGTAATCCAGAGTTAATAGCGTTCATAAACAGGGCGGATACGCATCATTCGGTGACTGAATCGGATGAGGCAGAAGAAGCACTCACAATGATAGGCGCGTTAAAAGTTATTCCTAAAAGGCTTTGTCAGAGAACAAATTTCAGACGGGCCTTAAGTGAAGGTTTATCCATATTTGAATTGTCAGGTAAAAGTAAGAGTGCTGAAGAGTTTGATCAGTTTGCACAGGCTTTATATCCGGATCTAGTTAATTAGAAGTGAGGCATACAAAATGAAACTCATAAAATATTTACTAACACCTCTGAAAATACTTATTTTTTTGGTGTTTATCCTGTCGTTAATTTATTTCAGGAATGTAATATTTCTGCCAAATATTAATCAATATGTTGATGATGCACAGAATTATATTGAGACAGAGTTAGATATTTCTATACCAGTATATGTAAGTGAAAGCATTGTAGAGACGAAAGCGATCGATCAAGCTGATTCATCCGTAGTTAAGGCCGATGTCTGTAATGATGATACGGTCACCTCTGCCGTCACTGCCGATGTTGATATAACTGAATCACTCACTACGGAAGATACTGTTGACGAGCCTGTGATAATTGAAGCTACAGATAAATCAATTGATAAAAGTGTTGCTGGAGATGTACCTGTTGTGGAAGTAGTTGAAGGCGGTGAAGTAACGCCTGCTAATTTTGATCTGCTTACTCAATTAAATGAAACCGTAAATGTACTTAATACTAAAGTCGATAAATTATTTGATGAAGGTAAAAAGAGTGTAGAAGCTGCTTTTGACTCTTCTGAGGTTAAGGTGGAGGTGCCCAGTGTTGATGCTAAGGAAGTCCCCATAGAAAAGGTAGCTCCTGAGGAGTCAGTAAGTAATCTTAATGAAGATAAAACAAATGTACATTTAACAGAAGATGCGAAACGTATGTTCTTTATGGCGCGCCAAACGTACTGGATGGGTGATGCCTTAACTGCCGAGAAGCTTTATCTTAAATTGGCCGACATTGAAAATGATAATCCAGATATATATGGTGAATTAGGCAATGTTTATTATTCTCAAGGCAAGTGGAGTGAAGCAGGCAAAGCCTACTATGAAGCCGCTATTAGATTGATGGACTTAGATAGAAATAATCAGGTGAATTATCTATTACGTGTAATTCAGGGGCTTGATTCTGACAGTGCTGAAAAACTTAAACAGAAAATATCTAGTTAATATGTTGTGTAATTTAACGAGTAAATATTATGTCAGATAATCATAAGCCAAAGAAAAAATCTAAGAACGTTCGCGACGTCATTATAGAGTCTATCGAGTGCGAACCAGGGCTTGAAGGTTGCACAGGCGATCCGGATACTTGTCCGAATGAGCCAAATAAATGTGACAAAAAATTATCTATGTTTGGATATTATGACGACACTATAAAAGATAGTGTCGAACATGTATTAAGCGAGAGCATGGATGAGCTCACACGAACATTTACTGCAAGTGCTCGACGCTGGGAGATGATTGTTTACCCATCTATGTTTGCATTTATCTTATTAGCTGCGTATGGATTTTTTCTTATCTACAGTCTTACTAATGATGTGACTAAAGTTGCAGATGAAATGGGCAGAATTGGTAATAACATGCAGAGCGTAGTCGTCCATATGGAGTCAGTGTCAAATAATATGGCTGTAATGACACAAACTATGGATACGCAATCCAGGACAATGCAAGAAATGAATTCACATGTACGTAATATGAGTGTGTCAGTTAATCGTATCAGCCATGATGTGGCTGTTTTGAATAATAGTGTATCCAAGCCTATGCAGTTTATGAACTCGTATATGCCTTGGCAATAATTAATATTAATCATCTTCAATGGGAGATATAAAATGACTGCGAAAAATGAAATGAGTCAAGGTGCCGATGACAAGGCTGATGTATCTAGTACTGATAAACAACAGGATAAAAAATCGTCGGCAGATAACGCATATAAGTCTTCTGCAATTCAGAAGAATGAAAAAAAATCTGGTTTTCTGTCGCCTATGTTACTAACCGTTTTACTGGCATTTGCAGTAATAATAGTTGTTACTTATTACTATATGCCAGATAAATTTAATCAGTATTTGTCTTTTAGTAGTGCTTCTGAATCTGAGACTTCAACTGAAGCTGTAGCGGCAGCACAAAGTAGTTCTGAAAATCAAGGGTTTGTACCGACTGCACCCGCTGCTAATTATGCCAGTAATAATCAGTTACAACAGGCTGACTGGGCAGCGCAGCAACGTGCCGACTTTGATAAACGTCGTGCTGAATTTGACAAGAGAAGTGCAGGCAACCGCCCTCAACAATGGCAATTATCGACACCATCAGAGGCACCTCAATGGATAAAAGATCGACAGGCTGAAATGGAAAAGCAAAGAGCTCAATATATGAAAGATATGGCAGAGCAACAGGCTAGATGGGAAGAGAGCTATAAGCGTAACCAGATGCGTATGAACCCATATCAGCAGCAAGCTGTAAATAATCAGTCGTACTATGCTCAGCGGCCAGTTATGCCGAATCAACAACCACAGCAGAATAATCCGGCTAATCAACCGCCTCAGCAATATAACCCGGCTAATCAACCACCTCAGCAATATAACCCGGCTAATCAACCACCGCCTCAGTATTACTATCGTCCACCAGCGTACAATTATGCGCCATATTATGCACCGTATGGTTGGCAAGGATATGGGTATAGATAGTAGATAGGCGTTCGCGCTAATGAACAATGACAGGGACGTCATGTTCTATATCCGATAAATTTTTGTAGTACGAGGTAGCTGTAGATTTGTACTGCAAAATTTCTATATAATCTTTTATATTTAGACTAAATAATATTTACATTGTCATTCTGAGGTGTCTTAATATATTCGCTATTTCCTCTATGTGTATCTTTTCACCAATATAGCTAATATAGCTAATATAGCTAATATAGCTAATATAGATTTATCCCTTTACATGTTATAGATCCATGTGATTTCTAAGGTGCATAATTCAAACCTAGTAGTCTTGCGGCATATTGATTATTATTTAGCATCATTTTTACCCCGTACCTAATAACACTAAGCGAGTAATCCCTATGAAAGCAAAAGCGGCAGTTGCCTGGGCTGTTAAAC
>Ga0316204_10009566_pt1 | contig 12887 bp, 10 predicted proteins | sample 6monrhotite_MG_2_FD_205661 | JGI IMG/M metagenome (GOLD analysis project Ga0316204, IMG submission 205661) | Microbial mat bacterial communities from mineral coupon in-situ incubated in ocean water Damariscotta River, Maine, United States -... | ecosystem: Environmental > Aquatic > Marine >...
GCACCGACATAGGCTGGTGCTGAACTAATGATGTCACCCAGAACAGATTTTGAACCTATGCTTGCCGTATTATCATAATTCATAACCTCTGAACGAATTCTAAAACTACCGCCAGATTGATCGGCTTCGTTAGAGTGATCACCACGCAAATAATCAATACGATCCTGCCCATCACTATCCGCGCCTACATTAGCAGTATCTGGATCAGTTTTTAGCGCAACTTGTTGATTAGCTCCGAGGTCAGCCAAATCTTTGAATGCAACAGCAGTATAGGTATCATCCTCTAATGTATAAATCTTTCTAATTGTATGAGCCATCGTTGCCAGCTTGGCAGCCGCACTCCACTCCACATCACACAGCTCCCCAACCGTTGGATAAGCATTACACACAGACGGCGAATCATCGACACCATCCGGTACGCCAGCGGGTCCTGTTTTATCTACCGGGCCATCTTGTAGAGGCCTTGAAAACAAATCACCGGACCAACCATTTGAATTAAAACGTGCCTGATATAAACGGCTATTAGCATTTAGCGTACCTGAGTTCAATGCCACCGCTGAAGCAGAACCTACCCTTGCTGCAATAGCAGAAATTGCTTCAATTAATCGTTCAGATACTTCCTTAGGTGTGGAAGCCGAAGCATACACGCCCGCGCTGTTATATGCCGCATGCCATAAGTCATCTATTTTTTCCTGGTCTGAATTAAAGGCATCACCCCAATCTCCATCCTTTGTTGGCTCGCCTCCCGGCCATGCATCACCATCTGCATCCAGGTCTGGCTTTTTATCATCATCATCATCAGTTAAATTACCGGATACACCAAATGCTACTGTAAAGCTCACCATATGCTGGTGCGTTGTTTCCTCATCGGATTCAGTAGGGTTTAATTTTACAACAGGCAAATCACTTTCTAAGGGCAAATCTGGTTTAACGTTATTTTCCAACGGACTCAAATCAACATCCATATAATAATGGTGCGCTATATCGGCAACGGTATTACTTTCACCATCACCATCATTATCACCAACACTGTATGAGAATGAAGAATTCCAGTAACCATCTGTAAATAAAACGGTAAAGTTTTTCTGACACGAATAAAGAATCGGATCATCCGTATTATATGGATAACTTAGCTGATCATCATAATATTGCCCCGCACGATACAAGGCATTACGTAGAGGTGTACCCGCTGAAGGCTGATCATATGCAAAATATTTTTGCTTTATTGAAGTATTGTGAGAACTGTAATTTGTAACTGAAACATCAGGTACTTCGGTAAATAACTTATTGGCCCCATTAAGTACCGTCATACCAAAACGAAAGTTTGGCTGTGCATCGATCACTTCTGCAATAGCATTTTTTACTGGAAAAGCACGGCGACGATAGTACTGATACCAGTTAGCCGCATTCTGACGTGTTTCCGCAATAGTTCTACAGCCCTCTGCATTTTCAGCATGTATATAACTCGCCGCATTCGTTGGATCAATCAGCATTTGATCACGAATATTTTTAACCATTGCCGCACTACCCAACACGTTGTAACACGCTGGGTTAGAAATATCTGTATCTACCCTTATTGTTTCATTAAGTCCTCGTGACCCACCAGAAGGCACTGGATTATATTCAATTAACTGAACTTTAATTTCCGCATTTGTTACAGTGAACCTAACATGAGAATCCCATAAGTCGACCTCTTCATTTGCATCGTCAGATGTAATAACACCTGCTGTAATAACCGGTGTAAATGCGGTTTGTGCATGCCCTGTTTCATTAAAGCGGTCTCCGCGCTTTGGATACCCATCAGTCAGATTATACCCAGAGTCATCTATCCAAACTTCATAGATAAAAGGTCCATCATCTGCATCACCATCAGTCGCCAGGTTTCTTATTTGGCTATAGCCAGTTTGAGTTGAATATGGATCTGAGCGCGCTGCTGTAAAACTTGCATCTGCACAAGGATTACCTGCTGTATCACAAGGGCCATCCCATGGCTGATAATCAATGCTGGGATTAAAGAAAATTTTATTTAACGCAACTGAACGACCGCGCCAATCAACGTCAAACGGGTGATTATTACTATCATCACATTTCTCTACCCGGCCATAATAGTAATTAGAAGTACAGTAATCGCCATAATTAGTATTGCCATAAACATGGTCAGAAATATTATAAATATATCCATATCCACCATCATCATTATCCGTGCCCGAAAAATCTGCTGATGAAAATGTACCTCTGGTATAGCGAGTGGTTGTATTACCATTTAAAAAACTACCATTACGTAGTGGATCAGGATCATAATTAAACCAACGCCAATAGGCCGGGGTCATAAATTCCCAATCCATTGAACCAGAGTCATCACTTACAAAAAACACATTGGGCTGTACAGCTGCACCTAAAAAGAGTGGTGTATTCGCCATACTCAGTGTTGCGGCATTGGCAGGCATCGCCGATGAGAAAAATACAATGCTAGATAAAGCACTACCTTGTAAAACTTTATAAGCTGTTTTAAAAATTCGAATTATCATAACTCTGCTCCATCCAAAGGATGTATTTTTCTGTACAAGAAATAAATCTTAAAATTCATGTTAATTAATGGGTTGCAAATACGTAGTCTGTAACACGGCCGTTGCATTATCATCCATTCCGGTACTGTATGACGTTACGCGATACATCGCGCTTTTACCTTTCGCCATGCTTTCATAATCTAAGCTATCGCTCGCAGAAGACACTGCACCGAGTGTTTCAATAAAATAACGCGGATCTGTTTTACATCCAATATTTGCATCTGCATTCATTAGGTCTGTACCATAGGACCATGTTTTCGTATCATCAGCCCACAAGCCATCTAACTGCAAAGATGGGTTTCGTATGGCTGTTAAGTTAGCCTCCCAAACTTCACTATTGCTCTGCGAAGGATTGGAACTGACTGCATAGGCAGGCCCACTTAACTCACCTAACCAGGCTTCCCCTGCACGCAAAGCACCTTCCGCACACTGAAATGCATTGTTTCTATTTTTAATACCATCCTGAACCGTAATATCTGTAATGTTCGTGCGCATTGTCGCCACACCCAACATAGTGAAAATAATTAACAAGACAATCGATGTTATTAATACGGCGCCTGTTTGCCTGGATGGCATATTCTGTTGCATTTTAAAGTTCATTATTTATCCTTTATTAGTACGATCGCCAATTACGCGATTTCGTAGGGTAAAGGTTGTTGAATAGATTGAACGAGCAAATTGATCATTCGCATTTAGATCTAACTGATCTGTACCTGGCAAGGTATAGGTTTTTGCAATATTTTTTCCAAAAACCGATTCTTTAGATCGCATAATTAAACTAACTCGTACGCTTACCACATCCGGCCATAAGCAATCTTTAGAAACAGGTACAGACATTGGGTTACTACAGGTCGCCTGAATTTGTGATGCGGAAAGATATCTGGCAGCAACATTTCGTGCTCCATTCTCATCATCCTCAACACCATAATCCAGCTTCATTCGCTCAACACCTTCAATTAACGGACTAGAGACACCATCAATATTTCGATAAAGTGTAGGAATTCCCACTGCGTTTTCGCCAACGTAATATGTCACTGTAGCTATACGCATCAACTCACCAAACACATCTGCTTCTATACTATTTTCTGAATCATAGGTCCCAATATTATTATCATCTGCGCCAGCACCAGACGCTCGACCTACTGTTCCCGCATCAATTTGAGTATCTGTTGAAGTTACATGAATCACTTCTGCCGCAGAGCAGGTTGCCGCTACCGCAAAATCATTTTCTCTAAGAAGCACATTCGTACCACTCGGTATATCTAAAAAGTATGCTGCATCACCGTCAGTTCTTGGCGCCAATACATAGGCTTCACCGATAGTGCCACGTAATGTAAGAGCATCAGACCCAGCCTGAATATTTGTTAAGTTTAAACTAGCATCTGGCGTAGGCACCCAACCTGCACCACTAGCCTGATATCCCAACAATTCATGCCCCGGATTAAAATTTGCACGGGGTAACGTTGTATCATTGAGAGCTATGATGTAGGCAGATTTATCTGCATTTTCATCGTCACCACCGACAAAGCCTTCACCTGTTCTGCAACCTATTGCACCCACGCCACGCAAACTTCTACCTATAAATTCTGTTGCCAACTTGGCATTGGTTTTCATATGCAGTTGTGCCGTTGTGCTTTTAAAACCATCTCGATTAGATACCTGCATAGATACTGCAGAGGACAAGACCAAAATACCAATAGTCATAGCCACCAGCAATTCCAGCATTGAGTAGCCGCGGTGACGCTTTATAAACATAATTTTTTGCGATTGATTAACATTCATAGTGATATGCTTTTATAAAATCTTTATGGCTGAAAAATAAGTGTATAGGTTTGAGTTGCTTCACTGCCGTCGGCGATTAATTTATTCCAGGAGACATCCACTTGCAAAACTGGGTTCATTGCATCTCCCGCTAATTGACTAATCTTAGCTTTCGGGCTTTCTGTAGGTAAAAATGTTTCCAGTTCCATGCCGATAAGAAAAGTGGTTAAGTCGAGCATATCAGCACCGGTACATCCTGTAGAAATACAGGTAGGAGCCGTTCCACCGGGTGATACAGTAATTGGAAAAATAACTGCATCACCGGAGGTTGAGCTTACATTACTAATGCTTGCCCTCATCAGCTCTGCAATATTCCATGCGCGTTGAGCTACCGTTGTTTCAATACTTGTTTCTTCTGCCTGTTGCTGCGAACGTAACATCATGGCCGTGGAGCCCATCATTCCAACAGTCAATATAAACAAAGCCACCATGACCTCGATAAGTGTGAAACCCTGATTTATTTTTAATTTCTTCATTAGCAATTCGTCGCTGGAGTATTGTTTTTAAACAGGCTGGCTTCGCCACCCACACTTACGCTAATTTCTCGACGTGGGTAGTCTCCGACACCACTGCACAAATGAAACTCTCCAGGCCTGCCATCAGCAAGTTCACCTGTATATAAAAATGCCACTGTATCCGTAAAATCATTAACAACGCCTGCCGTAGCTGTTGTTGGGCTAGGTGTAATTGTAATCGTGGTATTAGATTTTAATTCGTGCACCCAGAGCAATTCATCGTTGGCCGCAATGTAGCTGCCATCAATATTGCGATCTACCATAACTAACCAGCCCTGATTCCAGTTCCCCGCTGCTTCACTACATGTCACTCCATCGGTACTGCTGCAGACAATCGTATTCCGACCCGATGAAATCGCCGTAGCTCTGGCCTTTCTAAGCGATAACATTAATTCATTAGTAGTGTCAGCCATTTCATTCGTAGTTAGCATCGCCTTAAACGATGGAACGCCAACTGCCATCAATACGCCCATCATGGCTATAACGATCATTAGTTCGAGTAGAGTGAAACCGCTTTGTGTAATTTTTTTCATGCTGTTATTTAAGACCATTAAATTTTCAATGTCATCGTTATAGTGATGGAGTAAGAGTTATGCCTGATAAACGGACGGGATGAGCGGCAAGAATGCCGCTATGATTATGCTTTGAAGCCAATAAGCCTTAATTATTGATGATCAGTTCGGCGATGCGTTGTGCGCTTCCTATGCCTAAAATCACACCATTTCTATAGTGACCAGCATTTATATACAGGCCATCGATTTCTTTTTGCTGGCCGATATATGGGTCGCCATTTGGACTACCAGGTCTTAGGCCTGCCCAGTGATGCTCTATTTCCATGTCAGCCAGTTCAGGGAAGATTTCTTTAGCACTCTCAGCCAGTTCGTCTTTAACCTGCTGACTGACCTGCTTCTCAAATCCTGTATGCTCTATAGTGCTTCCACAGACAATACGCCCATCCTTACGAGGTATAATATAGCGATTTTCCGCCAGCAATATTCGCTCAAGCTTATTTTTACTGCCCTTAAACAAAATCATCTGACCTTTTACAGGGCTAATATCAGGTGTATTTTCATAAGATTTGAGTAACTCCGCACTCCACGCACCACCAGCTACTAACACTTTATCAGCATGTAGCTCCTCACCATTCACTACAACGCCCTTCGCTTTACCATTTTCAACCAACAGACTTGTGACTTGTGCATGCTCTCTATACTTAATTCCCAATGCTTCAAGACTACCTCGGACGGACTTAACCAGCCTTGGGTTACGCATCTGCGCCACATCAGACAAGTAAAAACCTGTGGAATAGTTACTGGATAAACCTGGACACACCTGCTGTAGGTCAGCCGCACCCTCTATAATCGACATATCTCTTGACCATCGCTTAGCCCAATCTTTTGCCAGTTCTTGCTCCTGGCTACCCAGCACTAATAAGCCGCTACGTAAGTATTCAGGATCAATGCCGCTTTCCTGATACAGCTCTTCTGCGATTTGCGGATAGATTTTATGGCCTATATTGGCCAGCTCATTGACCTTCTTGGAATAGCGCCAGGGATGCAATGGCGACAGGATCCCTCCACCGGCCCAGGATGCCTCTTTACCGAGCTCACCCTTTTCTAATACTAATACTTCCAAACCATGTTTTTTTAATTCGCGGGCGCTTAACATGCCAATTAAACCACCACCCACAATAATGCAATCTGTCATATCTTACCGTGTACTACTTGTACCTATTTATCACATACCTTAGCTTGCCCCAATGGATAACAACCAAGGATTGATTTGTATTAATGAAACCACAGAATAGATTTACCCACTAAAAACAAAAAGACTCGTATCAACTAACGATACGAGCCTCGGGCTACTGCGAAATTAATTTTACTCAGCGCAAATTAAGGCTACTTACCACAACTACTAGTAACACCTTCAGGCGCTCTATCAAGATACTTCTCACAATAACATGGACTTTTACCCTTTGCCCAGTGCTTCTGGCAACGCTTAACCCATATTTCGGCTTGCTGAAGAGCCCATTGAATCTCTCGTTTATTATCTTCAACCGCTTTTTGTCTGGCTAGCTTTTCTCTATTAGCTGCCTCAAGCTCCATGGCCATCTTTTTCTTTTCCTGCTCTACACGTGCAGTAATTTTTGATTCCGCATTCGCCTTTTTAGTCGCATTATTACATGGGTATGCCACCGTTGTTACTGCAGACTGGTAGCCAGCAGGCGCCTTGGCATAACACATTTTTACCGGCTTAGGCTTCGGCTTGGGCTTTTCCTTTACTACAACGACGGGTGCTACGGGTTTAGCTACCTTTACCACAGGTGCAGGTGGGGCCGGTTTATCAAGCTTTGACATGATTTCAGCAAAACCAGACATATTGTAGGACAGCTTTACAGGGCGACCATAAGGCTCAACAATAAATGCCAGTGTTTTGCTTGATTTTAATATCTGCTTTGTTTGTTCATCTAAATTAATAACAAAATCACCGCCACCATCTGCGTTAATACAGACATCATTTGCAACCACTGTATTTTGTTTAAGCTTTTTGGTCACGCTATGCTGATTATTTAAGCACCAGTCAAATATCGGTAAACGACGACCATCGGCTTGCACATCTGCAATTGCCATCGCATCCAATCTGCGCGTATTCACCAGCTCACCGCTAGGGTCATTTTTACCCAGGCGCAATAAAAGACGATGCTTATCAATATTAAGATGATAATAATTTGTGTCAGATCCACTTCGCTCTGAACCCGACTTGGTAGCAGACTCGCTGCTTTCGTACCAGGGCACTTCTGTGCCAAATACATAATCCTTGGCTTTTTTGAACGGATTTACACCTGCATTAGCGACACCAGGCAGTGTAATTAATAAACTTAATAGACTTGTTGTTATGAATTTACTTGTTAAGCCATCCACGCTTAAAACCTCTTTGAAACTTTTTTATTTAAAAACCGACAGCTGCTTAACTTACCAATAGATGCAAAATCACTTCACATATATTAGATAACCCCAAGTTATTAAAGCTATTTTTTTTTGAAACTGCCAAAATATTCTGTCCCTAGGTATAGCACAAAATTTTCATTTGCGAGTCGAAATGGAGAACAATCAGTGTAAAATCAGCTTTTTTTCTACAGAATCTCACAAAAATGAAGATAATATTTAATGGCCAGACATTAGAATTGGCTGAAAACTCTACCCTACAAAACCTGATAGAGTCTCAAAACCTTATGGGCAAGCGCCTTGCTGCTGAGGTAAATCTCGAAATTATTCCAAAAACCGAACATGCTGACTACATTTTAAAAAGCGATGATAAGGTTGAAATTGTCCACGCCATTGGCGGTGGATAAACTCTAGCTAAGTAATAAAATTCGAGACTACTTTGTATAATGATTCTTGGCCTTTGCAATAAACCAACGAGGCCTCACACCTTTGTAGAGCAACTCAAACCTCAAAATTTGCCCTAAACAGTGGTATCATATCGTCCACTGTAAACAACCATCTAAAAAAATCATGAGTGACAACCTTCTAACTATCGCTGGCAAAACATACAATTCCCGTTTACTTGTGGGCTCAGGTAAATATGTAGACCTTGCAGAAACTAAAGCATGCACTGAAGCCAGTGGCGCTGAAATTATTACTGTCGCAATTCGCCGCACCAATATTGGACAAAATCCTGATGAGCCTAATCTATTAGATGTTGTTCCCCCTGATAAATACACCATATTGCCAAATACTGCCGGTTGTTACACAGCAGAAGACGCTATACGCACCTGTCGTATGGCGCGTGAATTGTTAGATGGGCATAACCTGGTAAAACTGGAAGTACTGGGTGATGAAAAAACACTCTTCCCAGACATTACTGCCACACTAGAGGCAGCAGAAGTTTTAGTTAAAGACGGCTTTGATATTATGGTATATACCAGTGATGACCCGCTCATTGCCAAGCGTTTGGAAGACATTGGCTGCGCAGCTGTAATGCCACTTGCAGCTCCTATTGGTTCAGGGCTGGGTATTCGCAACCCTTACAATATTTTAACGATTGTTGAAAATGCAAATGTGCCTATTTTAGTGGATGCTGGTGTCGGCACTGCATCTGACGCAGCAATTGCTATGGAACTTGGTTGTGATGGTATTTTAATGAACACAGCGATCTCTGCAGCAAAAAATCCTGTACTCATGGCATCTGCAATGAAGCACGCCGTTATTGCAGGCCGTGAAGCCTTCCTTGCTGGTCGTATGCCACGTAAGCGCTTTGCTTCTGCGTCTTCACCTATTGATGGCACTTTCTTTTAGCTTTAACTCAGCTCTGCACTCTGGCATTTTATTTTATCAATGCCATCTGGCTACTTGCTAGCTGTGTGCACTTAATTCTATGACTAAAAAACATTTACGTACGATACATAGCTTTGTAAAACGTCAGGGTCGTTTAACCTCAGGCCAGGAACTTGCGCTTGAAACGCAATGGTCAATTTATGGTATCGACTACACCGAAGATGCCCTGGATTTTGAAGATCTATTCGGCCGCAATGCTGAAACAGTTTTGGAAATCGGCTTTGGTAATGGCGACTCTTTATGGAAAATGGCTCAGGCGAGCCCAGAATTAAATTTCATTGGCATTGAAGTCCATCGACCGGGTGTTGGTCATATATTACGTTTAATAGAAGAATCTGATTGCGAAAATTTACGCGTATCAAATCAGGACGCCATAGATGTTTTACAACATCAAATCCCTGATCATAGCCTGGACCGCGTTCAACTTTTTTTCCCTGACCCCTGGCACAAGAGAAAACATAACAAACGACGTATTGTGCAAGAACAATTTATCCAGCAACTGGCTAAAAAATTAAAACACGGTGGCATTTTTCATTTGGCAACCGACTGGAAAGATTATGCACAACATATGTTAACAACATTAAATGACAGTGATTTCTTTAGTAATTTATCAGACGACAATACATTTGTGCCCAAACCTGACACCAGACCCACAACCAAGTTTGAAAAACGCGGTCACCGTTTAGGTCATGGTGTTTGGGACTTACAATTCAAAACCAAATAAAACTCATTTATTTTGCACACAAAAAAGCCCCGACTATGTCTAGCCGGGGCTTTTTAGTTTCCAGTGTATAAATTAAAAACTTAAAAGTAATGACTGTTCACTATCATATGCACATAAATACTTGCCGCATAACCTAAACCAATTACAGGCGCCCATTTAAGATGGCCAAAAAACGTGTAGTTACCACGCGCCTGTCCCATCAAAGCAACACCAGCGGCTGAACCAATGGATAACAATGAGCCACCAACACCGGCTGTTAATGTTACTAACAACCATTGACCTGTAGACATATCTGGATTCATTGTAAGCACTGCAAACATTACCGGAATATTATCAACAATCGCAGATAAAATACCTACTGCTATATTTGCATTTGTAGCACCCCATGTGGTGTACATTATTTCCGATGCCATGCCTAAGTAACCCAGAAAACCCAGGCCACCTACGCATAAAACAACTCCGTAGAAAAATAACAAGGTATCCCATTCGGCACGTGCAACTGGATTAAACACATCAAATGCTACTGGTGAGCCCATCTGTGCATCATGTTCTGCATTATCTGCTTTACCATGATCTAGATGCGCTGTTTTCTTTAAAAAATATCCAAATAGTTGCAAATAACCCAGACCTGTCAACATACCAATCACTGGTGGCATGTGTAGGAAATTATGAAATGAAACGGCAGTAAAAATTGTTAACAAGAACAAAATAATAATGCGTTTAGCACCTCGCTGCATTGCAATCGCTTCACCGCCTGCTTCTGGCTTAACATTTGGAACTGCAAAATGCATAATCGCAGCAGGCACTAGAAAGTTAACTGCCGATGGAATAAATAATGCGAAGAACGTCCAGAATTCAATTACACCTTTTTGCCAAACCATCAATGTCGTTATATCACCAAAGGGCGAGAATGCGCCGCCAGCATTTGCTGCAACGACAATATTGATACAACCCAAACCAATAAACTTCTGGTTAGTTCCACCTACTGCCATAATAACCGCACACATTAACAATGCTGTTGTTAAGTTATCGGCTATCGGTGAGATAAAAAACGCAAGAACACCGGTAATCCAGAACAGAGTTCTAAAACCAAAACCGCTTTTTACTAACCATGCACGTAGCGCATCAAAAACTTTGCGTTCTTCCATTGAATTTACATAAGTCATTGCAACCAACAAAAAGAGCATTAATTCTGCGTATTCCAGTAAATTATGACGCACAGCATGCTCTGCTTCAACAGACATGCCATGCTGCGCAGCAACCCATGCAATACTTCCCCAGATAATACCCGCCGCAATAATTACCGGTTTAGATTTTCTTAGATGCGTAAATTCTTCCGCCATTACTAATAAGTAAGCAATTAGGAAAATCGCAATAGAGAAATAACCCAGTGTACTGGATGTCATATCCCAGCCCTTAGGTCCTTCAGCTGCCAGAACACTTCCTGAAAAAAGCAGCGCTATTATCGCGAATAAAATACCGCTTTGTTTTTTTAAATTAAACATGTTTCTATCTTCTTTTAAATTTAAAAAAACCTACCAGAAATTACTGGTAGGTTTTATATGCAGATTTTCTCCGCCTACTATTTTTATAACTAATTATATGAATTAAAATACGATACCCATCATAATCATTAGCACCACCAGGAATAATATTGTCATCACGCCACCCGCTTTCATAAAGTCAGCAACACGATACCCCGCAGGACCCATGATTAACGCATTTACCTGATGCGTTGGAATAAGGAATGAATTAGATGTTGCTAAAGCAACAGTCAATGCGAATACTGCCGGATTTGCGCCAACACCAATCGCGATATTAACTGCCAATGGTACTAACAAAACAGTTGCACCAACATTTGACATTACCAGAGTAAAGAATGTTGCCAGTACTGCAACTGCCGCCTGAATAACCCATATTGGTGTATCCGCACCCATAACAGATAATGTTTGTTCTGCTATCCACTTAGCCGTACCGGATGTTTCAACTGCAACACCTAATGGTATTAAAGACGCTAATAAGAATACAGTTTTCCAGCTAACAGCTTCATAGGCTTCTTCAATTTTTAATACGCCTGACAAAATCATACCCATTGCACCCGTTAATAGTGCAACTGACAAACGTAGATCTGTAAATAGAACCAGGAATAAAGCTACGCCAAAGAAGAATAATGCGGGCGCTAATTTATGTGGGCGCGCTTCTTCATGAGGATACTCTGTAGTAACTACAACAAAGTCACGATTTTTTTCTAATCGAACCAAATTATCCCATGCAGTGTGCGCAATTAATGTATCGCCCGCTACAAGTGGCATATTTCGAATATCATCACCTTCACGTTTTGTTTCACCATTGCGGTGTAAACCAATTAATGCAAGGCCATAGGTTTTACGTAACCAAAGATCACGTGCACTCTTACCAATCAATGAAGACCCAGGTGGAATTACAACTTCTGCAACACCAGACTTTGATGAAGCCAAAGACTCAGAGAAGGTACGGATCTCATCACGAATTCTCAGTTTATGTTCACTTGAAAGTTTTTCTATTGTCTTAGGTGAACCAATGATGCCCAGCACCATACCTGCCATTATTTCAGTATCACGCGCAACTGAACCTGGGCCAAAACGTATATCATCACCTAAGCGCTTACTTGCAATAACACGAATGCGATTTAATGACTCAAGTTCATCCAGTGTTTTACCAATGCATGAGCTGTCTTCTGGCACAACAACTTCAGACATTTTGTAATCAACGCCATAAACCTGCTGAATATAACTCAGGGGATCAGAACCCGACGTTGAACTTTCAGACTGTGTTACAGGTAAAACAAAACGACCTGCCACTACAAAATAAATAATACCCGTTGCAACTAAAGCCAAACCAACAGGCGTTACAGAGAACAGACCCCATGTGTCCATTTGCTGAT
>Ga0316204_10009567_pt1 | contig 12887 bp, 14 predicted proteins | sample 6monrhotite_MG_2_FD_205661 | JGI IMG/M metagenome (GOLD analysis project Ga0316204, IMG submission 205661) | Microbial mat bacterial communities from mineral coupon in-situ incubated in ocean water Damariscotta River, Maine, United States -... | ecosystem: Environmental > Aquatic > Marine >...
TATATATTGGTTCGCTTTATCCGCTAATGCCATAATTTCTCGAATGGCATGACTGAATTCGCGTTGCTCATATAGTTCAGCAATTTTATCGCCAGCGGTAACAAAAGATTGATATAACGTCTCTTCATAACAGTTGGCACTTAATTGACCGTCACATTTCTTGGTAATGTATCCGGCACAACGGCTCGCGATATTGACCATCTTACCGACAAGATCACTATTAACGCGCTGAATGAAGTCATCAAGATTCAGATCTAAATCATCAATACCATTACCTAACTTGGCGGCAAAATAGTAACGCAAATATTCTGGGTTCAAGTTGTCGAGGTAGGTGCGTGCTTTTATAAATGTGCCGCGAGACTTTGACATCTTTTGTCCATTCACGGTTAAGAAACCATGGCAAAACACTGCACTAGGCGTGCGGAAGTTACTGCCACTAAGCACAGCTGGCCAAAATAGCGTGTGGAAGTAAGCAATGTCTTTACCGATGAAATGGTAGACCTCATGCTCGCTGTCTACTTTCCAATAATCCTCAAAATTAAGATCATCACGTTTTTTACATAGGTTTTTAAAGCTAGCCATGTAACCCATAGGCGCATCTAGCCAAACATAAAAGAACTTACCTGGTGCATCTGGAATTTCAAAACCAAAATAAGGTGCATCCCTAGAGATATCCCAAGACTGTAAGCCTGACTCAAACCATTCGTTGAGTTTATTACTGATAGCCGCTTGAGTATGATTCCCCTGCGTCCAGTCACGTAGCATGCTTTCAAAATCAGCAAGTGTGAAAAAATAATGCTCTGATTCTTTATCGATAGGTGTCGCACCTGAAATCGCAGAGACGGGATTTTTTAAATCAGTTGGCGCATAGGTGGCACCACAAACTTCGCAATTATCGCCGTATTGATCTTCAGCACCACATTTTGGGCAGGTGCCTTTAATAAAGCGATCAGGCAAGAACATTTCTTTTTCAGGATCGTAAGCTTGATTAATAGTGCGTTTCTCAATATGACCAGCATCGCGCAGTCGTTTGTAGATTGTTTCTACAATCTCACGGTTTTCATCAGAATGGGTGGAATGAAAATTATCGAAGTTGACAGAAAAATCAGCAAAATCAGCACGATGTTCTTTGTCAGTGGAGGCAATTAGCTCCTCTGGCGTTATACCTTCATTTTGTGCACGCAACATAATGGGTGTGCCGTGCGCATCATCAGCGCAAACATATGTACATTGGTGACCTTGCATTTTCTGAAATCGTACCCAGATATCGGTCTGTATATATTCAACTAAATGTCCGATGTGGATGCTGCCATTGGCATATGGCAATGCACTGGTAACAAGAATGTGGCGAGTTTTATTGGTCATATTTTAATCAGTTTAAAGGCTGTTTAGCTATTTGAATGTTAAAAGACGTTTGATAATCAACGACTTTTTGAAAGGCGCTACCGTAGCAGTTATCCGTCGCCTCTGCCACTTTGAACGTGTGGAATGTGATGTTTTATTGATATTGAAGTGGTTTTACCCTCGCACTCGCACACATTTTTGTGTAAGATTGCCAACCCAAAATTACCAGATTAAATTACTTGGTTATTTAACCCTAAATTTTATTGGATTTAGCTTTTTTTACATTTAACTACAGCAGGAGATAGAGCATGGCTGATGTCGCTCAATCACAAATCGAAGAAGTTCTAAAAACGTATATTGATCCTTATCTTGAAGCTGACCTTGTTTCTTCTAAAACGGTAAAAAATATTGCCGTTGATGGTGATAGCGTCTCGATCGATATCTTATATGGATTCCCCGTCAATGGTTATATTAAAGAGTTAACTGAAGTATTAACCGAAAAGGTTAAATCAGTTGCTGGTGTGGCTAATGTGACTATTAATGTGAGCCATAAAGTTGCTTCGCATGCCGTACAAAAAGGCGTGAATATGATTCCTGGCGTGAAGAACATTATTGCAGTCGCTTCAGGTAAAGGTGGTGTGGGTAAATCAACCACATCTGTAAACCTAGCATTAGCGCTTGCCGCAGAAGGTGCAACAGTGGGTATTCTTGATGCTGATATTTATGGCCCAAGTCAACCACGTATGTTGGGCATAAGCGGTCAACCTGAGTCTGAAGATGGTAAAAGCTTAACACCAATGACTAACTATGGCATTCAATCAATGTCAATTGGTTATTTGATTGATGAAGATACGCCGATGATTTGGCGTGGCCCAATGGTAACGCAAGCATTAGAGCAGTTACTAAAAGATACTAAGTGGAATGATGTAGATTACTTAATTATCGATTTACCTCCAGGTACCGGTGACATTCAATTAACGCTTGCACAGAAAGTACCTGTTACAGGCGCAGTCATCGTCACAACACCGCAAGACATTGCATTGTTAGATGCGCGCAAAGGTCTGAAGATGTTTGAGAAGGTTGAAGTACCAGTTTTAGGTGTTGTTGAAAATATGTCGATACATATTTGTTCTGAGTGTGGTCATGCTGAACACATTTTCGGTTCAGGTGGTGGTGAAAGTATGGCAGCAGATAGTGATGTTGATTTATTAGGTGCTTTGCCTTTAGATATTTCTATTCGTGTGGGTACTGATGAAGGTAAACCGACTGTTGCGGCGGATCCTGATGGAAAAGTGGCTGCTATTTATCGTGATATTTCACGCCGTGTCGCAGCAAAACTTTCGCAGAAGACGAAGGATCATTCTTCAGCGTTCCCGAACATCGTTATCCAAAACAATTAAGAGCGGCCTATTTTTCCTCTCGCTGTGTTGTAACTGAAATTTAAAATCCTCATTTACTAGATGTAAACTCCGGTTTTAAATTTCAGTTACGCCTTGCGAGAGAAAAAATATACTCGCTCATTCATAATGAATACGCTGTATTACAGCGTATTTTTTTGCCTGTCATTTATAGGTAATTTTATATAGGTACAGTTGGCTAGATTTTAACCTGACAAATATCCGAGATGATGTGGTATATTTCGCCTTCAAATTTAGGGATTGCAGATAAAAAATAGGCATAAAAGCATGAGCATTAAATCAGATAAGTGGATTCGACGTATGGCTGAAAATGAAGGCATGATTGAGCCTTTTGAGTCTGGTCAGGTACGAGAAAATGGTAGTGGGCGAATTGTCTCTTATGGCACATCAAGTTACGGCTACGATGTACGCTGTGCTGATGAGTTTAAAATTTTCACCAATATCAATTCTGCCATTGTTGACCCTAAAGATTTTGATCATCAAAGCTTTGTCGATGTAAAAAGTGATGTTTGTATTATTCCGCCAAACTCATTTGCTTTAGCTAGAACGGTAGAGTTTTTCCGTATTCCTCGTAGCGTGTTGACGGTATGTTTAGGTAAGTCGACTTATGCTCGCTGCGGTATTATCGTTAATGTCACACCATTAGAACCTGAATGGGAAGGCCATGTCACTTTAGAATTCTCAAATACCACACCATTACCTGCAAAGATTTATGCTAATGAAGGTGTCGCGCAAATGTTGTTCTTTGAGTCAGATGAAATATGTGAAACGTCTTACAAAGATCGTGCTGGTAAGTATCAGGGCCAACGTGGTGTTACTTTACCTAAGGCTTAATCAATCTCACTTTTATTGTACATAAGATTAAATTGATTTTGATTGAGTTTAGTTAAGGCCAATAATATTTCATCATCATTGTTTTTTATCTTGCGTATCTTTAAAGGAATAAAGTCATACTCTGGTGCGCACCAGAGAGTGAAGCGTTGTTTTTTCTCTGTGTCGTAATGTTCCATCTTTAATGTTTTAATTTCTTTATTACCATTGGTAATCATTTCTTCTTTGATGAATTTCAAATGGTAAGAATTTATCTTGTCTTTATCTGCTAAATTATAATTCAAATCACGCCGACCATTTTTCAAGTCATACATAATAGCAACGGTAAAACCTAACATGTCTTGTAAGTTTTTATGGTTTGTATAGTACTGTTGAGTCTTAGTATTAAATAGTTTTTGTGATGGCTTGTCTATTAACAACTGATAACGTTTGTTTTTATTATTTTTTGATTCATTAAAATCATAAGAGACAAAGTGTAAATTATTATCTTTTAATTCAAGCTGGCTTGTTTCGTTTATTTTTACCGAATAAAACAGCGCTGCAAATCCTGTGGTTTGTGTTTCAGATGAAAAATTAAGAACGTTATTTTTTGAACGAAGCGTACGGGTAGATTGGGCCACAGGAAAGTCATTTTTGTAGACATCATATTGCGCAATAAAATCATTAATATTTTCGGCACTCAATATTGGCGCAGTAAATATAAAAAATAGTGTGATTAGAATTTTCATTATTACTTATCGTGGTCTTTTTAATAAACTCAGGTTTTATTCAGTAAGTTTTCGGCGAACATGTGAATCGCTTCAGGGTATATACGATGCTCTTGTTCATGAACTCTAGCCGCTAGTGTTTCGATCGTGTCATTTTTATTTACATTAATCTTTGCTTGTAAAATTACTGGGCCATCATCAAGAGTGGGGGTAACAAAGTGAACACTGCAACCATGTTCTTTGTCGCCGGCATCTAATACTCGTTGGTGAGTATGAAGCCCCTTGTACTTTGGCAACAAAGAGGGATGAATGTTCATCATTCTATTAGAATAATGCTCAACAAATTCATCACTGAGAATGCGCATAAAACCGGCGAGAACCACTAAGTCGGGCTTATATTCATCAATAAGGTTTTGTAGAGCATGATCATAGCTTTGACGATTTTCAAAATCGGTATATGGAAGCACTTTTTGTGCTATGCCGGCACTCGCTGCGCGCTGCAAACCATAGGCATCAGCTTTATTGCTGATAACAGCCGCAATGGTGATCGGTAAGTTATGCTCAGCGATATAATCGATAATGGCCTGTAAGTTACTGCCATTACCCGATATCAATACAACCAAACGAATTGGTTGAGGGGATGCTTTCATTATTGAATGCGTACCGCTTCGTCATTACCTTTAGTTTCGATATGGCCGATATTTGTCGCAGCAATGCCATTTTGTTGCAGTATATCGAGCGCTTTGTCAGCAGAGTCCGCATCAAGAATGAGCACCATACCGATTCCATTATTGAAGGTACGATACATTTCAGTGTCTTCAATATTGCCTTGTTCTTGTAACCAGTCAAAAATAGCAGGTCGCTGCCAGCTATTTTTGTTAATCACAGCACAAGCATTGTCTGGCATAACACGTGGAATATTTTCTAATAAACCACCGCCAGTAATATGCGACATGGCATGAACATCAACGTGTTCGAGTAATGCGAGCAAGGGTTTGATATAAATCGTTGTAGGTTCGAGCAGACGTTCTCCGAGGGTGGCACCATCAAACGCTTGGCCCAGGTCTGCAGCTGAAACTTCAATCACTTTACGAATGAGGGAGTATCCATTCGAATGAGGGCCGCTTGAGGGCAAGCCCAGCAAAACATCACCTTGTTTAACTTTTGTGCCATCAATTATTTTGCTCTTTTCAACAATACCGACACAGAAGCCTGCCAAATCGTAGTCATCCGCTTGGTACATACCAGGCATTTCGGCGGTTTCACCACCAATTAATGCCGCATTTGATTGTTTACAGCCTTCTGCAATTCCGGCGATGACGTCAGCGGCGGCATCAACATTTAATTTGCCTGTTGCATAGTAATCGAGGAAGAATAGGGGCTCAGCACCTTGTACTATGAGGTCATTGACACACATTGCGACTAAGTCGATGCCAATCGTATTATGTTTATTGAGATCCATGGCGAGTTTTAGTTTGGTGCCAACCCCATCTGTACCTGAAACGAGCACTGGTTCCTTGTAACGATCCAGTGGAAGCTCAAACAATGCACCAAAGCCGCCTAAACCGGCCATGACACCTGGGCGCTTAGTCGCTGATGCGAGAGGTTTTATCCGATCAATGAGGTTACTTCCTGCATCAATATCGACGCCAGCGTCGCGATAATTAAGAGATTGTTTGTCTGATGGCTTATTTGTGCCCACGTGGTGCTCCTGAATTAAGGATCAATACTGTTATAATGGGGCGGTAGTTTAACAATTCACTCAAAGGCATGGAATGAAAATAAGAATAAACGGTACAAAGAATTTTACTTTTACGGCCATTTTATTATTAATTGCGACTATTTTACCCATTAATGGGGTCGTGGCCGAAATTGTTACTCATTTATATGAAATTGAAATGCCGGTTGTCGCTCAGAGTCGTGATGAACGTACTTTAGTGGTCCGTGAGGCATTGAAAGAGATATTGGTGCGAGTTTCGGGTCGAAATTCTGCCGAAATATTAGCCGAAGATGAGATTTTAGTGGCCCAACCGACTCGTTTGGTTCAGCAATTTAGATATCGAAAATTTAAATCTGATGAAATTATTCCTGCTGAGCTTGATGGGGCTGAACCTTATACGCAAAAACTATGGCTGAGATTTAACAGTAAGGCGATAAAAAAGCTCTTACGAGATCAAGGTTTACCTGTTTGGGGGAAAACTCGACCCGCTACGTTAGTCTGGCTGGTGGTGGATGATCAGAAAAAACGCGTATTAGTGGGTAATAGCACTCCACATATTAGTCGCACGCATATCGCAAATGAAGCTGTTAAACGAGGCCTACCTTTTAGACTGCCATTACTTGATTTAGCGGATCAGTCCAAGCTGCAAGTAACAGATGTTTGGGGTAATTTTGAAGATACTATTTTAGCTGCTTCTCAACGCTACCAAACAGAATCAATCTTAGTTGGGCGAGTTTATTTGAGTTTTAATCAGTCTTGGAATGCTCGTTGGTCATTATATTCGGGTGGCCAAAGACAAGATTGGGAAATTAATAATAGTGAAACCTTGCAATCTGCGTTAAGGGCGGGTTTAGCGAATACAGCAGAGTCATTGTCTTTACGCTTTGCTCAATTAAACACGGCGCTAGATGGTGATGTAGTGTCATTGAAAATTAAAGGTATTACGGATCTAAAAGGCTATAACAAAGCGAGTAAGTACTTAAAAAGTTTGAGCTTGGTGAGTAAGATTCATACTTTGCAAGTAAACAAAAGCGATGTCATATTTAATGTAACGAGTCGAAGCAGTCGTTTAGGCCTGGCTCAAGCTATTTCTTTAGGTCGCGTCCTGGTTGCGGAGATTGGTGAAGCAAATAGTACTGAAGCTAGCAATAAAAAAGAAGATGAACCAAAGCAGCTTCCTATTGATTTGGTTTACAAGCTGGTGCCGTGAATAAAAAAGATATCCCAAATATAATCAGTATTTTACGCATCATAGTGGTGGTGCCGATTACCTATTTTTTGTGGTATCAACAATACTCTATAGCGTTAATATTATTTTTATTGGGTGGTCTGTCTGATGGCTTAGATGGGTTTCTCGCGCGTCGATATCACTGGCAAACAAAGTTAGGTGTTGTGCTCGATCCCATGGGCGATAAATTGATGATGTTGTCGAGTTATCTCTTACTTGGTTGGCATACCTTAATACCTTGGTGGTTAGTTGCTCTGGTGATATCGCGTGATGGTATTATTGTTGTAGGGACTTTGATATATAAAAAATATATTGGTGAAGCTAAGCTTTCTCCACTTTTTATTTCAAAGCTTAATACTACCTGCCAGATTATTCTTGTGTTAACGGTCATGTTGGCACAAGTTATTGCTATACCCAGCATGATTGTGGATGCAACTATTGTTTTAGTAACCTTAACAACATTACTAAGCGGTTATGCTTACATAGATGAATGGGGAAAACGAGCATGGAAAATTTTAAAAGGGCGTGAGGCTAATTAATTATTATGAAAAATAATACAGGAATCTGGTTGGCTATATTTGTTGTTGTTTCATTTTTAATTTATTTGCTCGCACCAATATTAATGCCTTTTATTTCCGCAGCGATACTGGCATATATTGCCGATCCTTTAGTGGATAAACTTGAAGTGAAAATGTCGCGTATATTAGCGGTGAGCATTGTATTCTTAAGCTTGTCTATTTTTGTTGTTTTATTATTGTTAATACTGTTACCTTTATTTGAAAAACAAATAATTATCTTAGTCGAAAAATTACCTTTATATATCGATCGTTTTCAACAATATATTCTGCCTGTATTAAAAGAAAATTTTGGGCTCGATTTGACAGTGCTTGATATGTCGGTGGTCAAAAAAGCTTTGACCACTTACTGGAGAGATGCAGGTAGTATTGCAACAAATGTCATCGCTTCAATATCACGTTCTGGCTTAGTGCTTGTCGGTTGGGTTGCAAACTTCCTTTTAATGTTAGTCGTTACCTTTTATTTATTACGTGACTGGGATGTTTTAGTCGAAAAAATTCATCGGTTATTGCCACGTAAGAATGAAGAAAAAATCGTGGTTTTTGCAAAAGAGTCGGATGAAGTTTTAGGTGCTTTTTTTCGAGGGCAAATGCTTGTCATGTTCGCTCTATCGGTTATTTATACTGTTGGATTAATGATGGTCGGGCTAGATACCGCCTTATTGATTGGTGCTTTGTCAGGCATCGTTAGTTTTGTCCCTTACCTTGGTTTTATCGTAGGCATAGTCGTCGCGAGTATTGCTGCTTTAATGCAGTTCCAAGATATTCTGCCTTTAGTTTATGTGTTGATTGTATTTATGGTAGGACAATTGTTAGAAGGAATGGTATTGACACCATTGTTAGTGGGAGATCGTACAGGTTTACATCCCGTTGCTGTTATCTTTGCTGTTTTGGCTGGCGGACAAATTTTTGGCTTTGTGGGAATTTTGCTCGCATTACCCGTAGCTGCCGTTGTCGCGGTGATGCTGCGACACTTGCATGAACAATATACCAGCAGCGGGCTTTACTCAGAATAATATGCAACAACAATTAACACTCGGTATTAGTCTTCGTGATGATGCCACATTTGACAATTACTGTTCGAAAAAAAATGAGCTTGTTGTTCATGCTTTACAAGAACAAGAAGAAACATTCGTTTTACTCTTTGGAAAGAACGGTACAGGTAAAAGCCATTTATTGCAGGCTGCATGCCACGATCTCGGCCAACAATCAAAGCCTGTTGTTTATTTGCCATTAGCCGAAGATGGCATTATGGCAGAAATGTTAGATGGATTAGAAAGTATGGATCTTATTGCCTTAGATGATATTCAGTCTGTTGTCGGCGATGAAAAATGGGAGCTTGCATTATTCAATTTATATAATCGTGCACGAGATAAAGGAGCACGTATTATTGTTTCTTCTGATGTCCCCCTAAAGGCGTTAAATATAGACTTGATGGATTTAAAGTCTCGATTTTCATGGGGGCCGACATATCAGTTAGAGCTTTTATCTGATGAAGAAAAGATCAAAGTATTACAGCATCGGGCAAAGTTGCGAGGTTTAGAATTAGATGATGATGTTGTGATTTATATATTAAAAAGGATACCAAGAGATATGAATAGCCTTTTTACTATACTTGAAAAATTAGATCAGGCTTCAATGATTGAAAAAAGAAAATTGACTATTCCTTTTGTGAAAAACTACATTTAGTCCAGAACTTTATTTAAAGCTTTAATAAGTGCTTTTGTGTTAACAGGCTTATAAAATTTTATTTGCAGCCTAACGCAAGCGCCTTTTCTTCATTTATATCATCGCTATAGCCAGTGTATAAAATAATAGTTGTGTTTGGAGTACTATTTTAAAGTCTATTTAATTAAAGAACCTTAATCATTCTGTATTTTTTAGTGCTCTACCTTGAAGTCGAGCGAAGTAAATTGCGCCTACGTATACTTGTACGCTTAAGAAAATTTCAATACTCGCAAGTAGTCGTTGTTCTTCATTTGCCCATGCTTCAACTACTCCATGAATAAAATATAACAAGATAACGAAGCTTGTCCATGCATAGGTATAGGGTTTTTCATTAAGCAGTCCTTTTAGCGGAAACAATAGAGGTGCAATAATAAATCCAAATATTAACCAAGGTTGCTTTTCAGCGGGAAAAAGAAGGATGTGCCAAACAAAAAGTAAAATTAACAGCAGGAAATAGCCTGATAAAGTGAGATAAAGTGCGTTGCGCGGCACCATCCAGTTGCGCGTATATTTAGTATCTATCATTACGTATGTTTTCGAATTAAGTGGGCGTTATATTGTGCTAATGCAGTTAAAGCCAGCCTTTTGCCTAAAGCATGACATAATATTTTTTCATCATCAGTTAAAGGTAGTTCCCCCTCAAGCCCGGAGTGATGACTTGCACCATATGGTGTGCCGCCACTTTTTGTTTTAAGCAAGGTCGTTTCAGTATAGGGGATACCAATAATTTGCATGCCGTGATGAAGTAATGGCAGCATCATCGAGAGCAAAGTACTTTCTTGCCCGCCATGTAAACTTGATGTTGACGTAAATACTGCGGCAGGTTTATTAACCATTTCACCTGATAACCAGATAGGACTCGTTGTATCAAAAAAATATTTGAGCTCAGCCGCCATGTTGCCAAAACGTGTTGGGCTGCCGACGGCCAAACCAATACATTCTTGTAAGTCATCCAAACTAACATAAGGTGCGCCTGATTGAGGAATGTCACTTTCAGTTGCTTCGTTGACACTAGAGATCGCAGGAACAGTTCTTAAACGGGCACTACAGCCGGCATCTTCGATGCCATTAGCAATTTGCTGCGCCATGGTTGATGTCGCGCCGTGTCGACTATAATAAAGGACGAGGACTTCTTGCATTAGCTGAGTATCTTTTTCACGTTTTCAATTGGACGACCAATCGCAGTACCTTTGTCAGTGATGACAATAGGGCGTTCGATTAAAATTGGGTTTTCAACCATGGCTTTGATGAGCGCATCATTCGACAAGTTTTTGTCATCTAAGCCGAGAGCTTTATATTCATTTTGGCCTTTACGCATCAGTTCACGCGGTTCCATTTTTAATCCTGCTAATATTGTTTTTAGCTCTTTAGCGTCGGGTGGTGTTTTTAAATATTCCACAATATCTAGTTGCGTATTTTTCTCTTGCAACAACTCAAGAGTCTGGCGCGATTTTGAACAACGAGGGTTATGGTAAATTTTCGTTTTCATGAGTTATGACTCTATTTAAATTTAGAAAATATTTTTTTATCGTTTTTATTGCAAAATGGTACTTTGTAGATTTATTGACTCTAAATTAAGCGGGTGTTAGCTTTATTTGCAATAGTTATATAGTTACAATTGAACTTAACGATTTCTTATATAGTACCTTATTTCATGTCATTTGAGCGCTTAGACAAACGAATTATTAATACACTCGCTGTACTTTTTTTGAGCATGATACTCACAGCTTGTGCGACTTCTGCTCCTGTTCAAGAAATGAGCAACGCACGTCAGTCTATCCGTGCCGCTAAGGAAGCGAATGCTGAAAAATTAGCGAAGATTCTTTTGTCAGAAGCTCAGAAAAGGCTGCAGTCTGCGACTCAAGAACTTGAAGCAGGTGAGTACGAGCGCGCACGTGCACTCGCAGTAGAAGCAACGCATTTGGCTTTAAAAGCACGGCAACTTGCTGTTACCCAGCAATAAAGTTGAATAAAATGGTGATTTAATCACAAACTTGCAAGTAGTTTCTTGACTGAAACGTTAGCGGATGCTAATTTTCATCTAACTAATATGAATTACACTTTATTTGTTAATAGGGTGTTGATTTTACAAGAAATACAATCCTTTGGGAGTTCGATAATAATGAAATTAAACAAAATGCTTAAACTAATCGGTTTATTGGGAGCATTTACTTTTGCAGTAGGTTGCGCAGGCCCTGCAGAAAAAGCGCCGGAACCAGCTCCTGAACCAGAGAAAACAGCTGAGCCAGCTGCTCCTGAAGCACCTGCCGCGATGGAATCGACAGCTAGTACAACGTATGAAGTGAACAAAGGTGATCACCTTTGGGGAATTTCAGGTAATGCCAGTGTTTATGGTAATCCATACAAATGGCCATTAATCTATAAAGCCAATAGCGATAAAATCCAAGATGCAGATTTGATTCAACCTGGACAAGTTTTAGATATTGAATCTAATCCGAGTGATGCAGACAGTGCTGCAGCTATTAACCATGCTAAAACACGTGGTAGTTGGTCAATTGGTACAACTGAAGCATCAGATAAAGCTTATTTAGCACAATAATAATTATAAATAAGTTATATTTTACGGGCTCCTGTTAGGAGCCCTTTTTATTTGTGCCGCTATTTTCTATATTTAACGGCTCTATATTGATGGAGGTAATCTGATTAACAGTCGGGTGATTGAAAACATTTACCTGAATGTCTGAAAGATCGTTGTCCTCAGATTGCCGCCTCTCTTTCTTATAGTACTTTACTCGCACTGATACCTTTGACGGTGTTGATTTATAAAATCATCAACGCTCTTTCGATAGAACAGATATGTCAACTTAAGTCCTAAGCCATTGTATTTCAGAGCTTTTCTCCTAATGCTGCAGAGCAAGTCAGTGAATATCTATTTCATTCCTCTGTGAATGCCAGCAGTAGTAACTCATTTGTACTGATCATTTTGTTTGTTTCGGTGATGTTGATGAGCACTTATCTTGCCTCGGTTCCTCTATTTGTAGAATTTTTTGGCGAAGTGACATATCAAGAAACGATTCAATGGTGACCTTTTATGGTTTCTTGGGCCGCTTTTACCATTTTGTACAAACTCGTAGCTGAATGTCACGTTAGGTGATTAAATGCATTCTTAACTGGAACTATGGTGGTATGCATATTTGATATCGCAAAAGTGTGCTTTACTCTGTATGTTAGATACTTTCCAATCTATGGAATCTTATACGACGCTTTAGCTTCAATTCCATTATTATTACTATGGATATATGTAACCTGGTTGATTGTATTGGTTGGAACTGAGCTTGCTCATTTCATGGAAATACCTCTATCGTAACCATTTTT
>Ga0316204_10009568_pt1 | contig 12886 bp, 12 predicted proteins | sample 6monrhotite_MG_2_FD_205661 | JGI IMG/M metagenome (GOLD analysis project Ga0316204, IMG submission 205661) | Microbial mat bacterial communities from mineral coupon in-situ incubated in ocean water Damariscotta River, Maine, United States -... | ecosystem: Environmental > Aquatic > Marine >...
TGTTCAGAAAAATCATCGAGTAAATGCTGTGCCAGCAGGGCGAGGGGATCGTCACTATAAGGAATGAGCGTTATATTATCTCTTGCCATTAAATGGGTATATTACCGTTACCGTTCTAACAACTTCAATTTATCTGGTTTTCCAGCCCATTCATCTGCATCCGCGGGTGCATCAATCTTTTCTGTGAGAACTGGCCATTCGCGAGAAAGTTCTTCATTGAGCTCAATGTAAAGCTCCATCCCATCGGGTAGTTCATCTTCCGCAAAAATGGCTTCAACAGGACATTCCGGTTCACATAATGTGCAGTCGATACATTCATCAGGATCAATGACCATAAAATTAGGGCCAATATGAAAACAATCAACGGGACATACTTCTACGCAGTCTGTGTGTAGACATTTAATACAATCCTCGGTTACTACGTAGGTCATTTGGTGGCTCCTAAAACGATTAAATCTGTTAAACAATTAGTTCTTAGTAAATAGTGGCGCTAAATATAAACCGCAATGATAAAGCAAAATGTGGCTAAATTCGACTCAGATTAGTTTTTTTAGCTCATAGATTAGATCTAATGCAGCACGCGGCGAGAGCTCATCTGGTTGTATAGTTTTAACAAAAATTTCTAACCGTGTTTCGTTTATTTGTTGTGCTGTTTTAGGGGGAATTGTTGGGGTTGCCATGTCAGCTTTATCTTTTTGTATCTGCTCTAATTGATGAAGTTTGTCTTTAGCCCGGGCGACAACCTCGCGAGGCACCCCGGCCAGTGTCGCAACCTGCAAACCATAACTCTTGTTCACGGTGCCGGATTTAACTTTATGTAAAAAGACCAGTGAATCACCGTGCTCAACCGCATCGAGATGTACATTAATACAGCCAGCAAGGTCCTCTGCTAAGGTGGTTAACTCAAAATAATGCGTGGCGAATAACGTGAGTGCTTTTACTTTTAACGCAATATGCTCAGCACAGGCCCAGGCCAGGGATAAGCCATCGTAGGTGCTGGTACCGCGACCGATTTCATCAAGCAGTACCAGGGAGTTAGCCGTTGCGTTGTGCAAAATATTTGCCGTCTCCGTCATTTCAACCATAAAGGTTGAGCGGCCACTGGCCAGATCATCCGATGCACCAATTCGGGTAAAGATCCGATCAATATTTCCAATTGCTGCACTGTCCGCAGGAACAAAACAGCCAATATGTGCCATTAAAACGATTAACGCGGTTTGGCGCATGTAGGTTGATTTACCACCCATGTTTGGACCGGTAATCAAATGCAAATGTTGCTCAGTTGAAAGCGAAATATCATTCGGGGTAAAAGGATTATCCTGTACCTGTTCGATAACCGGATGACGACCGTTAGTAATGTTTATGCCCGTTTCATTAACGAGTTTAGGGCGAACATAATTTAAAAGGTCTGCGCGTTCTGCGAGGTTATGTAAGACATCTAACTCTGATAAACCCTGTGCACAATGTTGCAAAGTGATGAGAGACAAAGCAAGCTTATCAAGTAATTTATTATATAGACTTTTTTCCCGCGCTAAGGCGCGTTCATTTGCACTTAACACTTTGTCTTCCAGTGCTTTTAGTTCCGGGGTAATGAATCGTTCAGCGGCTTTTAACGTTTGCCGACGCTGGTAATACTCAGGGACAACATCAGAATGCAGCCGGCTAATTTCAATGTAATAACCATGCACACGGTTATAACCAACTTTTAGCGCGTTAATCCCGGTTTTATCTTTTTCTTTGGCTTCCAGGTCGGCAAGAAAGCCGCCGGCATTTTCCTGCAGGCTACGTAACTCGTCGAGTTCTTTATCGTATCCATTTGCAATGACGCCGCCATCACGTATTAACAAAGGTGGGATTTCGATAATGGCTTTAAGCAATAGCGAATGAATTTTAGGATGCTGACTAATATTTTTGCTTAGCTGTTTTAAGTGAGCACTAGTATGAGAACTTAAACATTTTTGTAACGCAGGCAGTTGTGCTAATGAATTTCTTAATTGAGCGAGATCGCGAGGTCGGGCAGATTTCAATGCAATCCGGGTCAGGATGCGTTCAATATCACCAATGCCGCGCAGGACTTCGTTTAACCTTACGTACGCTTGTGATTTTAAAATAGATTCAATCGCTTCCTGGCGTTGATTTAAAATTTTATGATCGCGTAAAGGGCGATGAATCCAGCGGTTTAGTAAACGACTACCCATCGGTGTAGCGGTGTGGTCAAGAATTGCGCTTAAGGTATTTTGCTGATGTCCTGAGATACTTTCGCTTAACTCCAGGTTATGCCGGGTTGAAGCATCCAGAATTAAACAGTCTTCACGTGATTCAGTGTGCAATGCCTGAATATGCGGCAGTGCTGAACGTTGGGTTTCTTTAACGTAGGCAAGCAAACAACCTGCTGCAGAAATAGCCAGTGGTAAATCTGCACAACCAAAACCGGCTAAATCTTTCGTTGCAAATTGATCGCATAATTCTCTTGTCGCTGAGCTTGAATCAAAGTGCCAGGGAGCACGTTGTTTAATACAAGCCGCGCGGTGTTGATAAGGCGTGGCATCAATATCTTCACTTATTAAAAGTTCAGCAGGACGCAAACGTTGCAACTCACTGAACAATGCTTCTTCGCCCCGTGCTTGTAAAACAGCAAAACGACCACTGCTCATATCGAGCATCGCGATTCCAAATTCTGAGCCACCTTTAGACTCTAATGAAAGTGCGACCACTAAACTTTCTTTGCCTTGTTCTAACAATGCCTCATCGGTCACCGTGCCCGGCGTGACAATGCGCATGACTTTGCGTTTAACGGGGCCTTTTGACGTAGCGGGATCGCCTATTTGTTCGCAAATAGCGACCGACATGCCTTTTTTAAGTAAGCGAGCCAGGTAATTATCTGCAGCATGATAGGGAACGCCGGCCATAGGGATTGGCGACCCATTCGACTGGCCGCGTGCGGTTAAGGTGATATCCAGCAGCTTTGCGGCTTCACGGGCATCATCAAAAAATAACTCATAAAAATCACCCATGCGATAGAACAACAGAATATCCGGGTGTTCTGCTTTGATGCGCAAGTACTGCTGCATCATTGGGGTGTGGGAGTGTTGTTCTTTAACTTTAGCCATTTGCGCTTAGTATACTGTATTCAAACCATTGCATCATATACCCATACTATAAGTGTATCGAGATCCATAGTTTCATCGAATGGAAAAGAGCTCCGAAAACTTGCAGGAATGAGCATCATCCCATAAAGTTAAGGTAGAAATTGAATATTCTTTGAAGGGGGCGTTGATGACGCGGGAATATGATGAAAAACGTGATTTCATTCGTATTGATATCGATTGTGAAATTGAATATAAAAAAGTAGATTCATCAGAAGATGTATTAATTGGGCAGGTCGCTAATTTAAGTGGACGAGGCATGATGTTTATTAGTGAAACTGAACTTGAAAAAAATAGTATTTACGAAGTAACCATAAAACCTGCCAATATCTTAACACCTTCATTACATGCTAATGTGAAACTGGTACGGGTTATCAAACAACGTCATGCGGATGGCTATGAAATTGGCGCGGTAATTAAAGAAATATATGACGATTAAACGTGATGTTAGGTTAGGAGTCTAAACTTTATAGTTAAATCGGTTAACTAACTCAGAGCCATTATTAAATAATTTATTCCTTTCTAATTGCTGATAAAGCAACACGCCTTTTTTTTCCGCCACGGCAGCTGGCTGTATTCCGTTTGATGTCATTTTTATCGAAAAACGAGTGGGATTGCCGTTATTGTTAGTGAAGACAAGCAGATTACCATTCGTTGCGCGAGTATTTTTTGCCGGGATAAATGAAAGAGTGTGTTTTGATATTGCGGGTGAAGTTCTGAGTGCACGTGGTTTATCACTGGCTAACTTATCAAGCTCTACTTTATGACGGTTTAATGCATTAAATTGATTACGATTATTAACCTCGTTATTTTTACTGCTCGCGTTTAGTCGCGATGTAAAGTTTGACAAAGGTGTAATTCGTACATCCACATCGAATTCCGTAATTTGTTATTATCTGCTATTAGTATAAGTAGTATGTTTTAGAGTATAAATAAGAAAAAATACAGGTTTTAGCCAATTTAAAATGCAGAATAAAAAACTAACATTAATAGTAGAACAACTAGCGATATTATTAATTAAAAATAATAAACAGTTAAGCGTTGCTGAGTCATGTACCGGCGGTTGGGTTGCTAAAAGATTAACCGATTTACCAGGTAGTTCAGCGTGGTTTGATCGCGGTTTTGTTACCTATTCCAACCAGGCAAAACAGGACATGTTAGGCGTGGCTGAATCAACAATAGAGAGCTACGGTGCAGTTAGCCAGGAAACAGTCATTGAAATGGCAAAGGGTGCATTAAAAAATAGTATCGCTGACTATAGTTTGTCTATTAGTGGTATAGCTGGACCGGATGGAGCAACAAAAGATAAACCGGTCGGCCTGGTTTGGTTTGCGTGGTGTGAAAAATCAAGGGCAAATCAGGATGCTGTTATATTAACAGAACAAAAAATCTTTAACGGTGATCGTAATGCGGTACGTGAACAGGCCGTTCTACATGCTTTAACTAAATTAGTTATATTTATTCAACAGTGACGTCGTCTGATAATATTACGAATAAACGACTTTTTCTCGCTTTATGGCCTGACGAACAGGTTGTCAGAAAAATCAAACAGCATGCGATTAAATATTTTTCAGATTGCCGGGGACGTATTCTTGAAAAGGATAACTGGCATATTACACTGGCATATTTTGGCGCATCCGATATTAAAGCACAGGCTTGTTTGGAAAAGCAGGCTGAAAAAATTATCGCTAAATCTTTTGAGTTATCTTTATCAGTTTGTGGATACTGGAAAAAACCGGCAGTAGCCTGGTTAGCCCCTTCTACTATTCCTGATGAGCTCAGCCAACTTGCTTTTAATGTTCAACAAAGTTTAGTTCCTTGTGGATACAAACCTGAAACGCGTGATTATCAACCCCATGTCACGTTAGTCAGAAAAGCCAAACAGTCTCCTTCTATTAATGAAATACAAGCGATCCCCTGGTTTGTGGATAAATTTTGCCTGGTTGAATCTAAAACCTTCGCGGCCGGTGCCAGATATACTGTTTTAAAAACATGGAATTTTTAAGAAAATATTTTATAAAAATGCCCATCCTGCAAAAGGTTCTATTTCATCTCGATTCATAACTATAAGTTGATAGGCGTTCGGATTAAGCGAATGATCTTCAGTGGTATCGACAGAAAGTCGCTGTAATACATAAGCCAGTAATGCGCGACGTACTGTAAATTCGATCACATCATCTTTTGCTGCATAGTCAGTCAAAAGTATTTGACGTTTTTCTTCACTTAGCTTTGGATGTGGTGTGAGTTGTAAATTAATCAGCTCGATCCAGTCATCATCATATTCAGGGTTTGATTCTGCTTTGTCAGTTAGTTGTTGAGCGTGTTGTATGCGTGACAATACAAAGTCCCGAAAATCATAGGTATCTTCACTATATGCACGTACATGCCAGCGCAACCCGGTGTTGATTAATGAATGAGGTTCTATGATGCGGGCGTCACTACTATTGCGATCCGTTAGCGAGCTATAAATGACACTGAGTTTTGTTTTTTGTTTAATGGCACGAATGACCTCGGCAATCACTTCTTTTTTTGGTAAACGCTGAGGCAAGGGGAGCTGTTCAGTATTTACGCCATACAAAAGATTTTGTTCAACGCGTTGGCCAATAAAGGGCAGGTTAGCCGCAATCATGGGTAAAACTTGCTGTGGCTCGAGATCGGTAAATATTTCTTCAAACGTCGTGCTGGGTACAAAACCAAATACGTTGTGTTTATAAATCAGGTTATCGGGCGCTATTTGGCCATAGAACTTGAGGTCCTTTGTCGCCGCCGCATCAGATATACCAAATGCTTTGGCAACATCACTGCGAGTGACTACGCCGGTATAAAAGGCCATGAGCTCAATATATTGCAGACGTTGCTGTGTTGCGCGTTTTATACCGTTAACTGACTGATCTACTGCCAAAATCATTCCTGCCTGTTCATTCACATCATTAAAGACCCTTTTATTATACATACTATAAAAGATGATCTCATATAAAATATTAAGTGGTATTTTATACTTAGGTGATAAAAAGTATTGACATGGTTAAAAGTACAGACTAAAGTAGCATCCATGATGTAGATAAAACAGCGCAGCGGGATTGCTTTTCAGTATAAAAATAGTCGCTGCCACGAATGATAAGAACGCTGAAAAATAAATAGAACACTAAAGAGAATACCTAACAGGAGAAACAAAATGGCGGAAATGAGCGGAGACAAGAAAAAAGCATTGGCAGCAGCATTAGGCCAGATTGAAAAACAATTTGGTAAAGGCTCTGTTATGAAAATGGGTGACGGTAGTGCGATTCGTGATATTGAATCAGTATCAACCGGTTCACTGGGACTGGATATTGCACTCGGAGTAGGCGGTTTACCTCGTGGCCGAGTGGTTGAAATCTATGGGCCTGAGTCCTCAGGTAAAACAACACTGACATTGCACGTCGTCGCCGAAATGCAAAAACTCGGTGGCACAGCGGCATTCGTTGATGCTGAGCATGCACTTGATCCTGCTTATGCTGAAAAATTGGGGGTTGATGTTGATGAATTATTGGTCTCACAACCAGACACGGGTGAACAAGCCCTGGAAATTACTGACATGTTAGTACGCTCGGCAGCCGTTGATGTCATCGTTATTGACTCGGTAGCCGCGTTAACACCGAAAGCTGAGATTGAAGGTGATATGGGTGATTCACATATGGGCTTACAGGCACGTTTGATGTCTCAAGCCTTGCGTAAATTAACCGCGAATATTAAACGTTCTAATACATTGGTTATTTTTATTAACCAAATTCGTATGAAAATTGGTGTTATGTTTGGTAGCCCCGAAACAACAACAGGCGGTAATGCGCTGAAGTTTTATGCTTCTGTTCGATTGGATATCCGTCGTATTGGTGCAATCAAAAAAGGTGATGAAATTTTAGGCAATGAAACCCGGGTAAAAGTGGTTAAAAACAAAGTTGCTCCTCCCTTTAAACAAGTTCAGTTTGATTTGCTTTATGGTGAGGGTATTTCGCGGGAAGGTGAAATTATTGATTTAGGTGTGCAACATGACATCGTCGATAAAGCCGGTGCCTGGTATAGCTATAACGGTGATCGTATTGGTCAGGGTAAAGACAATGTACGTAATTACCTTAAAGAACATCCTGAAATGGCTCAGGATATTGAAGCTCGAGTACGCGCTATCATGTTGCCAAAGGCGATGACTGAAGAAGAAATAAAAGAGGAAAAAGCCAAAGAAAAGGCTGTTAAAGTTGAAAAGGGTGCTGAGGAAGAAGCATTAGTTGATGCTTAATTGCTAGCCTGGTGTAGGTCGGCTCTTTAGGCCGACTGCTGATTTAAATTTGTTAATGTCGGCCTAAAGAGCCGACCTACATTATGTAAAACATCGGTCATATAAATGGCAAAAAAACCTCGTTCAATTCGTGCAGCGGCAATGGATTATTTATCCCGCCGTGAGCACGCTACCTACGAACTTTCGCAAAAACTACTGGCAAAAGGCTATGAATCTGAAGACGTTTCAGCTGCGTTGTCGCGTTTATCGACTCAAGGGCTATTGAGTGACGAACGTTTTACCGAAGCATTTATTAATCAACGTATTAATCGAGGTTCAGGTCCTTTAAAAATTCGTGCAGAATTGCGCCAAAAGGGTATCAGTGATGCTATGATCGAGGCGTTTTTAGATGAACGCAATAAGCAGTGGCGAAAAAGTGCGCAAGCTGTACGCAACAAAAAGTATGGTTTAGAACAACCTTCAGACTTAAAAGAAAAAGCACGGCAAACCCGCTTTTTGCAGTCGAGAGGATTTTCAAGTGAACATATTCGGTATGCTATGAATCACGATGACTATGAATCAATTTGATTGAGCGTTACGTTGGTTTAATAGATGTAATAGATTAATAAAAAATAAACTTAAATTAAATTAGAAGTAAATAGCCCGATGAAAACAAGTATTAAAACCAGCGCCGAACTAAGACAAGCTTTTTTAGATTTCTTCAAAGGACAAGGGCATGAAATAGTCCCTTCAAGTTCGCTGGTTCCCGGTAATGATCCTACCCTGTTATTTACCAATGCTGGCATGGTTCAGTTTAAAGATGTTTTTCTCGGTCAGGATAAACGTAATTATGTACGTGCGACATCTTCGCAACGTTGCGTACGTGCGGGTGGTAAACATAATGATTTAGAAAACGTCGGCTACACCGCTCGTCATCATACTTTTTTTGAAATGCTGGGAAATTTTAGTTTCGGTGATTACTTTAAACGTGATGCGATTAACTATGCCTGGACGTTTTTAACAGAAGTGCTGCAACTGCCGAAAGAAAAACTCTGGATTACAGTTTATGACACGGATGATGAAGCCGCAGATATCTGGTTAAATGAAATTGGTGTCGATAAAAATAGTTTCACACGTATTGGTGATAAGAAGGGCGGTAAAAAATACGAAAGTGATAACTTCTGGTCAATGGGTGATACCGGTCCTTGTGGTCCATGTACTGAAATTTTTTATGATCATGGTGAAGAGATTGCGGGTGGTCCTCCAGGTACAGCGGAAGAAGATGGCGATCGCTATATCGAGATCTGGAATTTAGTTTTCATGCAATATGATCGTGACAAGGATGGAAAATTAAATCCATTACCTAAACCTTCAGTTGATACGGGGATGGGATTAGAACGTCTTGCTGCGATTATGCAGGATGGTCACAGTAATTATGATATTGATTTGTTTCAGAACTTAATTGCGGCAGTTGCAAAAGAAACACACTGTAAAGATAAAGAAAACAGTTCATTAAAAGTTATAGCCGATCATATTCGTTCATGTAGTTTTCTTATTGTTGATGGTGTGTTGCCATCAAATGAAGGACGCGGTTATGTTTTACGTCGTATTATTCGTCGCGCGCTTCGTCATGGTAATAACCTTGGACAGAAAGAGGCGTTTTTTTATAAATTGGTTAAGCCATTAGTAAAAGAAATGGGCGCTGCTTATCCTGAACTAAAAGATGCGCAAGCTAAAGTTGAAAAAGCATTACACCAGGAAGAAGAACGTTTCGCTGAAACCTTAGAAAAAGGTCTGACGATTTTAGAACACGCTATTAAAGACATGAAAGGTAAAGTTATTTCTGGCGATGTGGTCTTTAAACTTTATGATACCTATGGCTTTCCAGCCGACTTAACCAATGACATTGCCCGTGAACGGAATCTAACCTTAGATATGTCAGGCTTTGAAAAAGCCATGGATGAACAACGTGAACGCGCACGTGCTGCAAGTACCTTTGGTGGTCATTATGAAGACGCGTTAGATATTGAAGGTAAAACAGATTTTACCGGCTATGAGCATTTAGAAGGGCAATCTAAAATTGCTGCGATTTATGTTGACGGCAAAGAAGTAAATCAAATAGAGAAAAATCAAACGGCAATGCTGGTCCTGGAACAAACACCTTTTTACGCTGAATCAGGCGGACAAATGGGTGATAGCGGATTATTAACTTGTGGCAAAACAGAATTTGCAGTGATGGATACACAAAAGCAAGGTGCTGCCGTATTTGGTCATTATGGTGAAGTATTACAAGGTTCGTTAAAAGTCGGCGATACAGTGAATACACAAGTTAACAGTGAACGTCGTCAGGCAATTGTTGCTAATCATTCTGCTACGCATTTACTTCATGCTGCTCTGCGGACAGTCCTGGGTGAGCATGTCACACAAAAAGGTTCTCAAGTTCAGGCTGAACGTTTACGTTTTGATTTTTCACATCCTGAACCTATTACTGCAGATCAACTAAAAGAAATTGAATATTTAGTAAACCAGCAGATACGTTTAAATCATCTTGTCGATACGAATATCATGACGCCCGAAGAAGCGAAAGCCAGTGGTGCAATGGCGCTGTTTGGTGAGAAGTACGGTGATAAAGTACGTGTGTTGAGTATGAGTGATTTCTCAGTCGAACTTTGTGGTGGTACGCACGTTAAACATACTGGTGATATTGGTTTATTTAAAATAATAAGCGAAACAGGTGTTGCAGCCGGTGTTCGACGTATTGAAGCCGTGACGGCAGAACATGCTTTAGACTGGGCTGAAAAAGGTGAAATGCAATTAGCCGAAATAGCCGCCATGTTAAAAGGCAACCGTGATGATGTATCGAATCGTGTTAGCCAGCTACTGGATAAGAATCGTTCGTTAGAGAAAGAACTGGCTCAACTTAAAGGTAAGTTAGCAAGTAGCCAGGGCTCAGATTTATCAGCGCAAGCTGTTGAGGTAAATGGTATTAAAGTTTTAGCCGCGAATCTTGAAGGTGCAGATGTAAAAACATTACGTGAAACATTGGATCAGTTAAAAAATAAACTGGGTACTTCCGCCATTGTTCTTGCTGCAGTGGATGGTACAAAAGTAAGTTTAGTTGCAGGCGTGAGTAAAGATGCAACCAGTAAAATTAAAGCGGGTGACCTGGTCAATTCTGTGGCCAGCCAGGTTGGTGGCAAAGGTGGTGGTCGTCCGGACATGGCGCAAGCTGGTGGTGATCAGCCTGAAAAGCTATCGGCTGCACTTAAAAGCGTTCCCCAGTGGGTGGAAGACCAGACCAGGTAAATTCTTTGAGTTTTTAAGCGGGGTATTCCCTGATTTTATAACTCAGAGTGAATAAACGCTGTATTCCACTTTTATTTATTTGACTAGCAACCAACATATTTTTGAACGTGCTTTTTGCACGATGGCTCTATTTCTCCTACTTTTTCAAGCACTTCCCTTTAAATTTGTGACGAATTAGTGTTTAATTTGCGTCCTTTTGCGCAGGTAAAACATGGCTTTAATTGTACAAAAATATGGTGGTACTTCTGTCGGCTCGGTTGAAAAAATCGAAAATGTCGCTGAGCGCCTGATCGCTGCGAAAAAAGCCGGACACGATGTTGTGGTTGCTGTCTCTGCGATGAGCGGTGAGACTAACCGCCTGGTTGAAATGGCTCATCAAATCTCTGACAAACCTGATCCGCGTGAATATGATGTATTAGTCTCAACGGGTGAGCAGGTGACTATTGCTTTGCTTGGTATGGCGTTAAAACAACGTGGCTATGATGCACGCTCTTACACAGGCGCACAGGTACATATACTAACTGACAGTGCCCATACTAAAGCGCGAATTTTAGATATTGATGAGGCAAAGATTCGTGCTGATTTAGATAAAGGTCGTGTGGTTATTGTGGCTGGCTTTCAAGGATGTGATGAGCATGGAAACATTACAACCTTAGGTCGTGGTGGCTCAGACACAACGGCTGTTGCCCTGGCAGCGGCATTAAAAGCAGACGAATGTCAGATTTACACTGATGTTGATGGCGTTTATACCACTGACCCCCGAGTGGTACCGGATGCACGACGTCTGGAAAAAATCACCTTTGAAGAAATGCTGGAAATGGCCAGTTTAGGTTCAAAAGTCCTGCAAATTCGTTCTGTGGAGTTTGCAGGTAAATATAATGTGAAATTGCGCGTGCTCTCATCGTTTGTCGAAGGGCCAGGCACTCTGATTACTTATGAGGAAGACAATATGGAACAGGCAGCCATTTCAGGGATCGCCTTTAACCGTGATGAAGCCAAACTCACTATATTAGGTGTGCCGGATCAACCCGGTGTTGCACATAAAATTTTAGGCTCGATCGGTGAGGCGAATATTGAAGTCGACATGATTATCCAGAATGTGGGTGCGGATGGAACAACTGATTTCACCTTCACTGTACACCGTAATGATTATGACAATGCATTAGAGATTTTGAATAAAACCGCTAAAGAGCTGGGTGCCCGTGAGGTTGAGGGTGATAACATGATAGTGAAAATCTCTCTGGTTGGTGTCGGTATGCGTTCTCATGCAGGAATCGCGAGTCAGATGTTTAAAGCGCTGGCTGATGAAGGCATTAACATTCGTATGATTTCAACCTCTGAAATTAAGATTTCAGTCGTAGTTGATGAAAAGTATTTGGAACTGGGCGTGCGCGCTTTGCATTCAGAGTTTGGTCTGGATGAGGCTAAGGATTAGAGGATTAGGCCGTTAATTAAGCAAAATGTCATTTTATGTTAAGTATTTAAGACATTTTTTAAAGTTTCCTTTTGTTACGTCGATATAAATGTCGAGCGTGTCACATAAACTAGTTTCACTAGATTCTATAGGGGCACAGAAGGAACTGTAACTAAGAAATACTGTTTGAGGAGTAAATTAGTATGTTAATTTTAACGAGACGAGTTGGTGAAACGCTCATGATCGGTGATGAAGTAACTGTGACCGTTCTTGGCGTAAAAGGCAACCAGGTCCGTATTGGTGTGAACGCCCCGCGTGATGTCTCTGTTCATCGTGAAGAGATTTATGAACGTATTCAGAATGAAACGAAACAATCTGGAAATGAGTAATAAAATTAGAAGATTAGCGTCATAAAAGCTTTACCTCGGCTTAGTCCTTCAGTATCCTTGCGCTCGTTGAATTACTGGAGAAGTGGCCGAGTGGCTGAAGGCGCGCCCCTGCTAAGGGTGTATAGGTTAATCCCTATCGAGGGTTCGAATCCCTCCTTCTCCGCCATTAAATCAACAGAAATACTAAATAAAGTATATAAGTATGCCTTTTAATACTGAATTCGAACCCGAGATGTAATATAAAGTGGGTTTGATGGCCGAGCGATATTTCGCGAGGTCAAACGGCAGCATATAATGCTGACGAGCCGAAGGGTGAGGACTGAATGGGAATGAAGTACGAATAATCCCTCCTTCTCCGCCATTCAAAATTCTCGTTATATCA
>Ga0316204_10009571_pt1 | contig 12883 bp, 10 predicted proteins | sample 6monrhotite_MG_2_FD_205661 | JGI IMG/M metagenome (GOLD analysis project Ga0316204, IMG submission 205661) | Microbial mat bacterial communities from mineral coupon in-situ incubated in ocean water Damariscotta River, Maine, United States -... | ecosystem: Environmental > Aquatic > Marine >...
CCTATGTCGAATATTCCAACGAGGTCTGGAACTGGCAGTTCGACCAGGCGAATTGGGCCGATGCACAGGCGCAGGCACGCTGGGGCGGCAAGGATTTATGGGTGCAATTCTACGGTGGCCGCGCCGCTGAGGTTTCACAGATTTGGACCGAGGTCTTCGGCGCGGCATCACCCACACGTTTGGTGCGGGTGTTGGCCACCCAGACCGGCTGGCTGGGGCTGGAAGAGCAAATCCTGACAGCGCCGCTGTGGGTGGCCGAAGCCGCCGACCGCGAGGCTCCTGCTGCCTATTTTGATGCCTATGCGGTCACCGGATATTTTGGCGGCATTCTGGGGATAAAGGAACGCGCCCCAATCCTGCGGGCCTGGATCGCCGACAGCCAGCTACACGCCCGCACCGCTGCTACCGCCCAGGGATTAAGTGGGACAGAGGCCGAACAATTCATTGCCGACCACCAATATGATGTTGCCAGCGTCCAGGCCGCTGCAGAGCTGACTGATGGCCTGGTCACCGGCGACGCCACTGATACGCTCAGCGATTTGCTGGGCCGCGTTTTGCCCTACCACCGTGCTGTTGCCGATCAGCATGGGCTGGATCTGATCATGTATGAGGGCGGCAGTCATGTGGTTGGCATTGGCCCAATGACCGAGGATGAGGTGCTCACCGGGTTCTTTACCCATTTCAACTACACGCCCGAGATGGGTGCACTCTATGTAAGGCTGCTCAGCGGCTGGCAAGAGCTGGGCGGCACGCTGTTTGTTGCCTATGCGGATGTGGCGGTTCCCGGCAAATGGGGCAGCTGGGGCGCCCTGCGCAGCCTCAGCGATGACAACCCGCGCTGGTCTGCATTGGAAGCCGTAAAATGAGCGCCTCCCCTGCCACAACAGACCCGCAAACAAACCCGCCAACCGCCACCACCCAGCCACAGGTGAGCGTGTTGATCCCAGCCCATAACGAAGCCAGCTACATCGCCGACTGCCTTGCGGCGCTGTTTGCCTCCGCACTGCCTGCGGGGATGCAGGGCGAAGTTCTGATCCTGGCCAATGGCTGCACCGATGCCACCGCCAGAATTGCAGCGGCGCAGGCTGCCGCCCCCCAGTGGACGCTCCGCGTGATCGAGCTGCCAGAAGGAAACAAGCTCAAGGCGCTGAATGCAGGCGATGCGGAGGCACGCGGAGCGGTGCTGGTCTATCTGGATGCCGATGTCATCGTTGATCCCGCCTTGATCGGTCAGATCACCACTGCGCTTGGCGACGCCCAGATCCTGCCCCAAGCCCAGACCCAAGCTCAGCCCAGTTATGCCAGCGGCACCCCTGTTATCGCCCCTGCCCAAAGCGCCTTGACCCGCGCCTATGGCAGGTTTTGGATGCGCCTGCCTTTTGTCCAGACCGGCACCCCTGGCTTTGGCCTGTTTGCGATGAACCGCGCCGGGCGGGCGCGCTGGCAGGATTGGCCCGATATTATTGCCGACGACACCTTTGCCCGGCTTTCTTTCACAGAACATGAGCGGATCAAACTGCCCGCGCGCTACTCCTGGCCAATGGTCGAAGGGCTGCGCAATCTGACCCGGGTGCGGCGGCGACAGAATGCCGGCGTCGCAGAGCTGAATGAAAAATACCCCCAGCTGCTGGCCAATGATGACAAAACACCGCTCCCTGCGGGGCAGCTGTTCAAGCTCTTGCTGCAGGATCCCATCGGCTTTGCCGCCTATGCGCTGGTGTCTTTGGCGGTAAAATCTCCGCTGTTTCGCAGCCGCCAACGCTGGACACGCGGACGCTGATCCCCCCGCGCCCCTTCTGAGGCGCCTGCCATGACACGCTGCGCTGCTACCGGCGCTGACGCGCCGCGCTTTAGCGCGGCGCCGGGCCCAAGCGCTTTGGTGGTTTCGTCAGAAACAATCAAAGCGCGCGGGAGCCCCCCTTGCCCTGGCAGGCCTCCCGGAACAGATCAGCCAGCTTACCCGCCTCGATATCGCTGTCGTGGCGCTCCAGAACCCGCTCACGTGCCGCCGCGCCCAAGCTCGCCATCTGCGCCGCAGGAACCTGTGCCAGTTCGGCAATGGCCGCGGCCAGGATCTGCGCATCGCCCGCCGGGACCAACCAACCGGTCTTGCCGGGCAAAACCAGCTCTGGCGTGCCGGCAATATAGGTGGCCAGAACGGGACGGGCTGCGGCCATGGCCTCCATAACCACCATGGGCAGGCCTTCGGCAAAGGAGGGCATCACCAGAGCATGAGACGCGGCCAGCTCTGCCCGCACGCCAGCCTCGGACAACCAACCAGTCAGGGTCACGTTGTTCTGCAATCCAGCGGCGGCAATTGCGGCTTCCAGATCGGCGCGCATCTCGCCATCGCCGATCAGCACCAAATGCACCTGCGGATGCGTCTGCACCACCTCAGCCATGGCGCGTATCAGCACCATCTGGCCCTTTTGCTCCACAAAGCGGCCAATCGCTGCCAGCCGCAGGGACCCCTCCGACAGCGGTGCCGGGGTTTCAAACCGCGCCGGTTCAATGCCGCAATGCACCACCTTCAGCCTGTCCCACACCGCAAAATCTGCCCAGCGGCTGAGCTGGCTTTTGCCAAAACTGCTGATCGCCACGGCAAAGCGCGCCCGGTTGATCTTTTCTCCCAGGGAGAGTGCCACAGGGGCGTCAAACTCTTCCGGGCCATGGGTGGTGAAACTGTACCCCGGCCCGCCCAGCGCCTGTGCCAGCAGCGCCACCGCCGTGGCATTGGTGCCAAAATGCGCATGCATGTGATCAACGCCCTCGGCCCGGCAGCGCTCCGCCACATAGCAGGCCTCCGCCAGATAGATCAGGTGCCGCAAGACCCCGGCCTGTGACACCCGCCCCAGCCGAATGGCCAAAGCCATTGCCCGTAGGAACACCGCCGGTGCCGCCACGCCCCGGCGCAAAAGCGCCAGCAACAAGGGCAGCACTCCCCGGCGCAAAACATACTCGGTCTGCGCCGCCTCCGCCCTGTCACCCGGATCCACCAAGGGCGCGGATCCGGGTCGCATGGCCAGGCGCAGCACGGCAATTCCCTGACGCTCCAGCGCCTGAATTTCCCGACGGATAAAACTATGGGAGGGCTGTGGGTAACTGTTCAGAACATAAGCAACTTTCAAAGGCCTATACTCCAGTCAGCCAGTTGGTTTTAGCCAAGGTAGCGGCTCGGTCCCGGATTGCCTAGAGGGCGCAGGCGCCCGTCATCAAAACCAAATCGATGCACGATACCAATGCGGATTGTCTGGCCTTTTTCGCCACAGACAGCCCTTTTGCCGGCCAGGGCTGCGCAATCGCTTTTGCTGGCAGCCTCAATCAGTGACCGAGCTGGTGCGCAGTGGCAAATGGATCTTTTTGTCCACGGCCTTTTGGTTTTTGACCTCACAGGGAGACCCGGCGATTTTGGGGAAATATATCTCGCTCGAGGTGCTGGGCATCTACAATATCGGCTTTTTCCTTGCCAGTTTTCCCATGCTGCTGGGCCATGCGGTCAATCAGCGGCTGAAGATTGTGATGATCTCGCGGGCTATAGTGCCGGCGGTGATCACCATGACCTATGATCAGGCAGCCCTGCCAGATCAGCGGCGCGCCAGTTTCTGTGGCAGCAGCCGTCGCCAGGCGCGCATAATGCCCCACAGCCCCCGGCCCCGTGGTTTGGTCTCCAACACCGGGATCGACGCCACCGGTGCCAGACCGGTTTCGCGCTCCATCTGCGCCGCAGAGCGCAGCACTGGTGCGCGCAGTTCCAGCACAAAGGCAAAGGCCAGCCCTGCGAGAACACTGGCAATGCCGCCCATCAAAGCCTTGTTTTTGCGCGCCGAAGTTGACGGGTAATCCGCAAGCCCTGCGGGTTCCAGCACAGTCAGGCGTTCGCCCTGGCGCGAGGTTTCCAGACGAAAGCCCACTTCGGCCTCGTTACGGCGGGTCGACACGACCTCCAGTTCGCCTTGCAAGGCTTCCATCTGTCGACTGTAAACCCCCAGCTGCCGCTGAACCTCCGGAGTGGTTTGCAGCGCTGCTTCCAGCTCATCCTTGCGTTGGCTCAAAAGATCCCGTTGCGCATCCAGAGTGTTGAGCTTGTCCTGCGCGTCGGCCAGCACTCGGCGTGCGGTTGCCGGGCGTTCCGAGGCGCTGGCCTGATCGGCGGTGCGCCGGATCAGGATCTTTTCGCGTTCGATATCCAGCAGGCTTTCGTTGATGGTTGCCACTTCGCTGCGCCGAAACTCCACGGTTCCAGGCTGGGCCACGTCATTGGCGGCGTGAAAGGCCGAAATTTCATCTTCCAGCGCCGACACTTGACTGGCCAGGGCCGCTTCCTTTTCGGCAAAGAAGCTCAGGGTTTCGCGCGCCTGGGCAATTCGGCTGCTGACGCTCAGCTCGATGGTGCGGCGGCCAAATTCGCTGGCCACCTGCTGCGCCTGTTGCGCCGTCGGCATCAAGGCCGTGATGGTCAGCACCGAAATGGTGCCGTCATCGGCAAAGCCTTCGCGCACCGCTGCCACGCCGGTGATGCTCACGGCCTGGCGCAGCATCACTACTTTTTCAGTTGGTGTGAGACTGGGCAGATCGGCATAGAGCGCAAATTTGTCGATGATATCCAGCAGAGTGGCACGGGCCATCAAGCGCTGTTCGATCAACTGCATCCGCCGCGCCGAGGAGCCTTCGACTGTGGATTTGGCCAGATCGTCAGCGATGGTTGGCCGCGTGACCTGGATCACTTCGGCGCTGTGGTACATATGCTGTTGATTGAGCGCCACCCAGAGCGACAGAATGCTGCCCGCCGCGATGACATACAAAATGACCGCAGCGCGGCGGCGCAACATATCCAAAAAATCTGCCAGCGAATAAATCGGGCCCATGGGTCAGCTCACCTTGTCGTCACATCTGTCATCCTGCCAGCCTTTGCCCCATCAGGCCAGCGCGCAGCGGTTGTATTCACCAGACCTTACAGCACAGCAACCGGGCAAAACTGTGGCTCTGACCGGGCGCTGCAACGTGGAAATGAGGGTTTTAGGGGGTAACTTGCGTCTTGTCGGACTGTTGCGCCTTGTTCAGCACCACACCCAGCAAGGGCGCGTGCCCTGCCAGCATCTTTTCGCAGGCGGCAAGTTCGGCAGCGGTGGTCCGGTCGCCATCGGAAATCAACAGCACCCCGTCCACCTGCGGCAGAAAAGCGGTGACATCATCATGCTCCAGCACCGGCGGCAGATCAAACAGCACCGTATCGGCCTGGGTCTCGTCGATCATGGTGGAGATCACATCTGCGGCGCGGCGATCATGCAGGATATCCGAGGCATTGTGATCGGGATGACAATTGCTTCCCACCGCCAGCGACTCGGACAGGCGTTGCAATTGCTGGCTCAGCGGCACTTCACCGGCCAGGAAAGCCGCCATATCGCCATGGGGCGGAATACCCAGTGCAGCGGCGATGCCGGGATTGCGAAAGTTCATATCCATCAACAGGGTACGGCTTTGCGGCACCCGCGCCAGGCTTAGCGCCAGATTGACCGCGCAAAAGGTGGTACCGCCGCCTGCAGCAGGGCTGGTGACCGCCACCCGTTTCCAGCCATGGGCCTTGAGGCTGTGCAGCAACCGGGTGCGCAGCAAATCAAAGGCCCGCGCTGTCGGCGAGGCCCGAAAGGCGCTTACCAGCGGCAGGCGTGACGGTTTTTGTCCCAGAAAATCAAAGGGAATCTGCGGTATCTGCAACCAGGGATCAAAACGAGTTGGCAAAACGATGGGGGGCTCCTGCGGCAGGTCAACACGTGCCTGCCGGTCCAGTTCCAACCGCGGTTTGGCCCGTGCAGGTCGCGCGGGCTCTGTGCGGGGCTTGGCCGCGACAGCAGGCTGTGGGTTGTCCAGTTGCGGCGCAGGCTCCTGGTTTACCTCCTGGGCCGGTTTCGCCCCTTTGACCGGGGTTGCCCCCTTGGTCTGAGCGGTCTCCCGAGTTCTGTTCTGAGCGGCTTTTGGGGCCGGGTCTGGCTGTTTTGACGGTGCAGAAGGGGCCGGAGTTGGCTCTGCGCTCACCGGGTTTGCGGCTGCGTCGACTGTTGGACCAGCCTGTTGCCGCGCTGCTGTGTTGCGGCGGCGAAACGTCTTGTACCCCTTTTGCGTCATACGGTCCTCACCACCCCTATCCAAGGCAGGCGTTGTGTTGTTCGGATCATCTCCTGCACCCCCTGGACGGGCCGGAATGCCATCAGAGGCTGATACAGCAAAATGCTTCATGCGTCATCTCCTGACAATTCCAACGTCGCGCCCCTGCCCTGTCGTATCCGGCCCACTGGTCCCAACCGTCTCGCAGTCAAAGGCAAAGAGATTAATATCCAGTGCCCCACCTTGCCCTGCGCCCCGGCCAGCGCGCCAGGCTCCGGTTGAATGTCCCGGATTAATATCCAGTCCCCTTGGCAACGACGCCAAAGGTGCGCCAAATAAGGTTCAAGTCTTGCTGCACCCCCATTTGACGCAGGTAATCCACATCAGCCTTGGCCCGCGAGGCAAAGCTGCTCTCGTTGCGGGCCGAGACCTGCCAGATCCCGGTGATGCCGGGCTTGACGGCAAAATAGGCGGCGGCCTCACCATACAAAGCCAGCTGTTCGGGCAGCATCGGGCGCGGGCCAACCAGGCTCATCGTGCCGGTCACCACATTCCAAAGCTGTGGCAGCTCATCCAGCGAGGTCATGCGCAAAAACCGCCCGACACGGGTAATCCGCGGATCATGTTTAAGCTTTTGGGTTGTTTCCCATTCCTGGCGGAGCTCTGGATCGCTGTCCAGGTAGCTCTGCAAGCGGGCATCCGCGTCCCGCACCATGGTCCGCAGTTTATAGATACGGAAACGCTTGCCATGCTGCCCCAACCGATCCTGGCTGTAGAAGGGCAACCCGCTTTCCAGCCAGAGCATCACAGCAGACAGGACAATAATCGGCAAGGCGACAGGCAGCGCCAACAAGACCAAGCCCAGGTCCAACAGCCGCTTGCCAGCCAAGGCGTAGCCAGAGTTCTTACTGCGCGCAATCGCCAATGCCTGGCTGATTCCGGTGCCGACCGCAGGAACAGCGGTAGCAGGCACGGCAGCACAGATCAAAGAGGAACGCCCAGTGACGCGCACGCCAGACAGCGCCAGCCCGGGTGCGGTCAACGCCTGCTCCGTTGCGTTTGATACAAAATCTTTCATCATCACCCCATGCGCTCACAGCTCAAGCTCCGGGGAAACCCCAGGGCCGTCAGCTCTTTGTATTTTCAAAACCCGCAACAACAGCGACGCGGGTAATGTCATCACGTTCTGGGTGTTGCCGAACCATGCCCCCACATGTTTCGCCCCTGATGAATGCCGGAGTTGAATACCCCTGTGGCTCTTTCAAGCTACCGCATTCCGTGACAAGAATAAATCTAACCGAATTAATGAGAATTATAACCAAAGCTTAGCGATTACGGCAAAAAGGGGCCTTGCCTAGCCAATAGCGGAAACAATCTAGCCTTTTGATTATAAACTATCCCCAAATACCGCCGCAACCATGAAACCCTGGTTCTTTTTTTCGACGCCAAAATGTCTGATTCTGTGTCGCCGCATCGCCCCTTGGCTGCTTGTCCTTGCCCTGTTCGGTCACAGGTTTCCTCTAGCAGTTTGAAACCCGACGCGTGCACCAGTATGACTGCAGGGCAAATTCCGGTGCTCAGCCTCGGCTATGGCCAACTGCCGGTTTGCACCGCCACAGGTACAAAAGGATCGTCAAACAATGGGCGCATCACATCGCCAGACAGATTGCACCGCCGCTCTGATTGGCGATGCCGAAATATCCCTCTGGAGCCTTGCCGCCGGGCAGATGGTAAAGCAACACAGCTTTGCCCGCACAGCTGCGCCCCCTGAGCAGGATTTATCCGCTGCGCTGGGTCAGGCCCAGGTACCAAACTCGGACGCGCCCAATTCGGCCCCGGTTTTGGTCTGCGGTCTCTCCCCCGCCTCTGCGGCGGTCGCGGTCCCCGCCACACCGGGGGATCTGCCCCTCACCCAGTTGGCTCTGGATCGCTGGCAGCTGCTGGTGCTTCCCGGCCTGCAGCAAAAGGCCCCGGCAGGCCTGATGCAAGAGAGCACCGCGCAGATCGCCGGCTTTGTGGCGCTCAATCCCAAATGGGACGGGGTGATCTGCCTGCCTGGCGAGGTGACACATTGGGTTCAGGTCAGCGCCGCTGAGGTTGTCAGCTTTCAAAGCACCCTGACGACCGGTCTCTATTCCGCCTTGGCAGCGCGCCTCGAAGTGCCTGCGCACTGGTCCGAAAGCGCTTTGGCACAGGGCGTTGCCGATACCATGTCGCGCCCCGAACGCTTGGCCACCCGGCTGGCCGAACTGCGCGCCAGTCAGCTTGCCCCAGAGCCCAATACGACAGAAGCCGCCGGCTTGTTGTGGGGCTATCTACTTGGGGCAGAGCTGGCCGCCGCGCGGGCCTATTGGCTGGGACAAAACCTCGCCTTGGTCGCCCCCGACCACTTGGCCGCCCCTTATATGGCCGCCTTCGCGGCACAGGGCCTGCCTGCCACCCAGGCCCATCCCGATCGGATGGCGATCGAAGGGTTGATGCAAGCCAGGCGACAAGCGGAGAAAGCGGCGCCTGCTCCCTAGGAGGAGGAGGGTCAGTCCTCTCAAAAGAAGCAAGATTTCTGCGCCAGCCGCAAACTGGGGCTTGTCCATCTCACGGTGCAGCGCCGCCGCCCGGCAGGGCGGCGGCGCTGGGCCCAAGGGGATGCAGTCCCCCAAAGGGGACAAATCTGCGCGGGAGCCCCCCGTTTTTTGGGCAGAAGCTTGCGGGCTTCCGCTCCTGGCTCTCAAACGACCTGACTGCGCGATCTGACTTGGGACTTATGCCTTGTGACGTGCCCCCTTTGCGGGTGGTGTTTCAGCCGGACCGGCAAAACACTGGGCGATTGCCATCCAACGCGCGGCAGTGCCTCCCTGGGTCTCAAGACCAGTATCGGCGATGTTGCGCACCTGGGTCACCACCTGGGCAAACTCTACCGCAGACCCGCGCACCACGTTGTCCTGTTGCGGATCATTCCAGGTCCAGACGGCACCAGAAGGACCGGTCAACTCAACAAATGGGGCGGGCTCGGGCACCGGTTCTTTGCGGTTGAGAAAGGTCCAGCCATAGGTCGACACCCCCAGATGGGCGATATTGCGGATGCGGTCCTGCTCCTGCCGCTCTACCCCCAACAGATCAAACACCTCCTGACCATGGGCCCAGGTCTCCATCTGGCGCGCGGTGATCGAGCTCAGCGCGCTCATCTCCGGCCCCACCCATTTCACCCGCGCTTTGGGGTCAGCCTGCGCAAAGGCATCAGCACAGCTCTCGGCCCCGGCCTGCCAGGCTTCAAACAGGGCGCGGCCTGACAAACCGTCAAGCCAGGGAAACTGACACTGCAAAATCGACATGCCGGCCTGCATGTTCTTCACAATTGGGCCGATAAATGTCGCAAAGGCCGCCTCCCCCTGCAGCGAGGTTTCAGCCGCCACATTGAACAGATGCAAATGCCCAAGCACATGGTCGATGGTCCACTCCTTGAACAGGGTAACCCGGTGCAGATCCGCCTCGGGCAGGTCCTGTAACACAGCAGCCAGAGCCTGGCTCTCAGCTCGGAAATCTTCGGCTTGTTGCATGTTTCGTGCCCTCTCTTGATCAAATTCCGCTGCGTCTGACCCAAATTCATGTGATTGAACAGACCAACCGTTCTGTTTAACGATTCGTCAAAAGGATATGCTGATGTGCCCAGGAACCGAAGACCAACCGAACGTCACCTCCAGCGACAGCACGCCCATGCGCGGCAACCCGGCGCGTGTGGCCCGCACCCGTGGCAAAATCTTTGATGCCGTGATCACCGCGCTCGACGAGGTCGGCTATTCGGAATGCTCCATCAACCGGGTGCAAACCCTGGCCGGGGTCTCCCGTGGTGCGCTCACCCATCATTTTCCCTCCAAAGAAGAAATGATGGTGAAAACCCTCGAACACCTGCTGGCGCCGGTGCGTGGCGCCTCGGAGCCAAATGACCAAGAGGCGAACCTGCTACGCCCCTTTGATGCCGGGAGCAGCTTGCAGGACCAGTTGCATGCGCTGTGGAGCCGGGTGATCAACACCCGCGAAGGCCGCGCTTTGATGGAAATTCTGGTGGCAGCCCGCACCGATCAGGTGCTGAACAGCCGCATCACCCCCTCGCTTTGGAGCTACAACGACGAATTCAACCGCAATATCGCCAATCTCTACCAGGCCGCCGACGGCCATGAGGATGAGCTAACACTGCTCTGGTCGATCTGCAGGAGTTTCATGCGCGGGTTGCACAGCCAGGCGCCTTTTGAGCGCGATCCAAAGATCATAACCAAGATGGTGGCGCTATTTGGCCGCATCATGGCGCCGCATTTGTCTGCGCGCAGCCCTAACGGAGACACATATGAAGAATCCCTTTGAAACGTCAGAGCACCGGGCCTTTCGCGATACCATCCGGGCCTTTGTCGAAACAGAAATCCAGCCCTATTGCGACGACTGGGACGAGGCAGGCACAGTCCCCTGGGAGCTGCACCAGAAGATTGGTGCATTTGGCGTCTGGGGGTTTGGCATTGACGAAGAATATGGCGGCCTTGGCTTTGATGATTGCTTTTTGCGCGTGGCCTACAGCGAAGAAATGGCCCGCTGCGGTGCTGGCGGAGTAACTGCTGCTCTGGCCGGGCGCACCATTTCAGTTGAACCGATTGCACGGCTGGCCGATGAGGAGATCCGCCAGCGGGTGCTGCCGGAAATCCTGTCCGGGCGCAAAGGCTCCTCATTGGGGGTCACCGAACCGGGGGGCGGCTCGGATGTGGCCAACCTCAAAACCACCGCCCGGCGCGATGGCAATCACTGGGTGATCAATGGCTCCAAGACCTTCATCACCGGCGGCATGACCTCTGACTACTTTGTCATCCCGGCCCGCACCGGCGGTGCTGGGCTGGAGGGCATTTCCCTGTTTTTTGTCGAGGCGGATACCCCTGGCTTTTCCCGCACGGCCCTGACCCGCAAGATGGGCTGGTGGTGTTCGGATCAGGCGACGCTGTTTCTGGATGAGGTCCGCGTGCCTGCCAGCAACATGATGGGGGAGGAAGGCACCGGGTTTCTGGCCATCATGAACAATTTCAACATGGAGCGGATCAACCTGATTGCCGGGGTTCTGGGCATGATGAAGGCCTGCCTAGAGGACAGTATCACCTGGGCGCAGGAGCGCGAGACCTTTGGCAAAAAGCTGATCCGTCATCAGGTGATCCGCCACAAGATCGCCGAGATGTCGGCCCGCATTGATGCGGTTGAGGCGACACTGCGGATGATCTGCTGGCAGGTCAATCAGGGCGATATGCCAGTGGCCGAGCTGAGCAAGGCCAAATTCTTTGCCACCAAGGCCTGCGAATACTGCGCCTCTGAGGCGATGCAGATCCTGGGCGGCGCCGGATATCTGCGCGGCAACCGGGTGGAGCGCATCTACCGCGAGGTCAAGGTCATGGCCATCGGCGGCGGATCAGAAGAGATCATGCGCGATCTCGCGGTGCGCCAGATGGGGCTGTGATGCCCCAAGCGGATTAGCCGTCTGCGATGGCCTGAAAGGCGCGCCCGGCCGCCTCAAAATTTCGGGCCAGGGGCGCGGTCAGTTTTGACTGCGCCGCATAATAGGCCCCAACCCGGCAGAGTTGGCGCGCATAATCCGGGTGGACCCCGGCATCATCATATTTGATCACCCGTGTTTTGCTGAGCCAGCCGCGTTTTTTGACTTCCTTCTGGATCAATTTCAGCCGCTGCACCGCATGCAGAGTGACATAGACAGACAGATAATCCAGGTAGTCAGCGATGTCATAGCCAGAACCATGATCATAGGTGTCGATCATCACATCAGCCATTTTATCTGGCGACACCGGCCAGGTTTCATCGGCAATGAGCCAGGCAAAATCCTCGGCGCCATGACGCAGGCCGGCATATTCAAAATCAAACCAGCGCACAAAGCCATCGTCGCCAATGGCGGCATTGCCCGCCCGGCAATCCCATTTCAGAAATTGCCGCCCCGGCTGATCCATGCGTTCGGCTACGGCAACAAAATCAAACTCCTTGGGGATACCCATGGAATAGGCCTGCAGGGCATCAACGGATCCCACCAGATTGATGATCCAATCCCGGTTCGAGCCCAGATGCGGCAGCATCTCTGCCAGATCGGTCTGGCGGGCGGCGGCGTGAATACGAAAGATCGCAGCGCAGGCCTCAGCTGCCAGTTCCACCTGGTCGCTCTCATTATGCTCCAACACTTCGCTGCTCAGCCGGATTTCGCCAGTGTCAGACTGAAACAGCACATCTTCATTGACGCCCAGAACCCGGGGGATGTCGTCGCAGTGGGGCCCCAGCTTTTCCAGCACATAGGCTTCCAGATGGGTGCGGCGAAAATTCTCCCGCAGAGTGGCAATGGCTCTGTCCTCGCCAAAATGCAGTCGCATAGAGGAGCGGGACTTGCCGCCCGGCGTGGTGATCCGGTCCGGGGTTTTGCCCAGGGTCTCTTGTGTTTTTGCGACAATATAGGCCGCGCGCTCATCAAAGCTTGTGTCCGCCACCAACTCCACCCTCTCAGTTCTTTAACACACCCTGCCGAAACACTCTGCGCCCCGGACAGCACTGGTAACTCCTTAGGCGCAGAAGATGGCAATTTTCGGGAAATTTCAGGCCCCCTAACAGGCCCCCTAAAAAGCAGGCGATGGCGATGTGCGTAAACCGCTCTCGCCGCCTTGGGCTGGAGGGGACCTTTGCCGCCCCGTGCTAGCGCGACTCACTTTGCCTTAGCGCTTCTTGCAACAGTTGGGCGCACCTCCCTTGTATTGTTTCCGGA
>Ga0316204_10009573_pt1 | contig 12880 bp, 12 predicted proteins | sample 6monrhotite_MG_2_FD_205661 | JGI IMG/M metagenome (GOLD analysis project Ga0316204, IMG submission 205661) | Microbial mat bacterial communities from mineral coupon in-situ incubated in ocean water Damariscotta River, Maine, United States -... | ecosystem: Environmental > Aquatic > Marine >...
CGACAAAATCCCTATGGTCAATCGCGCATCGGGGCGGGTTGGGTTGATCTCAAAACGACCCATGCAGATGTATGACGAAGATATCGTAACCCTGATGCGAAAGGTTGTGCGGCCAACTGGCAAATCCTATCTCGAGGAGGGCAAGTTTGAAGCCTCGGCTTGGGAGGCGGTCGAGCAATCAGAGTTCATCCGGCTCTGGGATGAGGAGGCTGACAGCTTGCCCAAATCCACCACGACAAAGCTCTACCTGCTCACAGGTCTGTTGCTTCCGATCTGGAAGACCATCCCGACCAGCAACGAGCGTATCTATCGCGTCACGCCCGAAGGCTGCGCCAGCATGATAGGCCGCACCCTCAGCGAGGAGGGGGCTGCAGCCCTTCGGGCGCGGTTTATGACAGGCACGCCTGAAACACCTGGTGAAATGCTGACAGCTGCCCTTGGTACAACTGCACCCGTCGATCTTGGGCGCGGCCTGACGCTCACGCGCCGCCGCGTTGCGGGTGATGTGCGCCTGGAGATCAACGGGGCGGATAAGGGTTCGATTGAGGGTCTCAAAGCCTTTGGGTGCTTTACCGAAATCATCGCCTTCCAGCTGCGGGTGTTCGTGCCGCACGGTGAGGGTGTGGATGCCGTTGCCATTCTTGCGCGTATCACTGGTGATAACGGCGGCAGCACGCGAAACGCGGCCTGACCGGTGCAGCAGTGGCACACGAATTTCATTCAAACCCTCAATGCCAAAGCCCGCTCTAACATGCGGTGCTTTGGCTCGTTGTTCCATATGAAACCATTCTGGAGACCGACATGAACATTGAAGCTATCAAAGCCGCAGTGGATGCGGGTCAGACCGTCCACTGGGCGAACACGGGCTACATCGTGCACAAAGATGCCCTCGGCCAATACCTGATCACCTATCGCCATGGTGGCAGCACCATCGGGCTGACGGATCAGCCGGGAACCCGTTTGAACGGGGATGAGGCGGAATTTTACGTTGCGGGTGCAAACAATAACCAGTGATCGAGGCTGGATGCGCCAGATGAGATGATCTCAAGAACGGGGGAGCGCGTTTGGCGATGCTAGCTTTTCACAATGTAGAACAGCGGATTTGGAGACCGAGGGAGAAAGTTGAAAGCAGGCTTTCTGTTTTGTGATCCCACAAGGGGTCGAAAAGCAATCTCGGACGGTCTGGCAAGATGTCGGGCACCGATAACCCAAGAAGGATAAGACCCATGTTCGCAGGAACCCTTACCAAAAACGCCGATACCGCAGCAGCTGTCTTCACCGGCACAATCCACAACACCAAGTTCGACATCGCGATCCAGCTGGAGACGCGCCCGAAGATGTCCGAGCGAAGCCCGGACTATGATGTCACTGCAGTCAATAAATCCGGTCGCAAGGTGCGTATCGGCACGGCTTGGAACGAAACCGGAAATACCAGTGGTAATCCCTACATTTCGATGCAGATCGATGTTGGTCTTGGGCCATTCCGCGTCAATGCCGTGCAGACGCAGGAAGCGCGCAAAGCCAAGAGCCAAGACTTCGAGATCATCCCGTTGGTCTCAAACGGCACGATGAAGTCAGGCTCAATCTCGGGCGAGCTGACGGCGATGGATGCTGACAACGCCTTCGCGGGTTACATCGCCAACATGATGTTCGATCTGGACTTCATGCTCATCGAGAACGACTACAAGACTGAGGAAACCCATCCCGACTATCGGATCGAGGTCAGCTCGCCGAAGGGCAAAGCGATCCGCGTTGGTTCCGCCTGGATGGCGAAAAGCACCCGGACCGGCAACGATTATCTGTCGCTTCTGATCAACACGCCTGACGGTGATCTACGCGTCAATGCCGTGCAGAACGAAGAGCAACGGGGTGGCCAGGCGTTCTCGATCATTCCGTTTGTGCAGAGCGGGGATGAGCAGCCGGACGCCAGCAGTGGATTGTCACTGGTTGCCTGATCTGAGCGTGACCATCGACAGACAGGGCAGGGGAGCCGCGGCGACGCGGTTCCCCTTTTTTGTGTCTGTGGCGTTGAAAGGAGTTCTATTGCGGGCTTTTTCCATTGTTTCCAATGATAAGACCGGTTTTGGAACCTGCCCGAGCCTGCGCCGGATTTCTAATAATCTGCTTGTGATAATGCGCTGATAGAGCGCGTTCTCTGCCCCATTCTTGCGTTCCCAAAAAATATTTACTTGACAGAATTCCTATTTATTCGTTCACTAACCGAACTAATGGAGTGACAAGATGATCGGATCAAGAAACCTTTCGCGACAGTTTTCGCGCAGCGCCGTTGTTCAGGCGATAGCGTCTGCCGGGCCGATTTCGAGGGCGAGCCTTTCCAAGCAGATCGGTCTCTCCAAACAGACGGTTTCCGAAATCGTTTCCGACCTCGAAGGGGAGGGTTGGATTACCGAAACCGGACGAACGACTGGTCACGTCGGGCGAACAGCAACGACCTACGAATTGGTTCCGGACGCCGCGTTTGTGTGCGGAGTGGATCTTGGCGGCACCAAGGTGCGCACTGCAATTATTGATCTGACTTGCACCGTCGTGGCCGAAATGACCGAACCGACTGACCCGCGCGGCGGCAGCGACGTTGCCCAACAGATCGGTCGGCTTTGCCGGAGGACTGCTGCGAATGCAGGTGTGGATTGGTCCAAGGTCATGTTTGCCACCGTTGGAGTTCCTGGCGTTCCTGATCAAAAGTCCGGATCCGTCAGGATGGCTCCGAATATCGAAAAAATTGGCGACATGGATTTCACAGGAGCCTTGGAAGCCGAACTCGGCTTCGACGTTCAGGTTGAAAACGACGTGAATCTCGCCGCGATTGGTGAACAGTGGAGCGGCTGTGCGTCTGACGTGGACAACATGGCATTCGTGTCACTGGGTACTGGCATCGGTGCCGGGATTATTGTCGGCGGCCAAATCATCCGTGGTGCCATGGGCGCCGCCGGAGAACTTGGGTTCCTGCCATTCGGGGCGGATCCATTCGAGCCTGGCTCACTTAAGGCGGGAGCCCTTGAACGTCAGGCCGGTTCTTTCGGCATGATCAACCGATACGCTGAACTTGCGAGCAGGGAGGTAGAGGTCAAAGACCTGTTCGATCTTGCGCAGGCGGGGGATCGACACGCCGACACGGTATTGGAGGAAACGGCCCGTCTGGTTGCGCGTCTGATTGCAACCATTGGTGCCGTTGTTGATCCGTCGATGGTGGTACTTGGGGGATCGATCGGTCAACGCCGCGAATTGCAGGACCGTATTGAAGTCGCGCTTGCGGCCTGTTTCCCGAACCCGATCGACATCAAGCGCTCGGCGCTCGGCGATCATGCGGCGCTGGTTGGCGGTGCGGCAGTCGGTTTGGCCCATTTGCATCACACCATATTTGCCGCTGGCCTGAGCAACGTAGAGATCGAGCTACCGCCGCTTTCGGCACCTGCATGGAAGGAAACTGCATGACCACGATAGATGCGGAGATGGCCAGCCGAATTGACGCGGCGCTTGATAAGGCAAAAGCGATCGCATTGCTGAGAGGCGCCGTCGCCTGCAACAGCATCACCGGGAACGAAGCGAACTTTGTCCAGTACCTTATGGACGAGATGCGCAGGCGCGGGTTGGCTCCGCAGGTGGAAGAATTCCTCCCGGGTCGACCCAATATCTGGGGTGCCCGATCCGGCGCTGTGGGCGGTAAACGGCTACAATTTATCGGTCATACGGACACCGTCCACGTTGACGGGTGGAAAGAGCACTGGGCTGGCACCGAACGCGAAGATCCGTTTGGCGGTGCCGAAGTTGACGGCGCCATTTGGGCGCGCGGTGTGACCGATCTGAAGGGTGGAATCTGCGCGGCGCTTGCGGCACTTGACCTATTGGATGTGGCGGGACTCCAACTTGCGGGTGATGTGGCCTTCGCGTTCGTTGGTGACGAAGAAAGCGGCGAGGAAGGCAGCGGTGTCAGCGCCGGAGTCGCGCATTGGACCGACATGGTTCAGGCAGGCAAGATTCCTCGACCGGACCTTGCAGTCTATGTCGAACCGACCAGCCTTTCTGTCTACACAGCCCAAATCGGTTTCTTCATTGCGGATGTGAAAATCACCGGAAAGTCCGCATACTTTGGACGACCCGATCTTGGTGTCGACGCATTGAAGGCGACACATTCCATTCTGGCCTCTGTCTGGAAACACGCAGAGGCGCGCCAAGGGTTGACGGCACATCCATTGACCGGACAATCCTCCGTACTCGTCACCGGGTTGGACGGCGGCGGTTACATCGCTGTCCCCGGCGAATGCAAATTTTCGGTCATTGGGTCGTTGCGGCCCGGCGATTCCCTTGACGATACGGTCGCCGAATTCGAAGCCGCGGTCCGTGATGCTGCTATTGAGGACGGGATCGAGATCGAAATCACTTATCCGGCTGGACGTGACCATCCTTATGGCGGGACCCCGGCTGAGATTTCGCAAGACCTGCCAGAGGTGTCCCAGCTGATGGACGCTGTTGCACAGGTCAGTCCGGAACACGGCAAGATCGGCGGCGCGCCATTCTGGTCGGAAAGTTCATTCCTCATCAACAGGTTGAATGTTCCGACAGTTTACTGCGCGCCGGGTGATATCGCCTGCTGCCACACATCACAAGAGCACCTGTCGATTGACGAATATTTCGCCGCCATCCGCGCCTTTGCGCGGTTTATGGCGGGCTACTGTAGATTAACTGAAACTTGAAACCAAACCAGGGAGAGAAGACCATGAATTTCTATCAAAGCCTAACCATCGGCGCTGCCGCATTTGCATTCTCTGCGACTGCTGCCTTCGCACAAACCACGGGTCCACAGGGAGAGACCGCAACACCGTCATCGGAAGTGACCGTGTCGGACGAACTTGCAGCCAGCCTGCAAGATCAGGGCCTTACGGCTGCCCTGTTGTGGCATGACCAGTCAGATTTTGTGAATGCTGTGACCGCCGGTGCAACGGACGAGTTTGCGCGTCTCGGGATCGAGGTTGTCATCACTACCTCTGCGGCCTTTGACGCGGCCAAGCAGCGTAGCGACATTGAAACCGCGCTTGTGCGGTCTCCTGATATTATCCTGTCCTTGCCGCTTGATCCGGTGACATCCGCAGCGGCGTTTCAGGAAGCGCGTGAGGAGGACGTCGCACTCGTTTTTCTGTCAAACCTGCCAGAGGGATTCGAGCACCCGACCGACTATGCGGCAATTGTGACAGATGACCTGTTCCAGATGGGCAAGCAGGCCGCGGACGCGCTTGCCGCTTCTATCGGCGGAGAAGGCACCGTTGGCTGGATTTTCCATGATGCCAACTACTATGTGACCAACCAACGCGACAACGCGTTCAAGACCACGATCGAAAACGATTATCCGAATATCGAAATCGTGGCCGAAGCAGGTATCAGCGATCCGGCACGTGCGGAAGAAATCGCCAACGCGATGTTGCTGCGCAACCCTGATCTTGGCGGCGTCTATGTCACATGGGCAGGCCCGGCTGAAGGCGTGCTTGCCGCGCTGCGGTCGAACGGAAATACCACAACGAAGCTGGTGACCCTTGATCTGAGCGAACCTATCGCGCTGGACATGGTCAACGGCGGCAACGTGGTCGCGCTGGTGGCAGATGAAGCATACGAGCTGGGCCGTGCCATGGCTGCCGCAGGTGCGCGCCAGTATGCGGGTGAAGAAACACCACCCTTTGTGGTTGCCCCTGCGGTCACTGTGACGGCTGCCAACGTGGCTGAAGGCTGGATGCAGTCCTTGCATATCGACGCACCTGCCAGCCTTACGGGCAACTAGGACGCGATGCGATCTGCCTGACGGGTTGATCGCCAACAAACGAAGCCGACGGGGCAGTCCCGTTCCGTCGGTTGATTTGCCAGACGCTGCCCTTGGGCACGCTCAATTCAACATCGCGAAATCGGAGTGCTGAGATGTCGCCAACCGCAATTTACCGCAAATACGAGCTGCAAAACTATATTGTGTACCTCGGCTTTATCGCGATTTTCTTGTTCTTCGCGGTCACGCTTTATGATGCGGGTTTCACGTCGACCCGGAACCTGACCAACATCATGCTGCAAACTGCGCCTGCTACGATCATGGCTATTGGATTGGTGTTCGCGCTGTCCGCCGGTGAGATCGATCTTTCCTTCGGTTCTGCTGTTGCCGTTTCTGCCCTGTCTGCAGCTGTTGTCATGCAGGTTCTGCCGATGCCGCTGGCCATTATTGCCGGACTTGGCGCCGGGCTGGCCGTGGGCGCGTTCAACGGTCTTATGGTGGCCTGGCTGCGGTTGCCGTCATTTCTTGTGACACTTGCCACATTAGGTCTTTTTGCTGGCGTTGCGCGCACGATGACCGATTTGCGCTCCATTCCAGTGACCAACGATTTTTTCACTGGTTTCTTTGGGTCGGGAAAATTGTTCGGTGTTCCATCCTTGGTATGGTGGACGATTGCTGGCGTTGCGATCGGACATTTTGTTTATCGCCACACCCGGTTCGGGGCGCATGTTTTGGCGACGGGTGACAATGCCCGTGCCGCGCAGGTGTCGGGGATCAAGGTTCCACGCATTCGTTTCATGGTCCTGACCATTTGTGGCGGCTGTGCGGGGCTGGCCGGATTGCTTTATGCGGGCCGCCTTCAGTCTGCCACCTACACGCTTGGCGAAAGTGATCTGATGATCGTGATTGCCGCCGTGATCGTTGGCGGGACTGCGCTGAACGGCGGCAAAGGGTCGATCATCGGTGCGCTGATCGGATCACTGCTGATGGGAATGCTGAACAACGGACTTATCCTGATGGGCTTGCAGGTCTCTGACCAGATGATTGTCCGCGGCTTTATCATTCTCGTCGCTGTGGCAGCATCGCTGCGCGATACAACACGTTAAAGGGGACAGCCATGTTTCTTGATCTTCTCACCCGTCGCAATCCCGCCCTGATAGATGCCGCCATTGCGTTGCATCAGGATGGTAAATTGCCAGCAAACTGTTTCGTGCTTGATCTCGACACCGTCGAAGAGAACGCACGGATATTCAACGACACCGCAACCGCGCTTGGTCTCAAGACATTTGCGATGACCAAACAGGTCGGGCGGCATTCGGGCTTTTGCGAAGCCGTCATGCGCGGCGGGATTGATCGCTGTGTTGCCGTGGATATCGCCTGTGCCGTGGCCTGCCACCGCGCTGGATTGAAGGTCGGCCATCTGGGGCACCTCGTGCAAATCCCACGCGGAGAGGCCGAGCTTGCGGCCGGATACCTGCAACCTGATTACTGGACGGTCTTTAGCGACGATAAGGCCGACGAAGCGGCACAAGCGGCCCGTCGGGCTGGTCGTGATCAAGCGCTGCTTGCCCGCATCCAAACCGAAGGTGATACGTTTTATCGCGGCCATGAGGGTGGTTTTGACGCAGAAACCATCGTCGAGGTTGCCGACAGAATGGATGCCCGCGACGGGGCGCATTTTGCCGGGATTACCACGTTTCCTGCGCTTTTGTTCGATCAGGAAACCCGCAAGGTGAAGACCACGCCGAACCTTGCAACGCTGAACAGGGCCGCAGAAGCCCTCGCCAAAGCCGGGCGAAGCGGCATAGAAATCAATGCCCCCGGAACCACATCATCCGCTGTGCTGAAGGCCTTGGCGGATGCCGGCGCGACCCAGTGCGAACCGGGGAATGGACTGCATGGGACAACACCACTTCATGCGGTCGAGGACCTACCAGAACGCCCCGCTGTCCTGTATCTATCTGAAGTCTCACACAGACACGCAGACAAAGCCTTCTGCTTTGGTGGTGGTCTTTATGTCGATCCGGTCTTTCCGGAATATGATGTAAAAGCCATCGTCGGCACGGACCCCGACTCTAAATTCAAGCGATCTGTTGAAATCCCGAAAAGGCAGTCGATCGATTACTATGGCATGATTGATGCAACAGGGACCGGAGGCCCGAAGACGGGCGACAGCGTCATTTTCGGGTTTCGCGGACAGGCTTTCGTCACGCGCGCCTATATCGCCGGAATTTCCGGCATTGCCAGCGGCAATCCTACCGTCACTACCATCGAAAACATTTTCGGCCAGCGCGAAGCCTGGCCCGACCTGAGGTGATCGCATGACAAAATCAATCTTATCTTTGACTGACATTCACAAAGCATTCGGCGGCGTCGTCGCAATCGACAACTTTTCGCTGGAACTGTTTCCGGGCGAGATCGTGGCATTGGTTGGCGACAATGGTGCGGGCAAATCGACGTTGATCAAGATCGTATCGGGCGTGCATAAGCCGACGTCGGGATCGATCCGCCTTGATGGCGACGAAACCAGCTTTTCGGATGCGTCAGGCGCCCGCGAAGCGGGGATTGAAGTTGTTTATCAGGACCTTGCTCTTGCCGATCAGCAACCCGTCTACATGAACATGTTTCTGGGCCGCGAACTGACCAAGGGCCCTTTGGGGCTCTTGGACAAGCGCAAGATGATGGACGACACACAGGAATTGGTGGACGAGTTGGACGTGCGCATTCCGTCGGCCCGCGCAACAATCCGCGACCTGTCGGGTGGTCAACGGCAAGGTATCGCAATCGCCCGCGCAACCCATTGGGCGAGCAAGCTCATCCTGCTTGATGAACCCACGGCAGCGCTTGGCGTCGCGGAAACGGCGCGGGTCGAAGAACTGGTGCTATCCCTGAGAGAGCGTAACATCGCAATCCTCATCGTAAGTCACAGTCTTGATCAGGTGTTTCGCCTCTCCAACCGGATCTGCGTGCTGCGACGTGGTCAGCAAATCGGCGTCAAGGAAACTGCGAAAACAGACAAGAATGAAATCATTGCGATGATTACGGGGCTGCAAACCTGATGCGGTCAATCGCTACGCCAGTTCCACGAGGTTTCTAATGGAAGTTATTATAAGGCCCGACGTCGAAACGGCTGTCGATCTGATCGTAAAACTCATCGTTGCTCGGATCAAAGAGAAACCGAACGCCACTTTGGGGCTTGCGACCGGCAGAACGATGGAACGGGTCTATCGGCGACTTGTTGACAGCGAAGTTTCCTTTGCCCGCTGCCGGACGTTCAATCTTGATGAATACATCGGACTGCCGCGTGACGATCCTAACTCCTATCGGACCTATATGAACAAGCACTTGTTCGATCACGTGGATATAGACCCCGCAAACACCCACGTGCCGGACGGTTGTGCTGCGGATCTTAAACAGGCGGCGCGGGACTATGAGGCGAAGATCGTCGCGGCGGGCGGGATCGATCTGCAATTGCTTGGGATCGGCGAGGCCGGACATATCGGGTTCAACGAACCGCTTTCGTCGTTCATGTCTCGCACCAGAGACAAATCATTGACCCCGACAACACGTGCCCAGAACGCCGAGATGTTCGGGGGCGACGCGGAAAGGGTGCCAAAACGAGCGCTTACGATGGGGGTGGGCACAATTCTGGATGCACGAGAATTGGTCTTGCTCGCGACTGGCCAAGCGAAGGCATTGATTGTCGCAAAGGCCGTTGAAGGCCCGATCACATCTATGGTCAGCGCGTCGGCGATCCAGATGCACCCGAATTGTAAGGTCGTTGTTGACGAAGGCGCTGCGCATGAGTTGCAGGGGCGTGAGTACTACGATTTTGTTTTTTCGAACGAACCTGAGTGGGACGGTTTTCGAAACGTTAAGGGTTGAGAATTGTCATTCCTTCAGTTCCCCCGAACAAGGCAACTCTAATGGTTCGTTTCTGAATGCGGTCCTCGGCACAGCCACAGAGAGAACTCGCTAAGTCCCGCAGTTGATGAATACCTTGGCAGGTGTCCGCGATCAGACGGTCTTAGTAAACTGAACTGATCCAAGGCCCTAGTTTTGCCTGACGGCCTCCCCTTTTCGGCTTCGCGTGTCACAGGTGAGAACGGCCCTGCGGTCCGTCGCGCATGCGGCCATGCGGCCTTACCGCGGCGGCGCACTTGGCGTCCCGGTTTGCCCGTCTCGCGAGCACGTCGTGATCCGGCCACGCCTGCGGTTTCCACTCTGGTCTGTTTTGCGGTGCAAAACGATCCCGCCGCTCCACCCGCCTGCGTGTCCGGCCCCGCCGCCTGCCTGCTCGCGTCGGGCAAACCTGGCGTCAAAACACACACACATGAGTATGGAAGCATATCCTCCGGATGGCCCCCAAATCAGCCCGCCTCAAGGATCGCAAAACTTTTCGGCGCAGGTAGTGCGGATGGAGAGGTCAATCGCGCGCGTGAGGGTGCGCTTGTTGTGAGCACGGCGCTTGAAAAACTTTTGCGCCCAGCAAGCTGGCGGCTGCGCCGTCCCTGACCCGGACAGATTCGGTGAACCAGAAATCGGCCATGCCCCCACACTCACGTGGTGGTCATCAAACTCAAACATTGGAGATGAGCCCATGGCCTACGATCAAGCGACAACATACGAGACAATCGAACTCTTCGGCCTGACGGAGAAAGACGCACGCCTGCCAATCCCTCAGGACGATATCCTGAAAGACAGCATCATCCGCGAAGCATTTGAGACCCTGCTTGGACAGCTACGCAATACCGGACTTGAGGGAGAGATCGAACCAATCGCCCACGGATTGGCGACAATCCTGCAGCGCCGCAAGGTAGCCCTCGGCAAGGAAGTTGGCCGTACGGCTGACAAGATCGGCGCATTGGCAAAATGTCACGACGGATCAGAGATCGCAGAGACAGCTCTGGAAGAGGCACAAGCACGCTTCGTGCAATTGCGCGAGATCGTGGACGCCATCGAGACGATGGGGGAGGCCGCTGCAGAGTGTTACGAGGTCGAGACTGGCAATGCCTTTATCCCGGCAGCGGGATCGCGGGCCAGCGTTCGGGCGCAAGAGACGGGTGCCGTCTTCGAGGCCAAGCAGCTTCTGGAGCAGCATGATCGGGAAACTGCCGCCAAGTCGAAAGTCGAGGGCGTTCCTCTGATTGTATCGGGAGCGACGGACTGGACTGATATCGACGTCATCTTCCGGACCCTCGATAAGGTTCGGGACCGCATCAAGCAAAACCGCAATCAAGATATCTTCCTCTGCCACAAAGGCGGCAAGCATGGGGCGGAAATGATCGCGGCGCGGTGGGCACGTGCGCGGGGCATCAGCCAAGCGCGCTTTGATCCGCGCTGGTCCGCACATGGACGTTCAGCGCCGTTCAAGTGCAACGATGAGATGCTGGACGATAAGTTCGCCGCAACTGGAGTTGTCCTCTTCGGCGGCAACGGGGTCGCGCTGAACCTCGGCCAGAAAGCCGAAGCGAAAGGACTGACGGTAATGCGGGTCGCGGATCCAGCGAAGACATCGGGCGAGGCATAAGTCAGAGAGGGTCACCTTCGGGTGGCCCTTACTTCGTTCTCAAAAGCGTGGTTCGAAATTAAGATGCACGTTGCTGGTCTGCGGCTCGGGTTCATTTATGGTATGCAGTCGCTATCCGAATTTCCCGTTTCCCGAATGGCAGAGCGGTATCTCAATGTAATTCCTGTCTATTGTGCCTGAGCTGCAAATGACATTTGTTGTGCAGCATATCACGCGCGCAGGTTTTACAGTCGATGCCCTTTTCCCCGGAACGCACCAAAGAGATTCAATTGCGTATTGATGCGCGACTGCAGTCTGGTCAGGCGAACGATTGGGAGGTTTCGTTTCTTACTAACATGGCCGAGCGCTTTCAGAAGTATGGAGCCGACACACGCCTGAGTAAGGCCCAATATGCCAGTCTGCATAAAGTCCTGAAGTTGGAACGTGAGCCATCATCTCGGACCTCCGCGCAGACCAACGTTAGCGTTCCGCGTCCGATCCCAAAGCGTAGCACCAAGTCTTACCAACCAAATCCTCGGCCATTGTCGGTGGCCCGTGCAATCACTGCACCGCGGCGGGCAGTCCGTAGGGCTCAGCGACAAATAATGGTGCCGCTTGTTATAGCTGTCGCATTCTTTGCGCTGATCGGATCTTTGTCCGATACAACATCATCGCGATCCACATCCTACAGCCCACTAGCGACGTCCGCACCGCAAACGACGAGCGGAACTTACGTCTATGTGACGGGGACACGGGTCAATCAACGGGACGGGCCGTCCACGTCTGATCGGGTCATGGGCGTTCTGGTTGAAGGCACACAGGTTCAACTGCTTCGTGACCAAGGACAATGGGCGCAAATTCGGTCTGACTTGGGAACCGGCTGGATGTCCTCCAGCTTCTTGTCTCTCAATGGGCCGGCCGTGGCGCAACCTACAGCACAGGATCGGACCCTCCGTTCAAGCGATGTGCGGATCATCGACGGTGACACCGTCGACATTCGCGGGCTGCCGGCGAACGTACGCCTTGTCGGATTCAATGCTCCTGAGACGTGGCGGCCTTCCTGCGCTGCAGAGCGTCAGGTCGGGGAACGCGCAACGACGCGTTTGAGCCAACTGGTGCGGAATGCGGCATCGATAGAATTTGAACGCGTGGCATGTTCGTGTCGATCCGGAACCGAAGGTACAGATCAATGTAATTTTGGCCGGCTTTGTGGCTCGCTGTTCGTCGACGGCCAGGATGTGGGGCGCACACTGATTGGAGAGGGATTGGCCGTGCCATACCGGTGCGGCCGGACAAGCTGTCCTCCACGTCCTCAAGCTTGGTGCCGATAACGTCGCAGCCAGCTCAACACCGGCAAACTGATCTTCGCCCGAGCTGAAAACCCTCCCTGCTTTTCGTTCTGCGCGACAGACCAAACCCCAACACGTCGCATCAGAGCGAACCCGACCTTCACCTGCATCGAGATCAACGAGAACCGTGGCGACTGCGATGTGGGGGCACACATTTGAGTCTCTTCTTTTTGCTCATTGATGTGGATCGCACGGGGTCGGCCCAGCCGTGCCCTGCGCTGCGCTCCGGCAAGCACAAATACGGCTTCCACGCCT
>Ga0316204_10009575_pt1 | contig 12879 bp, 9 predicted proteins | sample 6monrhotite_MG_2_FD_205661 | JGI IMG/M metagenome (GOLD analysis project Ga0316204, IMG submission 205661) | Microbial mat bacterial communities from mineral coupon in-situ incubated in ocean water Damariscotta River, Maine, United States -... | ecosystem: Environmental > Aquatic > Marine >...
CCCCATGTCAGAATAGTAACGGTTTTTAAAGGAGTTTTCTCAGCATGCTTTAAGAGTGAATAAGGAAGTAGTACGGATAGAAACCGAGCTACAAGTACAATACCTATGGCCAAAATACCTAAGAACAAATAATCTACATCAAATTTTAGCAGGTGTATGGATAGTCCAATAAGTACAAATAAAACACCATTGAGAACGTCATCAAGAATTTCCCAAATATCATTAAGTAATTTTCGGGTAGTCCCTTTGTTGGAAGCGATATTTATTTTATTTCCAATAATGATTCCGGATACTACCATTGCCAAAGGTCCTGAGACATGTAATAGCGAAGCAATGGAATATCCACCCATGGCGATAGCAAGACTAATCATTACCGCCAATTGTGGGTTTTCATGTATACTTTTAATACAAGTATATCCAAGAAAACCTAATACAGCTCCAAATACAATTCCGCCTACTGCTTCCTCTAAAAATAATGTTCCTATTTCTAAACCTATCGAACCTTCCTCAGCAGAAATTCCAGAACCCGAAAGAAGTAAAATTCCTGAAAAAACAACCACCCCTATGCCGTCATTAAAAAGGGATTCCCCTTCAATTTTAGTTTGAAGATTTTTAGCAATGCTGGTTTTTTTAAGTATCGCAAGTACTGCGATGGGATCCGTCGGTGATATTAGAGCCCCGAATAAGAGTGCATTCAAAAAGGATAGTTCAACACCAATCCATTGCGCGACATAATAAGTGATTCCACCAACAATGCCTGTAGAAATCAAAACACCAAGTGTAGCAAATAATGCAACAGACCATTTCTCTTTAGCCAACTCATCAATATTTACATGAAGGGCCCCAGCAAAAAGGAGAAAACTTAGAATACCGTCAAATAGTAAGGTTTTGAAATCTGAATTAGTTACAATGTCACAAAAGAAAATATAGAAATCAGGAAAAATACTTTTACTCATCCAAATTACCACAATGGTAACCAAACTCATGGCCATTAAACCAATTGTTGCCGGAAGTTTCAACCATTTATAATTAATAAAACTGAAAAATGCCGCTATTGAAAAGATGATACTAAAAGATTGTAACATGGTTTACGATTTTACGTTAATATATTTTCCGACAAAAACGGCAATCACTATGGCTAAATAAAACTGACCTATAATATTGAGAACAAGGGTCAAAGATTGAGCGGGAGCGGTTAACGGGGTAATATCGCCATAACCGACTGTAGTAATGCTGATAAAACTGAAATAATAGAAACTGTATGCAGTAAAGTCAGCTACTCTTCTGAATGAATTTGGATCCGCAATATCAATGGCTTCAAAAAGAATTCCCCCAATAATTCCTAAAAAAAGAAACCCTAAAATAGGCATTAGAATAAACTGAAGGGTAACCTCTTTAATTTTCCGAAGTTGACCCAGTAACAATACACAAAAGTTCACAAAAAGTGCAAGCGAAATTACCAGCCTAAAAAGCACGAGCTGTAAGAACCCTTCATGCCCAAACTCCATCCAAATTGCTAGCAACGTAAGCAAGCCCAAAATATAGGTAATTGCCTTGGTCAATTTTGTTGAAGCAATAAGTGAACTCCCTAAAATAACCAAAGTGAAATTTACAACGATTACATAACCTGGGTTAAACCCGCTTAGCGCAATATGAATAGGTGTTAATAAAAAATTGAACACACTAATCAGCGCAATTACATATTTGTAATCTGTCAAAGTCGCTCTTATTCTCGCTCTCATTAAATTAGGCTTGCATCGGTAATTATTTCTAAAATTGCAGGGCCTTTATGTTCAAACAATTCTTTCATTGCAGCATTCAAATCACTTTCTTTTTCAACTCGTTTTCCCCAAGCACCGCACGAAACTGCATATTCAGAAAAATTAGGATTAGAAAGCGATGTTTTCCATACGTCAAATTCCCCTGCTCTTTGTTCTTTGGATATTTTACCTAATTCGTGATTATTTAAGACGATCAATTTAACTGGCATTTTATATTTCACCAAAGTGGTAATTTCTGCTAAATATTGGCACAAACCTCCATCACCTGCAACCGCAACAACTGGTCTCGTATTACCAACTGCTGCCCAAGCACCAATAGCCGCAGGTAAAGCAAACCCTATGGAACCTAAATAACCTGACATTAAAAAATCTTGCTGTTCTGGTTCAAAATAGCGCCCAAAAGAGTAGGCATTATTACCAACATCAACGCACATCACAGCATCTTTTGGTGCTAGGTCATTCATAGCTTCAAAAACACTTATTGAACTCAAGCCATTTTCTGAAGTTTCGTTCAAACGTTTTGCTTTTTCTTCCTGCCAAATGCTCCATCGTTCTGCAATTTCATTCGTTTGGTCAAGGGTGTTAGTATTTCCTTCCAATTCGGCAGTAAAAATATCTAAGGTTCTTGAAATTTCTCCCCAAACTGCAACGTCTATTTCATGAAACTTACTTAAAGCTAAAGGATCAAAGTCAACTTGAATTGTTGGCTTTTTATACGTAATTCCTGTATGATTGGAGAAAGAAGCTCCGAATACAATCAACAAATCGGCTTCATTCATAAACCATGATGCAATTGGTGTTCCGCTTCTTCCTATTACTCCGCAACCTAGCGGGTGACTATCTGCTACGAGGCCTTTTCCTTTAAATGTGGTTACTACAGCAGCATTCAAACTTTCTGCAAAAGCCACAATTGATTTTTTATGCGCTCGTGCACCATGCCCCATAATGATTAAAGGGCGTTTTGCATTTTTAATAAGGGCTATAGCCTTATCTGCCATTTCTTTTGGAGGAGCTATTTCCATAGGAGTAATTCTATTGATAGCTGTTTGGGCTTTAGACCCAGCAGGAGCTTTAAGTTCTTGAATTTCATCAGGGAAAGTAAGATGTGAAACGTCACGTTTTAAAATCGCATGTTTTATGGCGAGTGACATTAACTCCGCATGTTTACTATTGCCTTGAACACGCTGATTAAATTCAGCAACAGTATCGAATGCACGCACCAAATCAACTTCTTGAAAATTTCCTGTACCTACTACTTGAGTAGCGACTTGACCAGTTAAAGCCAAAAAAGGAGCTCGGTCTACTTTAGCATCCCACATGCCTGTATATAAGTTTGTTGCTCCCGGACCAGCAATGGTAAAACAAGCGGCCGGTTTTCCCATGAGTTTTCCATAAGCAGAAGCAGCAAAAGCAGCTGCCCCTTCATGTCGTATCCCATAAAAATTTAGGTTCCCTTTTTCTTCTTGTCGACGTAAGGCATCAGCAAATCCAAGGTTAGAATGACCTACCATTCCAAAAACTTTGGTTACGCCCCAATTGACCATGGTTTCAACCATAATATCTGAAATTGTGGTTTCGTGAGTTTCTTCTTCTTCCATGCCAACGTAAATAGCGTCGTTTTCCTCTTTCGTTGGAAAAGTTGCTACGCCATCGTCAAAACCACCAGGCGGCATACCCGTACAAGGGTTGAAATCCCATCCATGCCAAGGGCAACGTAATAGTCCATTTTCAATAGAACCTTCTCCCAAAGGGCCTCCTTGATGCGGGCACTTATTATCAAGAGCTGAAAATTTACCATCAAAATGAGTCAAGCAAATGCCGGTGTGAGCAGCGGTTACGGTCATCACACGACCTTCTTTTAATTGACTTTTATTTTCTAAAACTTTATGCCAAATGACTTTTTTTTCCATGAGAGTAGTTTTTTGATTCGTTATAGAATTTGATGTTCAAAAAAGGAAGGCATAGGGATGCCGAACTTTTTATAAACGGAATGGGAAATACCAATATCTGCAATTTTTATATCGGTTTCTGTTGGTAGCTGATTAAGTACTTCTTTTGGAGCAGCCAAGGTTAGTACTTGATGTGCATTGAACATAGGCTGGATTAAGCCTTCAGAAATCCCCATAGGAATATCCAACGAAATTCGAAAAGCTGTCGATACATTTGCTGCTTGTATTCGCTCTAAAAAAATAGCGCTTAGCGGTAGTCTTTGTGAAAACCCCAAATAAGCATCTACCCAAATATCGGGTGCAGCGGTTGTTTCTTCTTTAGCTCCGAATAGCAAAGCTCTTTTTAACTGTTTTGCGGGTAGTTCTTTAGTTATACCTACTGGAAGGTCTATAAAAACTTTAAATCCCCAAGCAGAAAGCCTACGTGCTGCTACGAGTCCACCACCACCATTATTTCCGTTTCCAATACCAATTTGGATTTTAGATTCTTTAGTTGCAGACATGGCAATCAAACGTGCCAATTGCAAGCCAGCATTTTCCATCATTAATTCAATAGGCAAATCGTATTGTTCCACAGCAAGATAATCCATCTCTTTAAAAGATGCTAAGGACAGTGTTTCCGTATGTTTAAAATGGTTTCCCAACAGTAGTTATCGTATTTTATAGGTTAGAATAGTCTCCTTGAAAAATGATAAAGTTTGCGCTTCATTTAAGCCATTCATAGAAAGAATAGCACCTTTAAATCCTTCATTTTTCCAAGAGCCTAAATCCAGTTTTTCAAGAGATGATGTATCAATACCGCCATTACTGTCATATCCGCTTGTGTACAAATAGAAATTATCGACTAGTGAATCTGGAATTGCCAAACCAAAACCTACGCTTATGTTTTTCACAGCATCTAAAACTGCATACCCGCCAGTATCAAAATGATGCGGCCATATGCGAATGTCTGTATCTAGATCTAGTTGCTTTACTATAGATTCTAATGCATTTTGTGCAATAATTCGAACTTCCAATAGCGCATTAAGGGCTTCGCTTGAGGGTTTATGAAAAACAAATTCATCCGTTATTTTTCTATAAGGCAAATCGTAATGAAGCTGATAATGATAAGGTGATTCTGTACCTAGAACGGTAGTCACCTTATCTATCCATTGAACAACTTCTTTATGTGTTTTGCCATCTAAAAGAATAGCCTGTTCATTCTCGTCACCGGTTAACCAACGCAAAGAAAACTGGGTATAATCTAAAGCTAACTTATAGCCTTTATCATTTAATGGCCAAGTTTCTAAATATCCGTTTTTACCATTAAAACCTAAATTAGTGTGACTATCATCATCTTTTTTAGTCAAAAAATTAATACCTGCTGTAGCTAAGTATTGCGCTGCAATATGAATTTGATTTGTCATTTCTAATTTTTTAAAGATTCGTACCCGCGTAATTGATTCCTGTAAGACGATGCATATCAGTATTAAAGGTGGATAAATCATCTTGATTAAACTTTGTTACATCATCATAACCACATGCGCGTGCAATTACTTTGATTAGGTCGTTGGTAGCGTCAAAATAGTTGTGTAATTGTTTCGCTGAAGAATCAATAATTAACCTACTTCTTAATGATTCTTTTTGAGTAGCAATGCCTACTGGGCAGTTGTTACTCCCACATGCGCGCATTCCAAGACAACCAATAGCTTGTAGCGCCGAGTTAGAAACTGCAATAGCATCTGCGCCCAGCATTAATGCTTTTCCAAAATCTTCTGCTATACGAAGTCCGCCTGTAATTACAAGTGTTACATCCGTTGCACCAACTTTATCCAAATATTTTCTTGCACGTGCCAAGGCAGGTATGGTAGGCACATTAATATTATCTCTTAAAATAGTTGGAGCTGAACCCGTTCCGCCACCTCTACCATCTAGAATTATGTAATCAACGCCAACATCCAATGCAAATTGGATATCCTTTTCAATATGACTGGCTGCTATTTTAAATCCTATTGGAATTCCTCCAGTACGTTCTCGCACTTTATCAGCAAATACTTTAAAATCTTCCACCGTATGAAAGTTGGGGTTCGCAGCTGGAGATATTGCTGTTTCACCTTCTTTTAATCCTCTCACTTCAGCGATTTCCTTACTTACTTTGGCACCTGGCAAATGTCCGCCTGTTCCTGTTTTTGCGCCTTGACCACCTTTAAAATGAAAGGCTTGTACTTTATCTAGCTTATCCCAAGAAAAACCAAATTGAGCGGAGGCGAGTTCATAAAAATATTTACTGTTACTTTCTTGTTCTTGAGGAAGCATACCGCCTTCCCCAGAACAAATACCGGTACCTGCAAGTTCAGCCCCTTTAGACAAGGCTATTTTAGCTTCGCGAGACAAAGCACCAAAACTCATATCACTTACAAATAATGGAATATCTAGAGCTAGTGGCTTTTTGGCTTTAGGGCCAATTAATACTTTAGTTGCTACGTCTTCATGGTCTAATAATGGTCTGTTCGCTAATTGAGCTGGAAGAAATTGAATATCACTCCACTTCGGAAGTGTATCTCGATCAACACCCATAGAGGCTGAAAACCCATGATGGCCGAGGTTTTTAAGCCCATTTTTAGACAATTCTTTTATATAACCTGTATAGGGTTCTGTAGCTTCAGGATGTGTGTCTGCATAAGCACCTAGATATTCATCTCTATTAAATGGTTGTGCATGATCTTTTAAATAAGCATCTATTTCTGCCTCATCTACAAACAACCCATCACCTTCCACTTTGGTTGTGAATTTATGAAGCACTTCATTATTGTTGTATTCAGATACTCCGGTATCATACCGGTAATCCCATCCATGAACCCCGCAAATAAGATTATGACCATCTATATGACCATCGGACATTAACGCTCCACGATGCAAACACCTACCATAAAGCACAGAGTATTCTTCATCAAATTTTACAATTACTAAGTCTAAACCATTTACTAGTGCATGGCTAGGTTTCTTGTTTTCTAACGAACTAACTTTTGCAATTTCTATCTGTTTTTTCATAATGGTTAATTTGTTTTTTTGGTCTAATTTAATTAGCTATTTAAGAGCTTCAATTGATTCTAAGAATTATACAGGCACGTTTCAAAAGTTAAAAGGTAAAGCCGAGCGAGAAAACAATTCTTCCTCCATCTGTACTATTAAAATATCCTATGTTCGTAGTAATGGCTTCTACTCCGCTAAACCACAAAGAGCCACCATAACTAGAATGCCAAATATTAGAATCGTCATTATCTAGCCAAACACGACCGTAATCAAAACTTCCTGAAACTCCGAAACGTAGAGGGATTACGCTAGTCCTCAAGCCTCCTAAAGATAGTCTTAAATCTGTATTTTGATAGTAGGACCTTTTACCAACAAAACGTTCATTTCTAAACCCTCTAAGTCCATTATCGCCGCCTAATTCGGCGCCATGATAAAATTCAAAATTATCACCTATTACAACTTCTCCTGCTACTTTAGTTGCTAGCACTAAAAATCCTTTGCTATCTATTTTATGATTTAATATGAGTTCTGGCTTAAGGTAACTAAAGTGGTTTTCTGCAGTGGTATTGCCAATATTCTTTTTATACCCTCCTGTAATGTTTACCCCCATACCAATGGTAGGAAACGCTACATTGTCTTTATTTTGAAATTCATAAGCCACCTCTGCACCCGCATAGGTTTGTTTTTCAAAAAGCGTACTGTTTGGATTTATACGTAAAGGGTCATTGATAAATCTATCAGCGGTATTCTCTACTTCAAAAGATTCTAATAGTGGTTTTATATGAAATGCACCACCGCTTTCACCTCTATAAATAAGTGAGATAGCGGCATTCCATTTTCTAACCCTAACTCTATTAAAGTCCAGGTCTACCTGATCTTTATCATATGAACTTTCATTACCAAAGCCAAAGAAATTTTCTGCAAAATTAGGACTGGTGTAAAGTCCCTCTATGGCAAAATTCCAACCGTGAAAAATATTAGAAAATTCTCCTTTGTACGTCATGTCAAATCCAGAAGTCCCTGTATAGTATGCAACACTAGTTGAATGTCTTTGTGTAAAAGGATTACGCTGTATTCCATAAAACGTATTGGTATGATGAAGACCTAATTTTAAGCCATCATCAGGATTAAAAGCAATAATAGGCAGCAGCTGATTAACGCTATATTTAACTTTCCTATGATCGTAATTATTTATGTCATAATCATCAACTAGCCAATTTTTAGAACCTTTATTAACAATAGTATTTTTTTTACTTTCGTAATCATACAACTTCACTCTCCTGGTGTTTTGAAAATCGTAAGTGTCATTTTTCTTACCCCCAACTATTTTTATCGGAATAAGGTTATCCCCTTCTCCTTTGACCAAAAAATTATCTTTTCCGTCAAGACCATAAATCCATATTTCTTTGGTGATGTCTTTAGAGAAAGTTCGGTTTAGTATACCGATATCTTTTCTATGAATATCAATGGTAGTTTTACCATCAGGAAGTCTGGTTATCACAAAATCGTCGGCCTTCTGTGTTCCTGTAATTACTTCAAATTTATTTAAGTAGTCATAATACTCCCTAGCAATTTTCATTAAATTTCCGCGCCTTCCTTGTAGCTTTAATTTAATGTCTTCAATCGTCTCTCCTTTTATTTCTTCAGGTATAGATTCAAATGCTTGTTCTATAACACTGTCTGTAATATTAGTTTGAATGTAGTTGGTTTGTTTTTCCCATTCACTCCAATCAGAACTATTAATCAAAGTCAAATCTAAATGATAAGGAGACGTGGCAAACCATTTTGCACTTCTAAGGTCTTCATCGTAGGTCTGCATTTTTCTTAGTCCTGGAACAACTCTAGTAAGTATAGATATTAAACCACCATCATACTTTGAAAATGCTTGATCGCGATCTCGTGGAATAGGCTTACAGTATTCAGTCCCATCTTCGTTTGTAAATAAAGCCCATCGCCATTGATCTTCATGTCTATCCCAATCTCCAAGCAACATATCAAACAAACGTGCTCGTATATAGGAAGCTTCATCAACAACAGATTTACCAGACTTGTTAATTTCTTGCAATACATCTGCGGTACTCATTATTTTTTTCGGTTTTCCAAAACTTGGTAATCCAATTTGAGTTTCACCTACATGCTCTTCTATCATGTACAATTCGTCTCCAAACTCATCATTAAATACACCTAATGCATTTTGCTTTGGAATGTAGTAAAGCGTTGGGTTTGTATGTGAAACATCAATAGCATCCGCCAGACCACCAATTGCAAAAGGAGTGTATGGATGCGAAGTGGTATAGAAATCTGCCAAAAACTTATCTACTACCGTTCCATCTAAGGCATCACCTATATACACATCTTGGAAAGCATTGGCCTGTAAAAACTTTATGGTACTTTTTTTAAGCGCTCGCATAACAAACTGTTTACCAGAACTGTCTTCTAAACGTAATGATTTTGATTGTTGACCACCACCACGTTTTAGTGGTTTTAAACCACCCATTAGCGTATCTAATAAAACTACGGGAGCATCTACCATTTTACTGTAATATTCACGGTAGTGTTCTCCCCATAAGGATTTATAAAAACCACTCTTATCTGTTGCCTCTTTTTTGTATATAGATGCTTTTTGAGTATTAGAAAAGTTAGTTACAAATGACTTATTTGTTTCCGTTTTATTTGTGTCACCTTTAAAAATGACCGTTTCAAAAACTGATTTTGAAGCCCCATTATCTACTGTGAAAAAGTGTACACTAACTTTTCCGTCAGAATTAATATCTAGTCTGGAATACCCATTTTCGGCAATAGCAAAACTGCCGTCTTTAGAATTCTTAACCGTTTTAGTAGTTCCAGCGGCACCACTTATTATCTGTGGTACTCTTTTATTGATGTATTGCAAGTTCTTGTCACTACCAGATACAAAAATGATATCTTCATTTAATCTAGCAATAGTTTTTAACCGGCGCCTTAAAATCTTATACTGGGCGTTTTGATAATGCTGTACAGATGGTGCAGCTGTATTTCTTACTAAACCCTGTTTCGTTAAGGTCTCAATAGGATGATGGATCGCTATAATTTTTATTTTACCCTGCGCTTTTTTGATTTGATTTTCAAATTCTAAAAAGAATAAAGTTCTGTTTTGAATTTCTGTATCATCATTGATGTAGGTGTCTTTGTTCCAATCTTCTAAAAACCATTGCGAATCAACCGTTATCAATACTGTATTATCTCCTAAATCATGATGTTTTATAGGTTCGGTTTGGTCAGGGTAGAACTTTGCCTTACTGTTCTTTTGAATATATTTTTCGATATCTAAAACACCGCGATGGCCATTAGCAAACCACTCTTGATTGCCTGGCATAAAAATTACATTTTTACCAAGCTCCTCTAAGACACTCAATTGTTTCTTTATCGAGTTTTTGAAATCTGTTTTAGGAGCCGCATTTCCCAAAATCAACAAGCTGGGGTTTTGAGCGGATTTCGAATCCTTGATAATCAGAGAAAGTACTTCGGTATTAGATGCATCCCATGTGTTTCCTGTAACGTAAATGGATTGTTCTATCTCCTGAGCGGATCCGGTTAGACAAAAACCAAAAGTCAAAACCATAAAAAGAGAATATGAGAATGCTCTTAGTAATTTGATTTTTTTTGAATGATTATTTAGTGTTGACATAGGTTAGTTGGAGTTTTTTTGAAATAATTAGTGTACTAAAAATGAGTAGTGATAAATAACACATAGGTATACCAGAATCGGTTTTAGGGCATTCGGCATTACCCAAAAACTGCATTGTTGATGCAACCAAGGCTATTAGAGCAGCTAAGCCAGTAAAGAGGAAATATATGAGATTCCACTTTTTTAAGACATGCGAAACAAAGGGTAGTATAAAACAAACAAGGATAATTGCACAGGCAGGCACAGGGCCAAATTTTGGGCAACCATTTCCGGTTGTGATTTCTTTTATTACTAGACTTCCAGCACCAAAAATTCCGATGACGAACAGAAGACTAATAATCCAGTATAAAACTTTAGTTGGCTTCATCTTTACTGATTACATGACAAGTGGGGCACTCTAGCCCGTTTACTTTACTTTTCAGCTTTATCCCTTTTAAATTAGTAATCACGAAATCTTGAATGAAGGCATGTTTACTGCTGTGATTATTTACTTCGATTTGTAAATCTTTATATTTTTGACGAACTACGTTTCCATATTCCTGGTCACCCCAACAATTAGGACAAACCCCTTCAGGAACTTCATCAAATTGATCCGGTCTTTTGTTAAATATTTTTTTGAAGGATTTCATCATTTTTTAATTTTCAAAGTTGTTTCTAAAGTGTCTTGTACTATTTGCAAGCTACGTTCTTTCATCACATCAATAACCGAATTGATTTTAGGTGCATTAATCTGGTCTATTTTACCATTTGAATAGGTTACTGTTATTTTGTCAATTTTTTCAGTTGTTCCCAAACCAAAATGAAGCAATGCGGTTTGATCACTCGCCAAGCCCTCACCAGTTACCAACCAATCGGTAAGGGTTCGATTTGGAGTGACAACGGTGACTTTAGCGCCCATAGCTTCTGCCGCATCCGCTAAATCGACTTGAACAAAATTGTTGTTGTTTCCCTTATTAATAAAAGCATTCGAAGGGCCATCAATATTGGTCCAGATTAAATCCAAATGTCCATCGGTATTAAAATCACTAACTAACGCAGTAATCCCATAAAATGGATTTTCAACACCACTTTCAGTTTCTGTGGGTACAAAGGTGTGGTCATCCTTCTGCATCAAAAATCGTCCGGGAAGTTTAAATATTTTGCTAAACGGGAAATCTACATAATTCTCGGCAACCATTAAATCTTGAAGTCCGTCATTGTTCATGTCGGCAAAGGTGCATCCCCATGAAAATTCATACCCTGCAATTTTTGCTTCTTCTGCGGCATCGGTAAATTGGAAGTTGCCTTCGTTCTTAAAAAGAATCCATTTATCGTTATAAAGCGATTTATCCTTAATATCACCACTAGCCATAAAATCTGGTGCCGTTGTGCCTACATTAGAGAACATGAAATCTACCAAGCCATCATTATTATAATCACCTACTGCAAGTCCCATTGGGTAAGCGAACTTCCCCGTTAGCGGATTCGATTTCATAGTAAATGTCAAGTCACCATTATTTTTGTAAGTTCTTGCTTCACCTGTATCATGGACAACAACTAGGTCTAACCAAGAATCATTGTCAATATCTACCAATACGCCTTGAAAGGTGTTGTGAATATATTCTAGACCTGCAGCTTTGGTAATACTTTGAAATGAATTATCACCATTGTTCAACAACAGTTCACTTGTTGAACCATAATCATAACGTTCAAAAATGTTCTGCCCTTCCATCAGTTCTTTTTTAAGATAAGTGGCCAGGAAAATATCTAAGTCGCCATCTTTGTCGATATCGCCAAGCGTAATTCCGGCCGGACTTGATTTTTTATTTACAGGAGTTTCTACACGCTTTTCTGTGAATTTGGTACCATCATTGTAATAGATGCGAAGACCATCTTCACGACCGATAATAAGGTCTGAAAATCCATTATTGTCCATATCGCCCGATACTACACCTAGAGAAGTCGTGGTGTTTCCCTTTTTGGGTAGACCAACTTCATCTGAAATCAATATAAATTTATTGTTCCGATAGGCGTAAATGGCATCTTCTTGGGTCATTCCTCCACCGAAGAATACTTCGTCAATATTATCATTGTCTATATCTATAAGTGCCGATGGCGCAATTGGCAATGATTTTTCACCAGTGTACTTATGCATAAAATCTAAAGGAACACTTGAGAATTCTGGAATTTTACTTGATTCAATTCGTACATCATACTTATCGGAAACTGAATCTCTCCAGAATCTGAACAATACCATAATAATCATTAGTACGAGTAGTACTCCTATTATTTTAAGGATTTTTCTAATCATTTTTTATAGGTTTTATAAGGTTATTCAATTGGTAGAGCGAAAGCCCGAAAAGTATAAAGTGGGTGATATTCATCAAAATAGGCAAAGTGTGCTGACCAATTGCAGGCATTGCTAAACCGCTTAAAGCCAAAACAATGAGTATAGCTATGGGGCTAAAAAACGCCATCCATTTTTTATAGT
>Ga0316204_10009576_pt1 | contig 12879 bp, 14 predicted proteins | sample 6monrhotite_MG_2_FD_205661 | JGI IMG/M metagenome (GOLD analysis project Ga0316204, IMG submission 205661) | Microbial mat bacterial communities from mineral coupon in-situ incubated in ocean water Damariscotta River, Maine, United States -... | ecosystem: Environmental > Aquatic > Marine >...
ATTTAACCGGGCCGATCATCTGGGGGCAGTCAGGCACCAATGGCCAGCATGCGTTTTTCCAGTTATTGCATCAGGGGACTAAACCGGTGCCCGCGGATTTTCTGATACCCGCATTGAGCCAGAATCCACTGGGCCTGCATCACAGGGTGCTATTTTCTAACTGTCTGGCACAGACCAAAGCGTTGATGTTAGGTAAAAAATACAGAGAAGCACTGGAAGAAATGCAGGCATCGGGTAAATCTAAAGACGAGATAGATGAGGTGATTGAGCATAAGGTGTTTGAAGGCAACAAACCCACTAACACGATTATATTTAAACGCCTGACCCCAAAAACCCTCGGCTCAATTATGGCAATGTATGAACACAAGGTGTTTGTGCAGGGAGTTGTCTGGAATATTAATTCTTTTGATCAGTGGGGTGTGGAGTATGGCAAGGTGCTGGCCTGTGAGATTCAGCATGACTTTGCCCAGCCGGGGGATGTGGATGGCCATGATTCATCTACGAATGGCCTGATTAACTATCGTAAGGCGTTTTATTTTGAGGATATTGAGAAGAAGCGGGTTGATTAGAAATGTCTTATGTCTTATGTCTTATGTCTTATGTCTTATGTCGGATGTCATAAGTCGTATGTCAGAATCTTGTGACTTTGCTTTTGACATCCGACTTACGACATAAGACTTAAGACAAACTGCTTAATAAACCCCTCCAGCATCAGTGGTCTCTGGGTTCAAAAAAATAAGTAAACACCCGATAGATATCATGAGTTGACAAAAGCACCATTTTGACGTACAATTCTTCCAGATATCACAACATCAGCTTCAGCATTGAGGTCTTATCATGGGCGCAACAACAAAAGACGAGCGTATCAATCTGCGCTTAAAGCAAAGTGCAAAGCAAATGCTGGAGCGCGCCGCAAGCCTGGAAGGTAAAACCGTCAGTAAATATATTCTGTCGAGTGCGCTAGCCAGTGCTGAAAGCACCATTCAGGCGCACGAGGTGATGCAACTGGGGGTAAAAGAGGCCGAGGCTTTTTACAATGCCCTGGCTGCACCCGTTACACCCAATGAAAAACTGGCTGATGCCTTTGAGGAATATACTCAGCGCGTTACCCCTAAATGAGCGAATACCAAAACCTGGTAATAGAGCCTCTCAATATCTCGCATAATCGTCCCGGCTTTGGTTGTGGCGTCGAGTCTTTAGATAATTACATTAAAAAACAGGCAAAGCAGGATGTTAAAAGACGCATTAGCCGGGTTTTTGTGGCAATAGAGGCAAATAAACCCTCGGTAGTGCTTGGGTTTTATACCTTAAGCAGCCTGTCGATAGAACTCAATAATCTACCTGAAAGTCTCAAAAAGAAACTGCCTAAAACCTCAGTGCCCGCAGCATTAATTGGCAGGCTTGCGGTGAGTCTCAAAGCGCAGAAAAGTGGCATCGGTAAAATGCTGCTGGTTGATGCGTTAAAGCGAACGCTTGCGGTGAGTCATGAGATTGCTATCTATGCGATGGTGGTTGATGCTATGAATAAAGAGGCTGAAGTTTTTTATAAACAGTTCGGGTTTTTAAAATTGAACTTAAATGGGAGGCGGATGTTTCTGCCTTTGAAAACTCTTTAAACATGTCGTAGGTCATAAGTCGTATGTCAAAAGCAAAAGCTGTTTTTTAGTTTGCTTTGAGATGCATATAATTTGTAAGACATAAGACATAAGACATAAGACATAAGACATAAGACCTACGACCTACGACCTACGACGAGTTCTCTCACCGCCCAATCAATATGCTCCTGCACCAAAGGCGAGACATGCTCGCGTTTATCTATTAATACCTGAGCCAGTTTCTGCTGGTGCTCGTTATCAACCGGTTTAATATTCCCAATAGCCACTGCAATATTCCTTAACCACTGCATATAACCAATACGCCGAATAGGCGAGCCTTCCATCTTTTTCAGAAACTCATCTTCGCTCCAGGCAAATAAATTTAATAACTCAGGCGCATCCAGGCCATGACGAACCTCAAAATCTTTTTCATCACTGGGTTTAGAGAAACGATTCCATGGGCAAACTAACTGGCAGTCATCACAGCCATAAATATGATTGCCTATGGCTTTTCGAAACTCTACTGGGATAGCTGATTTTAATTCGATGGTTAAATATGAAATGCAGCGGCGAGCATCAAGTTTATAAGGGGCGATAATGGCTTTTGTGGGGCAGATATCGATACAGGCCTGGCAGCTGCCGCAATGATTTGTCGCTTTAGCCTGGTTAACAGGCAGAGGTAAGTCAGTGTAAATTTCACCCAGAAAAAACCACGAGCCAGCTGATTTATTAATCAGGTTGGTGTGTTTGCCAATCCAGCCAAGCCCGGCATTTTCTGCCAGGGCTTTTTCCAGCACCGGCGCGCTATCGGTAAATACACGGTAGCCAAACTCGCCGGTTTCCTGTTGAATTTTATCGACTAATTTCTGTAGACGTTTGCGAATCAGTTTGTGGTAATCACGTCCAGTGGCATAGCGGGAGATTAAACCGAGATTCTGGTTTTTAAGTACCTTACGAATAGAGAGTGATTCAGGCGGGAAATAATCCATGCGCACTGAAATGACTCGAAGCGTGCCAGGCTCCAGTTCATCTGGCCTGCTGCGTTTAGTGCCATGGCGGGCCATGTAATCCATTTCACCATGAAAAGAATTATCCAGCCAGTTAGTCAGGTGTTGTTCATGTTGCGAGAGGTCTATGCCTGTTACTTCAAGCTGCTTGAAACCAAGCTCATTAGCCCAGCATTTTATCTCGTTTAGAAATTGTTCAGAGGAAGGTTTCAAAATTCATTATCGTGGTTGTGAAAGAACAGGTTAGCCACTCGTCCGTCATCCCCGAATGTTTCTGTCGGGGATCCAGCGACTTTAATAACAGGTGTGAAAAATAAAGCATACCTTTAAAAATTAAACACAGCAATTTAATGTTTTTCAGATAAACAATAAAAAGCAGCAGAGCAATCTTGATAGTTTAATAACGGCCAGGTGCATGAGTCCGTCATCCCGGCATGCTTCTGAGCCGGGATCCAGTGGCTTCAATACCCAAAACCTCAAAGTAGTCAGAATATTTTCAGTGCGCAAAAAATTCCAGTACAACCAATACAGCTATTCAAGAGAGTAAAAAAACATAAGTGGCATCAGAAGTGCCCAGTAATAAAGCATAATGTTTTGACGAACGACGTGCATCACCCAGAAGTCTATAATACAATGTAATGCAAAGTAATACACGAGGAAGCCATCATGGGAATAACCAGTGTCAGAATGCCAGATGAGCTGCTAAGTCAACTCAACGAAGCAGCAGAAAAGCTAAGAAGATCAAAGGGATGGATTATTAACGATGCGGTAAAAGAGTACCTGAAAAGGGAAGAGCGCAAGGAACAAATGTTAGAAGAAACACGCGAGGCCCTGGCCGACATCAAAGCAGGCCGTATCATAGATGGAGCAGAAATAATGGAATGGCTAGATACCTGGGGCACCGAAACGGAGAAGCCTAATACTAAATAATGAAACTGCTATTCACCCATAGTGCTCAAAAGGATTTGATTCGCTTGCGTGAGTTTATCGCTATTAAGAACCCTTCCGCAGCCAGGCGTATTAGTAAAAAACTGAAGGCGTCAATTCTGCGGCTCATGGAACAACCTGATATGGGAGTTAATGTTGAAGATTTACCCGGTGCACAGGATTTAATCAGCGGAGATTATCGGGTGCGTTACACGGTGTTGGCCAGGCATATTTATATCTTGCGAATTTGGCACGGAAAAGAAGATAGGTAGATTACGCTGAGCACTTATATAAATATAGGTGTTTATATTCTTTCATGAAAAAAGCTCTGCTCTAAATAAGGTAAGCAAAAGAACTCATCAAATTTAGCCAAAGCCTTTTAATGTTATTTTAAGACGGAAAGCTTTAAAAGCTAATCTCCCCCCAGCCCCTCTTTGTCAAAGAGGGGAGCGAATTAAAGCCAGAGTTAGCCGGTGACATAACTAGATAGGTCATAATCCGCTTGATAAACCAGCCCATTTTTGGTCAGATACGCGCCTAAATACCAGAATGCTCCGCTAAACTGAGCAGCAGTTATACCCAAATCAGGCCCAAAATATGAAAGTTCGCACAAGATTCGCCCCCAGCCCTACCGGTTATCTACACATAGGCGGTGCCCGCACAGCCCTGTTCTCATGGTTATATGCCAAAAAAATGGGTGGCGAATTTGTGTTAAGAATCGAAGACACAGATAGAGAGCGTTCAACCCAGGAAGCTGTAGATGCGATTCTAGAGGGCATGGCGTGGTTAGGCCTCACACACGACGAAGGCCCAATCTACCAGACAGATCGTTATGATCGTTATGGTGAAGTCATCCAGCAGCTATTAGATAACGGTGATGCCTATTATTGCGATTGCACGAGAGAACGCCTGGATAAAATGCGCGAAGAGCAGATGGCCAACAAGCAAAAGCCAAAATATGATGGCTGCTGCCGTGATAAAGGTCTGGCAAAAAGCGAAAACACCGTTGTACGGTTTAAAAACCCACTGGATGGTGCTGTAGAAATATCTGACCATGTTCTGGGTAAGGTGGTAATTGGCAATAAAGAGCTAGATGACCTGATCATTCAGCGCTCAGACGGCAATCCAACCTATAACCTGACAGTAGTGGTGGATGACTGGGATATGAAAATGACCCATGTGATTCGTGGTGATGATCATTTAAATAATACGCCTCGCCAAATAAATATATTAAAGGCACTAGGTGCTGACATACCTGAGTATGCTCATGTTCCAATGATCAACGGTACAGATGGCAAAAAACTCTCCAAGCGTCGCGATGCGGTTAGCGTGATGCAATACCGTGATGACGGTTATCTAAAAGACGCCGTGATTAATTATCTGGTAAGACTGGGCTGGTCTCATGGGGATCAGGAGATTTTTACGCTGGAAGAAATGATTGAGAAGTTTGATATAGATAGTATCAATAAATCATCATCCAGCCTGAACCTGGAAAAACTACAATGGTTAAACCAGCACTATATGAAACAGATGACACCTGAGCAGCTGGCTGAACAATTACAGTTCTATATAAAACAGGCAAAACTGGATATATCAAATGGCCCACAGCTTGCAGCTGTGATGGCGGTGTATCAAGAGAGATGTTCAACTCTGGTTGATCTGGTTGAAGATATTCGATTTTTCTATGAAGATTTCGAAGAATACAATGTAAAACAGGCTAAAAAGCAGTTCAAGGCAGGCATCTTACCTGTTTTGCAGGCGTTAAAAGAAGCCTATGAAAACCTGGAAAGCTGGAAATCGGAAGAGATTCATAAGGTGGTCGAAAGCACAGTAGAAAAGCTTGAGATAGGTTTCGGCAAGGTGGGGCAGCCATTAAGGTTAGCGGTAACTGGGCATGGTAAATCGCCTGGAGTTGATATTACGCTTGAATTACTGGGTAAAACAAAAACACTGGCTAGGATTGAGCAGGCAATTAAAGCAATAGAAGAAAAGAAATAAGAAGTTAAAGCGTCTCCAAAAATAAAAGGCAAGTGATTCAACAGAACCATACAAAAAATAAAACTGACAACCTCCCCCTTAGAAAAACGGGAAAAACAATGTGACTATGTAGTCACAGAGACTCCGTGGACATGAATGGTCTCGGCGAGGGGGATTAAGGTTGTAATATTAATCCAAAAAATACCCCCATCACACCTCAAACCAGTCTTTCCCAGCATTCTCCATCAGTATTTAAGATTAAAGAAAAAGCCAAGTAAGCCCTTTGGCTTAAGGCTAGCGTATAAACCTGAAAGATAGACCGAACTCTCAACAATTGGCAAGAAGAGCCTGGCTAAGCGCTAAAGTGAAGTCAAATGTGCATAAACGTGAGGTCAAGGTAATTAATGGATATTCTGCCGATGAACGGCATACGACAGAATTCCCCTCGACTTTAATCCCAAATCCCTATAAAATCCCTGCCTTAATTTGGGGCTATAGCTCAGCTGGGAGAGCGCAACACTGGCAGTGTTGAGGTCGGCGGTTCGATCCCGCCTAGCTCCACCAAATTAATTCCCAAGCCCTTCACTAATGGTCATCAGTACCACTTGGCTCAATTTAAATTCAATCATTAAACAGGGTGTTTTTTTGAAAATCATTATTACAGGCGGAGCTGGCTTTATTGGGTCGGCAGTGATACGTCAATATATTCAAGATACAAATCATGAAATAGTCAACCTTGATGCGTTGACCTATGCGGGCAACCTTGAGTCCCTTGAAAGTGTTTCTGGTGATACTCGATACCATTTTGAGCATGTCGATATAAGAGATGTTGATGAGTTAAAGCGCGTATTTGAACAGCATCAGCCTGATGCTGTTATGCACCTGGCCGCCGAATCACACGTAGATCGATCTATTGATGGCCCAGCAGATTTCATTCAAACCAATATCGTAGGCACCCTCAACCTGCTTGAAGTTTCAAGAAGTTACTGGACTCAATTGGATGAAGGGCGAAAAGCAAGTTTCAGATTCCATCATGTGTCTACTGATGAAGTGTATGGTGATCTTGACGAGACAGGTATGTTCACTGAAGAAACTAGTTATGAACCTAGTTCTCCATATTCAGCTAGCAAAGCATCATCAGACCATCTTGTGAGAGCATGGAATAGAACTTATGGGTTCCCAATAGTAATTACAAACTGTTCAAACAATTATGGTGGTTATCAGTTCCCAGAAAAGCTAATCCCTCTAGTAACTCTTAATGCTCTCGATGGGAAACCCATACCAATTTATGGTACAGGAGAGCAAGTACGAGATTGGCTTCATGTTGATGATCATGCAAGAGCGCTAAGGCTGGTCTTAGAAAAAGCAGAAGTAGGTCAAACATATAATATTGGTGGTCATAACGAAAAAACAAATTTAGAAGTGGTTAAAATAATTTGTTCGTTACTTAACAAGCTAGTGCCCAATTCACCTTATGTACCTCATGAATCTCTAATTACGTATGTTGCTGATAGACCAGGGCATGATATGCGCTACGCTATAGATGCTAGTAAGATTGAAAATGATCTCGGTTGGACTCCTGACGAAACCTTTGAAACAGGTATTGAAAAAACGATTAAATGGTATCTTGATAATAGTGAATGGTGTCAGCATGTACAGGATGGTAGCTATCAGCGTGAACGTTTGGGGTCTGGAGATAAAAAATAATGAAGGGTATTATTCTTGCGGGTGGTTCAGGAACCCGGCTTTATCCAATTACTAAAGGCGTAAGTAAGCAGCTGACACCTATCTATGATAAACCAATGGTTTATTATCCGCTATCAGTGCTGATGCTGTCGGGAATAACTGAAGTTCTAATAATCTCAACCCCAAGTGACTTGCCACAATTTAAGTCTTTGTTAGGTGATGGCTCAGATATTGGTATTAAGCTTTCTTATGCTGAACAGCCGTCGCCTGATGGATTGGCACAGGCATTTATAATAGGCGAAAAATTCATTGGTGATGATGATGTTTGTCTTGTGTTAGGTGATAATGTTTTTCATGGGCATGGTCTTACTGGTTTATTAGAGAAGTCAATTTCAAATGTTAAGAAATTAAAAAAAGCAACGGTCTTTGGTTATTATGTAAAAGACCCAGAGCGCTATGGAGTTGCCGAGTTTGATAAAAATGGCAATGTTTTAAGCCTTGTTGAAAAACCTGAATCGCCTAAAAGTAATTATGCTGTGGTCGGCCTGTATTTTTACCCAAACAGTGTAATTAATATCGCTAAAAAAATAAAACCTTCAAATAGAGGTGAGTTGGAAATTACCACTGTGAACCAAGTCTATTTAGATCAAGGAGATCTCATGGTAGAGCTCATGGGGCGTGGTTATGCCTGGTTAGATACTGGCACGCATGAAAGCTTGCTAGAGGCATCTAACTTTATACAAACAATTGAAAATAGACAGGGATTGAAAGTGGCTTGTATTGAAGAAATAGCTTATGAGAAAGGGTATATATCAAAGGCAGACTTGCTTGAGTTAGCTGAACCACTAAAGAAAAACCAATATGGCCAGTATCTTATACAGCGGGCAAGAGAGTTGTAATCTGTGAAAAAAATTCCCCAGGCTATACCAGAGGTTATTTTAATAGAGCCAGAAGTTCACGGTGATGAGCGTGGTTATTTTATTGAGACTTATAGGCAGGATAAGCTTGAGGAGATAATAGGTTATAAGGTTGAGTTTGTTCAGGATAATGAGTCCAAATCATCGAGAGGAGTGCTAAGGGGGCTGCATTTTCAGATGCCACCTTATGCTCAGAGTAAGTTGGTAAGGGTAATAGAAGGAGATGTGCTAGATGTAGTTGTTGACTTGCGTCATGGGTCTCCAACTTATGGGCGGCATGTTGCGGCAATATTAAATGATAAAAATAAGCGGCAATTATTTGTTCCACGTGGATTTGCCCATGGTTTTGTTGTGTTAAGTGACACAGCTGTTTTTGCCTATAAGGTTGATAATTATTATTCACCAGAAAATGATAGAGGATTAGCGTTTGATGATGCCTCTCTTTTAATTGATTGGGGGCTGCCGAAAAACCAGTTAATGGTTTCAGAGAAAGATTTAAAACAACCCAGGCTGGAAGAGCTAGGGCAGTGTTTTAATTATCGTGAAAATTACTATGATGAGTAAGATACTAGTTACGGGCTGCAATGGTCAGTTAGGTAAAACTTTTAAAGAACTTGCTAAATATGAAAAAAATATGGAGTTTGTTTTTGTCTCTCGGGAAGATTTTGACCTAAGTGATCTAGATTCTATCGAAAAATATTTTTCAAAAATAGAAGTTGATGTAATTATAAATTGTGCAGCGTATACAAATGTTGATAGTGCTGAATCAGAAGCGGTGCTTGCGGATAAAATCAATCATCTTGCAGTAAGAAAAATGGCTGAAATATGCAAAGAAAAAAACATATTTATATTGCATGTTAGTACGGATTATGTGTTTGGCGGAACAAATTGTGTGCCGTATGCTGAGACAGATATTGCTGGTCCGATTAATATATATGGTAAAACAAAGCTTATTGGCGAGAAAGCATTACAAGAAATTAATCCCAAAGGGATGATTATTCGCACTAGCTGGGTTTACTCAGAATTTGGGAATAACTTTGTTAAATCAATGTTGATGTTGAGTAAGAAGCGCGATACGCTGAATGTAATATATGATCAAATTGGAGCCCCAACTTATGCTAAAGATTTGGCTGGTTCAATTATAAATATTGTCAAAGCCCAAGGTGTATTAGAAACTGATATAAGATCAAATATTTACCATTACAGTAATAGTGGTGTCTCTAGCTGGTATGACTTTGCAAAAGCGATTTTTGAATACAGCAAACAAAGTTGTAATGTTGAACCTATTGAATCGAGTGAGTACACTGTAATAGCAAAGCGTCCACAATATAGCCTGTTAAATAGTAAGAAAATAAAACGGATATTTGGAGTTGAATTACCTTACTGGAGAGAATCTCTAAAAGTCTGTTTAAATAAAATTGAATCTAATCAAATCGAATCGTAAACTACTATGTGGTTTATAGGTTTATAAATTTAGAAATGCTTAATGAAAAATGAGTAGGAACTGTATGATAGATGAGAGTGCTTTTGTTCATAATTCTGCATTGATTGATGATGGTGCTTCAATTGGTGCTGGCACAAGAGTGTGGGCTTTTTCACATGTGTTGTCTGGAGCTAAAATTGGTTCTGACTGTAATATATGTGATCATACATTTGTAGAAAATGAAGTAGTAATTTGTGATCGAGTAACTATTAAAAGTGGTGTGTATTTATGGGATGGCGTGAAAGTTGAAAGTGATGTTTTTATAGGGCCATGTGTTACGTTCACCAATGATCGATCACCTAGAAGCAGGAAATACCCCGAAAAATATTTAAAAACTGTACTGCAACAGGGGTGCAGTGTTGGCGCTAACTCAACTATTTTACCTGGAATAGTTATTGGTGAATGGTCGTTGGTTGGTGCTGGCAGTGTTGTGACAAAAAATGTGAAAAATTATTCTTTGGTGTGTGGCAACCCTGCAAAGCTCCATGGTTTTGTATGTCGATGTGGTGAAAAATTACACTTTATAGGTGAAGTAGCTAGGTGTTGTGGATTTGAGTATGTTCAAAGAAATGATGAATTGGAGGTAAATGATGGGAATCGAAGACTGTAAAATTATTGAATTGCCAAAAATTTCAGATCCACGAGGTAATTTAACGTATGTGGAAGGAGGGGAGCATATACCTTTTGATATAAAACGAGTTTATTACTTATATGATGTTCCTGGAGGTGCTGAACGTGGAGCACATGGGCATCGAAGTTTACAGCAGTTTATCATTGCTATGAGCGGTAGCTTTGATGTTGTTTTGGATGACGGAGAAAATACCAAAACTATACATATGAATCGTTCTTATTATGGATTATATGTATGCCCTATGATGTGGCGCGATATTAATAATATTTCATCGGGTGCAGTATGCATGGTGCTTGCATCTGATTACTATAATGAAAATGACTATTTTCGTGATTATGAAGAATTTTTACATGCTGTTAAAGTACCTAAACCATGAAGGTGCCATTTTTAGATTTAAAAGCTAGCTACACTGAACTTCAGCCTGAAATTGATGTTGCAATCAGGCGCGTGCTCGACTCGGGTTGGTACATACTCGGCGAAGAAGTAGAGCTCTTTGAACAAGAGTATGCGGCTTACTGCGGAGCAAAGCATTGTGTGGGAGTTGCGAATGGGCTGGATGCTTTGCATCTAGCACTATTAGCCTTGGGAGTAGGTGATGGCGATGAAGTTATTGTGCCGAGTAATACTTACATTGCTACCTGGCTAGCGGTCAGCCAGTGTGGGGCAACGCCGATACCTGTTGAGCCAGATATTGCGACTTACAACATAGATCCGGCACGCATTGAGGCTGCTATTACACCAAATACTAAAGTGATCTTGCCAGTTCATCTTTATGGACAGCCCGCTGATATGGATCCAATTTTAGAGATCGCACGTAAACATGGGCTGAAAGTATTAGAAGATGGTGCACAGGCTCACGGAGCGCGATACAAAGGTAAACGGCTAGGTGCACATGGTGATGTGGTGGCGTGGAGTTTTTACCCAGGAAAAAATCTTGGTGCATTTGGTGATGGTGGTGCAATTACTACCAATGATCCAGAAATTGCTGAGCGTATTCGTGTTCTACGAAACTATGGTTCGCAGATGAAATACGTCAACGATGTACGCGGTTTCAATAGCCGTCTCGATCCGATACAGGCTGCCGCATTGCGAGTCAAACTTAAGGTGTTGGATTCATGGAATGCAAGACGGGCAGAGGTTGCCAGCTGTTATCAAGCAGCGATAACTGATGCTGCGATTACAGTACCTTTCGTACCCGAATGGGCGGATCCTGCCTGGCATTTATTTGTAGTGCGTAGCAAAACACGAGATCAATTGCAACAGCAACTAAACGAAGCAGAGATCAGCACTTTGATCCATTACCCCATTCCACCCCACCTGCAAGGCGCATATGCCGAACTTGGTTATAGAGAAGGAGATTTACCACTTGCTGAAGTGATTCATAGTGAAGTGTTAAGTTTGCCAATTGGACCACAAATGTCTGCGGGAAGCGTAGAGCAAGTATCGTTAGTTCTTAAGGATGTTTGATGTTTGAAAGTTATAAAAATAGACTGAGGAAGCATCCTAAGTTCCCTCAAATTCAGTTTTTATGGAGGACATTTAGGCATCCTTTGGTAGGTGTTTTAGGTTATATCTATGGCGCATATCTAACGTTGCGCTACGTTGATGCATACAACAAATTTCCGGCCATTATTTTTCAGGATGGATTACTTCGATTGCATATACGCAAGAATAAGCAAGCGAAGTTTGCTATTGCCGACAGATTGATAGTTCAGCCTTTAGGGGTGACAAGAGTTCCTTGTTTATTTCAATTGGATGATTGTGCTGAAATTAGTATCATTGGGGAGTTTACGATAGGTAATAATGTTCGTGTCGTTTCATCTAGGAAAGCAGTAATAGAAATTGGTGGGAGATTTAAAGAGTCTGCATCTGGTATTTCGGCGAATTGCTTAATTATGGCTTATAAAAAAATAATTATTGGTAGAGATGTAATTATTGCGTGGGACACCTTTATTACCGATTCTGATTGGCATTTAATAGGAAGTGGTTCTCATCATGAGGACACAGTTATTGGTGATCATGTATGGATTGCGGTAGGAGTAAAGATATTAAAGGGAGCAGTTATTGGGAAAGGTTCAGTTGTCGGGTGCTCAGCAGTAGTTTCTTCTGGAAAGTATCCAATAAAGTCTTTGCTGCTAGGTGTGCCTGCAAAAGTTGTTAAGTCACCGATACAAGAATGGAAAAGGGATTTACCAACTAGTGATAGCATGATCGTGGGTTGTGAGCCGGATGCGTAAGCTTATAGCTGCCGTCATTAAAACGGGTGCATCTTCCGTAGTTATTTTATTTCTCAATATGGCAAGTATCAAAGTTGTTGCTATGCTATTGGGGCCGGCCGGTGTGGGTTTGTTTACACTGATTCGGCAGACAGTACTGGCGTTAGGTTCTGTAAGCCAGGGTGGGCAGACTGCTTTAGTGCAAGGGATTACAAGCAAAAGTGGTGAAGATCGAGATGCCTATGTGAGATCAGTTTTCTGGTTGTTTTTGCTGGGGACTTTTTTTACAGTTTTATTGATTGAAATTTTTGCCTCCACGATTGCTGAACTTTTGGTAGGAAACAAGGTTGATGATTTCACCTCTGTGATTAAGTGGATTGCATTGCCAGTTGTTCTTTTAAATATACACATTTACCTGAAAGGAATATTGAACGGATTTA
>Ga0316204_10009577_pt1 | contig 12878 bp, 22 predicted proteins | sample 6monrhotite_MG_2_FD_205661 | JGI IMG/M metagenome (GOLD analysis project Ga0316204, IMG submission 205661) | Microbial mat bacterial communities from mineral coupon in-situ incubated in ocean water Damariscotta River, Maine, United States -... | ecosystem: Environmental > Aquatic > Marine >...
GGCGCAGGCTCCTCCACCTGAGCGGGTTTCTCCTCGTCACTGCTGGCGGTGCGTCCTCTTGCGACCCCATTGCGAAACACCATGCGGACGTCTTGCAACGTCTCACCGAGCATGTCTGCAAACCACGGGCGAGGCGTCTGGCCGTGCTCTTTGATGTACTCCAGCTCGGCCGCCTGGCGTGCGGCTTCCTGGTCTCGTTGTCGCTGTTCCTTCGCCTCGTCGCGGCCGGGGAATGAGATGTTCATCATCTCAAAGACCGACATCATGCCCTCGACCTGCTCCTTGAATGCACCAGCGCCGGCAGGTGCTGCCTGCTGGGGGGTGACGGGCACCGGCTGGGGCGGTGGGGCCCCACCATAGGGGTATGCAGGCTGCTGGGGCATCCACGGCTGCTGAGGAGGGAGGACCTGGGGCTGCATTGGTGGCTGAATCGGCTTTGGGGGTTCGATGTCCATAGGCAGCGACGTCAGGACGCCATTGCGGCCCTCCTCGTTGACCCACAGGCTTTGCAGTCCGTGCATCCCTTTCACATCACGCAGCCACTGCCAGAAGTCGGGACGCTGGAGTTCTGCCAGGGAGAGGGTTGTGCGGCGCATGCCACGCTTTCCGCCGTCGCCACGCAGGCAAAGGCTGAAGGTCCACGACTTGTTTGGGTTGCGCCGGCAGTAGTCCAGCAGGTCCTCGACCGTGTCGATTTGCGGCTTCTTCGGTGCATCTGTTGGGTTTTCTTTGGCTGTCATTTGGTTCTCGCTTGGTGGTTGGTTGGGGGTGGGCGGGTCGGTGGCGTCGAAAAAGGCACAAAAAAAATGCCGTGCGACAGGAAATGGCGCAGCCCTATGCAGCGGCTGCGGCCAGGATGAGCTTGCTGGCCTCGACGTGGCCGGCGGGGGTCAGGCGGTACCAGTGGCGAATGCGGCCTTGCGGTGGCGGGTCTTTCTTCTCCAGGCGCCGGCGGACCTCGGCCGGCACCAGCTCGACAAGGTCTGCTTCCAGCAACGCCGGCAGCACGCGGCCGTACAGGCCCGGCTCACTGCAGACGGCCCAATCGCGTTCGCGGATGCCCTCACAGAGACGCCGGCCGTAGCTCGGGCCCTTCTTCAGCAGCAGCACAACGGCAACCTGGGCGGTGAATGGCTTCATGTCACTTGCTCGAAAGAGGAGGCGTGCGGCCAGCTGCCGCAGCACAGGGTTCACAGAGGACGCCGGAGGATGGGCTTTGCTCGACGCCACCGAGGCAGTGGTGGTGTTGGGTCGCATCTGTGGCGCACCCCTTCGGCGTCGAAGGTGGCGCCGCTCTCAACGCGATAGACAATCTGACGGGCTGAGAGGCGGAGCGGGTGGCAGGTGCACAGCTCTTTGCCGGCGCCGACCTCGTCAAACAGGTCAGCAAAGCGCTCACGGAACAACGCGCGCGTGCGTGGGTGGTCGGCACGCTCTAGGTCCTCCACGACGTCACCGAGGGGGCGTAGCTTTTCAGTCATGATGGGAGCTTCCTTCCTCAAGCTGCTTGCAGATGACCAGTCCCCACGCGATGCCGGTAAACAAGGAAAGGCCGGCTGGGACTTCAAGGCGGAGATGAAAGGACAGCATCACTGCGAGCACCGCTGTAAGGGTGACAAGGTGGAACCCCTCTGATGCGGTTAGAGAACGTCGCTGCTGCCCCTGATGCACAGACGGTGTTGAGGTGGACGTTGTTCTCACAGCTGCCCCTCCTGACGCAGGGCCCACTCTCGCCGGTAGGACTCACAGACATCGGCCGGCACCAGCTCGACGGCGGCGCAGAACTCAAACAGCTGCTCAAGGCTTGGCAGTGTGCTGCCGTCCTCAATGCGCGAGATGGTTGCCTGGCTGCACTTGAGGCGGGCGGCGACCTGGCTCTGCGTCAGACCAGCAGCCCAGCGTGCGGCATACAACTCGGTGCCACCATCGGACCAGCGCCCCTTGGGCACTGGTGGAATGTCGAAGGGGTGGCCGCTCATTGCGCGCCTCCTGTCGACGAGGGGGCGGCGCGGAAATTGGGGGAGACCTCTATCGTCGAAGACTCGCGAGATTTTTTTTCGGCTAGGTCGGCCATTGCCAGCTCGTCGATGTCGAGGAGGAGCAACGCCTCAGCTGCGGCTTGGGTCAGGTCCTCACCACTAACGCGAAAGTCTTCATTGCCACGACGTGCATGGACAGACACAGGGAATGCAGCTTGCCCCATCGGGCTCAATGCGACGTCGACACGCCAGCCCAACTGAGTGGCCTGCAAAAGCTTCCCGGCCCACAGCCAGTCTTTCTGTACCAGCTCGACGCCGGCGCGGGTTTTCTTCTGTCGACGACGACGGGACCGCAAGCTGCGGGACCGACCACCGAGGCGGTGCAGAAACTCCAGCGGGAGCAGCAACAAGCCGATGACGGCGTCGAGGATGAACAGCGCAACGGCTGCTGCTGATTTCCAAATCTCACTCATGTTCTTGCCTTTCTGTGGGTGGCCGCAATGGCCAGTGAGGTCTCTCGTCGACGAGAGACAAGACGCGGCGCACCTGGCGTAGCGTCCACTGCACTTCAAAATGCTTCCGGGCTTGCTCGCGATGCCAGGGCGACGACGACGGCAACAGCTCTCCGCGAGTCACCGGGCGCTCGGTGCCGTACACCCAGCCAACGCGTCGGTCGGACGAGCCGGTCAGCGCGGTGTTCACTGTGCGACCTTCCTCGTCCTCGTCGATGGCTGTTGCTGCTTCGAGGTCGGCAGCAACGGCGACGCGAGGGTCTGCCTCCACTTCTGCCACTTCCTCCTCGGTCAACGGCCGACTGTCGTCGTCGTCAAAGACGTCAGCGAATGCGTTGCCGCGCCACGAGCCGAACCGCTTCACCAGCTGCGCACCGCGCAACGTCGCGATGACTTCACGGCGGACGTGGGTGGGGTACGACGTCAGTTCAAGTGGCTTCACAATGTATTTCGCGACTTCCATCAGGCCGGCGCGTGGAATCTGGACGTTGACGCCGCCGTTCTTTCCGTCGTCACACCTCTGCGCAGCTAGGTCAGCGTCGAGCGAGGCAAAAAACTCAGGGTCGGCGGCGCGGTCGTCGTCGTCGAACATCTGCGGCAGCGTCCAACACTCAGCGACATCGGCGCGGACCATGCGACGCAGAGCGCGTTCATGCGAGGCGCGCTTAAAGCCGCCGGCGGCCGCAACAGCCTCATAGGCTGCCTCCATTCGTCGGGCGACTTCTCGCTTGCGCAGAACCGTCGCGAGGCAGTGGCGCCACAAGGCGAGAGCGATGTCTTGCCCACCAGCCAGGGAGTATGACCCGTCGTCACGACGTGGCCACAGCTCGCCCGGCTCCAGCAATGTATGTGAGTGATAGTGGTAGCTCTCCCGGTGGTCGTTTGACTCCAGGCGCACAGCAGCGTCACGCAGTTTTGCAACGCGCTCGAAGTCGCCCGACCACGGGCGCTCAGGGTCGCACAACAGCTCGTCGGCCTGGCGGAGTTTTTCTTTCGCCAGCTTCGCGCGACTCTTCTTTGTCGAGTAGGTGAACTCATCCTTTGCCATGCCACCGACGACGAGGGAGGGGCTGTTGCACTCGGTGCCATCGGCCTGCGTCTTGGTGGGTGCACGGAAGAATCCGGTCCACTCATCACCGCTGCGCAGTGTGACGGTAAATGGCTTTGCCGACGTCGTCATGAGACGCCAGGCAGCAGCATGGATTGCGCGTGGATGGGCCAGACCGACGTTGTGCAGGTCCCGCATCGTGTACGTGACGAGAAAGAGCTTCTTGCCGGAGTCTGTGCTGCCAGCATGAGCGTCGATGCCATGGGCGGCCAGCGCTTTGGCGAGACGCACCCGAGTGCGAGCGGACGCGCGCCGCGCGCAGGTATTGCAAAACCGCCACTCACACCGCTGCGCATCGGCCAGGACGCCACCAAGCTCATGCTGTACCAGCTCTGCACCCTGCAACACGGGGTTGCCGGCGTCGTCGAGCACGGGGTTGCCGGCGTCGTCGAGCAATGGAGGGCGAACAGTGTGAACCACCAGTTCGCCGCAAGACTTCTGGCGGGATGCTAGGTCGCGGAGAGAAATGAACTCGTGAACCAGGCGTCGTCGAGCGCGCTCCTCCTCCATCTCCGCCACCAGGCGGAGATTGGTTGCAGAGGCAGGATTTGAACCAGCATCTCCGGGGCTATGTGTTCCCGCATGGGCGGGGTGCGCACCCGGCGTCTTACCGTTAGACGACTCTGCATCTCTTTCAACGGACGATGTTGCCATTGACTTGATTTCGTCGTCGTCCCAGATTTTACGGCGCTCAAACCGAACAGCGTCGCCGGTAGGCCAGCGCCACTCTCCGGGCCCTGCGTCAGCCAGGCTGGAATCCAACCACCAGCCCGCGCGAGTGGCGACTTCGTTGGCAGCGTGCTCCAGGTCAGCGGCGAGAATGGCTTTTGCTCGCCGGCCCTCCTCTCCGCGCTTCACATCCCAGGGGTTTTTCGTCCATTGTTTGGCGAGACGGCGCGTCTGCAGAGGGCTTAGTGACGCGGCTTTGGTGCGTTCCTCAGGGGTCAACAGCGAAAAAATGTCAGTTTCGCAAATATGACCCCCGTGTGAACCAAGGGCAGCACGCAGGGCACCAGAGAACAGCGGGCCAAGCTGCTCATCTGGGATGGGGGCAGCCTCTGTGGGGGCTGCATCAAATAGGCGATAGAATTTGGCGGCGACAGCCCGGTGGGGGCGACGCTCAAGCGTCAGTGGCTCACCATCGCCGTCTAGCAGGGGGGCAAATCGGCCGGACCGCTCCCGTCGCTGTTGGGCAATCTCCTGCCGGCGCACCTTCTCAGACCGCGCAGCTTGGCCAAGAACAGGCTTTGACTCCAGTTGAGCACGCTCGTCGCCAAACGCCAGAACACGCGCTGAAGCGTCTGCTGTGCGCGCAGCGAGGGTCTTCCCCTCGCCGGCTTGAACCTTTGGCTGCAGGCGATAGGTCCTCACTTGTGGACCCCGCACGGCTCGTCGGGAAAGGCAACGCAAAAGCAGCCCTTCACAGTATCCTGACCAGGGGCGTTACCAAGGCACCAGCGGTCGCAGATGTCGTCCAGCGTCGACCAAAAGGGGTCGTCTGAGTGCAAATACTTCCCACCAAGCTGGACGACGATGGCAGTCAAGTCCTCCCTTGCGACGGCCTGAGCGTCCTCTGCCGTCTTCTTCCATGAAGCCACTTCGGCTCGAAGGTTGCGAACAAGGGTGGGAGAGGGCGACTCCACGTCCTCAGGAAACAGTTGAAAACTGCTCATGACGCCACCGAGGGGCGGCCGGCATCTGCGTCGCACGTCTCAATGTGGCCACGTAGGTCAGGGTCGACGGCATGCTTGCGGCCGTCTGCGGTGTCGATGATGACAATGCGAGCGCCACAGGCACGACAGGAGCGCTGCACCCAACCGAGACGGGTGGCGAGTGCGGCGACGCGGGTGATGTGGTGGTGCCTGGCCTCATGGTGGCCGGCGTTGATGTCAGCAGCCTGCTCCCGATGGGTGCGCAGTCTGTGGTCAGCTTCAGCCTGTTGTCGGCCGGCGAGCTCGCCGCGTGCGAATGCTGCGGTTAGAGCCTGTTCCTGTGGGTCGTGGTGCATCTTCTTGCCTCTGTGGGCGCGAGATGCAACGCTGAATCCGACTTCAGCTTTGCCCCATGCCCGGGGTTCTGGTGGTTGACGTCCGGCTCTGCATTGCTTCCTACGGCTGCAGAGCCTTTCTTTTTGGTGTCTCGGGTTGTCACTTCCTCAATGATCGATGTGTCCAAACGTGACGACGCTACCCCAGTTGCGACTTTACGCACACAGGGTTGGTGAACATCTGGACTTTGAGGTAGGTCTGACAACCAGGTTCCTGTTGCGGCCGTAATCCGCTCCGGTGACTCAGGCCTCCGAGGTGCGCTAACACCCGGGGGCCGTTTTTTGACCTTATGCCGGCCTTCCGCCGTTTGCAAAGGGGTCATCGCATCACCGTCGCAGAACAAGGAACCCAAGAAGGGGCACTGCAACGGCGCCGATGCCGATGCCAACCTTTGCCGCCTCCCCCGCTGTCTTTTCAACAACCTCCGAAGCAAAACGTTCCAAAAGGGACGGGGATTCAATGTATTCCCGCAGCATGGGCAGCACCACACGAGTTGCGCGGCGAAACGTGGCGGGGTCTGGGTCCAGGTCGGCGCCGCCTTCGACCTCGTTGCGCAGCGTCGACAAATACCCGTCGACCTGGTGCAGGAGGGTTGCGCAGTCGCCATTGGGGTCAGTGTCGGTGACGACACCAAAGAAGAAATCACTCAGGCTCTCGCAACGCTCCGCCATGTCGTCGCGCGCGACCTCCAGGATGAGCAACACATCTGAGGGGAGGAGGGTCATCGCCGGCCTCTTTTCTTCTCGGCTGCGTCCAGACGCTTCTCGACGACAGTCAGGCGCCAGGTGTTCTGCTGAATCGCCAGCGTGGTTTGGTTGTTGGCGTCCCGCAGCGACTTGACGTCGTCGCGGACCTCCTGGAGCAACTGCCGGTCTGCCGGCACCAGCGAGGAGGGCCGGGAGTCGCCGAGGCTGCCGGCCGCCGTGGCGGCGCCACCACCGATGGCAAGAGAGAGGGCTGCAATGATTGTCTGACGGGTGACGTTGGGGTCCATGCTGTCCTCACAAAAACAGAAGGGCGAGGGCGAGAGGGCCGAGTCCGCCACCAGCAGGTGGTGCGGGTGGTGGCAGAATCGTCTCGACGTCGACAGGAGAGCCGGCCTTCCACCAGCCGACGTGCAGGTGTGGGCCTGATGATGAGCCGGTGTTGCCAGTCAGCCCAATGACGTCGCCGGCTTTGACCTCGTCGCCCTGGCGAACCAGCACCTTTGACAAATGGATGAACCAGCCTTGGCCCTTGCCGTTCGTCTGCAGCACGACGTGAAGCCCATTGCTGCTTTTGTCGACGCTGACGGCTTTGTGAATGCGACCGTCCTCAGGCGCATAAACAGGAGTGCCCTCGGGGGTCGCATAGTCAACGCCTCGGTGGGGGCCGTTGCGAAACGGCTCACGAGCACCAAACACCGACGTCACCCGGTAAGCACGGTCAAAGAAGTGGCGGCTAAGCATCGAGCACCTCGGCGACTTCAAAGGTGCCACCGTTGCCGATGACGTCGTGAATCCTCACTTCCGAGGATGATGCGATGATGTGCCAGTGCCCTGGCGCGAGAGGTGCGCCGCCTTTTGACGTCGACACGGGAACATCTGAGAGAAGGGCGAAGACCCCCTTGCGGCCGGCGGGGGCGCCGCCTGGCTCCAGCGGGGTTGGCGTTGACGACGACACGTCTGGGATTTTCATCGCACACCCCACAGTCGGACGTTGGCGGTCCCGGTAGCAGTCCAGAACTTCAAAGTGGTCCCTGGCTCGACAGCGATGTCGTCAGCAACGCCCTTTGCAACAGGCCAACCAGCTGACTCGTCGGCAGCGGCAGGGTCCGAGGTCACGAAAAAGTCAGCATCCGTGGACTTCATACGCAGCCAATGAACGCCGGCGGGCACTGACCACGATGCGCCTGACGTCGTCGCCTCCACAGGGGCCTGTGTAGACTTTGGTGTCACGCGGGCGGTGTGTGAGGGATAGAGCATCAAGCTGCCTCCTCAATCACCAACGCCCGGACGATGCGACGGCAGGCTTTTTCGATTTCTTCGTCGTCGACAGTCTTGCCCACCAGCTCGCCTGCAACGAGGCGGTGCACCTCTGGAAGAGTTGCCGCTTTACGGATGTAGGCTGCGCGGTCCGCGATAGCGACGACGGGGGTCGCACGCTTCACCAAGTCATAGGTGACAACAGGCAGAGCGACATTGCAGCGACGGCGAAAGTCAGCGTCGCGGGACAGCTCGTTTTGTTCCAGGAGAGTCACGAGAATACCTCTTCAACCGCAGCGACAACGTCGGCCGGGTCTGTCTCGGGGGGGAAAATCATCAACGACGTGAGCGGCCGGGCCTGAACACGCCGCCAGCCTTGGCTGCCGGTCATGTTGATTGAATTCAACGTCGCCACTTTCACGCCGTCCTCCCAGATTCCGGATGCGGCGGTGCCTTGGCGCAGCGCTGTGACGAGGCGGTGAGTCTGAGCCGCTGGGGCAACGCCCCTGTCGACGGCTTGCAGATGGTAGTTCGGGACGGCGTTGACCCCGATTGTCGAAAAGAAATTCCAGGGGCCCAAATCGAAGCGATTAATGCCAGGCATGTCTGCGACGAATGCCACAGTTGCGTTTGGGTAGTTTGGGGAGCTGACGTCGTTCCAGCCGAAGTTGGCGACGGTCAACGATGGCCAACCCAAATAATCGGCGACGGTTCCATCGGAGCCAAGCGGGGCCAGCTGCCAGTCGGCCTGACTGCCTCGGTTGGGCCATGCCTCGCCATTGGCCAGCACTGTTGCAGGCAGGTCGTCAGGGTGCAGATACAGCCACGGCGACAGGGCGTCGATGGCGTCGCCAACGACGTTGCTGGCCTGAGAGGGGGCAAACAACTGGCGCACGACTCACCCCCCGAACTCGCGGGCCATGAAGTAGATGATGACGTCGGAGCTGGCGCCGCCAGACACGACAGACAGCAGCTCGTCGCCCGGCTGAAGGGGCACGCCAAAGACGGCGGTTGGAATGTTGGGTGATGCCACTGGCGGCAGCACTGAGGGATTGGGGACAGGGTTTCCCTGTCGGCCGCCGCAAACGCCTTTGCTCTTCACCACCTGCGTGAATGCTGTGAATGATGAGGCGTTCGTATTTGGCCCAAGCCACCGATGCGTCACTTCTGTCGGCTCGGTGATTTGCGTTTTAGGACGACGAGCAACGTCGGTGAGATGATGCTGAAAGAAGCGCATCTCGCCATGCAGCTGGCGCCATGAGTCGGCCACTTCCTGGTCAACCTGGAAGCCAAATAGGGTGACAGCGGTTGCGGAGGTCCACGACGCGGCTGACACCTTCACGACCAACTTTGTTCCCTTGTCGATGATGATGGGCGCTTCCCATTCCAGGTCTTCAAAAAGCGCTATTTCACCGCTGGCGTCTGCGGCGAGGTCCTCCCAGCTACCCACGTCGCGGGCGCCGGTGCTGATGGCGACGTCAAGGGGCGCCGCCGAGCCGGCATAGAGCCGCATACCGGTGACGACAAAGGCGCCTGGCGCATCAGGGTCCAGGCGGAGCGTGCGGCTGGTTCCAGATGCCGAGCTATCCTCTTGCATGATGTCTGGGGTGGCGTTCGCGCTCATGGCCTGGGCGAAGTCGCGAAAGCGGAGGGGGAGGTTTTCCATGATTCGTACCTGGGGTGACGACGTCGAGGACGGTCGGCGCTCAACAGCGACAACGAGAGATGCGCCCAAACAAAGGACACCGAGAACGAGAGCGAGAGCGGATGAGCGAGACATGGAGAGACCCCCTTTTGTGGTTAGGGACCTGTACCATGCTGCCCCCTGCTACCCTTACGGCGAGGCCCGTCAGAATCTGTCGGGCTTGGCCGATGAGCTCGGCCGTGCCGGGTGCAAGCAGTTGAAAGAAGGGGCGAAAAAAATCGCCCCTTTTTCAAATCACTTCTCGCACTGGATGGCGACGAACTCGAAGCGGCTCGCGACATCGATGCCGGTCAGGTTGTCAGTGGCACCATCCACAAACATCTCGCATTTGATGGCGGCGCCGTCTTCAAGGACGATGGTGCGTGGGAAGGCGACGTAGTCTTTCGACCCCTTCGCCTGACCGCTGGCAGCAGCTGCGCCGGTGTCGTTGTCGACGGCGGACACCTGGCCAGTCAGCAGCTCGGAGAGCAGGAAGGTCTCTTTCTTGCCGTTGGCGGTGACTTCAACGTAGGCGCGCGACCGGGCGCGGTCGAGAATGCGCATGTTGGCAGCGCTGACCGCGTTGTCGATTTGGACACAGCGGAGGCCGAGAATGCCGTGGTAGGCCGTTTCAGGAGAACCGTTGCTGCTGATTTCCGAGTTGTCGCGGGTGAAGTCGGTGTCCGTCTGGGATTTCTCTCCCAAGAACTTTGTCTTCATCAGCGCGGCGGTGCCGGTGGTGGTGACCTCGTGAAAGAGGGGGATGCGCACAGGGCGAGCAAGGCTCGACTGGAGGTAGCCGGCGGCTTTGGCGTTGGCGGCAACGGCTTTGGTGCGTTCGGCGGCGAGAGCGGCGGTGAGAATCGTCATTTGGTCCACAGGGGTTGCCGCTGCTGCGCGGCCGATGAGGGAGCGCCGTCACGCGGTGACGACGTCGATGGGGGTGCTGGCGACTAGAGCCAGGATTTTTTGGCAGTGCGGGTGTCGTCGCTCATGGACGGACCGCCACGAGGCTGGGGGGCCGCGATGCGCGGGTTGACTTTGGCCGGAGGCACAAACGATTTCTTCGACGACGCTGCGCCGGGCAGCACCTTGCCGACGGCGACGCCGGCCTTGTCGATGAGGGTGTTGATGGGTGCAGCGAAGGACCACAGGCCCGAGCCGAGCAACATCAACATCGAGAAGTCTTGAGCGCTCTTGGTGCCCCACTTCTTCGACGTCAGCTTGTAGGCAGCGACTGCGCCACCGACACCGGCAGCCATGTCGGTCAGACCCTCGTTGAAGGTGCTCTTGTTTGCGAAGCGCTCCACAGCGTCAACGCTGCGGAGGAGGCGGCCACCCAGCTCAGCTGATGCGGCGCCGCTGATGGCAGGCATGGCAGCCTTGCCAACATTCTTGGCTGCCTTGGCGATGTCGAGGTTGAACAGTTTCATGATGCGGTTCCGGGTGTGCCGCTGCTGCGCGGCCGTGTGCACGTCGTCGACGGTGCGGGTTAGCGGGAGAGGCTGATGCCCCAGGCGGCCGGGGTGGCCGGCTTCTTCCTCGTCGACTTCTTCGCCGATGGTTTCTTCTTCGGTGACGACGTGGACGACTTCTTCTTGGCCGGCGCCTTCTTCGCCTTCGGCTTCTTGGCCGCTGGCTTCTTCTTGGCCGGCGCCTTCTTCGCCTTCGGCTTCTTGGCCGCTGGCTTCTTCTTCTTGTTGGCCGCACGAATGCGTTTCACCTCGTCAGCAGAGGCGAAGCCGAGGTTTTTCCCGGCGGCGTTGATTTTCTGGTAGCGGCCGTTTTTGCAGCGTTTGAGTTTCAAGACTCACCTCGTTTCGTGACGTGGGTGCGTAGGTCATCAGCGAACTCCATGACTTCGGAGATTGCAGAGACGGGGTTGCTGAAGTCGATGCGCTGGAACCGGCGGACGTACTGGCGGAGAGTCTCGAAGCCACCAGTGATGTCGCTGGTGCCGTAGGAGTAGCGGCCGAGAAGGTTCGTCTCGGCGTGGAAGACGCCAGGTTTGCCGTCGAACATCTCGTCGCGAAACGTGAAGCTCATACCGACAAAACGGCCAAACTGAATGCCGCCGTGAGCGCTGAATGCGTCGGGTGCCACCTCGACAACCTCAGGCTCAGGCTTTGCTCGACGTGAGCGGGGGGCTTTCTTTGCGGTGGCTTTGCGGACAGTCATTGAGACCTCAGAGAAGAAGTGACGCGGCAGCGACGAGCCCGAGGGCTGCCGCTCCGCCGGAGGATTCGGTGGATGGGGTTGGGGTCATCGGCTGGAACACAGGACCGATGGTTCCTGTCACCTGCAGAGGGCGGTTCACGGGAACGCCCTGGCGGGCCAGCTCGTCGAGGAAGAAGGCGCCAACGTCCATGCCGAACAGCTCGTCGAGGTCGTCCCAGTTCTCCAGCAGCGACTGCAGCTCTGGAGCGAACTGCGTCGCAAGCGCAAGGGCCAGGTCGCGGACTGCGTTGAGGTCAGGTGCGTGACCTCGACACATGCGGCCGGAGATGTGTTCGCCGCTGTCAACGATGCTGTCGAGGGCGGGGATGACCTGCTCTTGGCCGCCGGCACGCAAAACCGTCTTCAGCACGCCGCCAATAGGGCCCGCGAGAAGAAGGCGGGCTTCTTCAATAGTGCAGGCCTCACGCTTCAGCGTGCGACTGACGTCGCCACAGTTGGCGAGGAAGTTGAAACTCAAACGGGCTGTGTTGAGGACGAGGACGCCGGGCAAGACAAAGATGCCTGCGGCGTATGAGACAGGGGGCAGTGCGTGCACCAGCAGATTCGGAATCGTCAGCGACGCCGCTGTTGCGATGCCGTGCCACGGCTGCTGCTGCGTGACGTCGAGGAGGTTGCGAATCTGCGGGGGGAGGAGGTTACAGGCTGCCTCTCCAGCGCCGGCCACGGCGTCACCAGCAGCGCCAAAAACAACTGCGGCGCCTTCGGCAACAGCTTTGCCTCCAGCCTCGAAGAACGCGGAGGGGTCGAAGGTTGGTCCACCAACGCGACGAGAAAACCCACCAGCGGGCGCCAGGCAAGAGCAGCGCCCACCGATGGGGGAGCAGTCGCAGTGGTTAGGAGTCGGATACCGTCGGCGTTGCATGCAAAAGACAATAGACGCAAGCCGAGAACCCTCTAATACCTAACATTTGTAACGTTACAAATGTTAGGCATGCTGACCTCTCAAATGTTAGGTGTATAACCCACGCTATTCCGGTGGGTTCAATGCACGCACCTTTTCCTCAAGTTTATTTAGAACGGCTTCCAGCCAGGGCAGATTTTCGGCCGCTTTGAGCCCGTGCTGGGGGTGGTCCATCAGCACCTGCATCCGCTCCTGCGTCACTGTGGCCAGCTCCAGGCCGAACTGTGACAGCAGATTCTCAGCTGCGTCGTCCTGTGACACCTCGCGGCGCTTCTGCCCCAGCGCTGCATACAAAAGCTCGACGACGATGGGCGCAGGCTCCTCCACCTGAGCGGGTTTCTCCTCGTCACTGCTGGCGGTGCGTCCTCTTGCGACCCCATTGCGAAACACCATGCGGACGTCTTGCAACGTCTCACCGAGCATGTCTGCAAACCACAGGCGAGG
>Ga0316204_10009578_pt1 | contig 12872 bp, 10 predicted proteins | sample 6monrhotite_MG_2_FD_205661 | JGI IMG/M metagenome (GOLD analysis project Ga0316204, IMG submission 205661) | Microbial mat bacterial communities from mineral coupon in-situ incubated in ocean water Damariscotta River, Maine, United States -... | ecosystem: Environmental > Aquatic > Marine >...
ATTTGGAACATCACTTTGAGCGCAAACCAAATGACAACTTTGAAGTGGAGTAATCGGCTTTAGCCGAAATGCTGGACTTTCAGTCCGCAGTTTTTAACCCACCATCTTTAGATGGTGGTTGTTTAGTCATGTATTGATTTTTTATTTTCGTGATATCTTTCTATGGTGTTGATATAATTCATATTATTCTTAAGTACATGTGTATTAATATCAAGAATGTCATTGATGTCAATAAATCATCTTATTCCTAAAATTTCCTCTGAGTAGATAAATAGAAATTGTTCAAATCATTTGCTTTAAATAATTAAAGGACAACATGAAAGAACAAATTCTATTTTCTACCATAATTAAAATAATTCATCATTTATTTATCTGTCGATTATTCATATTATTTTCCTGTTGGTGTACGTCCCATTGGCTAATCGCTATATATTGGATGTAACTAATAAAATTAAAGCTTTTAATGATGTGGTTAAACATTTCAATGTCCTTAAGTCTTGGTTATTCTGAAATAGTTTCTTCTGTTTCAAGGGAACTGTAATTCTCAGTATCAGTTTTTTGTTCTAAAAGAAGGTTTATATTTTTTTTAACTATACGGTTATTATCTAGTGAAATTGCTTTGTTTAAATCATCAATTGCACCTGATACGTTATTGTTTAAATATCTTGAAATAGCGCGGTTGTTATAAGAAATTGATTTGTGAAAATCACTAAATCTATTAGTAGATTTAATTGTGTTAATGGCTGCTGTACAAGATAATTCAGCTTTATCTAAATCATTCATTTTTAAATAAGCAACACATAATCCAGTATCAATATCGTATTTTATGCCTGCTTTCTTGTCTTTAATGAGTTTATTAATGCCAGATTGGAAGTTTCCAGACATTATTTCGCCACTTCCCGTTGAATTTTTAACAATGGCAACTTCAAAAGGTACTTCTTTTGCAAAGGCTTCTGATGCGCCAATTAGCGTAATAGTTGATAATATAGTTGTTACATAAATCGATTTGAGTATCATAATAATATTCCTTAAATAAATGCATCCCCGTGATGCATTTATACTTTAGAATTTAAGGAGTGTTGATACAAACGATTAAAATAAACGTGTTGAATGAATAAAATTCATCTATAAAATCCATCTGTATCCTTTGTTAATGGTATGACCAAATGATTATTGAAACGTAAACGTGTTTTTCACCCAATCAGCAAATAAATTGAGCTCGTTATTATTTTGAGTATTTTCATGTTGTACTAAATAATATTGATCATGTGTAATAAGATCCTCTTCGAATAATTTCACTAACACTCGTTCACTAAACCAATTTTTCCCCATAGGTAAAGGGACTAAAGCAATCCCCATTCCTTGTTGAGCAGCCTTAAGAACACCAAACATGCTATCAAATTGTATAATCTGTTTTGGATCAAAATCTTCAATATTTACTTTGTTTGCCCATTGGTGCCATGACCAAGGTCTTGAATGGTGTAATATTAGAGGCGTACTTTTTAGTGCATCATAACCTGAGTTTTTAAGTTTTTTATAAAGCTTTTGATTACATGCTGGAGAATATCTTATGGGAAATAATTCATTAACAATGCTTGCATTTGGTTTTCCATTTGAAAGAACAATAGAAAGATCGGCTGATTTTGAAGGGCTTTCGTTTGATTTTACAGTTTCCAATTGAAGATTAATATTTGGATTTTTTTCATACCATTGGCTTAAATGTGGAATAAATAATTCACTGGCAAAAAACTCAGGTAATGAAACGATAATGGTTTGCTTTTGTTCATTTTTAGTGAATTCAGAAATGGTTGATTCTAATTGGTGCATTATTGGTTGAATAGAAGAATAAAAGTGTTTGCCAGAACTTGTCAGTTCTATTGAACGAGTCTTTCTTGTAAACAAAATAAGCCCTAATTGTGCTTCAAGTTGTTTTATTTGGTGGCTGACAGCAGAAGGAGTTAAAAATAATTGTTCTGCAGCTTGTTTGAAACTTAAACATTTTGCGGCAACGCAAAATGAACGTAAACCTCGAATAGGAGTTTGAATAAACATATAAATTAATTTTAATTAGGAAGACAATAAGTATTGAGCAATACTTATTCCATACCCATATAATAATTTATTTTATTGATTATTAAGTATTTTATTTTCTTTTTTATATATTATCAGTTTATGTTTGCACTGTTTTGGTTCATACGCACAAGATAAAACATAGTTTATAAAAAGTCATTAATGTGAAATAAATTAAATATAAAAAAGAAGGGTATCAATTGATACCCTTTAATACTTAAAAATCATAATATAAATAAAACAAATATTTCAATTAATATACTTAATATTCCGAATCGGGGAGATTCAAAAACAAGTACATAATATTCGTTTAAATTTATCGGTACAAACGGTTTTATTTCACTTAATAAGTGAATTTTTTTCACTTTTAAAATGTATCAGTATTAATTATCTGATGGTTTGTTATTTTGTTTGCCAATTTACAGATAGCAATAAAAAATCCACCGCGAGGGTGGATTTTTAAAACATAACTTTTAGTGTATTGACAGTACATTGGTCGTGCATTAGTAAAACCAATTCAGAACAATAAGCTGCTAATAACTGTCGTTATGAACGCTTTGTACGGCACGCCCTGATGGATCAGCCATTTTACTAAAGCTTGCATCCCAAGCTAGTGCTTGTGGTGTGCTACAGGCAACTGATTTACCGCCTGGTACACATTCTGCTGCAGAGTCTAATGGAAAATTTTCTTCAAAAATACTACGATAAAAATAAGCTTCTTTTGTATCCGGTGTATTAATTGGAAATTTAAACGCCGCATTCGCTAATTGTTGATCGCTAACTTGTGCTTCAACATGTGCTTTTAAACCGTCGATCCACGAATAGCCAACACCATCAGAAAACTGCTCTTTTTGACGCCATAAAATTTCTTCAGGTAAGTAACCTTCAAACGATGAACGTAAAATTGCTTTTTCCATTTTGCCATTGCCACACATTTTATCTTCAGGGTTAATGCGCATTGCCACATCCATAAAGTTTTTATCTAAAAATGGCACACGGGCTTCAATACCCCATGCAGACATTGATTTATTCGCACGTAAACAGTCAAACATATGTAAGTTGTCGAGTTTACGTACTAATTCTTCATGAAATTCTTGAGCATTAGGCGCTTTATGGAAGTATAAATAGCCGCCAAATATTTCATCAGCACCTTCACCACTTAATACCATTTTAATGCCCATGGCTTTAATTTTACGTGCCATTAAGTACATTGGTGTTGAAGCACGTATGGTTGTTACGTCGTAAGTTTCTAAGTGATAAATAACTTCTTTAAGTGCGTCAATACCTTCTTGTTCGGTAAATAAAACACTGTGATGCGTGGTACCGATGCTATCAGCTACTTTTTGTGCGGCAATTAAATCAGGAGAGCCTTCAAGTCCACAGGCAAAAGAATGTACTTTCGGCCACCAAGCTTCGGCTAAATCGTTGTCTTCAATACGACGAGCCGCAAATTTTTGGGTGATAGATGATATTAATGAAGAATCTAAACCGCCTGATAATAATACGCCATAAGGAACATCGGTCATTAAGTGGCTTTTTACTGAATCTTCTAAGGCTTCACGAAGCTTAGTTTTACTGGTGGTGTTATCTTTAATCGCGCTGTATTTTGTCCAGTTACGACGGTAATATTGTTTTAGTTCACCATCGCGACTATCTAATATATGCCCTGGAGGAAATTCGCTTACTGTTTTACAAACAGGCATTAACGCTTTCATTTCAGAGGCAACATAAAAGTTACCATCTTCATCATAACCGGTATAAAGTGGAATAATACCGATATGATCACGAGCGATTAAATAACTGTTATCTGTTTCGTTATACAAAATAAAGGCAAACATACCTTGCAGTTTATCTACAAAGTCAACGCCGAACTCTTCATATAAAGGTAAAATTACTTCACAGTCAGATTTTGTTTGAAATTCATAATCAACGTTGAGATTATCAGCTAAAGCTTTATGGTTATAAATTTCACCATTAACCGCTAATATGTTGGTTTTATCATTATTGTAAAGTGGTTGCGCGCCATGTTCTGTATCAACAATAGAAAGTCGTTCATGCACTAATATTGCATGTTCGTTGTTGTAAATGCCTGACCAATCAGGGCCGCGGTGACGCAAAAGACGAGAACATTCTAATGCTTTAGGACGAAGTGCATCAGCACCTGTTTTTATATCTAATATACCAAAGATCGAACACATTGAAGCGCTACTCCTTTAAAGGTTTATGTTAGTCAAATTGTGAGGTGTTCAAGTAAAAGTGTAATATTATTTTACTATGAATACATAGACAGCTAGCCGTCTAGTTTGTCACTTTGCCAGTTTTCTAGAAAAAATCAATATAAAAATTCGCTTTGTTCACAACAATTCGTTATAAACAAGCAAATAAATTAATATTGCACTGTAATTAATCATGAAAAAAATTTTTGTTCTTGTTTCTTTTCTCTCATTTAACGCTTTGGCTGTTGACACTTTCACTACACTTACCGTTGAAGAGCAACGTATTGAAAAAGCGAACTCTACAATGCCTGCTATTACTAAACAGTTATCTGCATCAGTAGATAATTTTGCATCACAATTAAAAAAAGCGCGCAACTATACAGCATTAACTCAATTAGTGATCCGTCATGGTAAACAAATTTGGCAACATGCAGTTGTTAATTTTGAGAATAAACAAAATTTTGATGATAGACCTTTATATTGGGCAAGATTGAAAATGACCAAAGCGCTTCGCCATGCGCCTGCTTTTAAAAACTTATTAAATGATCAACAAGCTAAATTGCTTTGGAAATTTGAACTCTTATCTCGCGGAGGCTCGGATATAAAATATAATAAAAATGCCACTAAAAAGATTTTAGTTACCGGATTCGATCCGTTCTTTTTAGATCGAAATATTGCCCAGAGTAATCCTTCTGGTGTTGCGGCATTAGCTTTAGACGATTTATTTATTAGTACGGGTAAAGAAAGTGCAGAAATAGAAACGTTAATGATCCCCGTACGCTTTGCTGATTTCGATCTAGGTATTATTGAAGAATTAATAACGCCTTATTTAAAAACTCATCAAATTGATATGGTGATAACAATTAGTATGGGACGAGATAATTTTGATTTAGAACGTTTTCCTGCATTGCGTCGTAGTGCTAAAGCACCTGATAACTTAAATATTTATACTGGAGCAAATAAAGAAAATCCACTTGTACCTCGTCTTAAAAATGAGGAATTTAAAGGCGATGAATTTGTTGAGTTTAGTTTGCCAGCAAAAAAAATGCAGCAAGCAAATGGCGCTTATAAAATTAACCTTAATGCTACAGTCACTACATTAATTGAAGGTAAAACAGAAACGTTTGCAGCAAATTCATTAGCGCAAATAAAAAATCAAACCTCGGTAGAGGGTTCTGGCGGTGGATATTTGTCGAATGAAATATCATACAGAACTATTGTTTTACGTAATCAATATGCGCCAATGTTACCCGTTGGTCATATTCATACACCACGAATAAAAACTTATAATTCGAAAACCAATCAGGCGATAGTTAAACAAATTAAAGCAATGCTTACTTTGGCTTTAGAAAAGATTTGAACGTTAATTGGAGATATTTGTTCAAGATAGCTAAGCACGAATTTATTTATTCGTGCTTAGCTTATTTTTAGAAGATTAAATGTTATTGGTAACATCGACAGAGAGTTTTAATAATTGCCCTGGTTGTAAATAATTATGGCGACTGATGTTATTCCAGCGCTCAATATCTTTAATATGAATATTGAACTTGTCGGCAATACGTGCAAATGAGTCACCGCGACGTACTTTGTAAGTAATATTTCTGACAACTGCTTGTTCAATAATGTTATTTGAAGGATTATCGATTGATTTTAAAGACGATTTTTGCCAAATAACTAATTTTTGCCCAAGCTTTAAAGTGTCTCTAGGCGCGATACCATTCCATTTTGCAATTTTACTACTCGCAACATGATATTTTTGACCAATATCCCATAAGTTATCACCTGATTTTACCGTATGTGTTGTTTTTAAACCTGTCCGCTTTTTATGTTGTTTTTTAACTAAACGTTGGTTTTGTGAAAAAACGTAATGATCAAGAGAAGCTGTCGCCACTGGGATCAGTAAGTGTTTTCCAATACGAATTCTATTGCCTTTAATATTATTTAATTTTTTGATTAGTTTAGTAGAAGTATGAAACTTATCAGCAATAACACTTAAACTGTCACCATTTTTGATTTTATAACGCTGCCAGCTTAAGCGATCTTTAGTATCAAGTTGATCTAATTGCTGATTGAAGTTTTTAATTTTTGTTTTAGGTAGTAATAAATAATGAGGACCAGCTGGATCGGTTGCCCAGCGATTAAAACCTGGGTTTAATCTTTGTAACTCAGCTAAAGAAAGTTGTGCTAATTCAGCAGCTTTGGCTAGATCAATTTGTGATTTTATATCAATTTGTTCAATAACAGCTTTGTTTTTAATGGCTTTTAATTTGATTTGAAAAGTTTCTGGTCTTTTTATTATATCGGCCAAAGCAAGTAATTTTGGTACATAGGCGCGAGTTTCTTTGGGTAAGTTTAAAGACCAAAAATCGATAGGTAAGTGCGCTTTTTTATTTTTACGAACAGCTCGTTGTACACGGCCTTCGCCAGAATTATAGGCGGCAAGGGCTAACAGCCAATCATTATTAAAAAATTTATGTAAGTATTTTAAATAATGTATTGCTCCTTGGGTTGAAGCAATAACATCGCGACGTCCGTCGTACCACCAATTTTGTTTCATACCAAAACGTTTGCCAGTACCGGGAACAAATTGCCACATACCAGAAGCTCGACCATGAGAATAGGCAAATGGATCAAAAGCACTTTCAACAATTGGTAGAAGTGTCATTTCAAGAGGCATATTGTTTTTTTCTAATTCTTCAACAATATAGTAAAGAAATGGCTCTGAGCGTTTTGTTACGCGATCAAGGTAACTTTGATGATTTGCATACCAATTACGTTGTATTAAAACACGCTTGTTTTGTGGAATATCAAAGGTTAGTTGCGAGCGTATTCGTTGCCAAATATCATTTGTTGGTGGTGTTTCTTCATCGGCTAAATTTATATCTACATCGGCAACAGGATGCATTACATCAATTGCACCATCAATTAATAAAGCTTGGTTAATATCTTCGACACTGGCTGAGTTAGTGTTATTTACTGTTGACTCAGATTGAGAGTCTGTTGTTGGGGTTGATTGACAACCTAAAAGTAAAAAGGTGAGGAGAATACTGGGAAATAAATGTTTCATAAATAGTCTTTAATTTTTCTACATCAGTAGTAAGTCGGCAAATTTTACCTGTTTGGTAGTTATATTCAAGTAATGAGATTTTAAAACTCATTTTTCCATGCTCGAATTTTACTGAAACAATCAACTGTACTGTTAATCGTTTGTTGGCTATATTTTTGTGCTGCTTGCTGTACTTCAGTTTTATCTGCCCTTAAAAATGGATTTATTTGTTTTTCAAGAGACATAATCGTAGGGATGGTTGAATGATTGTTTTTTCTGAGTTGTTGTACTTCCTCCATATAATTCTGTAAATTTTTATTATTAGGCTCTACCGCTAAAGCAAAGGTTAAATTAGCCAATGTGTATTCGTGAGCACAATATATTTGAGTATTATCAGGTAACGCGGCTAGTTTATTTAAAGAATGTAACATTTGCGTTGGAGTACCTTCAAACAAACGACCACAACCGCCAGAAAATAGTGTGTCACCACAAAAAAGCCAAGGAGAATTTTTATCATTGTCTTCAAAACTACAATAATATGCAATATGACCGCTGGTGTGGCCGGGTACATCTATAATTTTAAAAGTTAGCGATAATTCGCTAATAGTAACTAAATCTCCTTCGACGAGTTTATAAGTACAATAAGGAATATTTTCGTTTACAGGGCCATAAACATTTAATACGCTATTTTTATTGGCATATTGTTGGTGATATTGCACCAGTTCTTTAATACCTCCCACATGGTCTGGATGGTGATGAGTGATTAAAATGGCGACTAAATTAAATTGGTTACTTTGCAAATAATCGATACAAACTTGTGCATCCCCAGGATCAACTAATACAATATTACGATTTTGTTCTTGTTCAGCTTTGTTATTTCCAATAACCCAAATGTAATTATCTGAAAATGCTGATATTGCGGTAACCATATTGTTCATTAGATTGCTCTTTGTTGTTTTATAATCGCGGACTAATACGCTATTATAACTAATAATAACGTATTATATAATCTCCTCTGCTTAATCAATTTTGGCGAGAATAATTGGGAAGTAATGAATATTTTTTTTAAAGATTGGTGTAATGAAACCTGCTTTAGCTTTTAGTCAACCTACGCCTCCAAACGACTGGCAGTCATTTGTTAATGGTGAATTAATAAAATCAACTGTTGAACAACAGTTAGCTCCATGGTGGCCTAAATTTTTTGGTTATCATTTGGCTAAAATCGGATGTTTGAGTGAGCAAATCAATACAAACAATTGTGCGATAAAACATCAATTTTCTATTGTACATCAACTAAATAAAGGCAATATTGTTGCAGAATTAGATGATTTGCCTTTGTTAGAACATAGTGTTGATGTATGTTTGTTAAGCCATGTATTAGAGTTTTCGTTAGACCCTCATCATGTTATTCGTGAAGCAAATCGAGTTTTAATACCAAATGGTTATTTAGTGATAACAGGTTTTAATCCATTTAGCTTAGCAGGATTGAATAAACTGATCCCTTTTAGACGAAAGCAAATGCCTTGGCAAGGACGTTTTTTTGCGCCAATGAGAATTAAAGACTGGTTACATTTAATGGGATTTGAAGTTTTAGCTGACAAGCGTTGTTTGCATTCAAGTTTAGCGAGTAATAGTAATACTCATTTTATCAGTCGATATTGGCAAAATTTTGCGGATAAATATTTACCTAGTTTTGGCTCAGTATATATTATTATTGCTAAAAAGAGGGTGTTACCACTCACGCCAATTAAACCTAAATGGCGATTACAGCCTAGCTTTTCTCATGCAAAGGGCGTTTCAGCTAAAGTGAATTCAATGCATAAAGTTTCAAAATAACATCAGTATTAGTAATTTTGTATCTTTACACATTTGAGATTGCCAAATTTGCATCTTGAACTGTAATGGATATGAGATGATTTTTTAATTTTTCAGAGAGTACATATTATGAAAGCACAGGAATTAGAACGTTATTTAAACGTTTTATTATCCCCAGAAATGATTAAAGATTATTGCCCTAATGGATTACAAATTCAGGGCATTGATGAAATCAAAAAAATAGTTACCGGTGTTACGGCAAGTCAAGCGTTAATAGAACAAGCAATTTCTGAAAAAGCGGATGTTTTACTTGTTCATCACGGTATTTTTTGGCAGAACGATTCTTATGTTATCCGCGGAATGAAGTATAATCGTATAAAAGCACTACTCAATAATAATATAAATTTATTTGCTTATCATTTGCCGTTAGACGCACATATAGAATATGGTAATAATGCTCAATTAGGGCAATTACTAGCTTTACAAAATATTAGTGCGTTTTCGGGCGTTCAGCCAGAAGGTATTTTAATGAAAGGATCGTTACTTAATATCGTTAGTGGTGATGAATTTTCACAGCAAATATCGTCTAACCTGCAACGGCAATGTTTACATATTCCTCCACTATCGAATAAATTAATTAAAACTGTCGCATGGTGTACCGGCGGTGGTCAAAACTATATAGAAAATGCAGCAGAACAGGGCATTGATGCATTTATTACCGGAGAGGCATCAGAAAAAACAACACATATAGCAAAAGAAATGGATATTCATTTCTTTGCTGCAGGACATCACGCAACAGAACGCTATGGAATTAAAGCATTAGGAGAACATCTTCAAGATAATTTTGATGTAGACGTTAAATTTATCGATATTGATAATCCAGTTTAATAAAACCTAAAGATTACTTTTTGGGGCCAATTAGTACAGGAAATCAAAAGAATGTTTTTAACCATTGCCACAACAATCCGATACTTTCATACCAAGCTGTAGTGGTTTGCTCTATTTTGTGGCTATTAGGGATATAATAATGCCAGCTATAAGCGTATCCATCATTCTTAACCCAATGACCAGCTGGCGCTGCTATAGGGTTAACACCATTTTGTTGAAAGTATTTTATCGCCCGTGGCATATGATCGGCATTGGTAATTAAAACTACCCTAGTTCCAATAACGCGAGGTGATATTAATTCAGCTTCTTCTTGAGTATCTTTGGGTAAACTCTCAGTTATTATCTTATTCGCAGGTATTCCTAGGCTTATTGCCGCTTGTTTAACGGCTTGTGCATTAGAGGTTTTCTGCCCGAATCCACCGCCAGAGGTGATTATTATTGCTTCTGGGTGTAATCTATAAATTCTTATCGCCTCAACTAGACGTTGTAAGGAACAGGCTTTTAATCGACTGGTATTTGGTAACGTTTTATCATTGGTATGAGAGCAACCTAATATTATGATGTAATCAATGGGTTTAGATGAATTTTTAAAACTAGAATATTGTTTTTCAATGGGAGCCATTACCCAATCAGAAAACGGGGGGAAAGCGGTAAAAAATAACAACAAGGTTGCCGTACAAATACACCTAAAACTAAATTTTGGATGTTTTTTATAAAAAAGAATGCCCAAAAACAACAAAATAATAATCATAGTAAGGGGCATAATTAACGCGCTGATTATTTTTTTTAAAAGAAATAAGTCCATGTTTTATTCATAGCTAGTATAAGAATGTTTATTATACCCAAGCTACTTCAAAATCTAAACTAAGCATCAGTTATATTATTTGCAATAGCCATCTAAAAGTCTATTGCAAAAATCATCAATTTAATGTTTAATAGCAAAGTTGATTAGAGTTTATACTCCATCAACACCAGAAGAGGCGCGCTAGCTAGGTAAATAGTACGAGAAACCACCATTTTGTCGACTACTATCAAGGGAGACTAGCGCCGAGAACATCAATTGAGTGGCAATTAATGTTCGGTCACTAAGGTTGAATCCTTAGGATTGTCACCGTTTATTCGTTAATTACAATAAACATGGTGGAGAGCTTCTGGCTGAAAATGTTTAGATCTCGCTTTTTGCTGCTAACTGCTCAGTCACGCTCTTCCTTTTTGTATTTGCTCAAGTTAATTTTATTCTATGAGCTTAATAGGGAGACCCCAATGAAAATTTTTATTTTATCAAACACAACAACTATCTTACTGCTTAATCTATTAAGGAGTATGTCATGACAATTGCTATCAATAAATTAACGGTTGCAAAATTTGGTGGTACCAGTGTCGCAGATCACCAAGCAATGTTACGTTGTGCGAATATTATCAAGAATGATCCAACAAACCGTATCGTTGTTGTTTCTGCAAGTGCTGGTGTTACTAATCATTTAGTTCGTTTATCTCAAGCAGGTGTTAGCTCACAAGAACAAGCCGAACTTATAAGTAATATTAAAGCTATACAGCTTAATATTAGTCAGCACCTTGAAAATCAAGCAGCGTTAAACGATAAAATATTAACGGTTTTAGCTGGTTTAACACAATTAGCTAATGATCAATCACAACAACACAGTGCACAAATAGCTGATTCAATATTATCTTGTGGCGAGCAAATGAGCTCTTTGCTTTTTACTGAAGTATTGAACAGTATAGGTATAACGAGTGAATGTTTTGACGTGCGAAATGTTATGCAAACAAACAGTCTATATGGTAAAGCTGTAGTTGATATTGAAGCGTTGAAGGTTAATTGTGTAGAATTTTTACAATCTAAATTATCAAATAAAGTTACTGTAACTCAAGGCTTTATTGGTCGTGATGGTTTAGGTAATACAACTACATTAGGACGAGGTGGCTCCGATTTTAGTGCTGCTTTAATAGCCGAAGCGTTAAATGCTACTAATTTAGCAATTTGGACTGATGTGGTTGGTATTTTCACCACCGATCCCAGAATCACTGCTCAAGCGAGAGCATTACCAGAGATTAGTTTTGGTGAAGCAGCTGAAATGGCAACGTTTGGCGCGAAAATATTACACCCGGCTACACTTATTCCTGCTATGCGACACAATATTCCCGTATTTGTTGGTTCAAGCAAAGAGCCTGAAAAGGGCGGCACTCAAATTCAGCAACAAGTCGATTCAAATCCAACCTACCGCTCAATTGCATTACGGAATGAGCAAACCTTAGTTACGGTGAAGAGTCCTGCGATGTTGCACGCTAGTGGTTTTTTAGCCCAAGTATTCTCCATATTAGCTAAACATGAACTGAGTGTTGACTTAATCACCACCAGTGAAATTAGTGTCGCGTTAACTTTTGATAATCCTGCGGGGTCGACACAATCAATTATTACCAATGCTGTAGTGAAAGAATTAGAACAGTTATGTGAAGTATCTGTAGAGCATGGCTTGTCGTTAGTTGCCGTTATTGGAAATAATTTACATTCAACTAAAGGGATAAGCCGCAGTATTTTTGATAATATCAATGATGTTAATGTAAGAATGATCTGTCATGGAGCTAGCGCTAATAATTTATGTTTCTTAGTGCCAGAGCAAGAGGCAAATTCAGTTGTAGAACAGTTGCATGACAGTTTATTTAATTAATTTATCCCTCTAATAGTAGTTTAGTTAATTCGTCCGAAGGAATTGGTTTAAACCCCCGTCTTTAGACGGGATAGCTTTAAGCTAGCAGTTGCGTTTATTATATAGGTATGAAATATCGTAATGGTTCACATACCAAATATAAAATAGAAT
>Ga0316204_10009579_pt1 | contig 12871 bp, 11 predicted proteins | sample 6monrhotite_MG_2_FD_205661 | JGI IMG/M metagenome (GOLD analysis project Ga0316204, IMG submission 205661) | Microbial mat bacterial communities from mineral coupon in-situ incubated in ocean water Damariscotta River, Maine, United States -... | ecosystem: Environmental > Aquatic > Marine >...
TCATGACTGGTCTGATTTTCAAGATTCAATATTCAATATTTACGGAAAAAGCCACAAATACTTGATTGAAGTGGGATGCGGTGGTCCATTAAAATGGAAATAAGGCTTTCTTTTGACGTCCTATTTTCGTATATTAAAGTAGGTGCCTAAAAAATTCTCAAACTAGTATCAAAACAAACTGCATCTGACTATCTTGGCAAAGAATGACAAAGTTCAAAAACATATTGGGCCTTATATTTAGGTTTTTTCCTATCCAGCTGCTTTTTATTCATTTAAAGAAAAGCCATCTTTTAATGATTTTCTGGCTGATTCTATTTGGAATCGTGACCAAGAATATCGCAATGAAGTTTGGAGTGCCATACCTTTTTCTCTCTCCAGAATATCTGGGTGAAGTGAGCTGGCTGTCGTTCTTCATTTTAGGATTCTCGGTGGGTGGATATTTCATGGCATTTCATCTGTACAGCTACATATTGCTTGGTCCTTCATTCCCTTTTATCGCAACACTAGCAAGACCTTTCTTTAAATTTTGTATCAATAACTCGGTTATACCTCTCATATTTTTCATCACTCTCTGTATCAACATTGTTGACATCCAGATGAATGAAGAGCTGATGACCGCAGGTGATGTCTTTATCCAATTGCTTTCGTTAACTGCGGGCACAATATTTTTCATTGCCTTGGCTGTCTTTTATTTCTTCAAAACGAATTGGAATATTTCTACAATCCAACTAAGAAATAAGAACAAGGCAAAAAAGAACAGGTCAATGTATTTCTTTGTGGGCACCTTGTTGTCAAAAAAGAAGTTCTGGTTTGAATCACATCATGCAAAGGTTTATAAGCCGTCATTCTACATTTCATCTTTCCGAAAAATCTCCCCGGCACGTGATTCAAAACATTATAGAAGAAGAGTACTACGGGAAGTATTTAGACAAAATCAGCTAAACGCATCTTTCTTTGAGATTATAGTGATTCTTTCGTTTTTTATCCTTGGATACTTTGGTGATTACGGCTTGGTTCAAATTCCATCTTCAGCCAGTTTCATGCTGTTGTGCACCTTAGCAATAATGATTCTTACAATTTTCTATTCTTGGTTCAGAGGATGGGCAATTTCCATAATTGCAGTGACCTTGATTATGTTGAATGTCATTTCAGCCAAGACGAATTTTTTCCAAGTGAGAAACTTCGCATACGGTCTGAATTATAGTCACAAGAACGATTATAATTTAGAGACAATTAACGCAATTCAATTTGATTCATCTGAATACCGAAATGACATAGAACATCACGAGAAAATTTTAGATCGTTGGTACGAAAAAGCTACTATGCTACAAGACACTATCAAACCAAAATTGGTTTTGGTGAATTGTTCAGGGGGCGGTCTTAGAGCGGCTATGTGGTCTTTTTATGTCTTGCAGCAACTAAATGATAAAACTGATAATGAGTTCTTTGATAATGTTCACATGATTACTGGCGCTTCAGGTGGAATGGTGGGGGCAGCTTATTACAGAGAGCTTGCCTTGCAAGCAATGACATCAGATGTGAATCCAGAAGATGATCAGTATTTAAAGAATATTTCAAAAGATTTATTGAATTCGACAGCATTCAATATGGTGATGCATGACGTCTTCTTCAGATACAAAAGCTCTACTATCAACGGGCAAACCTATGCGCAAGATAGAGGCTTTGCATTTGAATCGCAATTGAATGTCAATACTGACTTTGCAATGGATAAGAGACTAGTGGATTACAGAAAAGATGAACGCCTGTCCAATACGCCCCTAATGTTATTCTCCCCAACCATTATCAATGACGGGCGAAGATTATTAATGGGATCTCAGCCTTATGGTTTCATGAATGGTGATTTGAATACCGAGCGAACGGGACCTGAAAATGTAGAGTTCCTAAAGCTATTTAAAGAAAACTTACCGCAGTCTACCAAGTTTACAACTGTGCTAAGAATGAACTCAACCTTTCCATACATACTTCCTATGGTTACTTTGCCTACCGAGCCTGAAATCCAAATTATGGATGCCGGTATTAGAGATAATTACGGAACGAAATCAACAGTGAGATATATCGCAGCTTTAAAAGATTGGCTACAAGAACACACTTCAGGAGTAGTGCTTGTAGAATTGAGGGATATTCAAAAAGATTATGACATTGAAGCTCACAATAGTAATTTATCATTGGCCGAGAGACTTGTAAAACCAATAGGTAATTTCTATGGTAATTATCATCATTCACAAGAATATAATGCAACCGAATTGGTTGATAATGCGAGATCAGAAGAGGTGCCTATTGATGTGGTGACATTTGTTTTGCGAAATGATCCTTCTGATATGATTTCACTTAGTTGGCACCTCACTCAAAGAGAGAAGAACGATATAAAACGAATATTTAATTCAGATCGTAATCAGGCCGAAATGGATAAATTGATAGATTTGTTAAAACTCAATTAAGATGTCTGAGTCAACCGAAGATAAAAATATTGATGGTTCTAATGATGAACCTAAAAACGATCAGTCGGCTTCAAAAGCTAAGAACAAGAAGTATTCAGATGATCCTACCAAAATTCATATAGAAACTAACCCAGTAGAAATTATTACGGGTACGGCAGGTTTCTTGAGGTCAATACTCTCTTTAAGAAATATTAAATATGACCATGATACGGTCATAACATCTGTTAAAGAAGGCATAGAATTCAAAGGATATAATGTTTGGATTTTGATGTGCTCTATATTGATTGCTTCTGTAGGTCTGAACGTAGATTCCACAGCAGTGATAATTGGAGCCATGTTAATCTCACCCTTAATGGGACCTATTAAAGGAATCGGATTTGGGGTCGGTACTAATGATTTTAGAATGTTACTTGATTCACTTAAGAATTTAGGTATCACAGTAGGTATTTCATTGTTGGTTGCATTTTTATATTTCTTGATTTCTCCAATTCATGAAGAGAACTCTAATTTATTGAGTCGTACGTCACCAACTTTTTTAGATGTCGTTATTGCTATTTTTGGAGGCCTTGCAGGGGTGATTGCACATACTCAAGGTAAGAATGATACAGTAATTCCGGGTGTGGCTATTGCAACTGCTCTGATGCCACCTTTATGTACTGCGGGATATGGTTTGGCGATTGGTAATTGGGGTTATTTCTTTGGTGCTAGTTATTTGTTTTTATTGAATTCTCTTTTAATCGCGGCCTCAGCTTATTTCTTTATTCGTTATTTGAAGTTTCCGAAGAAAGAATACTTGACACCCAAAATTGACAAGCGAGTGAGGGTCTACACATGGGTTTTCATTATAGTAGCTGTAGCTCCTTCAGGGTATTTGTTTTACGAAATGACTAAGCGCTCTATTTTTGAAGGAAACACGCATGAATTTGTTGAGAAAGTTATAAGACCAACAAATGATAACATGATTATAGAAGAATTGCCCGTCTTTGATTGGGATGAATCGTATGTAATGTTAGAGATTACAAATTTTCATGCTGATGATGCTCAGGTTGAAATCTGGAACAAGTCAAAAGTGAATTATGGACTAGGGGGCGTAGACTTGCGTATAAAGCAAGATGAAAATCCGGAAACTATATTCACAAATTTGTTAGATGAGTATGGAAAGAATAACAAGGGGGCAAATAAATTAGCCGAATTATTAGAGAAGACAATGTTCAAGCTAGAAAGATCTGAAAGGTTAATTGATGAGCTCAATACTCAAAAAGAAAATGCTACAAAAACAATGCAATTTGATCATCTACTCGCAGGATTCAAAATTGATTATCCTGAATACAAACACATTTACATAAATGAGTCTTATACTCTGAATAGCGAAAATGTAATGGATACGCTTTACTTAATGTCCGTTGAGTTTGATGAGAGTATTCAATCTGACAAAAGAGAAAATTTAAATTCAAGACTCTCTCAAAGGCTTAAACTAGAACTAAATCAAAAAGCAGGTATAGTCCAAGATTCGATTAGGGTAATTTCAATGAATTAATGAAGCCGATTATTGTCTCAATACTTCTTGTATCTCTAGTGTCATGCAAAAAAGACATGAGTCACCTTGATGTTGATACCTATGGCCATGCAGGTGAAGGCATTCGAAATGGTAGAAATAAGTATCCGCCAAATTCACTTGAGGGCTTTAAGTACATTTTTGATGAAACAACCGTAGAAGGTGTTGAGATTGATGTGCAAATGACATTAGATTCTCAATTGGTCGTTTATCATGATTTTCAGCTAGATGACAATACTAATGGCACTGGATGCATTCCAGCTAAAAACTGGTCACAAATAGAAGATTTGAAAATCTACAAATCAGATTATGAAATCCCAACTTTAAAAGAAGCATTGGATTTGATATTTTCTTATGATAGACAAGTGTATTTAGATATCAAATACAGCAATCAGTGCTCTTCAGAAGCCATTGATTTTGAAGTTTTTAATCGTTCACTTAATACCGTCTTAGATAACTACACGATCAATCAAAAAGAGAATGTCCTGATCAATGCTCGAAGCATTGAGTTGGTGAATTCAATTTCAGATACGATTATAACCAAGTCTTTTGAAACTGACAATTTTGATGGCATTACAGATTTACTTCTGGCAGATGATATTGATGTATTAACCACACGTCTATCTTCAATGACATCAAGCTTAAAATCCGAATTAGATCAAAATGAAATTGAGGTTTGCCTTTACGAAGTTTATGTAAGAGGAGAAGTTGAAGATGCGCTAACCTTCAATCCAAAAATGATCATTGCAGATAATATTAACTGTGCTTTAAAATTTACTCATGGGAAAGAATAAAAAGAAACGAATTGATGTGGTTTATTCAACCAATCCAGATTTTGACTTTGATCACGAAAGTGACGCAGCTGAAGAAACTTTGCCAAATGATGAGCAATATCTAAATGTGATGATTGACCGCAAAAAACGAAAAGGTAAAGAAGTCGTTCTAATAACAGGATTTGTTGGTACAGATGATGATTTGAGTGCGTTAGGAAAGACCCTCAAGCAAAAATGCGGGGTAGGTGGCTCAGCTAAAGATGGAGAAATTATGGTTCAAGGAAATCAAAGAGATAAAATCATGGAATATCTAAAATCTGAAGGATATAATGTGAAGAGAGTAGGTGGTTAAAAAGAAAGAAAATGAGCAACCCCGATTTTGAATGCCTGCGGTAATTTCTTACCTAGTTAACCAATTTAAACCCTATGAAAAGAATGGCTTCCAAAATCGGGACTCATTTTTAACAAGAAAACTCCTGAAGTAAATCAGGATCATTTTAATGTTTAACCCTTGCAGTAAAGATAAGCCACTTTTAGCCAACAATTTCTCAAAAAAATTTTAACTGTACTTATTTTTGATTTAAGTGTCTTGTTTGGAATTTAACTGTTTTCAAAAGATTAATTAAGATGATTAATCAGGAATTCAAATTTTAAATCTACCTTTGTCTAACCTCATTCATGATGGAGAAAAGAACAATCTTAAATAGTAAGCACCTTGAGATTACTCTTAGGAGATTGGCCAGTCAATTAAAAGAAAACCATCAAGATTTCACAAATACAGTTTTAATAGGATTACAGCCAAAAGGAATCTTTGTCCTCGAAAGAATAAAAGAGATTCTAGAAGCTGACCTTAATCAAGAGCTTACTTGTGGACAATTAGATATAACATTTTATAGAGATGATTTCAGAAGAAGAGAGCAACCATTGATCCCTTCTGTCACGAACATTGATTTCATTATTGAAGATAAAAAAGTTGTGCTAATTGATGATGTCTTGTATACAGGCCGATCGATCAGGTCAGGTCTTGAAGCATTGTTGGCCTTTGGACGTCCTAAGCAAGTAGAGCTAATGATATTAGTTGATAGGCAGTTCGAAAGACACTTGCCGATCCAAGCAGATTATATTGGTAAAACAGTGAACACATTGACTTCACAAGTTGTGCTTGTTGAGTGGAAACAGAATGAAGGTCAAGACCAAGTTTATTTAGTTAATCAAGAAGATAAAAATGGATAATTTAAGCGTAGATCATTTAATCGGAATCAAGGATTTAACCAAAAAAGATATTGAGTTAATCTTCAAAACAGCCGATAGCTTCAAGCAAGTTATCAATCGTCCGATTAAGAAAGTTCCTTCGCTTAGAGATATTACCATTGCTAACCTATTTTTCGAAAATTCTACAAGAACACGTTTATCTTTTGAATTAGCTGAAAAAAGGCTTTCGGCAGATACGGTAAACTTTTCGGCCGCTAGTTCTTCAGTTAAGAAGGGAGAAACATTAATTGATACGGTAAACAACATTCTAGCAATGAAAGTTGACTTGGTTGTTATGAGACATCCAAACCCTGGGGCAGCTAAATTCTTATCTGAACGAATAGATGCGAGAGTTGTGAATGCCGGAGACGGAACTCATGAGCATCCCACTCAGGCACTCTTAGATGCTTACTCAATTAGAGAAAAGCACGGAGAAGATTTTAAAGGAAAGAAGGTCGTAATAGTAGGAGATATCTCACATTCTAGAGTTGCGTTATCAAATATCTTTTGCTTGCAAAAATTAGGAGCTGAAGTGATGGTTTGCGGACCTACAACATTGATTCCAAAACACATTGATTCTTTGGGAGTAAAAGTTGAACACAATTTGAGAAAAGCGCTAGAATGGTGTGACGTGGCCAACATGTTGAGAATTCAGTTAGAACGTCAAGAGATCAAATATTTCCCTTCACTTAGAGAGTACACAATGCTTTACGGATTAGATAAGGCCCTCCTAGATAGTCTAGACAAAGAAATTACAGTGATGCATCCTGGTCCAATTAACAGAGGCGTAGAAATATCTTCAGATGTAGCTGACAGTGATCAATCGATTATCCTTCAGCAAGTTGAGAACGGAGTAGCAATCAGAATGGCTGTAATCTACCTCCTTGCTGCCAAAATCAATAGATCGTAGAGGAATCGATAAACGGAACACGAAAAACGTTTCCATCTGTCATCTCGAATCGAATCTCCAGTCTCGAGTATCGGAACACGGAACACGGAACACGAAACACGAAAAACGAACTCATTTGTCATCTCGCATCCCCTTAATTAACCTTTAATTGTTCCTAACTCATCAAAATGTTAATAAAACAAAGGGAATTTTATCCTAAATTTGGGTCAAACAATTAACCTATGAATTTCTCGAAAGAAGAAAAAGACACATACACTATCGTAACTTCTAACGTTGAAAAGCTTGATTCTACAAATGCTCCCGAGCTTAAGTCTGAATTGGTTTTAATCAATAAGAACTCGGTTAATAACATTGTTTTGGACATGTCGCAATCAAGATATTGTGATTCTTCCGGTCTTAGTGCCATTTTGATTGGTAATAGATTATGTAAAGATTCAGGGGGGAAATTCGTGCTTTCAGGGCTTCAGCCGAATGTGGTTAAGCTTATTGAAATTTCTCAATTAACTTCTGTACTGAACATTTCAGATAGCGTTCAAGCGGCTTCATCTGAAATTGACGCATAATTATTAGAATGTCGTTCAAGTCAATTTCTGAACAAGATTTATCACATTTCACTTCAATTTTAAATGACTCTCAAATCCTGAAGGATGACGAGGCTCTACTTGAATATGGCCATGACGAGACTGAAGATTTGGTTTTTTCACCAGAGGTTGTTCTGATCCCAGAATCAACGAAACAAATTTCACAAATTCTAAAGTATTGTAACGAGAATAATTTACCTGTTACTCCGCAAGGAGCAAGAACAGGATTAAGTGGAGGTGCATTGCCCTTGTTTGGCGGTATCGCCTTGAGCTTAGAGCGTTTCAATAAAATTTTAAATATTGATGAGAATAATTCTCAGGTCACCGTTGAACCTGGGGTGATCACTCAGGTGTTACAAGAAACTGTAGCAGCAAAGGGATTGTTCTATCCGCCAGACCCAGCAAGCAAAGGCTCTTGTTTTATTGGAGGTAACTTATCAGAGAATTCTGGTGGGCCAAAAGCCGTTAAGTATGGAGTAACAAATGAATACGTCTTGAATTTGGAAGTGGTTTTAGCTTCAGGAGAAGTAATCTGGACTGGGGCCAACGTTCTAAAAAACGCAACTGGATATAACCTAACTCAACTAATTGTTGGGTCAGAAGGTACTTTAGGTATAATTACAAAAGCAGTATTAAAGCTGATTCCTTTACCAAAGCTTGATATGCTAATGCTTGTTCCTTTTAAGAGTGCTGAACAAGCCTGTGAAGCAGTTGCAGCAATTTTTAAAGAAGGCGTTACTCCTTCTGGGATGGAATTTATGGAACGAGATGCATTGATATGGACGAAAGACTTCATTAAAGATGATTCAATTCAAATTCCAGATCACATACAAGCGCATCTGCTCATTGAGGTAGATGGAAATGATCATGATCAACTGATGAAGGAGTGTGAAATCATTTTGGGTGTTTTAGAAACATTTGAAACTGATGAGATCCTATTTGCAGATTCTGCAGCTCAAAAAGAAACTCTTTGGAATCTTAGAAGAAAAGTAGGGGAGGCAGTAAAGGCCCAATCCATCTATAAAGAGGAAGATACTGTTGTTCCACGATTTGAACTGCCAAGATTATTGAAAGGCATAAAGTCTATAGGGAGTAGATATGGCTTTCATTCTGTTTGCTATGGTCATGCAGGAGATGGTAACTTACACGTTAACATCATTAAAGGAGATTTGTCTGATGATATGTGGAATAATCAACTTCCGTCGGCCATTAGAGAGATTTTTGCACTTACAACCGAATTAGGAGGAACAATATCAGGAGAACACGGAATAGGTCACGTTCAAAAAAATTACATGGATATTCCTTTCGGCAAGGTAGAACTAGACCTCATGAGAAGCATAAAGAATTCGTTCGATCCTAAAGGCATCTTAAATCCAGGAAAGATCTTCCCAAATAGTTAATCTGTTCATTCACCACCCCCGAAAAACGAAACAGGAAAACCCCAAAGATCCTGATGTTTATCGTAAGGAACGATTTCATTTGTCCACCAGAACAGCCTCTATATTCATTTGTCATCCTGTCTCGAAAAACGAAACACGAAACACGATTTCATTTGTCCACCCTGCGAGTTTAGTCACGAGTCTCGAGTTTCGAATTTCAAACAAAAAAAAGACCCACATTACTGCAGGTCTCATTCTTAATTATTAATCTAATATTCTACTCATCAAAGCACTCAACACCTGGATGTTCAGCAGGATTGAATTCGAATGTATTATCGTCCATTTCTAAATCCTTTTGTAAGTCAAGTAATTTGTATGTCATCTTACTTCCATCTTTACCTTTCAAGTGGATCCAAACAACTCTATTCGTTTCCTGATTGATTAGCAATTTGATTGTATGAAACTTGCTTAACTTAGGGTTAGTCGGGTACAAGAAGATAACGTCACACTTTTCCTTAGCGTATTCCGTATCTCCCCCATATTTGAATTTATATCCATCTTCCCAAATAGTCAATAAGTCTTCTGGAGAAATGAAATCTTCGTCAGCCTCATCAACTTCAGAAGTATAACACTCATTGTCTTCTGCCAAAAAGGTCGTAATGGTTTTTCCATCATTGTATACCTCTTGATCTGTCATGTCAAGTTTGTATTTACCATCCTTTATTTGAATAGTTCCATTTTGTTTGATAGGATCATCTGAATCTATTGTTTTAATAGTTACACCAAACTTGATGGTAAGTGTACTGTATCCTTTCATTTTGGCTGACGCTTTATCTAAGATTGCTTTTGCCTTGTCTTCGTCTTGCGCAAATCCAAATCCGACAAATAGGATTGCGATTAATATGCTTACGGTCTTTTTCATTGTTCTGATTTTCTATACAAATATCCAAAATTATGCCAACTCTAATCCTTAAATCTTAAAGAATGTTAAGTTGGCTTTTCATTCTAGACGTTCTCCTTTAATTAATATGCTTATTTAATATCAGCTAAGAATAATTCTAAGGCTATTAAATCTGGAATAAGAACTTCTCTCGCCTTACTTCCTTTGAATGGCCCAATGATTCCTGCTGCCTCCATTTGATCTACTATTCTACCTGCTCTGTTATACCCAATCTTCAGTTTTCTCTGCAGTAAAGATGCAGATCCTTGCTGATGAGTTACTAGTACTCTAGCTGCTTCTTCAAATAAAGAATCTCTGTCATCTAAATCAACATCAGGTCCACCTCCTTCTTCCTCATTCACATATTCTGGTAATAATAGTGCATCAGGATATGCTCTTTGATCTCCAATGTATTCACAAATAGCTTCTACTTCTGGGGTGTCAACGAAGGCACATTGTAGTCTAGTTAATTCGTTTCCAAATGAGATTAACATATCACCTCGACCAATCAATTGATCCGCTCCGGTTGTGTCCAAGATTGTTTTTGAATCAATTCCAGATGATACTTTAAAGGCAATTCTTGCAGGGAAGTTAGCCTTGATCATACCAGTAATAACATTTACTGATGGCCTTTGGGTGGCAACAATTAGATGTATACCTATGGCTCTCGCAAGTTGAGCTAATCTGGCAATTGGATGCTCGATCTCTTTACCCGCCGTCATAATTAAATCTGCAAACTCATCAATTACGACAACAATATAAGGTAAGTACCTGTGCCCATTTTCTGGATTCAATTTTCGCTTTGAAAACTTGGCGTTATATTCTTTAATGTTTCTAACCTGCGCATTCTTTAAGAGGTCATAACGATTGTCCATCTCGATACAAAGTGAATTCATTGTGTTCACAACCTTACTTGTATCAGTGATGATTGCTTCTTCAGTATCTGGGAGCTTAGCTAAGAAGTGACGTTCTATCTTATTATATAATGTGAGTTCTACTTTCTTAGGATCAACCATTACAAACTTAACTTGTGCAGGATGCTTCTTGTATAACAGTGAAACTAGTATAGCGTTAATACCAACAGACTTTCCTTGACCAGTTGCTCCAGCACATAATAGGTGAGGGGCCTTTGCTAAATCAAAGATGAACGTTTCGTTAGAGATGTTTTTTCCAAGTACAATAGGAAGTTCCATATCTGTATTCTGGAATTTCTCTGATGCGATCATTGTCCGCATGGCTACCATATCTGGTTTAGAGTTTGGTACTTCAATACCAATCGTTCCTTTTCCAGGGATTGGAGCAATAATTCTAATACCATTAGCTGCTAGGCTCAATGCTATATCATCAGACAGGTTTTTAATCTTCGAAATTCTTACACCTGGTGCTGGCACAATTTCATAAAGAGTTACTGTCGGTCCAACCGTGGCTTTGATTTTTGATATTTCTATTTTGTAATGTCCAAGAGCTTCTACAATTCTGTTCTTATTCTGCTCAAGCTCTTCCTTGTTAATACTTAATTGTGAGCCACCATAATCTTGAAGTAGATCAATTGTAGGCAGCTTGTAAGACGACAGGTCAAGCTTTGGATCATATTCTCCAAACTCTTTGAGCATTGCATTTACTTCACCATCTGAAAGTTTAGCATCTTCTTTAGGTACTTCTACCTCGAGCTCTTCAGAGTCAACTGTCTTTTCTTCTTCTGTTGGATTGACGATTGCCAAGGGCTCTTCTTCTGGAACTTCAATTTCAAAATCGTCATCAACTTTAACTTCCGTTTCTACTTCTTTGTCTTCAGTATCGTCGTCAAAAGTAATTGATTCGCTTATTTCATCCTTCTTGATCTCTTCATCTTTGATTGTATTGACAACTTTAATATCAATCTCTCCCTTTTCATTAATTAATGATCCAACTTCAGCTTCCTCTTGCTCACCTTCTTTATCTCCAAATCCAAACCTCTTCAGAATGGCTCTAAAATCTGGATTAAATAGACTTACGAAAGTTATAAAGCTTAATACCCCTAAGAATAAAAACGCCCCGAAACCTCCAACTGTTGTTTTAAGCCAGCTATTAAATGTATATCCAAATGCTCCACCATATGGAAAAGACATATCACTAGTAAAGAATCCCGCAACCAAAGAAAGAACTACTATCCCTATAATAGATACCCCAATCGTTCTTTTTAATGGTAAGATTTTTACTCTCAACAATAAATAAACACCTAGTACTATAAATATAACAGGGAAAAGGAAAGATGATAAACCGAACCATTCGTATATAAACTTATGTGATAACCAAGCTCCAAATTTCCCAAGATGATTTCCTACTTCCGGATTGCTTGAATCAAAAATGAATTCAAAGAGTCCTTTATTCATTACAAAATTCTGGTCAACTTTCCAGGTGAATAGATATGATATGAATGCGAGTAACTGATAAGATGAAAAGAGAAATAGAATAGATCCTACTGATAAATTTAACCTCCGATTTTTAGGGTCAAAGAGATCGTTTAAAGGTTTAAAGATGTCTACTTTCTTTTTCGCCTTCTTCTTTTTAGTAGTAGTTTTCTTCTTTGGGGTCTTCTTTTTCTTAGCCTTTGTTTCCAAAACTTCTACCTCTTTCTCTTTGTCACTTGTTTTATATTCGTTGGATCCTTTGGCCATCTAGTTTTTTAATTAAACTCAAATCTACCACTATAATATGTGCGCTTTAAGTAGGACTTAGTGTTCATATCAACATTTCCATGTTAGTTATAACACTAGAATGAAAAAAAGTTGCTATATTTAGGTCCCTCTTTTTCAAACGATTATAACATATATTACAATCTTTTTGAAAAAAGATTTAAAAGTGTTGCACTTATATAAAAAAAGCACTGTACCTTTGCCCCCGCAATTAAACAACGGTTTATGAATTGCCAGTACTGAGAAAGAAAAAAAAATATTTTTTTTTGAAAAGTGTTTGGGAATAAAAAAAGTTGTCTATCTTTGCGCTCCCGTTTAACGAGACGGTGAAAATTTTGAGAGAGAGAA
>Ga0316204_10009581_pt1 | contig 12870 bp, 10 predicted proteins | sample 6monrhotite_MG_2_FD_205661 | JGI IMG/M metagenome (GOLD analysis project Ga0316204, IMG submission 205661) | Microbial mat bacterial communities from mineral coupon in-situ incubated in ocean water Damariscotta River, Maine, United States -... | ecosystem: Environmental > Aquatic > Marine >...
AGGAACACTCAATAATATCTTAACCAGAGGCCATCACCACCTGGAGTCCTTTGAAAGTGAGGCCAAAGAGATATTACGGCAAAGTGACGTCGTCCATTTTGATGAAAGCGGAATACGCGTAAAAAAACACCGCCACTGGCTGCATGTTGCCTCTACCGATCAGATAACCTGCTATCACATTGACCCCAAGCGGGGCCAAACGGCGATGGATGAAATGGGGGTGCTAGCGGATTATCAGGGATACGCAGTTCATGATCACTGGGCCAGTTACTATCGTTATGGTTGTCAGCATGTGCTTTGTAATGCCCACCATCTACGTGAACTGACATTTGCAGAAGAGCAATATCAGCAACAATGGGCGGCGAAATTAAAAGCCTGTTTATTGGATGCTAAAAAGGAAGTCGATGATGCCATTGAGGCTGGCTGCTCGTCGCTTGATTCTGCACGAGTGACCTATTTTGATCGACGTTACAGCCGCTTGTTACGGGCAGGGTTAGCAGAAGTACCGGTTTTGCCGAAAGGCAAAGTCAAGACGCGTGGAAAAGAGAAACAACATAAAGTCAAAAACCTGCATGATCGCTTAGTGAATCACAAGAAGGAAGTGCTCACGTTTTTGTACGACTTTACACTGCCCTTTGATAACAATCTTGCGGAGCGTGATGTGCGAATGGTCAAGGTTAATCAAAAGATATCGGGTTGCTTTCGATCTGAGCAAGGAGCAAACGTGTTTAGCCGCATCCGAGGTTACATCTCATCGGTTAGAAAGCAGGGACATAATGCCTTCAATGCGTTGTGTGATGCATTTGAAGGCCGTGCTCTTACTCCTACCGGCACTAAAAACTAAGCCAGATTGGCTGAGTAGTTACTATTTGCTAAATCCACACCGATCACTACCACCTTGACTTTTTAGGCTGTTAGGGCTCACTCAATGGGTCAGCGCGAGATAACTATTTTTTATTTTCACTTCAATCTTTTACGTAATTTTTAAGTCAAATACTGTCGCCGTAAAGCCCTGATTTACATAACATATATCACATAATAAAACTATCACATAATATCAGTAACATTCATCAAGCCTCCGGTACAGATCCGGACTTGCGCTACTAACGCATCCGGCTCCTACTTCGAGTCAAACACAAAGCCGCTGGTTTGGGTATGGGTGGCACGTTTTCACACTCGGGATATATCGCTTAACCAATCTTTGGAATTTTTCCCAGTTATATTTACTGCCTTTGTGGCTACGCCTTCTCAGTGTGCGTAACCACATTCGACAGATTTGAGTTCGAAAGGCATCGAGCGAACCCAAATTTCCAGGTACCCCAAAATAGTTATAGAATCCACGCACCACACTGCTTAACCACATGCCCTGAACATGGACGTTCACGTGCATTTGTTTTCGCAGCGCTTCCTTCACCCGTTGGGTGGTGGTTCTTTGTCTTTTCGCAATGGATTGACGGCGTACTGTAAACTTGCCATCATTTCGTCGCCGTGCACAGGCGTGAACAAACCCTAGAAATTTAAATGTTTCAGGTTTGCCTTCGCCCCGTGCTTGGCGATTTGATTGCGCAAAGCGGCCGAACTCTATCAATCGGGTTTTGGTTTCGTGGAGCGATAGCTCAAAGTGCTTTAGTCTTGCCTGGAGTTCCTGATGAAATCGTTCGCCGTCGGCTTTATATTCAAAGCCCACCACAAAATCATCGGCAAAGCGGACGATGTATACCTCTCCTCTCGCCCGTTTCTTCCTCCATTGTTGAACCCATAGGTCGAGGACGTAGTGCAAGTATATATTCGCATACAATGGCGATATAACCGACCCTTGTGGTGTTCCGACCACCGTTTTCGACCACTTCCCATCTTCTTCTACCCCCGCCGTTAAGAACTGCTCGGCAAGTCGCAATGTTTTGCGATCTGCTATTCGATGCCCCAGGAATTTCATTAACCATTCGAGGTTGATATTATCAAAGAAACCTTTGATATCCGCATCGAGTACCCAACTCACTTTCTTTTGCGTGATGGCAACGTAAACTGCATCTAACGCGTCGTGTTGACTACGTCCCTTACGGAATCCGTAGCTAAAACCGAGAAAGTCTGTTTCAAATATGGACTGAATGATCCAAGAGAGGGCTTGTTGAACAACTTTGTCCTCCAGCGCCGTTATACCGATGGGACGTTGCTTTCCATCGTCTTTTTCTATCCAGACCCTTTTTGACGGTTGAGGGCGATAACTGCCCTTGTGCAGCCTAGTGTGTAGGTCTTGCAAATGCGCTGCAAGATTTTCACCGTAGCCTGCCCAGGTAACACCATCAACGCCACTCGTCGCACGCCTCTTGAGATTCCAATAGGCTTGCGTCAGTAAATCCAGCGACAGATGATGATAGAGATTGTTAAAACGAAGCTGGGAATCCTTCTTTGCTGCTTCATGTATCCTGGCAAGTCCGCTATCTGTTTGCCCCGTGCACTGCGTCACGGTCACAGGCTTGTCGCCACAATTCCTCTCAGTCAAGACCCTTCGCTCCTCAAACTCCGCCATGAGCTGGTCAGTTCCGATGTATCTTTGCTGATTGTCATTTTGTTCGCTTGTCTCATCACTACTATGGTCTTGTCCGACTTCCTGTGCGCGTAGATGTTAAGGTTATGCTATTCGCTTTTCTTAACCCGACCACTGGCGGAATACCGATGATCGCACACAGGATCTCCCAAGTTCCGACGCCAAACTTTTGTACATGCACCGGGTCTAAGACTCCGGAGAATCTGCTAGCGACTTGCGATAATGTAGCATAGCAATATTGCCTTCCCCCTCACCCAACAGGGTCGGCATTCTCAACGTTGATTTCGGAGCTCAATACCGAGCCTATACTCCCCTCTGTCAACGCTTAACCCCTATCCTTACGGATAACGGCCCATGACTCGAGGCCTCGGTGGGTCGCTAGCCCTTACCGAGTAACGGACTTTCACCGTCTATTTGGCGCCAGCTTCGCTTGGCGCACTGGGTGTCCAATATATTTATTTTCTCCTCCATTGTAAATAAAGGAATGAGAAATACTTATTTCCCGTCAAACAACCATTGCTGCGATTGCAAGGCAGGTGCAGCTGATTGCCACCAGGTTTTCATTGCTTCAATGGCTTTCAGTTGTTTGCTAACAAACCAGTCCGGTTCGAAGGGGATATGATGGCCAGAGCGAATCACCAATTCAGAATAGGCGCGGGAGCGTGTTTCGTAGTTACTTTCCGGGTTCTCTATTTCGTCGATGCAGGATTTCAGGCTATATAATTCGCCATTGCGGTAACGTTTGCCTTCCGTAAATCGGTTGCCGTTTTCTCGTAGCCATTGATTCCAACGTTCTAAATCGGTGCATGCACGAATCACTTCTATTTCGCGAGGCGGTTCGATTTCTTCTTCATCCTCGTCATCTGGATCTTTATTCGGATCGGCGCCAATAATCTCTTCGACATCCAGGTCCGGCTCTTCTTCCTCAATTTTGGTAATTTGCTCAAGCAACTGTGCACCGGTAATGAGATTCAGCGCCTCGCCTGCTGCTGCTTTGTAGTCGTCATTGTCTATTTGTAACACATGCAGTAAATTAGAGAACGCTTCTGGCAAGCCCAATATTCCAGCAGCTTGAATAGCCGCCTCAGCCATACCAGGGAATTGTGCTGCTTGAATAATCGTCTGTAACTGATCAGGCCCGCCACACAAAGCTAAAGTAACAATACTGCTGGGTGTAATAAACTTGTCTGACTGATTGGCAGTCTTAAAATAACTCAACGCATTTTGTGAACCCAAAAACAACAACGCAAATAACAACACTTTGCGTTGTTCGTCTGTAGCGGATTGTACAATTTGCTCCATGGCAGGAACGGCTTCCTTATAACCATGACGCATTAGTGCAATGACTGCTGCTTCATTTACATCTTCATCTTCGTGATGCAACAAAGGCCATAACTGGCGGGGATCGCCATCACGGCGGTAGCCTAGCACTTCAGCAGTTGCTGAAGCAATCAAGGGATTTTCGTGGTTTATGAAACCAACAGAATTTTCCATTAAACTTAATTTATCCCCGTATTTAAAACCTTCAACAAATGCCCATATATTTTCATTTTCAGAATTTGAATAAATGTCAAATATTTTTTTCTTTGTTTCATCGTCTAAAATGAGATTAGCTAATATAAAAACAGACCCCAAACAACGATCTTCGTCTAAGTCCGAAATATTTGATAACCCGCACTCTATCGCGGTATCACACCCTGCATCTATTGCTTTAACGTGCAGTGCCATTTTCATTTCTAATTCGTCCAATTCATGCCAGAATAGCTCAGGATCTTTAAAACCACGGATTATCGAATTCAACGAGAACCCGGTCTCCTCATAATGTTGAGAATATAAATCTTGCCTGAATTTTTTATCGAAAATTAAACTCATACTAATAGTAAAGTTGAGCCGACCTAAAACTCTAAAATCCAATCATTGTCGTATGTATAGTCAATTGACTTTCTGGCCAAAAAAGGACAATATAAAAATTGTTGACCAACAAAAAACTGAGAAATTTCAGCTAACTTCAACCACGATAAACCTTCAAACCAAATGTATCTATTTGGTGAATAGATAGTAAATGGTGTTGCCAAATTTTTTGATTGATTTTCATTTTCAAATTCATGGTATTCAGAATAGTTTCGAAATATCGCAATAAAATCATCTTCATTTTTTTCGATAATTGCACCGGCTAACTGTGACTGAAATGTTGCCCTATCATTTCCAATTTTATCTAATGAATTTTTGCACTCTAAAATTTTTGATTTGCAATCTAAATTTTCAAACATAGCAAATTCGGATAAAAACGACACTAATTGCTTAAATTGAAATTCATCTTCATATTCAAAGTCAGATTTAGGGAGCTTCTTTGCCAATCCAACCATTTCAATTGCGAACTCTTTGTTGCCAGAAAGAATATAGCTAAATATGGGAACTATATAACTCGGCTTTTTTGGAATTAGATTTCTACCCACACAATATTTTAAGTATTTCACCCAGTTCGAACAAATTCTACAAAGATTTCTATTGAATTTAATACTGTCTGCATCCTCTAATAATGCAGCGACTGCAATGATTTGAAAATTTAAGCAAAGCTCTATTATTGTTCTACCTAAATCATCAAAGTCTTCAGTTAATTCAAAAGTAGAAAATATCCTATTAACTTTATCAATCGCGCTACTACGCAACGCTGCATAATCATACATTTAGATATCAACCCCATCCCAACCATTTGCGCTGTAAACTTTTAATCCAGAAATTCCGTTGTCAACAAACAATTGAAGAAGATCCTCTCTTATAAAAATGTGCTTTCTCATTTTCTTCGCACGAAATATTACTGAATTCTGATCGACTTTATCAGGGGAAACTATCAGTTTTTTAACCCTTTTAATTTGATCTTTTTCCAAAGATGACATCTTATATTTAGATTTTTCCATATCTACAATATCTTGGCTGCCAATCAAATTTAAAATTCCATACGAATCTGAAACAATCTCCTCCCTGTGGTCCAATAGCTCTATCGGTAATACCTCTACATTATTCCCTCCTTTTTTTTGAATTAAATCTATTACTTTTGAAGAAACAATTAATACTCGTAAAATATTTTTTACAAAATCATGTAACATTCTATTTTCCGGATAATTAGAAGAATATTTTATCGATGCTTTTACTGGAAACTGTTTCTTTAGAGAACAACCTTCCAGGTACTTCCATTCGGAAGGCCCATTTTTAGGAAGACTTTCAATGATAGCACCACCTTCCTCTTCGCTGAACATACTCAATATAAAGTATTCCATAACTGTTCCTACTCTAAAAATCTTTAAGTTAACACAGGGTACTGGTAAGTTTTCCCATCTTTTGTTTCAAATTTCACTAAGTCGTTAACTATTCTCACATCATTCCAAGCAGCAGGCACTACTCTTCTACTTAATGCGACTAAGTCATCCCAAGCCTGTTCCTCCGTATCTTTAAGCTCTTCAAATAAATTAGTTTTAATTTGTTCATGGGGTTTACTGTCTTCTTCAATTTTGGAAAGACTATGAGATATCTCTTTAATCATACCCATAATTTTCATTGTCCAATTCGGATGATCTGACGGATGGCAGACCAAAGTGTGAACTGGACACGCCCAATCAACACTAGGCAAAAAAATCAAATTATGTCCATGATTAATATTGTAATCTGTTTGCAATATTAGGCGTATTTGTTTTAATGTAAATACTAACTCTCCATCAATTTCATAATAAAAAGCACTTCCAGGTAGCAGATGATGCGCTTCCCATTTATACGGATATTTTTGCGTATAAGTTGGATTAAAATTCTTCTTTCTTGACCCAGGAAAAATTGCAATGTCTGCCACTATTTCCCTAACTTCAGTCAAATGTTCAAAATTAAAATTTTTATAGACACCCCTTCCATCCTTAGATTTTATATAATTGTGAGCCCTTCTAGCATAGTTATCCCCTTTTCCAAGTATGCCTTTTAGAGGTGCATTAAGATCAGCGTGCTCTTCATCTCCTCCTTGACCTTCATTTATCCGTCTTCTAGCTTCTTCTTTCCTTTCTTTTCTCTGCTCATGTTTTCTATTTAAACTGTCTGCGTAAATTTTTTTAATTTTTTTTGAAACATCAGAATTTACTACTCTGTTATCGCCTGACATTACTAGAACTCCTAGAATAGGGCATCAAATGTAACAACAAGCGTTCCTTAGAATCTGAGCCTGAGATAATTAAGAAAGATGTATTTATCAATTCTCGTTCTTTTATCAACCAACCCACCAATGCTATTGCCAACGCTCCAAAAGCTGAGCCTATATAGCCGTAGCTTTCAGATGGAAATAATGTTTTAACATTTGTGTTGATTAATTTATCAATGTTATCGAGACAAACCAAAATGTTACCAAATTCAATACCGCTGGCACGACTTCCACTATAGCTACTAATAACTACTAGCTCTTGCGGTACCTTAAAATCCTTTAGACTGATGTAGTTTGTCAAACTGTTTGTAATTTGTTTACCCAACGAGGGAGACTCCGAAAAATAATCATATTCCTCATTTACTAAAAACGCTGCTGACAATTCAATATATTCTTCCTTTTTTACTGACTTTTCAGGAGACACTAGTAATAAGGCAACACCAACCTCTCCTGGCACTACGCCATCAGAATTGAGTGGAGTTTTTAATTTTCCTTCACTTAACAGGATTTGAACAACATTTTTATCAACTAGTGAATCTATCGCCAAAATCAACCACGTTTCGTTGTAATTATTTTCTATCCTGTCCTCAATCGATTTTAGAGATGAAACAATTCCCGATTCCCCACAGCAAACAGTAAATTGGTCGATTGAAAACTCGAGAGGTTGTTTACATAATGATTCTAAAACTAGCCCTCCAAATTCTTGAGCACGCTCTAATCTTGATAAGCCTTTTATTTCATCCTTTACTATGCCCCTCTCGAAAGGATCGGGTACTACATAGCATATATTAACTGACTTTAATGAATTAAATATTTTAGAATTTAGTTTCAGATCATTAATTGATTCAATAGCCATTATCACATGACGTGCGATCGCAGAAAATCCAAATGTCGCTTGCGAGATCACATGACCTTTTATTTTTTCTGGATCCTCTTCTCCTGGACAAAAAACTTCGTGCTCTGTAATTTCCGATATATTTGTCAGCCCGCATTCAAAAGCAGCACAAGAGTCTATGTAATTTCCTAAAGGAGAACATAAACCAACAGATTCAATTAGACACATTGCTATCTCTTAGAAATATATTTAGCTATTTATTTTGAATATTTTTTTTCACAGACTAAACAAACCGGCTGCTCTTCTTTCATCTCCACAACAACCAACTTCTGAATCACCGGAAACGGAGGCGTATTCTTATTATTATGCAGCATCAAATCAAATGCTCTTGTTACATTTTTACCTTCAAATTTCACATCAGGTGAATAAGTAACAAACTCCGCCTTGCCTTTTATTTTACTGGAAATAATCCCTTTCAATACACCGGGCTCATCCCCGGTACTGGTGCTAAAGTTGGAGGTTTTGACACAAACCGGATTACCATCACATTTTACCGTCTTGGTGGTTTTGGCGCTATGCTTTGACAGTGCAATATTTGGATACGGAATAGGCACAACAGCCGGCCCTATCGGTGTTTTACACACATCAGGAAAGGCGATGGTAATACCACCGCTGCTTTTATGCACAACGGATCTGCTGTTTACGCCGACTGTAACGCCCATTCTTTATGCCTCGCTTCGATTGCCTGTTGATCGTTGATGTTGTCCCACTCTCCTGGGACGTCGACAAATGCTTCTGTTAATTCAATTTTTTCAATGTCATCCAGCTTATTGAAAACGTCGTGGTTTGCGCGCCACAGCATTTGCAATTGCCCCTCATGGGTATTGATGAAGACGGTATCCAATGTCACGTCCAGTTCTTGTGGGTCTGTATAGTTCATACTCAATTGCAGCTTGGGCTTTCGGCCCGGCAGTTGGAATTGCGCCCTACCACTCGGTGTCATGTTAATTATTTTCACCACTTCGTTGCCCTGCAGAAGTCCCTGCGGATTTAACAGCGGATTTGATGCATTGTAAAAATAGCGATCAAAATCCGTTGGTAAAAGCGGCATTCGTGTCTTTTCCCAATGATCATCATAGGTGCCTGCCAAATTGCGGCGGGGTTCCCAATGGGGTGCAATAAAGCCAAAGCCTGCCGGTGTTGGCCGATCCGCGTAATGACGAATCAATTGCGATGGATTTTCTATGTTTGGTAGTTTAGTTCCCTGCAGCTGTTGGCTGTTTTTTGCAACCATGCCCAATCCTACGGGATTAGTATAGGATACTTCGTGATCCTTTTGGTTTTCTGGCGATGTGTCTTGCCCGCCGTAGGCTAATTCGTAAACGACTGGCATTACGGTAAATGGTTCTGGGTTTGTTGGCAGCCAATGCACCTGGTTGTCAATGACCTGTTGATGCCAAAGTCGGTTACCGAATACCCGTACTGTGTTATGTACCGACCCTATTCTGACACTCACATCCAGTTGGGTGGCGGTTCTACCGCCTGGCACGATGGCCTGCCCTGTTACTGCAATATCCGTTGCCAATTTATAAGGGTTGGCCTCCTGACCCAGCTTTACGCTGGATTGGTCCGGCGCGCCAAAGTATTCCCCTTGCAGACAGATTGGCTGTGGTTCTTTTGCCAGCATTAAGTGCCCATCTTCGGTAAAGTTGTAGGTGGCCTTGGCTAATACCACTAATATGTCCCGGCTGTTTTCGTCAGCCAGCAAGATTGGCTCTGCCTGGTAGTGGGTTTTGTTGTCGATGCCTTGGTAACTCACGGTCGTTGTGGTCGCTTTATTTAGGGTTAATCTAATCGTTATTTATATTAACGTTAACAAATCTCTGAATAAGTATGCTTGGTGCACAATTTGAGCGTTTAGATTGCTTCGATTCGCTCGCAATGACAGGGGTTCATTGCCATTGCTTAGCATATAGTGAAGCGATAATCCCGGTGTGCTCATCAAGCAGCGACTTATTCATCGTCTCTTTAGTTAATGTTGACGCCGGCACCTTTGATTTTGTTTATGCGGCGTGCACGGCTCAATAAATCAGTGCCTTTAATTTGTACTTTACCGTCTTTGGTCATGATGATGGTGGCTTTGCCGCATTCGATGGCGAAACCTTCCGTGGCCTTGATGTGGATCACTTGATCCTCTACGGTGCTGACGGATTTGATCTTGCCTTGTTTTGTGAGTGATTCTTTTAAACGATCCTTTTTGGATTTGTAGGGTTCTTCGATACCCAGTACACAGCCTTCGGTGCCTTCGGCGTTGGTTATGAGGTAAACCACTTGGTCGCCTATCTGGAATTCTGGTGGAGGACTGGCGGTGGTTCGCAGAAACAGGCAGTTGATGGTGAGGTTATGATCTTCGCAATCTTTTAACGCAATAACACCCTCTTCCTGGATGGTTTCTATAATGCCCTTGTGCAGGGTTTGCTGAAACATTGCCTGTTGTGCAACGGTTTTTCGCGGCATTGGATTGATTGCGGGTTTGGTGTTTTTAGCCATGGTCTTTTCCTCGTTTACTGCTTTGATTTCTCTTTGGTTTTTGCCTGAATTTCGTTTGTAAACGTTAAGTAAACGTTAAATTTAGGGTGTTAGCCTTATGCTTTAACTTTACTTTTGCTTTACTTGGGCCTTACTTACGCATCAATATTGCCTTGCCTGGGTCGTCTTCACGCTTTATTTACCGCCCCAGCCTTTAATCGCTGGCTTGGCCGACTCCTACGGGTGTCATCGCTAACTTCTGTATTACACCGTGATGAGGGTGAGGTGGTTTTGTGCATGAATCATTTAGTTTTCACCAATCTTCTTGGCTTTGAACTTGATTTCACCCGTTCCTTTAATAAAGATGTCTTTACCCGATATTTGTATTTTGCCGTCTTTTTTTAGAATGATGGACGATTTACCGCACTTGAAAGTGATTGATTCACCCGAGTTAATCACCGTGCGCTTTTTGACGGTGGTTGATGAATCTTCACCAATTTCTATGGTGCTGTCCTTTCCTATTCTCACGGTGGAATTAACCTTAACTTCTTCTGTATGGTCCTTGCCAATTTTTTCGAATCGACTTTTACCCACATCCAGCATTGCGTTGTTACCCACATTTTTGGTGTAATTAATACCAATGGTCTCAAAGTGGTTCATGCCAACCGTGATGGTTTTATGTGAACCAATGGACTCAGTCTGGCTGACGCCCACCACTTTATCGCGCATCATTTGTACCGTTAACTTTTCATGGCGGCCAACAAATTGTGTTTTGTCGTTTTTGGTGTGGATATTCCAATCTTTTTCAGCCTGCAAATAAATTTCTTCGTTGCTTTTTAGGTCTTCAAAGCGCAATTCATTAAAATTATTAGCGCCACCACCGGGGGTACTCTGGGTTTTCAAGCCACTCTGAGTTTTGTTGGCCGGTAAGTTATAGGGCGGCATATTGTGGCCGTGATAAACACGCCCAGTAATCAGGGGGCGATCGGGGTCGCCATTAACAAAATCCACTACCACTTCCTGGCCAATTCTGGGGATAAACACGGACCCCCAGCCTTCTCCCGCCCAGGATTGGCTTACTCGTATCCAACAGGAGGTTTTGTCATCTTTTTTACCATCGAGATCCCAGTGAAACTGCACTTTGACCCGGCCGTGTTCATCGGTGTAAATTTCTTCCCCCGGTGGGCCAACCACAATGGCGGTTTGCACGCCGTCGATGCGGGGTTTGATGCTACGGCTTGGCGCCCGATAGGGGATGCCCTTGGGGATGCAGGTGAATTGGCTTTCGTAGCTGGTTTTTGACGCCGCGCCGGATTCCTCCAGCACCTGGGGCTGGGTGGCGGCTTGATTCACCTTGGTAATCATATAGGTTTGATTAAAATCACTGCGGGGGTGCTTGCTCACGGTAAAGAGGTAACCGGGTAATAATTGCCGGCAGTTGGTGCACCCGGTGATCAGGGTCTTTTGAGCCTGATCGGACTCCAGTATGACGGTGGCCAGGGTTTTACCTCGCTCGGGAATATCGAAGGCGCCGGGATAGTCGTAAACATTAAGGTGAGGATCAATGTCAGCCTCGGTATTCACCTGCAGGCTAAGGTCGGGCTTTTCAAAATTAAAGTCGTTTAGTCGTACACTACCGGATTTTATCGACTGGGAATAACGCAACGCGTACGCATAGTTTCTATCCGCCACCAGGTTACTGGCTTCATTGTAAACAATGTCGGGATTCACAATGTCTTTGTGCACACTTAAATGATCGGCAATGCGCAGGGTATGGTCGGTTTTGGTGTGTTCAAAAAAGTAGAACATACCTTCTTCTTCCATTAAACGCTGGATGAAGTTTAAGTCGGTCTCGCCAAATTGCACACAATAATTTCGGGGTTGGTAACTGCCACTAAGCACAATGCTGCAATAGTTGGGTGGCAGGTTAGCGTCTTTGAGCACTTTTTGAATGATGTCTTCGACGGTTAACTGTTGGAAAATACGGTTGTGGCGATGGTAACTCAACAGGAATAAGTGCGGCACCAGCTCGAGATAATAGTGAGTAAAACGCTTTTTCTGACCCACCAGGTCAAACTGGTTGACCACGCCATGAACATAACGCACTTGGTTCATGTCATGGTCGTAGATGGATAGCGCCCCGATTTTGCCGACGACGCTGGCGAAATCAATGTCGCCATTTTCACTCACCAGTTGCAGTTTACCGATGAATGTTGTCGACAGGCTTTCGTCGACCTCGTATTGCAATACACGAAAGGTATCGTCCAGGCCCTCTACTTCAAAGGTGTAATGCTCGATATTTGCTTGTAATGTCGCCATGGTTTTTTCCATTGTTTATCGTTGAGTCTGCTGTGCACTAAGCGCGGCATGGGCTCAGCAACATAAATGAACGCAAGCGCGAATCACCTATTGTCACTAGTTTTCAGGTACGGCTTTAATTTTATAGCTACGACTTAACTACTTTGGATACTGCATACGGATACAACGTTATGGACATCAAAAGCAAAGTAATGCTGTTTATTGTGGTGCTTTATTAAACATTACTTTTGAAACACAGGTTTTGAAACACAGGCCTTTAAAACGCTCCCCATTGAAAGGTTTGTTTTTGTAATTCAACTAACACAGTTGGTTACCATAAACAGACACTATCAACGTATTAACTCAAGTTTCGGAGTTCAATCGCGAGAAAAACTAACAGGTAAGTAGCTGATAAATAGAGCAATCAGGTCTCACGGAAGGTATAATGTCGGTATCAAAGCCAAACATCAAAACCAACCGGAG
>Ga0316204_10009582_pt1 | contig 12868 bp, 8 predicted proteins | sample 6monrhotite_MG_2_FD_205661 | JGI IMG/M metagenome (GOLD analysis project Ga0316204, IMG submission 205661) | Microbial mat bacterial communities from mineral coupon in-situ incubated in ocean water Damariscotta River, Maine, United States -... | ecosystem: Environmental > Aquatic > Marine >...
ATTAATGAAATTGCAGAGATGTTAGGAGGTAAAAACATCAGTGAAACTGCTGTGGAGCATGCAAAGCAATTGTTAAATTAATATTTTAACTATATTTGCACCCTATTTTAAATAAAATCAAAATAAAATACAATTATGTATAACTTATTAAAAGGAAAACGAGGAATTATATTTGGAGCATTAGATTCAAAATCTATTGCTTGGAAAGTAGCTGAAAGAGCACATGAAGAAGGAGCAACATTTGTTTTAACAAATGCACCAGTCGCTTTAAGATTAGGAACTATTTCTGAGTTAGCAGATAAAACAGGGTCTCAAGTTATTCCAGCAGACGCTACTTCTATGATGGATTTAGAAAATTTAATTGATAAATCTATGGAGATTTTAGGTGGAAAAATAGATTTTGTTTTACATTCAATTGGAATGTCTGTAAACGTTCGTAGAGGTAATCATTATACAAATCAAGATTATAATTTCACCAAAACTGGTTGGGATGTTTCGGCGTTATCTTTTCATAGATTAATGAGTATGTTGTACAAAAAAGATGCAATGAATGAATGGGGAAGTGTTGTCGCATTAACCTATATGGCGGCTCAACGTGTATTTCCAGACTATAATGATATGGCAGATAATAAAGCTTATTTAGAATCAGTAGCACGAAGTTTTGGATATTTCTTTGGACGTGATAAAAAAGTAAGAGTAAATACAATTTCTCAATCACCTACACCTACAACTGCAGGAAGCGGAGTAAAAGGTTTCGATGGTTTTATTGCTTATGCTGAGGAAATGTCACCGCTAGGAAATGCAACTGCTTTAGAATGTGCAGACTATACAATAAGTCTATTTTCTGATTTAACCAAGAAAGTTACATTACAAAACTTATTTCATGATGGAGGATTCTCTAATATGGGTGTAAGTACTGCAATAATGGATACTTTTATGGAAAATTATACAGGTAAAGAAGATTCTTCAGAAGAAGCAAAAACTAAAAAATAATAGACAATAATAATTGTTATTTTTAAAAGCGATGATTAGATATCATCGCTTTTTTTGTACATAATGTTTTGATAACTAAATAGAAGACTATTAATTTCAAAGTATGAGTATTGTCATTTTTTGAACGAATTATTTAATCTAAATTTGGTAAGTTTAAAAAAAATGATTTAAAATAATCGTATGAGACCACTTAAAATAATTGTGCTAGCAAAACAAGTACCAGACACTAGACATGTTGGACCTGACGCAATGAAGCCAGATGGAACTGTTAACAGAGGTAAACTTTCAACAGTATTTAATCCAGATGATTTGCACGCATTAGAATTAGCGTTAAACATCAAAGATCGCATACCTGGTACGAAAGTTACCATATTAACGATGGGGCCACAAAAAGCTGCTGATATAATCCGTGAAGGATATTACAGAGGTGTAGATGATGGAATTATGATTTCCGATCGTCGTTTTGGAGGCGCCGATACATTGGCAACTAGTTATACCATTGTTCAAGGAATTAAAAAAATTGCTGATTACGATTTAATCGTAGGAGGTAGACAAGCTATTGATGGAGACACAGCACAAGTTGGACCACAATGTGCTGATAAATTAAATATTCCACAAGTAACATATGTTGAAGAAATATTAGATTTCAATGATACTCAAATTATAGCAAGAAGACGATTGTCTAAAGGAGTGGAAACAGTTTCGTCGCCTTTTCCTTGTTTAATGACAGTTCATGGATCTTCGCCAGAGTGTAGGTCAAGAATTGCTAAAAACGTTATGAGGTATAAATATGCGAGAACTAAAACCGAAATGAGAAAAGGTGATCCGGTATTAGAAAAATTGCATAAGAAAAGACCACATTTAGTGATTCCAGAATGGAGTGTAGAAGATATTGATGCGGATATCAATAAAATTGGTTTAGCAGGTTCTCCTACAAAGGTAAAAAGTGTTTCAAGTATCGTATTAACTGCAAATGAGTCTAAAGTTTTAACTGATTCAGATAGCGATATTGAAGGAATGATTAAAGAATTAATTAAACATCACACCATTGGGTAGTTGATATAACTTAAAATGAATAAAATGAAAAGTGTATTTGTTTATTGCGAAATAGAAAATGAAAATGTAGCAGAAATAAGTCAGGAGTTATTATCAGCTGGAAAAAGATTAGCTCAAAAATTAGGAGCTCCTTTAGAAGCTATGGTTTTTGGAAATAATCTAAACGGAATCGAAAGTCAAATTTCACCTTATGGAGTTGATAAATTATTTATTGCTGATGATTCGAAGTTAGATCCTTATAGAACTTTGCCACATGCAGCTTTAGCTTATAAAATATTAAAAGAACAAGATCCTCAAATTGTATTGTTTGGAGCAACTTCCGTAGGGAGAGATTTAGCGCCAAGATTGGCTTCAAAATTAAATTGCGGATTAACGGCTGATACTACAATATTGGATATTGGAGATCATTTTGTGAAAAAAGAGAAGAAAGAATATACCGATTTGTTATATGCAATTCGTCCAGCCTTTGGAGGAAGTATTATGGCAAACATTATAAATTGGGATATGCATCCTCAAATGGCAACTGTTAGAGAAGGTGTCATGAAAAAAGAAATTATTGACGAAAATTATAAAACGGAAATAATTGAGATAAATGCAAATGAAGTTTTATCAGATGAAGACTTTGTTGTAGAGGTTATTGAACGTCATATTGAAGAATCTGGTGTAAATTTAAAAGAATCGCCAATTATTGTTGCGGGAGGTTACGGTGTAGGATCAAAAGAAAATTTTGATTTACTTAGAAATTTAGCCAATATTTTAGGCGGAGAAGTAGGTGGCTCTAGAGCAGCAGTTGATGCTGGTTTTATAGATCACAATCGTCAAATTGGACAAACGGGTACTACCGTTAGGCCTAAATTATATATTGCCGCTGGTATTTCAGGGGCTATTCAACATACAGCTGGTATGCAAGATGCTTCTATGATTATTTCAATAAATAATGATCCAGATGCTCCAATTAATGCTATTGCAGATTATGTAATAACAGGTGATTTAGGAGTCGTGCTTCCAAAAATGATTAAATATTACAAGGAAAACGCTAAGTAGATTAATAATTAAATGATGAGTTTTTTTAGGAAAACTCTAAATATAAAATAGAAAAAAATGGATAATTTTTTCACAGATACACCCGATTTTAAATTTCATTTGAAAGATCCAATTGTACAAAAAATAGTAAAATTAAAGGAAAATGATTTTAAGGAATCAGAAGAGTTTGATTTTGCACCCTTGAATCATGATGATGCCATAGATACTTATGAGAAAATATTAGAAATTGTTGGTGATATTTGCTCAAAAATAATAGCTAAAAATGCTGAATCTGTAGATTTAGAAGGTCCACATATTGAAAATAATGAAGTTATTTATGCAAAAGGAACAACCGCCGATTATAAAGCATTGCATGATGCTGGTTTAATAGGAATGTCGTTACCAAGAAAATATGGAGGATTGAACTTTCCATTATTACCATACGTAATGGCTGCCGAAATGGTAGCACGCGCCGATGCTGGTTTTGCCAATATTTGGGGTTTACAAGATTGTGCAGAAACTATTTATGAATTTGGTTCAGAAGAGCAACGTAAAAAATATTTACCGCGTTTTAATCGTGATGGAGCAACGGCTGCAATGGTGCTGACTGAACCAGATGCAGGATCAGATTTACAAGCTGTAAAATTAAAAGCGGTTTTTGATGAAGAAAAAAACACATGGATTTTAAACGGTGTAAAGCGTTTTATTACCAATGGAGATGCAGATATCTCTTTAGTTTTGGCACGTTCAGAAGAAGGAACATTAGATGCTCGTGGATTATCAATGTTTATTTATGACAGAAATGATCACGCAGTTGAGGTTAGACATTTAGAAAAAAAATTAGGAATTAAAGGCTCTCCAACTTGTGAGTTGGTTTTTAAAGATGCACCAGCTGAATTGGTTGGGAAAGAACGTTTTGGTTTGATAAAATATGTAATGGCGTTGATGAATTCTGCACGTTTAGGTGTGGGGGCTCAATCTGTTGGGATTGCTGATGCTGCTTATAGAGAAGCTTTAAAATATGCAGAGGACAGAGCTCAATTTGGAAAAGAAATCGTGAATTTCCCTGCAGTATACGAAATGTTGACAAATATGAAAATTCGTATAGATGCACTTCGTTCTTTGTTGTATGAAACTACACGTTTTGTTGATATTACTAAAGTGTATGAAGAGGTAAAAAACATTCGCTCTTTGGAGAAAGAAGAGCGTATGGAAATGAAACATTATGCAAGATTGGCAAATGTTTTCACACCATTAATTAAACTAACTGCAAGTGAAGCTTGTAATAGAATTGCTTATGATTCTTTACAAATTCACGGAGGAACAGGTTTTATGAAAGATTTTCCAATTGAACGAATTTATAGAGATGCCCGTATTACATCAATTTATGAAGGGACTTCACAGTTGCAGGCAGTTGCAGCAATTAAGGGTGTTACGACTGGAGTTTTCTTAGAGCAAATTAAAAAGTATGACGCTGAAATCTTAGATAAAAACTGTGAGATTAGAACAAAGTTGCATAAAATGACTGAAGAATATGGAACAATTGTTCAGCGAGTAATAGATATGGATAGTACTGAGTTGATTGATTTTCATTCAACAAGGTTAGTTGAAATGGCTGGTAATATCATTATGGGATATCTATTAGTGATTAATAGTCAAAGAGATGAATCATTTACGAAATCTGCGAGGTTATATGTGAATTTAGTCCGTTCAGAAAATAGAGAACGATTTGATTATATGGCCAATTTTAGATTGGAGAATTTAGAAATGTATAAGGAAGTTGATACAACAGTTTTGGAACATTAATTCAATTTATTTTTAATTGATTGAAAACCTATTCTGAAATTTTTCAGAATAGGTTTTTCATTTTAAATTAAGCTGTTTAGTTTAAATAAATAGAGTAAATTTGAAATTGTAAAATAAATAATAGTGGAGTTACAATTTTCTATAATTATACCTGTTTATAATAGACCTTCAGAGATTGAAGAGCTGCTTGAAAGTTTAACTAAACAAACGTGCACTACTAATTTTGAAGTACTCATTATTGAAGACGGCTCAACAATAAAATCAGATACAGTTGTTTCAAAATATGCTAAAAAATTAAAAATAAACTATTTTTATAAAGAAAACACCGGAGCAGGCCCTAGTAGAAATTTTGGAATGCAACGTGCATCAGGAAATTATTTCATCATTTTTGATTCAGATTGTATTATTCCATCAAATTATTTAGTTGAAGTTGAAAAGGCTTTACATATAAATTATACCGATGCTTATGGTGGTGCTGATGCAGCTCATCATTCTTTTACTACAGTTCAAAAAGCTATAAATTATAGTATGACTTCTTTTTTGACAACTGGAGGAATTAGAGGAAGTAAACAAGCGGTGGGTAAATTTCAACCTAGAAGTTTTAATTTTGGTATATCTAAAAAAGCATTTGAAACAACGAAAGGTTTTAGTAAAATGAAAATAGGAGAGGATATAGACCTTACTTTTCGTTTATGGCAACATAATTTTGAAACTCAATTTATTGATCATGCTTTTGTTTATCATAAGCGCAGATCAACGTTTCAACAATTTTTTAAACAAACTTTTGCATTTGGGAATGGACGTCCATTTTTAAATAGAAAATACCCAGATACTGCTAAAATCACCTATTGGTTTCCTTCTTTGTTTATTACTACTTTAGTAAGTTCAATTTTATTTTATATGGTAGGAATAAATATATTTTTAGTTTTTTTTGCGATTTACTTTATAGCTATATTTTTAGATTCATTGGTAAAAAACCAAAATTTTTCTGTGGCGCTTTATAGCATGATAACAACTTTAATTCAGTTTTTTGGGTACGGTTTAGGTTTTATAAAAGGATTAATTCAGGAATAAAAAAATCCAGATATTTTAAAAATATCTGGATTTTTTTTAGTTTTAAAAAGGTAAGTATTATTCTTCAACCTTTTTCTTACCCTTACTAATTTTGATAGTTAGCTCATTTGTTTTTTTATCTAAATCCATTGAAATTGAGTCTCCTTCACTTAATTTAGAATTCACAATTTCTTCAGCTAAAGCATCTTCAATATATTTTTGAATTGCACGTTTTAAAGGTCTAGCTCCGTATTGTTTATCAAAACCTTTATCTGCAATATAATCTTTAGCTTTATCTGTTAGTGTAAGTTTATACCCTAAATCTTCGATACGCAAAATTAGTTTCTTTAATTCAATATCGATTATAGAATGTATATCTTCTCTTTCCAATGCATTAAAAACTACAACATCATCAATTCTATTTAGAAATTCTGGAGCAAAAGATTTTTTTAAGGCATTCTCTATCATGCTTTTAGCGTTCGCATCAGCTTGTGCTACTTTAGAAGCAGTACCAAATCCAACACCCGAACCAAAGTCTTTTAATTGTCTAGAGCCTATGTTTGATGTCATAATAATTATAGTATTTCTGAAATCAATTCTTCTTCCAAGACTATCAGTAATATGACCATCATCTAATATTTGAAGTAGCATGTTAAAAACATCTGGATGCGCTTTTTCAATTTCATCTAATAGAACTACTGCATAAGGCTTGCGTCTAATCTTTTCTGTAAGTTGACCACCTTCTTCATAACCAACGTATCCAGGAGGTGCTCCAATAAGGCGAGAAATAGCAAATTTTTCCATGTACTCACTCATATCGATTCTAACTAGTGCATCTTCATTATCAAATAACTCAGTAGCTAAAACTTTTGCAAGCTGCGTTTTCCCTACTCCTGTTTGCCCTAAAAATATAAATGACCCAATTGGCTTATTTGGATCTTTTAATCCAACTCTATTCCTTTGAATAGCCTTAACAACCTTAGCAACAGCATTATCTTGACCAACAACTTTACCTTTAATAAGTTCAGGTAAATCGTGCAGTCTTGTACTTTCTGCTTCAGCAACTCTATTTACAGGAATACCGGTCATCATAGAAACAACTTCAGCAACATTATCTTCAGTTACAATTTCTCTATTTAACTTAGATGCTTCTTCCCATCTTAATTGAGCGGCTAAAAGCAAACCTTCAACGCGTTTTTCATCATCGCGTAAACGAGCTGCTTCTTCATATTTTTGACCGTTTACAGCAGCAGATTTGTCGTCTTTAATTTTTTCTAATTGTGTTTCGAGCGTTAAAACTTCTTTTGGAACAACAATATTTGTTATGTGAATTCGAGACCCAGCTTCGTCTAAAGCATCAATTGCCTTATCTGGTAAAAAACGATCTGTCATGTATCTGTTTGTTAATTTTACGCAAGCTACAATAGCTGCATCTGTATAATCAACATTATGGTGTTCTTCGTACTTATCTTTTATATTTTGTAAAATTTGAACTGTTTCATCAACTGAAGTAGGTTCCACAATAATTTTTTGGAATCTACGCTCTAAAGCTCCATCTTTTTCAATGTTAGTTCTAAATTCGTCTAAAGTTGTAGCTCCAATACATTGAATTTCTCCCCTTGCCAATGCGGGTTTTAACATATTTGAAGCATCTAATGATCCTGTTGCACCTCCAGCCCCAACTATAGTATGAATTTCATCAATAAATAAAATGATATCATCATTTTTTTCTAATTCATTCATTAATGCTTTCATTCTTTCTTCAAACTGTCCACGATATTTTGTGCCTGCAACTAAACTTGCTAAATCTAAAGAAACTATACGTTTGTTGAATAATATACGTGAGACTTTACGTTGAACAATTCGCAATGCTAACCCTTCAGCAATCGCAGATTTACCAACTCCAGGCTCACCAATAAGCATTGGATTATTCTTTTTTCTACGGCTTAAAATTTGAGATACTCTCTCAATTTCTTTTTTTCTTCCAACTACTGGGTCTAAATTACCTTCTTCCGCCAAACTTGTTAAGTCACGCCCAAAGTTATCTAAAACTGGAGTTTTAGATTTTTTATCAGTGGGTTTAGCTCCTTTAGGTTGTTCAAAAGGGTTTGACTTGGGTGTGTCAAAATCATCATCTGAACTATTTTCTGCTTTTGGTAAATTCATTCCTTCGTTTAAATAAGATTGTTTAAATATAGTTTTTACATCTTCATAACTAGCTCCAAAATTATTCAATAATTTTGTAGTTGGGTCATTTTCGTTTCTCAATACACAAAGCAATAAGTGGGCAGTATTTACAGATTCACTTTGATATAATTTTGCTTCTAAAAATGTTGTCTTAAGGGCTTTTTCAGCTTGCCTTGTTAAATGTAAACTTTTTTTGTTGTTTTCATCTAAAGATGGGTTTGCCGGGCTTAATACTTCAATTTTCCTTCTAAGGTGATCAAGGTTTATATCTAAGGAATTTAAAATCTCAATTGCTTTTCCAGCTCCCTTTCTTAATAATCCAAGCATTAAGTGTTCTGTTCCAATAAAATCATGACCTAATCTTAAGGCTTCTTCTTTACTGTATGCAATAACATCTTTTACTTTTGGTGAAAAATTATCGTCCATTGTTTTCTATTTATAATGTAAAATTAACTGATTTTTTTCTTTTTTATGTGCAAAAACAGCACCACTTTCTAAAAAATCATTAAAATAGTGAAATAATAGAATTTAAAAAGCTTGATAATCAAATAGTTACTGTTGATTTTTTTAACGTTTTATTGTTAATAAATATTACAAAAACAGCTGTTCAAATAACTTGTAAAAAATGTAAAAATTGTATATTGCTTTGTTAAAAAATAACACTAAAATAAATTAAAAAACATATGGCAGACGGAGAAAAATTGATTCCTATAAATATTGAAGATGAAATGAAATCTGCTTACATTGATTATTCAATGTCAGTAATAGTTTCAAGAGCATTACCCGATGTAAGAGATGGTTTAAAGCCAGTGCATAGAAGGGTGTTGTTTGGAATGCATGAACTAGGTGTTAAAGCTACCGGATCTTACAAGAAGTCAGCAAGAATAGTTGGTGAAGTATTAGGTAAATATCACCCGCATGGTGATACATCGGTTTATGATTCTATGGTGCGTATGGCACAGGATTGGAGTGTAAGATATATGATGGTTGATGGTCAGGGTAACTTTGGATCTGTAGATGGTGATAGTCCGGCAGCAATGCGTTATACAGAAGTTCGTATGCGCAAAATATCTGAGGATATGCTTTCTGATATTGAAAAAGACACTGTGGATCATAAATTAAATTTTGATGATACATTAAATGAACCTGTAGTTTTACCAACCCGAATTCCAAATTTATTGGTAAACGGGGCATCTGGTATAGCTGTTGGTATGGCTACAAATATGGCCCCTCATAATTTAACTGAAGTTATTGATGGAACATTAGCTTATATTGGTAATAGAGATATTGAAATTTCTGAATTAATGCAGCATATAAAAGCTCCAGATTTTCCAACTGGAGGTATTATTTATGGTTACGAAGGTGTTAAAGATGCTTTTGAAACTGGTAGAGGAAGAATCGTAATGCGTGCTAAGGCAATAATTGAAGAAGTTGCAGGAAGAGAATGTATAATCGTTACCGAAATCCCATATCAGGTTAATAAAGCAGAAATGATTAAAAAAACTGCAGATTTAGTCAATGATAAAAAATTAGAAGGTATTGCCAATATACGTGATGAGTCTGATAGAAATGGTATGCGTGTGGTTTATATTTTAAAGCGTGATGCTATACCAAACATTGTTTTAAATAAATTATATAAGTATACAGGTCTTCAAACATCATTTAGTGTCAATAATATTGCCTTAGTGAATGGTCGACCACAGCAATTGAACTTAAAAGAATTAATTCATTATTTTGTTGAGCATAGACATGAGGTAGTTGTAAGAAGGACTGAATTTGAACTTAAAAAAGCAGAGGCAAGAGCTCATATTTTAGAAGGTTTAATTATAGCAAGTGATAACATTGATGAAGTTATTAAAATAATTAGAGCTTCATCAAATGCGGATGAGGCTAGAGAAAATTTGATCGATCGTTTTGAATTAACTGAAATTCAGGCTAAAGCCATAGTTGAAATGCGTTTGCGTCAGTTAACAGGTTTAGAGCAAGATAAATTGCGAGCTGAATATGACGATATCATGAAATTAATTATTGACTTGAAAGATATTTTAGCTAATGAAGATAGACGTTACGAAATTATTAAAGAAGAATTAGTAGCAGTTAGAGATAAATATGGCGATGAGCGCCGATCAGTTATTGAATATGCGGGTGGAGATTTATCTATTGAAGATATGATTCCGAACTCACAAGTAGTGGTAACTATTTCACATGCTGGATATGTTAAACGTACTAATTTAGACGAATATAAAGTTCAAAATAGAGGTGGAAGAGGTCAAAAAGGTGTTGCTACTAGAAATGAAGATTTCCTTGAGCATCTATTTATAGGTACAAACCATCAATACATGCTTTTCTTTACGCAAAAAGGAAAAGTATTCTGGATGCGTGTTTATGAGATTCCTGAAGGAGGAAAAACTTCTAAAGGGAGGGCTATTCAAAACCTTGTTAATATTGAACAAGACGATGTTGTTAAAGCATTTTTAGTTACTGAAGACTTGAAGAACGAAGAATATGTAAACAGTCATTATATAATTATGGCTACTAAAAACGGTCAAGTTAAAAAGACTTCATTAGAACAATATTCTCGTCCGAGAACAAACGGTATTAATGCTATAACTATTAAAGATGGAGATGAATTATTAGAAGCTAAATTAACCACAGGTGATAGTCAAATAATGATTGCTTTAAAATCGGGTAAATCAATTCGTTTTGAAGAAAGTAAAACTCGACCAATGGGTAGAAATGCTTCAGGAGTTAGAGGAATTACTTTAAATCATAAAGATGATGAGGTTGTTGGTATGATTGCTGTTAATGATATTGATAGTAATGTATTAGTAGTTTCAGAGAAAGGATATGGAAAGCGTTCAAGCCTAGAAGATTATAGAATTACAAATCGTGGTGGTAAAGGTGTCAAAACTATTAATATTACTGAAAAAACTGGTGGTTTAGTAGCAATTAAAAATGTAACAGACGAAGATGATTTAATGATTATTAATAAATCTGGAATTACAATTAGAATGGCTGTTGCAGATTTAAGAGTTATGGGACGAGCTACTCAGGGCGTGAAACTGATAAATATAAAAGAAAGTGACTCAATTGCAGCGGTTGCCAAGGTATTACATGAAGATGAAGAATTGGATGAAATTGAAAATGGCACGGAAATTGAAAATAATGAAGAGAACAATAACGAAGAGAATACAAATCAAGAATAAACCAATTAACATGAGAAAACAATTATTAATTCTGTCTGCTTTATTTATAAGTTTGACAGTATTCGGTCAAAAAGATGAACTTAAAATTGCCGAAAAGGCGATTAAATCTAACGATTTTGCTACTGCACTTGACGCATTAAATAAAGCTGAAAGCTTAATTTCTAATGCAGATCAAAAAACAACTGCTAAGTTTTACTATCTAAAGGGAAAAGCACTTTACCAAAATGGTGATGCTAGTGCAGATATTTTAAAAGTTGGAGAAGCTTTTAACAAACTGATTGATTATGAGAAAGAAACCAAAGCAAAATATACAAATGAGTTTGGAGAATTATTAAATAAATTAATTAGTAGTGTTGCAGAGCAAGCTTCAAATAATTATAGTTTGGCAATTCAAACTAAGGAGGATTCAGATTATCTTAGTGCAGCTAAAAAGTTTCACCAAGTATATTCATTAAGCCCAAGAGATACTTCATTTCTCGATAATGCAGCTTTAGTTTATTATTTTGGGAAGGATTATGAAACCTCAAAAAAGTTATATCAAAAACTATTAGACTTAAATTATACCGGAATAACAACAGTTTATAAGGCTAATAGTGTAGAAGATGGTAAAGAACTTACTTTTGCTGATAAAAAAGCAATGGATTTACAAGTAAAATTAGGTTTAGCTGAAAACCCAAGAGAGGAAGCTAAAGAGTCTAGACGTGAATTCATTTATAAAAACTTAGCTATGAACTATTCAAACTTAGATGACAATCAAAAAGCATTAGAGATTATTGCTAAAGGAAGAACTGAATTTCCTGAAAGCTATTCATTATTAATTGATGAAGCTAATGTATATTACAAATTAGGTGATAATGAAAAGTTTAAAGAACATTTAGAAGACGCTATTAAAATGAATCCAACAGATCCAACTTTATATTACAATGTTGGTGTAATGAATATGGATCAAGGAAAAATTGATGAAGCAATTACCTTCTTCAACAAAGCTATTGAATTAAAACCTGACTATGTTGATGCTTATAATAATATTGGAGCTGCAATAATAGATAAAGTGACTCCTATAATAGAAGAAATGAACAAAAGCTTATCAGATTTTGATAAATATGATAAATTACAAGCACAACAATTTGAAATATATAAAGAGGCTGTTCCGTATTATGAAAAAGCTTACGAATTAAGTCCAGATAATATTGGTGTTATTCAAACTTTAATGGGCTTATATGAAAATTTAGAGATGACAGAAAAATTAGAAAAGATTCACGAGGTTTACGATAGTTTAAAACAATAGTTTTATAGAAATCATTGTTAAAAAAGCTCACATTTTGTGAGCTTTTTTTATATAATTTTTTTAATGACTCTTAATTTATGAGTATGCTTTTGGGTATCAATATTAAAGATGCCACTATGGTCAATTCTATCAACTCTTATTTTCCCATGTGCATGAATTATATAATTATCATTCATAATAATTCCAACATGAGTAATTACGCCTTCATTATCATCAAAAAAAGCTAAGTCACCAGGTTCACTTTCTTCAATAAAGC
>Ga0316204_10009584_pt1 | contig 12868 bp, 12 predicted proteins | sample 6monrhotite_MG_2_FD_205661 | JGI IMG/M metagenome (GOLD analysis project Ga0316204, IMG submission 205661) | Microbial mat bacterial communities from mineral coupon in-situ incubated in ocean water Damariscotta River, Maine, United States -... | ecosystem: Environmental > Aquatic > Marine >...
GGTCAAAGTTCGCTCGAAAAGGGTTGATCGCGACGACCGGCCCCCAAATTGACCCTGGTTTTTACGGTCGGTTAATAATTGGTGTGACAAACTTAACTCCAAGGCCAATTGATTTGCATTTCAAAGATGATTTTGTCTCAATTGAATTTCATAGACTCGCGCACGATGTGGAAAATCCGTATGAGGGGCCATATCTGGGGCGCATGGACCTTGGGCCAGAGGAAGTAGATGCTGTGAAAGAACGAGGTGAAGGTCTGGCGTTTTCAAGTGTTCTTAATACACTTCGAGATCTTAGAGCAACTGTAGCAACAGTGGATAAAAGTATATCCGAAGTCGATAAACATGTCGTTGGTCTCGGGTCGACACTAAAAGTTTTGATGTGGTCGCTTGGATTGGGAGTCGCATTTATATTGTTTTTGTTTGCGGTATTATTAAAAATTAATTGATGGTTCAACTCCAGCTTTAGCAATAATAATTAAAAATACTGTCTCATCCGATTTCTGGACACACCCTCCTTGAGAGGCTAAAAGTTGCGTTTGCCCTATAGGGTCATACTTTTAATAGACAGTCGGATCAGAATTCATGCAGACCGTTAACGACATTCGAAGAGCCTTTTTAGACTATTTCGCCGATAACGGTCATGAAATTGTCAATTCAAGTTCGCTGGTTCCCATCAACGATCCGACCTTGATGTTTACCAACGCCGGGATGGTGCAGTTTAAAAACGTCTTCACAGGCCTAGAGAACCGCGACTACAACCGGGCAGTGACATCGCAAAAGTGTGTGCGGGCAGGGGGCAAGCACAATGACCTAGAAAATGTTGGTTATACGGCGCGCCATCACACGTTTTTTGAAATGCTTGGTAATTTTTCCTTCGGAGATTATTTTAAAGAACTGGCTATTGAACTCGCCTGGAACCTGATTACGAAAGAGTATGGATTGCCGGAGGAAAAACTCCTGGTGACGGTCCATTCGTCCGATGAAGACGCCGCTACGTTGTGGCGCAAGATTGCCGGTATCTCCGACAATAAGATTATCCGCATTCCAACATCCGATAATTTCTGGGCCATGGGTGAAACCGGCCCTTGTGGGCCCTGTTCCGAAATTTTCTATGACCACGGCGATCATATCCCCGGTGGGCCTCCAGGGTCCCCTGACGAAGATGGCGATCGGTTTATAGAAATCTGGAATCTTGTATTCATGCAGTTTGAGCAAACCACTCCGGATGAGCGTGTCGAATTACCAAAGCCATCGATTGATACGGGTATGGGACTGGAACGCATTGCCGCGGTGATGCAAGGCACGCACGACAATTACGAAATCGACTTGATGCAGAGCTTGATCCATGCGTCGGCTGAAGCATCCAACGTGCCCGCGGATGGCGAGAAAAATGTTTCGCACCGGGTGATCGCAGATCATTTGCGGGCCTCTAGCTTCTTGATTGCCGATGGTGTCCTTCCGTCAAACGAAGGGCGCGGTTATGTTTTGCGACGAATTATGCGCCGCGCCATGCGCCATGCCCATTTGATGGGGTGCACGGACCCACTGATGTGGAAACTCGTGCCAGCCCTCATCGGTCAAATGGGAGCCGCGTTCCCAGAACTTACGCGCGGCGAGGCATTGATCAGTGAGACCTTAAAACTGGAAGAAACGCGTTTTAAAAAGACACTTGAAAATGGCTTGAAATTACTCGATGAAGCAACGTCAGACATGGCCGGCGCTGGCGAGCTTAACGGTGAGACGGCTTTCAAACTCTATGACACTTACGGGTTTCCTCTGGATTTAACGCAAGACGCTTTGCGCGGTCGCGGCATGTCGGTTGACGTTGATGGTTTCAATACAGCAATGGAGCGCCAGCGTGCGGAAGCCCGAAAAGCCTGGTCAGGCTCGGGTGATGCAGCTGATGAGGTGATTTGGTTCGATATCCGTGATGAGCTTGGGGGAACAGATTTCCTTGGTTATGAAACGGAACGGGCAGAAGGCCAGGTTACGGCTCTTGTCGTCAATGGTGCAAAAACAGATACAGCGAAAAAAGGTGACAAGGTTTCGCTCGTCGTCAACCAGACCCCGTTTTATGGAGAATCAGGTGGTCAAATGGGTGACACTGGCGAAATCGTTTACGGCGACGGCGAAGTTCTTAAAGTAACGGAGACGCGTAAACTGGTTGGTGTGTTGCATGTACATGTGGGTGAAATTACCGGTGAAGACCTAAGTGTTGGTGATGATGTGGCGCTCAATGTTGATCATTCACGCCGTTCTCAACTTCGCGCAAATCACTCTGCGACACATCTTCTGCATGAAGCCCTGCGACGTAAGCTCGGCGATCATGTAACCCAAAAAGGCTCGCTTGTTGCGCCTGACCGGTTGCGTTTCGATATTTCTCACCCGAAAGCGGTTGAGAGGGATGAGCTGACCACCGTAGAAGCACACGTCAACTCGCAGATTGGTGAAAATGCAGAAGTCATCACACGCCTGATGGAACCGGAAGCCGCAGTCGAGGCTGGTGCCATGGCTTTGTTTGGCGAAAAATACGGTGACGAAGTTCGGGTCGTCAGTATGGGTGTGGATGGCAATAGCACTTATTCTACAGAATTATGCGGCGGAACACATGTTGAGCGTACCGGTGACATTGGTGTCTTTAAAATTCTGAATGAGGGTGCTGTCGCGTCTGGTGTTCGCCGTATTGAAGCGCTAACGGGTGATGGCGCACGGGCTTACTTCGCAGATACGGAGCGGTCACTGCAACAGGCGGCGTCGTTTTTGAAAAGCAAACCCGAAGATGTGCCAAGCCGGGTGGAAGCTTTGATTGAAGACCGCCGCAGGTTGGAGCGTGAACTGGCCGATGCGCGCCGTCAAATGGCTACAGGCGGAGGTGGCGCTTCATCTCAAACAATCGATATCGCAGGTATGACCTACGCACCAAAACTCTTGGACGGCGTACCCGCCAAGGAGCTTAAAGGGTTTGTTGATGACTTCAAAAAACAAATCGGTTCCGGGGTTGTCGCCGTGGTCTCAAACACCGACGGGAAGGCGTCGCTGGTGGTCGGTGTCAGCGATGATTTGACGGATCGGGTTAGTGCTGTTGATCTCGTGCGGGTTGGTTCGGAAGCCGTTGGTGGCAAAGGCGGTGGTGGTCGTGCGGATATGGCGCAGGCGGGCGGTCCGGACGGAAACAAGGGACAGGCTGCGCTCGATGCCATCCAAAGCCAGTTGGGCCAGAGCTAACTTACTGTGATGCCGGGCTTTCGGGATCGGTTGAGCGCTTTTTCATCGGCGCGTCTAAAGATGCGCGTTCTCAATGTGGGGGATGCGCCTTCGCTTCAGGCGATAACCAACGACCGATCGATTACGGATGTCATCAGTTTTCTCGACTATCCGTTTGGTCTGGATGATGCGCGATTTCTCATAGCACGCCTTTCCACGGATCAAGACTGTGTATTCGGCATCTGGACCAAGTCAAATTCACAACTTGCGGGTATCGTTGGCGCTCATCAGAACGATATGAACCGTATTGAGATCGGCTACTGGGTTGGTACGTCGTTCCAGGGGCAGGGCATCGCGTACGAGGCTGCTTCGGCATTACTCGCGAAAATTGAGGGGGCCATTCCGGGCGTTGATATCTTTGCTGAATGCGCCCCCGAAAACGGCGTCTCCCGACACCTCCTTGAAAAACTCGGATTTCGTGCGACAGGGGAAGACGGGGTGCGCGCCGGGCGCAAGTTGTTCGCCTATGCGAAGCGTGGTTAAGTGAAGTATTAAGATTTGCAGGAGTGATGCGTTGGAAAAATTTAACGGTACAGAAAATTACGTCGCCACCGATGATCTGAAGGTTGCCGTCAATGCGGCTGTCGCGTTGGAACGGCCCCTACTGGTCAAGGGCGAGCCTGGAACCGGTAAAACCATGCTAGCAATCGAAATTGCCAAGGCTTTGGGTGCGCCCCTTCTTGAATGGCACGTCAAATCCAGCACAAAAGCTCAGCAAGGTTTATATGAATACGATGCGGTCGCGCGGCTCAGGGATTCTCAATTGGGCGACCCGCGGGTTCACGACATAGGAAATTATATCCTGAAGGGTAAGATGTGGGAAGCGTTTGAATCGGAGACACGGCCCGTTTTGTTGATTGATGAAATTGATAAGGCAGATATCGAGTTTCCAAATGATTTGCTTTTGGAGCTGGATCGCATGGAGTTTCATGTTTACGAAACCCAGCAAACCATTTCTGCCGCCCAGCGTCCGGTCGTGATCATAACTTCCAACAATGAAAAAGAGCTACCAGACGCGTTCTTGCGTCGCTGTTTCTTCCACTACATCCGGTTTCCGGATGAAGACGTCATGCGACAGATTATTGAGGTCCACCATCCACAAATTCAAAAGCGCCTGGTCAGCGAAGCGCTCAACGTCTTTTACGATCTGCGCGACGTTCCCGGACTGAAGAAAAAACCAACCACGTCAGAGCTTCTCGATTGGCTGAAGCTGTTGATGGTTGAAGACATTCCTGCCGAAGCATTGAAATCGAACGAAACCAAGACCGTGGTTCCCCCGCTTTATGGTGCTTTGCTGAAAAACGAACAGGATGTACACTTGCTCGAGCGGCTGGCTTTCTTAAACCGAAGAGAGAAAGGCTGAACGAGTGTCACCAGATCCGTTAGCGGAGGCATGATAAGTGATTAAATTTGACGACATAACGGACCCACAAAAAGTTGAAATGTGGTTGCTCCAGATTGTTGACTGGTTGCATGTGAACGTGCTTGTTGTGAGCACGCTCATTCAGGCCCTTGTCGTCGTCGCTGCTTTTCTCATTGCGTGGGCTGGTTCTTCCCGCTTGCACCGATTGCTGGACAAGAAGTGGCCGTCGGAGTGGTACAATCGATTTGGGGCTCCGATCGCCACCGCACTTGCTCCATTAAGCCTGCCGGTTATCTGGTTTGGTATTCAGTGGTTTACAATTTTTGCGGCTCAGAACGCAAAATGGCCACACCATCTCGTTGAAATCGTTGTCAGCTTGCTGACCGCTTGGATCGTTATTCGGCTGGCCGGCACGCTCATCCGCAATAAACAATGGTCGCGGGCGATTACCGGTAGTGCGTGGGTGATTGCAGCGCTCAATATTACCAACCTCCTGGAGCCCACAAAAATTGTCCTTGAGGACATGGGATTGCAAGCGGGTGATGCTTACATATCGGTGCTCAGTATTTTGAAAGCTGGCATCGCGCTGGCTATATTGCTGTGGTTGGCAGGCCTGATGGCCGGTTTGCTGGAACGCAGGTTGGCGACCATGCCGACGATCACGCCATCAGCTCGTGTTTTGTTCGCTAAATTGTTCCGGGTATCTATCTTTACGGTTGCCGTGATCGTTGGCCTGGAATCCGTAGGGATTGATCTGACGGCTTTTGCGGTGTTTTCGGGTGCAGTTGGTCTGGGGCTTGGGTTTGGCCTGCAAAAAGTTATTGCCAATCTGATCAGCGGCATCATTTTGCTCATGGATAAATCCGTTAAGCCGGGCGATGTGATCTCGCTTGGAACGACCTATGGGGAGATCAAAACCTTGGGTGCGCGGTATGTGTCTGTTGTTACAAGGGATGGCACGGAGCATCTGATCCCCAACGAAGAGTTGATCTCACAACGCGTCGAAAACTGGTCTTTTTCGGATCGAAAATTACGCATTCGAATGCCAATCGGTATCTCTTACGATTCTGATGTTCGGCTTGCCCTGAAACTGGCCCTGGAGGTTGCTGATCAAACCGAGCGCGTTCTAAAGGACCCGCCGCCGATTTGTCAGGTGCAGGCGTTCGGAGAAAGTTCCGTAGATCTTGAGTTGCGGGTCTGGGTCGACGATCCGCAAAATGGCCTGGGTGGTGTTCGTTCCGATGTTCTTTTGGGCATTTGGGACACCTACCATGAAAATGGCATTGAATTCCCCTATCCGAAGCGAGACATCCATATCCGCTCAATCGCGCGTTCGGATGAGGTTGCCGATTTGGCCCCACTGATCACCAAGTCTGAAGCGTAACTTCCCTTATGTTCATCGATTTTTTCTATAAACTCCGGGATGCCAATGTACCGGTCAGTTTGCGTGAATACCTGACGTTGCTGGATGCGATGGACTTAGGGTTAGCCGATCACGACGTGGACCATTTCTACTATTTGAGCCGCTCGTGCCTGGTCAAAGACGAAACGAACCTTGATAAATTTGATCGTGTGTTCAGCGAAGTCTTTAAGGGATTAGAACCACTGGCGGATGGGGAACAGCACGAAATACCGGCCGAGTGGCTCAAGAAACTTGCGGAGAACTACCTGAGCGAAGAGGACAAACGCGAAATCGAAGCCATGGGTGGTTGGGAGAAGCTCATGGAGACTTTAAAAAAACGTTTGGAAGAACAAAAGAAGCGTCACCAAGGGGGCTCGAAGTGGATCGGCACTGCGGGCACGTCGCCGTTTGGGGCTTACGGGTATAATCCCGAAGGTGTGCGTATTGGTCAGGATGAAAGTCGTCACCAGCGCGCCGTAAAGGTTTGGGACAAGCGCGAGTTCAAAAACCTGGACGATTCTATTGAGTTGGGGACCCGTAACATCAAGATGGCGCTCAGGCGCCTCAGGAAATTTGCTCGCCAAGGGAACGCCACAGAACTGGATATGGGTGATACAATTCGATCAACCGCGAAACAGGGGTGGCTGGATGTAAAAATGGTGCCAGAGCGACACAATGCCGCCAAGGTATTGCTGTTTTTGGACGTCGGGGGGTCGATGGACCCGCATGTAAAAGTGATGGAAGAGCTGTTTTCAGCCGCGCGAAGCGAGTTCAAACACCTTGAGTACTTCTACTTTCACAATTTTTTATATGAACGCGTGTGGAAAGATAACAGCCGGCGGCACAAGGATGTCGTAAATACCTGGGATGTTCTGCATACTTACGGAAATGACTACAAAGTGATTTTTGTGGGCGATGCTTCTATGAGCCCCTATGAAGTTGTGTATCCCGGTGGCAGCGTCGAACACTGGAATGAAGAGGCTGGAGCGCTTTGGATGGAACGCTTGCTGAATGTTTATGCGCGAGCCGTGTGGATAAACCCGGTGCCAGAAAACTGGTGGGGTAACACACAGTCCGTTCGCATGATCAGCCAGTTGGTCGGTGAGCGGATGTTTCCGCTCAGTCTCGAAGGGCTGGACGAGGCTATTAAGGAACTCAGCCGTTAATAGCCTCGCTGGCGTCTGTTATTTAACGTCGGCTGCAATCTGCATTTTTATGATCTTATCGGGATCACTTACGGAGCCATTGTTGCCATCGTCTCCTCGTTTGATTTTGGAGACATACCGCATGCCCTCTGTGACCTGACCCCAAACGGTATATTTGCCATCGAGATGAGAGGTTTTTTGAAAGACAATAAAAAACTGAGAATCGGCACTATCCGGGTGGCCAGAGCGGGCCATGGATACGGTGCCGCGCTCATGTGGCTCATCCGAAAATTCTGCGCCGATGTTTTGGCCAGAGCCACCCGTGCCATTGCCCTTTGGATCGCCGCCCTGGGCCATAAAGCCAGGGATAACCCGGTGGAAGGTCAGCCCATCATAAAAACCTTCACGGACCAGCTCTTTAATCCGCGCAACATGGTTTGGCGCCAAATCAGGACGCAGTTCAATGGTCACTTGGCCGTCCTTGAGATCCAGAAGCAAAGTGTTTTCAGGGTCGGCGGCTTGGCTGTCGGATGTCATATGTGTCATACCTGTAATGAAAAAAGCGAATAAGAATAAGGATCGAATGACGAATGTACGCATAGGTGTCCTCGCAAGGTTGAAAATCCAGATTGCGTCAGAACATAGCCGAAATGATCGACCCCCGACAATATCAGTTGCCAAAAAATGTGCGGTTTGGCGAATTGTTGCGATTAGTCAAATAAGGCGTCTATGTCGTCTTGTGATAGACCTTGACCATCCAATTGAGGGCCATTTAAAAGCGCCTCATCGGCCGTCTTTTTGTCTGCTTCCACGGAAACCTGTTCCAGTTCTTCTGGCGTCCAAAAATCCATCAACGAGTTAACACGCTCTTCCACATAGGTAATTGATTTTACAACCTTGCTGATCCGCTGGCCGGTAATGTCCTGAAACGAACAGGCTTCAAACACGTCACTTGAGTTTTGGTTCAGTTGATCCAATAGGGCAAGGGTCTCCGGGTCATCAAATTTGGCGCGTAGTTTATCCGTGAGTTCATCGTTCTTCTCCATGGCGCCCATGATGGAGTTGGTTGCTTCCGCGGTGGCACCGACAATGGCGTCGAGTTGGTCGCCCATGCTGTCAAACCCATGGTCCTCATCTGCAGGTCGACCAATTGCCGCGATTTCTGATCTGACACGATGAATATACCTGAGTAGGCCATCCAGTTCGCGTTTGAGTACTAAATCGTTACTTTCTTCCACTTTGAGACCTCTCCTGAGTTTTTTGCTTATCGCAACTGATTATCATAGTAACCAAGTAAGATCAAAAGGCGATCGGTGAGCGAGCTTAATTTCGGTTCTTGAAGGCAGACAATATTTTTCGCGCCGCTTCAGATGGTGTTAGAACGCCAGATTGAGTAGCGCGTTCCAGAATTGGGATCATTGTTGCAACGGATGGTGTTGCGCGCAATTCCTCATTAAGGGTTTCGTGAACTTCATCCCACATCCAGGAACTGGCTTGTGCGGCTCTCTTTTCATCAAAAGCGCCGCTCTTCTCATTGATTGATTTGAAGTCTTTGACCGTATCCCAGATGGCCGCAATGCCGTCACCAGATAGCGACGAGCAAAGTAGGATTTGCGGTTGCCAATTCTCAGAAGTTGGCCGCAGTAGATGCAGTGCTGCGCCATAATCGCGTTTCGCACGTTCCGCAGCGGGTAATAGATCCCCGTCCGCCTTGTTGACGACAATTAAATCCGCCAGTTCGACAATTCCCTTTTTTATGCCCTGTAATTCGTCACCGCCACCGGGGACAATCAGTAATAAAAACATATCAACCATATCCGCGACGGCTGTTTCCGACTGTCCAACGCCGACGGTTTCAATCAAGACAATGTCGAAACCCGCTGCCTCACACAACAGACTGGCTTCTCGGGTCCTGCGGGCGACGCCACCAAGCGTGCCACTGGACGGCGATGGCCTGATGAAGGCATCTTGATGTCTGGATAACAGCTCCATACGGGTTTTATCACCCAGAATCGAACCTCCTGTGCGTGGACTGGACGGGTCAACGGCGAGAACACATACCTTGTGCCCCTGATTGATTAAATGCATTCCGAAGCCTTCAATGAACGTCGATTTACCAACACCCGGAACGCCTGATATGCCAATTCGAGTGGATTTCCCCTTGAGAGGCCTCAATTCGCTGATCAGTGCCTCGGCTTGCGCACGGTGTTCAGGCAGCGTCGATTCTATCAATGTAATGGCGCGAGCCAATTCTCGTCGATCACCCGACTTTATCGCCAATACTTTTGTGCGAATTGAGTTCACGAGCCAATCTACGCTTCTATTTGTCGTTGTTTAGACGGGCACCTAGTGCCTGTTGAGCCATAAAGACAAGTTTCTCGCGTTGTTCTTCGGGAAGTTCATCAACAATGTGCTTTTTTGATTGGTGAATTGCCATGGCTTGTTCGATTAAGGCCTGACGTCCTGGGTTGGCGGCGTGCTTTTGCTTTTTATCGGTAATTTCTTGTTCCGCCGCTTCAAGGGAATCTCTTATAAGCGAAGTGATTTCATCTTGTCCCATGTTGCCCATTGGGTCTGGCGCAACCGGGGTTGGAAGGTCATCTGTTGTGTCCTGTTTCGCAACCGGTGTGGCACCAGCGCGGGTTGATTTTTTGTTCGACTTTGCCTCACGCGATGCCTTGAGTTTTTCCCGCGCTTTTTTGTCCATAAAAACGGAGAGTAGTGCGTCAGATACGATCTTTTTAATCATGCCGAAGTCTTTCAGCGCGGTTGGATTGCAATTCAAGAACATCATAAGACTTATTGCCCGGTACGACACGGGAAAAGTAAACTTGGTTAAGCATGTATGCGCCCATGGCCACCAGAAACCAACGGGCCAATCCCCTCTTGTGATCAAAGCCCTATAAATAACCAGGACAAAAAAACTGGTGATTTCAGAGGCATACAGCTAAGGTCCAGCTATGAGAAGACTTAGAAATGCAAAAATAATTGCAACGCTCGGCCCCGCAACATCTTCACGCGCTGCTATAGAAGCACTGTTTGAAGCTGGCGCTGACGTATTTCGGTTGAATTTCAGCCACGGTGCCCATGACGATCATAAAGAAAGATACGATACGATTCGTTCTTTGGAAAAAACCTATGGAAGGCCGGTTGGGATTCTGCTCGATCTCCAGGGACCAAAGTTGCGAGTTGGTACCTTTGAAGACGGCAAAATCGAACTCGAAATTGGCCAAAAATTCCGTTTGGATATGGATACGACCCCCGGCAATAACGAACGGGCTCCCCTATTGCATCCTGAGGTGTTTGCTGCTTTGCGCCCGAATACCGACCTGCTGATGGACGACGGAAAAATACGGGTTCGGGTTCTGGAGTGCGGGAACGATTATGCGGAGACGGAAGTGGTGGCCGGTGGACCGCTGTCCAACAACAAAGGTGTTAACGTTCCTGACGCCGTGCTTGATGTTTCCCCGTTAACTGAAAAAGATCTGGCCGATCTGAGGTTTGGTCTGCAATTAGGCGTTGACTGGGTTGCACTGTCCTTTGTTCAGCGCCCTTCAGATGTAGCTGAAGCGCGCAAACTGATCGCCGGCCGAGCCTTTGTAATGTCCAAGCTCGAGAAACCTCAAGCCATGGATCATCTGGAAGAAATTGTGGAACTCTCTGACGCTGTCATGGTCGCGCGCGGCGATTTGGGCGTTGAATGTCCGCCAGAAGAAGTGCCAAGTCACCAAAAGAGAATTAGCCGCGCTTGCCGCGAAGCCGGAAAACCCGTGATCGTCGCCACTCAGATGCTGGAATCGATGGTTACCGCGCCAACGCCGACCCGTGCGGAAGCTTCTGACGTCGCGACTGCAATCTATGACGGTGTTGATGCTGTAATGTTGTCCGCAGAAACAGCCGTTGGTGACTACGCCCCTGATGCAGTCGCGATGATGGACAGAATCATTCGCCATGCTGAGCAGGACCCGCATTACGAGAGCAACCGGTTGGGTGAACGCAGAATACCGGAAGCCACAGCTGCGGATGCCATTTCTGCCGCCGCCCGGCAAGTCGCTCAGACGATCTCGGCGGCTGCTATCGTGACTTTTTCGTCGACCGGCTCGACTACGCTGCGGGCGGCCAGAGAACGGCCAGCTGTCGCAATTATCGGTTTGACGCCGCGGCTTGATACAGCGCGGCGTTTGGCGTTGGTCTGGGGCGTGCATTCCGCACAAACTGAGGACTGCCATAGTTTCCGGGAGATGGTTGACACTGCGCTTCGCGCCGCTTGTGAAGAAGGCTTTGCTGAAGCAGGGGATTCTCTGGTGATTACCGCTGGTGTACCGTTTGGTACACCGGGTGCGACCAATATTTTGAGAATAGCCTGGGTTGAGTAATGCAGGCTCGGTTTGAAGCCGAAACATTATAAAAACCCTGGTAACGCTGTTTGCTGGGGTTTTTTGTTGCCGAAATTGTTTCATTCAGTGGCAAATTGGCCAGGCATTTAAATCGAAATAATCAGCAATGTGTGAAAATATCGGATAGATATATCGTAATTTAATAAATTAGAAATTTATAATTTTGAATTTCGCGCCATGGGGCACAGACATAAAAAGGGGAGGAATATAAGGAAACGACATGTATCAATATTTGCAACAGCCTCATTGTCGGCGCTTTGCCTTCGCCAGCGACACAGGCCCGGGACAAACCAGACTTTCGAGTCATCATGTTAGGCGTCGTCTATGAGGTGGACGGTGTAAAAGTGACAGCCATTGACGTCAATCATGGTGAAAAAATCAAACCGCCAGAACTAAGCGATTTGTTCGCGCGATTGAAAACAACTTATGACAGTCCGGTGGCTGTTGACGCGGATCGCATGCGTTTTATCATTGGTACGGATGCCATCAAGGTCATAGCACCCGCCAAATAGCGACAGAATTAACCTACGCCGCAAGAAACGGAATGCTATTTGGGTTCTGATCGTGCAGTTTTGGTTTCTCAATACGGAGGAACACGGATTGCCCGATCAGACCAAAATCAACACACAGATGACAGCATTCGAGTGGATGCTTATTGTCGCGCTTTCCGTAATTTGGGGCGGGGCGTTTTTCTTTGTCGAAGTCGCTCTTGCGGAATTGCCTCCATTTACCGTTGTCCTTGGTCGCGTCGGATTGGCCGCAATCTTCTTGCATATTATCATTGTTCTGACGGGCCACCGCATGCCGTGGGGATGGGAGCCCTGGAAAGCGTTTTTTATAATGGGCGTCCTGAATAATCTCATCCCCTTTAGTTTGATCGTATGGGGACAGACCTATCTGGCCAGTGGTGTCGCTTCGATCTTTAACGCAACGACACCTTTTTTCGCTGTCGTTTTGGCCCACTTCCTCACCCGTGATGAGAAAATGACGACAAACCGGATGATGGGCACCCTACTCGGTATTGGCGGTGTTTGCGTGATTGTTGGCCCAGGTGTGTTTGCTGGAATGGATAGCCAACTGTTGGCGCAATTCGCGATTATGGGAGCGGCAATTTCGTATTCTTTTGCAGGAATTTATGGCCGACGTTTCTCGGGCGCCCCACCGCTTGTGACGGCTACTGGGCAGGTCACGGCGTCTACAGTGGTATTGGCGCCGGTCGCTCTTTATATAGATCAGCCCTGGCACCTGATGCCGGTTGGCTGGGAAACCTGGGGGGCCATTTTTGGAATTGCCTAGG
>Ga0316204_10009585_pt1 | contig 12868 bp, 13 predicted proteins | sample 6monrhotite_MG_2_FD_205661 | JGI IMG/M metagenome (GOLD analysis project Ga0316204, IMG submission 205661) | Microbial mat bacterial communities from mineral coupon in-situ incubated in ocean water Damariscotta River, Maine, United States -... | ecosystem: Environmental > Aquatic > Marine >...
TTATGTCGGATTTTGCACTTAATATAAATAAAATTTCTCTGAAAAATGATTTATATTCTTTTGATATTGATGGATCTATTAAAAAATCCGCTGATGATAACTCCTTAGAAGGTGCAATTAAAATAGATTTTAACAATTATAAAAAAGGTTTAGCGGAATGGTCTAAAACTATTTCATTCCTACTTAACTTATATAATGTGAATGATGATGAGATTGTAAAGGCTCTTGAAAAAGCTGCCGAAATTTCTGAAGGCGATAAAAATATGTCGCTTAAATTAGAACGAATTGGCAGGAATGAGCTTAATATTGGTAAAGTAACTTTATCCGAATTTATGGAATTGCTACCAGCTTCTGAACTTAGAAATAACTAAGCAGCTATATTCCTTATATTATTTAGAGAGGAAATCTTCTGCTTCTTTAAGAGTTGCAACACTATCGATATGTAGCCACTTGCCTTCATTGACTATGCCAAAAATACGATTTGAAAGTGATTCGCTATTATAATATTTGCGAAATAACTCAGATAGAGAGAAAAAACTTTCATCAATATCATTTTTAATTTCGTGTAGAATTTTTGGGTCAATCATCATGATTCCAGAATAAACATAATCATGTGAAGAATCTGTTATACGAAGCAAATTGCCATTATCATCAAGATTGAAGTCCCCATTTCCGTGATAGCCAATAGCAGTTTTTACGGGGTGAAGTGTTAGCAATAAATCCATTTTTTCATTATCCCAGAAATTTGCAATTCTTTGCAATAATGGCTCTTGATTGTCAATCCAGATAATGTCGCTATTGATAGTTAGGAAAGGTTTGTCGCCAAGTGTAGGTAAAGCTTTTAAAACTCCGCCACCAGTTTCAAGACGCGTTTCTTCATGTGATATGAAGATTTCTATGTCACTCCGTTCACTTAAGTGTTTTTGAATTTTCTCAGCCAAGTGATGGGTGTTTACGACAAGATTTTTAACTCCGGCTTCAACTAATTTATCAATTTTATAATCAATAAGTGGCTTGCCAAGAACTTTAATCATGGGTTTGGGTGTTGTTTCTGTAAGTGGTCGCATGCGCATACCCAAACCTGCTGCAAAAATCATTGCTGATTCGGGCATATTATTTCGTTCTACAGGTTTAGGCACAATCTGCGCCCGTTTCATTTCTAAAATTTGGCATTGTTGTTCTGACATCTTTACCAACATATTTATTAAAAAATATTTTCAACTCCTCAAGATAGGGGTGTTCTAAATCTTGTTCAAGATAATTCCATACACGAGGTAGGAATGATAAGTAGTTTTCTTTTCCGTCACGTACATAAAGTCGAGCGAATATACCGAGGATTTTACAGTTTCTTTGGGCGGCTAAAATATGGTATGAATTGATAAATTCTTCACGATTAATACCAGATTTTTGAATATAATATTCAATCATTTCGTCTGCTAGTTTTTTATCAACATCGCGGCGAGCGTCTTCCAGTAAAGACATAAGGTCGTAAGCGGGGGAGCCAATAAGTGCATCTTGGAAGTCTAAAAGTCCGACTTTCTTAATCCCTTCGCGCTTTGGTAGCCACATTAAATTATCCGCATGATAATCTCGTAAGACCAAGACTTTTTGTTCAGAGTGGCAATGTGGAAGGAGTTTTATCCATATATCTTTATATTCTTGTTTTGCAGTTTCATCATTAATTCCTATGAGCGGTAAGTACCAGCTTGAGAATAATTCAATTTCGCGAGTTAAAATCACTTCATCATATTGAGTTGTTTCATTGCTAACTGATATTTTGTGCAAATCAATAAGAGCATCAATCGCGGAGTTATATAATTCATGTTCAGAAGGCGAGTTTTCATTATCTTTTAAGTTACCGTTTAATATTTGTGTGTATCTGTCATCGCCAAAATCTTCTAATAGTAGAAGTCCATTATTTATATCTGTTGCCAGTATTTTTGGTGCAGAAAAATTATGTTTTATCAGAAATTCGGCAATTTTTATAAAAGGCTTTACGTCCTCATAATCTGGTGGGGCGTCCATTATAATATTGGATCTTCCATCTTTAGTTATGCGATAATATTTGCGAAAAGATGCATCTCCGGCAATCATTTTTATATTTGCTCCGCGCCATTCATCTATATTATTTACGAAGTCTCTTATCAGATTTTCTCTGCTCATTTAGTTGCCTCTATAGTCATTTATCTGAATTAATCGTTCTGTTTCGGTTTCGCCATAAGATATTTTAGCGTCAATAATTTTCTCAAAAGGCAATATATCTTCGATTATTTCTGGCCATTCAATTATGCTTATTGCGCGTTCAAAAGCATCTTCAATTCCTAGTTCGAAAACATCATTTGGGCTTTCGAGGCGATATAAATCAAAATGCCAAATTTCACACTTACCAGAGTCATAAATTGTGACTAAATTAAATGTTGGGCTTGTGATATATTTCTTTTTATCAGTCAAAGAATTGATGATGAATTTTGATAATGTCGTTTTTCCAACACCAAGATTTCCTCGTAATGTAATTATATCGCCAATTTTAATTGAGGAAATTATTATATCAGCAATTTTTGCCATCTCATCTGTGCAGTTGATTTTATGTTCTGATTTTTTAGCCAAGTTGAACCTCTTTTGCGCTATTTTTCTTCAATAAATCTTTATTATGACGAGGGAAGCTACATTTAATTTCCGTACCAAGATTAACTTTAGATTTTATTTCTATTTTTCCGCCATGCAACTCAACAAAACTTTTTGCAATTGCAAGTCCTAGGCCAGAGCCAGAGAATGTGTCATTTCGTACTTTGTAGAATTTTTTGAATATATGCTGCCACTCATCAGAGGAAATTCCTGCGCCATTATCTTTAACCGAAAATTCGATAATTCCACCTCGTTTAATACTAATTTTAACTATAATTTCACCAGTCTCTTTATCTACAAATTTGATGGAGTTTCGAATAATATTTGTAATAATTTGTTTTATACGCTCTTCGTCACCAGACATTCTGCCAATTTTAGGGGGGCATTTGAAAATAATATTTGGGGTCGGGCTTTCTATTGATGTTTTTATGTCAGTCACAACATTGGCAATTGCATTATAAATATCAAATTCTTCGATTTCCAGCGTCATATATCCCGCGTCAATGGAAGAAATGTCAAGAATATTGGTAATAAAGAGATTTAATTTTTCCGCAGAATCAAAAATTCCTTTGGTGTATTCTTCTTGTTTTTCATTTAGCTCACCAAAATATTTTTTCATTAAAACTTCAGAGAAGCCCTTAATTGAAGTAAGTGGCGAGCGTAACTCGTATGATACATTTTCGAGGAAGCTAGCCTTGATATTATGCGCTTCTTCAAGTGCTTTTTTCTCCGCCCGCAGTGATTTTTGAACATTCATTGACGCGGTGATATCATTATATGTCATTAACATATTCCCATCAGGCAGGGGAGCGGTATGCCATTCTAATATAGAACCATCAGTTCTTTCAAGTTTCTGATTTTCACTATGTCGTTTATTGAAAATAGATAAAATGGTTTGTTTAAATAAATCCCAGTCTTCGCCAAATTCATAAAGAAATTGGGTTTTTTCTAATATCTCAGAAAGATGCGGTTTTTCTTTTAAAAAATCGCTTGAAACTTGCCACATATCCGCAAAAACAGGATTCCATAATTGTAATTTGCCATCTTCATGAAAAACCGCAACAGCTTCTGATAGGTTTTCCATCGTGTATTTATTAACGGAAATGATGGTGTTATATGTTCTTTCTAATTGAAGTTGGTCGGTTAAATCTTCGTATGAAAAAAGAAGCCCACCATTTTCATGTGGTATAGCAACCATACGTAAGGTTTTTCCGCTTGGTAAATGGTAAATTTCTTCGTATTTGTCGGTTATTGTTGTGAACATTGCCATATTACGTTTTTTGAATTCTAAAAAATTCGCTTGCTCAGGAAGGCGACGTTTTTCACGTAATTCTTCTAAAATTTCGCTATATAAAGGTTTGTTTGATAGGAATGATTCATCAAGTTTCCATAAATTTATGAAAGCATTATTATAATATTGTAAATGTCTATCTGCGGAATAAATAGCGACAGCACTAGCTGAGCTTTCCAGTAGATTTTCTTGAACAGCAACATGTAATTTCATTTCATTTTTTGCTTCTTCAAGCTCAGTAATGTCGCGGGCAAAACCAACAGTTCCACCATCGCTCAAAGGCACTTCAGTGATTTGAAAAAGCCTTCTGTCACCAGATGATATGACATGTTTTCGTTCAATTTGAGGGAGTTTAGTTTCTTTTACTTTTTCGGCGAATAATTTTGAAGTTTTATGTAGTTCTTTTGATGCGGTATTTTCATAGTCGTTAGGGGCTATGTCGATTATTTTGCTGTAAAATTCATTAAAGAATATGATTTCGAGATTTTCATCTCTTTGCCATATAGGATATGTGATTTTATTTAATATTTGTTGTTTATCATTATTTTCCAGAGATTCTTTTGATAATATCTTTTCTAAATTATTATTTTCGTTAGTTAATTTATCAATTTCTTTTTGCAGATTGTTTTTTTCTTTTTTATTTTTAGTTATAACCTGAGTAAGCGCAAAAGCGGCTATAGCAGCAACTGACGAAGTCACTCCTATAACCGCCAGAGAATTTATATCAGAAAATAACTGACTCATATAAAAATACTAATATCTGTAATGGTCAGGCTTGTAAGGGCCTTCTTTTTTAACATCGATATATTCAGCTTGATCATCGGAAAGTTCTGTAAGGACTACACCGATTTTTTCCAGATGCAAACGAGCCACTTTTTCATCGAGCTCTTTTGGCAGAACATAAAGCTTATTTTCATATTTATCAGGATTTTGCCAAAGTTCAATTTGCGCCATAACCTGATTTGTAAATGAGTTACTCATAACAAAAGCTGGGTGACCAGTAGCACAACCAAGATTCACAAGGCGGCCTTCAGCAAGAAGAACGATACGCTTGCCATCAGGAAATGTAATTTCGTCAACTTGAGGCTTGATATTGTTCCATTTGTAACCACGGATAGGCTCAACTTGAATTTCGTTATCAAAGTGACCAATATTACAAACAATCGCTCTATCTTTCATCAAATTCATATGTTCAACAGTGATTATGTCTTTGTTACCAGTTGTAGTAACAAAAATATCAGCGTCAGGAGCTGCTTGCTCCATAGTATTTACTTCGTAACCCTCCATAGAAGCTTGAAGTGCGCAGATAGGGTCAATTTCCGTAACAGTAACGCGCGCGCCTTGCGAGCTTAACGCGGCAGCACAACCTTTACCAACATCACCATAACCTGCAACAACTGCGCGTTTTCCAGCAATCATAACATCAGTAGCACGTTTAATTCCATCTAACAAGGACTCACGACAGCCATATAAATTATCGAATTTTGACTTAGTAACAGAATCATTCACATTAATAGCAGGAACTTTTAGCTCATCTTTATCAGCCATTTGCTGCAACCTATGTACACCAGTTGTAGTTTCTTCAGAAACACCTTTAATATTAGCAAGAATCTCAGGGTATTTTTCATGCATAATAAGTGTTAAATCGCCACCATCATCAAGAATCATATTCGGACGCCAATCATCATGACCAATGATAGTTTGGTCGATACACCATAGATATTCTTCTTCAGTTTCGCCCTTCCAAGCAAAAACAGGAACTCCAGTGATTGCAATTGCCGCCGCCGCCGCATCATTCGTTGAGAAAATATTGCATGAGCTCCAGCGGACTTCAGCGCCAAGATGGGTTAAAGTTTCAATTAGGACAGCGGTTTCAACTGTCATATGTAAACAGCCAACAATTTTTGCGCCAGCAAGAGGTTTAGTAGAACCATATTCTGCGCGAACAGTCATAAGACCAGGCATTTCAGTTTCTGCCAAAGAGATTTCTTTGCGCCCATTTTCTGCAAGTGTTATATCTGCAACCTTGTAATCATTTGTCAGTTGGTTAATTGGTGTAGGGTTTGTGCTCATTTGCTATTCCATCATTTGCGGTTATAAAACTATTCACTGTTAGGTGTGAATGGGCTATAATGACCTAAAATATCTTAGGTTGCAATTATTTTAAGGCAGGAAAAACCAAATGCGTGATAAAATTGTTAATGAACAACGTCTTGTAAAAAGAATGGAATCATATTGGGACAGTTTGAAGGAGGAGGGAGCTTCTCTACCAAAATATCAAAAGTTTAATAATGCTCGCCTTCAGGATATTTGGGAAAATTGTTTCACCCTAATTGTGAATGAAAAAATGGGCAATAGAATGTATAAATATGAACATGTAGGTGAAGAAGTTCATAAAGCCTATGGCTCAAAGCTTGTTGGTGATTTTACAATGCAAACTATTAAAGGAATTCCGGGTGTAAAAGTGCTGGAAAAAATAGATGAATGTATCACTGCAAAAAAGATTTTTGTTGAAGATGGAAAATTTATTAATAAAGAAAGTAAAATGATAAAATTTCGTAGTTGTATCCTGCCATTTGGCTCTGATGGTGAGAATGTTGATCATGTTGTGACAGGGCTTTCCTGGAGGAAATATGGCTAAAAAAACTAAAATAGTAACGAAAGGGCGCAATTCTAAGCTTCATGCTGGCTGCGTGAACCCTCCGATATATCAAACTTCAACTGTACTTTTCCCCGATTTGGCGAGTTATCATTCGGCAGAAAATGGGGTGCGTTTTTATAAAGAAACTGAAAATGGCAATGCGGCGGATTATAGCTATGGCATTTATGGCACGCCCACAACATTTGCTCTGCAAGATGTTTTATGTGAGCTTGAAGGTGGAGATGCTTGCGTAATTACTTCTTCTGGTTTGTCGGCGATTACAACAACTCTTTTGGCGTTACTAAAATCAGGTGACCATATTCTAATGGTCGACACGGTTTATGGTCCAACTCGTCGTTTTTGCAATAAAGAGCTTAAAAAATATGGCATAGAGACAACATATTATGATCCAACAATCGGCGCAGATATAAAAAATCTTATTCAGAAAAATACAAAAATGATATTTCTTGAATCTCCAGGTTCGCTAACTTTTGAGATTCAGGACGTTCCTGCAATTGTGAAAATTGCGAAGGAGAATGATATCATAACGGTCTTAGATAATTCTTGGGCAACTCCTTTATATTTCAATCCGTTAAAGTTAGGAGTTGATGTATCAATTCAAGCTGTAACAAAATATATCGGCGGACATTCTGACCTTCTTCTCGGTGCGATTATTACAAAAGGTGAGGCGGTTACAAAGCGTTTATTTAAATCCGCTCAAAATTTAGGAGTTGCAGCAAGTCCTTATGATTGCTCGCTTGCTTTGCGCGGAATTCGTTCTATGGCAGCTCGTATGGAGATGCATCAGAAAAACACTAATGTGGTTATAAATGCGATAAAAGATAACCCGAAAATTTCAAAAATTCTATATCCAGCTTATGAAGGTGATGATTTTCATGAACTTTGGAAGTCACAATTTAAGGGTGCTGCTAGTTTATTTAGTGTCGTTTTAGATAGAAAATATTCAGACGCAGAATTAGCGAATATGATAGATAATATGGAGCTTTTCGGAATAGGGGCGTCATGGGGTGGTTATGAAAGTTTAGTGCTAAATTTTGACCCATCATCAATCCGCACTGCCACAAAATGGACGGAAACAGCTTCGTGCGTCCGTTTCTACATAGGCTTAGAAGATACAGAGGATTTAATCTCCGATATTAAAAAGGCACTAGATAGGTTGTAAGGGAGGTGATAATCAATTCATGTGATAATATGCTAAAAATCCAGAGATGAAATCTTTGGACTTTTTTCTTACCTAGAAAAGGAGTGTGTGATGAAGGCTTGTAAGTATTGCTCGAGCGAACATACTGTTGTCGTTAGAATTTGTGAACTCAACTATAGTAATTTAACTTTATAATCATACATTAAAAGCATAGTCTACAGCCTCATTAAAAGTTTTGAATTTATGTTTGTGCTTACGGAATTTTCTTTTTAAGATCGCCCATTGTTGCTCGATAGGATTTAAATCTGGCGAGTATGGAGGTTGAAACAAAAGCCTACAACCTGCTGATTCTATTAGTTTTTTTGTCTCAATAGACTTATGAAAAGCCGCATTATCCATCACCACTATTTGCCCCTTTTTAAGCTCTGGAAGCAGGCATTTTTTTAGCCATCCATTGAACAATTTTGAGTCGGTATAGCCATCAAAAACATACGGAGCAATCATCTTTTTTGCGTGTGGCAACCATGCAGCAATGACCGAAATTCGGCCATATTTCTTGCCATAAACATCTGATATTACTTGATTTCCTCGTTTCGCTCTGGCATAATCACGTTGCAAATATTCATCGATTTCGGTTTCGTCGAGAAACACTAAATCAGCTGGGTTGACTTGCTCAATCTCGGTTAAAAACTTCTGTCGCTTTTCTTCATTTCTTTCCGCGTATAGCGTGATTTTTTTTACGAGTTATACCGAGTTTTTTAAGCCTCTTCCATACAGCAACTTGGCTGCACAAAAACTGCTGTGAAATTTCTTCTAAAGTTGCATCGGGCGACTCTTCTATTTTCTCTAAAAGCCTTTGTGAGCATATCTTTTTGGACTTATAGCTCTTGCGCTCTTTATCTGCTAGATTTCCTATTTCCGCATGTTTCTTGAGCCATCTATAAAGTGTGTCATGGCCAATATTGAAGAATTCAACAGCCTCAGATTTTGACATTCCATCATGAACTTTTTTAACAACAAATTCTCTAAAATCAACGCTATAAGACATAAAAAAACTCCATAATTTATAGAGTAATTATACGTCAATAATATACTAAAATAAAGTTAAATTACTATAATACCTCGTCAGAGAATCTTCTGGAGTTATATCTGCCTCTTTCTGGAGTCGATAAACCCGCTTCTGCTCGCCACATTTTCAGCCAACGACTAAGTGTATCTGAGCCAATTTTGAATATTTGAATTATGTCTTGCACAACACATTCACGAAATTCTTTGCTATAATATATATGGGATCTTTTTTTGTGGATGTGTGACAAATAAGGCGGTGGTTGATATGTACCGTCCTTTGCGGAGTTTCTGCGACGTACATATTCCTCGGAAAGTTGAATGTCCACTTTCCATAATATACATTATACGACCCATTAAGGAGCACCCCATTGTTGCGGAAATGGGTTTAAGTCTGGCGAGTCTGGAGGTTTATGCAATAATCTATAATCTGCTGATTCTATTGACTTTTTTCCTTTGTCGTCTTATAGAAAATTGCATTATCTATCACCACAATGAGAATCGTTAATCATTTGTTTTGAAATGGTAATATCAACTTTTCGTTTGCGATAATTGCCGCGTGATGATGGCGATATTTCACCCATTTCACGGTATTTTTTTAGCCATTTTGTTAATGCTGAAGAATGAATGCCAAGAACCGAACGGCATCTTTGGAACTGCCGTTTTCCACCTCAACAAAGTTAATTGCACACTCTTGAAGAGCTAGATATATTTGTCATAAATGTAATTTACGTCCGTTGCAACTTTACAAAAATCATAATAACGCTTAAATAACAGATTTTTTCTGTCTTTTGCGCTGCGCAGAGGACGGAATATTCATAGATTCACGATATTTTGCGACTGTGCGCCTTGCTACATCAACTCCGCGGCTTTTCAAAATCTCTGACAATTTATCATCTGACAAAACATTTTTTGCAGATTTTTCTTTATCTATCAGCTCCTTAATGAGATATTTCACAGTATTACTTGAGAAGTTACCTTCATCGGCAGAACTACCAATTGACGATGAGAAGAAATATTTCATTTCAAAAACGCCGCGCGGAGATGATATATATTTATTGGTTGTTACGCGCCCAACTGTGCTTTCATGTATATCCAATTTCGAAGCAATATCCGACAAAACCATCGGTTTCATAAAACGGATTCCCCTTTCGAAAAACTCTTGTTGCTGCGTTACTAATTCTTTTGCTACTTTTAAAATTGTTTCGGCGCGCTGATTCATAGCTTTTATCAACCAATTTGCATTACCATATTGCTCCGAAATATATTTCTTTTCCTCGGCGTCTTTGGAGTGACTTTTAACCTTTGTATAATATTTATTATTCACCAAAACTCTTGGCAAAGCCTCACTATTAAGCTCTAAAGCCCACTCCCCCTTTGAGTCTTTATATAAAAATATATCAGGAATTAGAGTTTCAGAAACCTCGTCCAAAAATCCACTTGCAGGTTTTGGATCAAGCTCACGTATCTCGCGACACATCTCTCTTATGTCTTCTTCGTCAACGCCACAAATCCGCTCTAGCTTTTTAATTTCACCCTTGGCGACCAAATCCAGATTATCTAGCAATTTTTTCATTGCAGGATCAAACCTATCCTTTTCGCGAAGTTGAATCGAAAGACATTCCTGCAATGAACGAGCAAAAATCCCAGGGGGGTCTATCTTTTGCAAACGCAATAAAACATCATCAATATCTTCAATTTCGCAGTCAAATTTATCCACCAAACCAACATAATCCGCAGGGATATAGCCACTTTCATCAAGCATATCCAGCAAATGCATCGCTATCATTTTCTTATCTGGAGAGGTAAAATCAAGCGTAATTTGATCCATTATATGGTCGCGCAGATTCTCATCTTCCGACATTGTTTTTTCATAATATGATGCATCATAAGAGCTGTCGAAATTATTATCGCCCCCTCCTCCACCTTGAATATGCGATGATTCAGTCGGTCGAGAATCATATTCAGAACCTTTATTATCATCTTGCCAGACATTTTCATAATCAACATCAAGGTCATTTTCATCTTGCGAAGGAATATTTTCTTCCTTCGATTTATCAACAATATCAGTGATTTCTGCGTCATCAGAGCGTTTTTTATCTTCCTTATCATCTATAGATTCGGATTTTTCCAAAAGAGGATTGTTTTCAAGCTCACTTTCGATAAATTCTGATAATTCTTGATTTGAAAATTGCAAAATCTTCAACGATTGCTGCAATTGCGGAGTCATAACGAGGCTTTGCCCCTGTTTTATAACTAGACCTTGTTTTAGTGCCATAGAATTACGCCAAAATATCGTTATAAACTGAATCGTTCGCCTAAATATACCTTACGAACATCTTCATTGCCAACAATATCCGATGGCTCACCCTCCATAAGCACCTTACCATCGTGAATTATATAGGCTCTATCAATAACACCCAAAGTTTCACGCACATTATGATCTGTAATTAAAACGCCAATCCCTCTGTCTTTCAAGTGAGATATAAGCTCTCTTATGTCACCAACAGCGATTGGGTCAATCCCCGCCAAAGGCTCATCAAGAAGAATAAAGGAAGGGGAGGAAGCCAGTGCACGCGCGATTTCCGCACGTCTCCGCTCACCACCAGAAAGTGACAAAGCCGAAACTTTACGAAGATGGGTGATTGAAAATTCCGCCAATAATTCTTCTAACATAGCCACACGACGTTGCTTTATTGGTTCTGCAACTTCTAAAATTGCCATGATATTATCTTCAACCGTCATGCCTCGGAAAATCGAAGCTTCTTGCGGCAAATAACCAATTCCCATACGGCATCTGCGATACATTGGATATGAAGTTACATCTTTTCCATCAATCGAAATTGTGCCATAATCAGGCTTAATCAGCCCGACAGTCATATAGAAACAAGTAGTCTTACCAGCGCCATTAGGGCCAAGCAAACCAACCGCCTCACCACGTTTGACCGACAAAGAAACATCGCGAATAACTGGGCGTTTATTATAGCTTTTCCCAAGATTGCTAACCACCAAACCAGGATTCGAAACCACTAATTTTGGTGTTTTTTCTTCAAGCAATTTATTTTTCCCTTTTGAGAAATCTACATCTTTTATATTATTTTTTTCATCGACCATTTAGGCATCATATATCAGAGATATTCTTATTGCAACGAATCTGGCTTCTTAATGGGTTTTGGAGGTGCATTTTCTTCTGGCTTTTTGTTTTTTTGCGACGGTGTATTTGCTTCAGTTGGGCGTTTGCGCGGAATAAATTTAACCTTCACACGTTTACTTTTTTTACTGCCCACAACAATCTTCTTCCCCTTAACTTCCTCAATCTCTTCATTCATAAGTCGGCTTTTGCCCGTTTTCACATTATAAATAAATTTATCTCCCATAAGAACTGTTGAACCGCGATTTAGCTCAACATTTTCATATAATGTCACAATTTCTGCATCAACGTCATAAACACCTTTTTTAGCTTTAGCAATTTTCCCTTCTGAATTTAAAACCATACCTTTATCGGCTGTGATTTTTGAAATTGTACTTTTCTTTTTGCCCTTAGAATTTTCTCCATGATATTCAATAAGCATTTTTTCTGCTTCCAAACTCATATTCCCTTGAGTCGCAACAACATTTCCATTAAAACGCGCTTTATTTTTATTCGGCTTTAAAGTTAATTTATTAGCAGTTATATTAATTGGCTTGGTGGAGTCATGTTTTTGCCCTTGAAAAAATTGCTCTGCATTTGCTTCAAATGTAAAAAATAACACTAATAATGTGAGAATTATTTTCATATTACTTCCTCGGCTCTGCTAGTAAATGAACATTACCTTCAAAAACAATTTCATCACCATCATTATTCATCACATAAGAATCGGATTTTAAAGTTCCCAATGCACCATGTGATAAAATTCCTTTATCGCCTGAAGTTTTATTAGTAACCATATTTATATCGGCATAATCAGTGTAAATCTCATAACCATTATCTGAAAATAAATTCACTGATTTATCTATAACAAGACGTTTTTCGTTTAATATATATGTCCCCTCTTCGCCTGTCATAGACATCCAGCCATTGTCCTCTAGGGTAATATCACCCTCA